>Ga0068860_100000666_pt1 | contig 39791 bp, 35 predicted proteins | sample KBSSwiS32_FD_66597 | JGI IMG/M metagenome (GOLD analysis project Ga0068860, IMG submission 66597) | Switchgrass rhizosphere microbial communities from Kellogg Biological Station, Michigan, USA - KBS Switchgrass S3-2 | ecosystem: Host-associated > Plants > Roots > Rhizosphere > Soil ... | reverse complement strand
GATCTACGAGGGCTACGGGCTCACCGAGACCTCGCCGGTCATCTGCGTGAACGGGCCCGGGCGGTGGCGGCTCGGCACGGTCGGCAAGGCGCTGCGCGGGGTCGAGGTCCGGATCGCCGCCGACGGCGAGATCCTGACGCGCGGGCCGCACGTCATGAAGGGCTACTTCAACAAGCCCCAGGCCACGGCCGAGGCGATCGACTCCGAGGGATGGTTCCACACGGGCGACATCGGGCGGCTCGACGACGGGTTCCTCTCGATCACGGACCGCAAGAAGGACCTGATCGTCCTGGCCGGCGGGAAGAAGGCGGCGCCGCAGCCGATCGAGAACGAGCTCAAGAAGTCGCCCTACGTCGGGCTGCCGATCGTGGTCGGCGACCGGCAGAAGTTCCTCGCGGCGCTGATCGTTCCGAACTTCGACCGGATCCGCGAGTGGGCGTCCGGCCGGGGCAAGGCGGTGAAGCCCGAGGCGCTCGACGCCGATCCCGACGTCCGCCGGCTCTTCCAGGCGGAGATCGACGCCTACAACGCGGACCGGCCCCACCACGAGCAGATCCGGGCCTTCGCCCTCCTGCCGGCCGAGTTGACCGTGGAGGACGGATCGATCACGCCGACGCTGAAGGTCAAGCGGAGGATCCTCGAGAGCCGCTACCACGAGCTGATCGAAAACATGTACGAGGCGGCCGGCAAGACGCATGTCGCGTGACGTCGTCCTCGTCGAGGGCGTGCGCACGCCTTACTCCCGGGCCGGCACCGAGCTCAAGGACGTCCCCGCGGACGCGCTCGGCCGGATCGTGATCGCGGAGCTCCTGGCGCGGACCGCCTTCGATCCCGCCCGGCTCGATCAGGTGGTCGTGGGGAACATCGCGCAGCCGCCGGACGCGGTCAACGTCTCGCGCGTCGCCGCGCTCAAGGCCGGCGTGCCGGCTTCGGTTCCGGCGTTCACCGTGAACCGTCTGTGCGGCTCGGGGCTCCAGTCCATCGTCGATGCGGCCTACCGGATCGCGGCGGCGGACGCCGAGGCCATCGTCGCCGGCGGCGTCGAATCAATGTCGAACATCCCGCTGCTCTACTCGCACGAGAGCCAGGAGGTCTTCACGGAGGTCTTCACCGCGAAGGGCGTGGGCTCGCGGCTCGCGGCGGCGTCGCAGTTCCGCCCGCGCCACTTCAAGCCGGAGATCGGCCTCCAGATGGGCCTGACGGACGCCGTCTGCGGCCTCAACATGGGGGAGACCGCGGAGGTCCTCGCCAAGGAGTTCGGCATCTCGCGCGCGGAACAGGACGCCTTCGCCCTGCGCTCGCACCAGCGGGTGACGCTCGCACGCGCGAAGCTGGCGGAGGAGATCGTCCCCGTTCCGATCCCGCCGCGGTACGAGGCGATGGCGACGCGGGACAACGGGGTGCGCGAGAACCAGACGCTCGAGGCGCTGGGGAAGCTCAAGCCCTACTTCGACCGGAAGTTCGGAACCGTGACCGCGGGCAACTCCTCGCAGATCACGGATGGGGGCGCGGCCATGCTCGTCATGAGCGCCTCGGCGGCGAAGTCGCGCGGATACTCGCCGCTCGGCCGCGTCCGCGGCTTCGCGTTCTGCGCGCTGGAGCCGGAGCGCATGGGGCTGGGTCCGGCGGTCGCCACGCCGACGGCGCTGAAGCGCGCCGGAATCGCCTGGAAGGACGTCGGCCTCGTCGAGATCAACGAGGCCTTCGCGGCGCAGGTCCTGGCGTGTGCGCGCGTCTTTCCGTCGGCCGCCTGGCACGCGAAGTACAAGACGGACGGACCCGTCGGCGAGATCGACTGGGAGAGGACGAACGTCAACGGCGGCGCGATCGCCCTCGGGCATCCCGTGGGATCGTCCGCCAACCGGCTCGTCCTGACGCTCCTGAAGGAGATGCGGAGGCGCGGCACCCAGTTCGGGCTGGCGACGATGTGCATCGGCGGAGGCCAGGGCGGGGCGATCGTGGTGGAGCAACTGTGAGCGCGTTCGACCTCTCCGTCGGCGACGACGGGCTCGCGATCCTGACCTTCGACCTGCCCGGCGAGAAGGTCAACAAGCTCTCGTCGCCGGTCGTCGCGGAGCTCGCCGACGTGCTCGTGCGGCTCCAGCGGGAGACGCGCATCCGCGGTCTGCTCGTCCGGAGCGGGAAGCCGGACGTCTTCATCGCGGGCGCCGACGTCAAGGAGTTCGCGGCGCTCGCGGATGCGCCGGCCGAAGCCATCCGGACGACGGTCGAGCGGGTCCAGGCCCTCTTCGAGCAGCTCGCCCACCTGCCGTACCCGACCGTGGCCGCGGTCAACGGAGTCTGTCTCGGCGGCGGGACCGAGCTCGCGCTCGCCTGCGACTACCGCGTGATGTCCGACTCGCCGAAGGCCCAGATCGGGCTGCCCGAGGTGCGGCTCGGGCTCTTTCCGGCGTGGGGCGGCAGCACGCGGCTGCCGCGGGTCGTCGGCCTGCCGGCCGCGCTCGACCTCATCCTGACGGGCAAGTCGCTCGACGCGCGGCGGGCCCGCCGGGCCGGGCTCGTCGACGAGGCGGTGCCGGCCGCGATCTTCGACTCCTGGGCTCTGCAATTCGCGCGCGGGAAGCTCGGCGGCGCGAAGCCGCGGACTCGCCGCGGGCCCTCGTCCCTCCCGGAGCGAGGGCTGGAGGCGACGCCCTTCGGCCGAAGGATGATCTTCGCGAAGGCGCGCGCCGGCGTCCTGGAGCAGACCGGCGGGCACTATCCCGCGCCGCTCGCGGCGCTCCGGGCGATCGAGGAGGGCGCCGGGAAGCCGGTGACGGCCGGCCTCGAGGCCGAGGCGCGGCACATCGTCGACGTCTTCGGGGGCGAGGTCCAGCGCAACCTGCTCGGCATCTTCTTCGCCACCGAGGAGGTCAAGAAGGAAACGGGCGTGGCGGATCCCGCCGTGCGGCCGCGCGAGGTCCGCCGCGTCGGCGTGCTCGGCGCGGGGGTCATGGGAGGCGGCATCGCGCAGCTCGCCGCCGACAAGGGGATGCCGGCGCGCATGAAGGACGTCGAGCCCAAGGCGCTCGCGCACGGATTCGCCGCGGCCGCGGCGATCTGGAAGGAGTCGGTCCGCAAGCGCCGCCTCTCGACCCGCGAGATGGGGCGGAAGATGGACCTCCTCACGGGAACGCTCGACTATTCGGGCTTCGCGCAGTGCGACGTCACGATCGAGGCCGTCGTCGAGAAGCTCGCCGTCAAGCGGGCCGTTCTCCAGGAGTGGGAGAACGCGGTCCCGGCGGGCGCGATCTTCGCGTCGAACACGTCGACGCTGCCGATCACGGAGATCGCCGTCGGGGCGATCGAGCCGGGGCGCGTCGTCGGGATGCACTTCTTCAATCCGGTTCACCGGATGCCGCTCATCGAGGTGATCCGGGCCGAGCGCACGAGCGACGAGACGGTCGCGACGATCTTCGCGCTCGCGAAGACGCTGGGGAAGACGCCGGTCGTCGTGCGCGACGCGCCGGGATTCCTGGTCAACCGGATCCTGGGCCCCTACCTCTCCGAGGGCGTGCGCCTCGTGCTCGACGGCTGCCGCATCGAAGACGTCGACGCCGTGATGACCGACTTCGGCATGCCGGTCGGGCCGCTGGCCCTCCTCGACGACGTCGGGCTCGACGTGGCGGCGAAGGCCGGCGCGGTGCTCGCCGCGGCGTTCCCGGAGCGGATGGCGGGATCCGGCGAGGAGGCGATGGCGGCCGCGGGCCGTCTCGGCCGCAAGAACGGCAAGGGCTTCTACGAGTACACCGGATCGAAGCGCGGGAAACCCTCCCCGGAGGCCTACGCCATCCTGCGCGTCAAGCCGCCGGCGCAGTCCGCTCTGCCGCCGGAGGTCATCGAGGCGCGCCTCGTGCTGCTCATGATCAACGAGGCCGCGCACTGCCTGGAAGACGCGATCGTCGAGTCGCCCGCGAAGCTCGACCTCGCGATGATCTTCGGCACCGGGTTCCCGCCGTTCCGCGGCGGACTCCTCCGGTACGCGGACACCCTCGGCGCCAACCGCGTCTTCACCCGGCTCGACGATCTCTCCGAGCGGCTCGGGCCGCGCTTCGCCCCCGCGGAGAAGCTGCGGGAGCTCGCCAACGCCCGCATCGGCTTCTACGGCGCCCCGCCGTCCATGACGAGGAACCTGGAGATCGCGCCATGACCGCTCGCCCGCCCGGAGAGACCCCGGGGGATTCCCGTCTCGTCCCCGTCGTCAAATCGCTCTTCGCCGGCCGCATTCCCGAGGACACCGTGTTCCCGTTTCCCGCGATCGATCCCGCCGAGGCCGAGACGGTGGCGGCCTTCCTGGACTCGTTCCGCGCCTTCGCGCGCGATCACGTGGACTCCTCGCGCATCGAGCGCGAGCGCTCGGTGCCGCCGGAGGTGGTGCGCGGACTCGCCGAGCTGGGCGCGTTCGGGATGACGATCCCCGAGGCCTACGGCGGCTACGGCTTCTCCTCCTCGGCCTACTGCCGCGTGACCGAGGAGATCGGCCGGACCGACGCCTCGCTCGGCATCCTGATCGGCGGGCACCAGTCGATCGGCATGAAGGGCCTCGTCCTGTTCGGGACCGAGGAGCAGAAGAAGAAGTGGCTGCCGAAGCTGGCGGCCGGTGAGATGATCGCGGCGTTCGCGTTGACGGAGCCCGGGGCCGGCTCCGACGCCGCCGCGATCCAGACGACGGCGGTCTACGACGCGAAGACCGATTCCTTCGTCCTGAACGGCTCGAAGCACTGGATCTCCAACGGCGGATTCGCCGAGTTCTTCACGGTCTTCGCCAAGGACGTCGCGCTGCCGGAGAAGGACGAGCACCGCCGGATCACGGCGTTCGTCGTGACGAAGGACCTCGGGGGCGTCGTCCCCGGGAAGGAGGAGCACAAGCTCGGCCTGAAGGGCTCCTCCACGGTCCCGGTCGAGCTCGAGAACTGCCGGGTCCCGGCCTTCAACGTCCTGGGCGAGCGGGGCCACGGCTTCAAGATCGCCGTGGAGATCCTCAACACCGGGCGGACGTCGCTCGGCGCCGGATGCATCGGCGGCTCCAAGATCATGATCCGGGAGGCCGCGAAGATCGCGCTGCAGCGGCGCGCCTTCGGGTCCCGCATCGCGGACTTCGAGATGATCCGCGCCAAGTTCGCGCGGATGATCGTCTCCACTTACGCGCTCGAGTCGATGGTCTACCTGACCGCGGGTCTGATCGACCGGGGCCTCGACGACTACGCGCTCGAGGGGGCGTGCTGCAAGATCTTCGGCACCGAGACCGTCTGGAACACGATCAACGACGCGCTCCAGATCGCGGGCGGCAACGGCTTCATGGAGGACTATCCGTTCGAGAAGGCGCTGCGCGACTCCCGGGTCAACATGATCTTCGAGGGGACCAACGAGATCCTGCGCGTCCTGGTGGCCCTCTCGGGCATGCGCGACGTCGGCGAGGACCTGCAGGAGGTCAGCCGCGCGCTGAAGGCGCCCCTGTCCTCGCTCGGCATCCTGTCCGACTACGCCGCGCGGAAGATCCGCGCCTACGCGACGCCCGCCCGCCTGACGCGGCTCGCCCCCGCTCTTTCGGCGGAGGGAGAGCTCGTGGTCAAATACGCCCGCTCGGCGTCGGGCGCGGTCGAGACGCTGCTGCGCAAGTACGGCAAGAACGTGATCGGCAAGGAGTACCACCAGGAGCGCCTGGCGAACGTGGCGATCGACCTGTACGCCTCGGTGGCCGTGCTCTCCCGCGCGACGGCCGCGATCGCGGCCCGCGGCGCGGAGAAGAGCGCCGAGGAGGTCCGCGTCGCGAAGGCGTTCGTCGAGGGCGCGAAGTACCGGATGGTCGGACACCTCAAGGAGATGGACAAGAACCGCGACGCCTCCCTCACCGCGATCGCCGAGACCGCCTACGACGGGCCGGGCTATCCGTTTTCGTATTGGAGCTGAGCATGCGCGACTCGAGGATCCTGATTCTCGCCGTGGCCCTGTGTCTCGTCGGAGCGGCGAAGACTCCCACTCCGACGCCGACCCCCACGCCCGATCCCGACAAGGCGGCGGCCCAGGCTGCGGCGGAACAATGGCTGAAGGGCGTGGACGCAGGCCAATACGGCGAGAGCTGGGACGCCGCGTCGGAGGCTTTCAAGAAGGCGCTGACCCAGAAGCAGTGGATCTACTCCCTCACCCAGGTGCGCGCACCGCTCGGCAACCTGGTCTCGCGGAAGTTCCGCGCCTCGCAGTTCTTCACCGACCTGCCGGGCGCGGAGCCGGGGGAGTACGTCGTGATCGAGTACGACTCCCAGTTCGCGAGCGGCGGCCCCATGACGGAGAGGATCACGCCGAGGAAGGAACCCGACGGCGTCTGGCGCGTCTCGGGCTACTTCCTCGTTCCGGTGAAGTGATCCGGGACGCCGAAGCCGCGCCCCGGAAAGAGACCGCGCTCGAGGCCCGCCCGCAGGTAGCGGATCGCCTCCACGATCGCCTCCTCCAGCCCGATTCCCTTCGCGAGGTTGGCGGCGATGGCCGCCGAGAGCGTGCAACCGGTGCCGTGGGTCGCGCGCGTGCGCAGGCGCGGGGCGACGAACTCGGTGAAGAAGCGTCCGTCGAAGAGGAGGTCGCGGACCATTCCGCCCCGCGCGTGGCCTCCCTTGACGAGCACCGCGCGCGCACCGAGGTCCGCGATCAGGCCCGCCGCCAGCCGGCGGTCCGCGTCGCCGCGGATGCGAATCCCGGCCAGCGCCTCCGCCTCCGGGAGGTTGGGCGTGACGAGGTCGCAGAGCGGCAGGAGGTCGGACCGGAGGCGCCCGAGCGCCGCGCGCGAGAGAAGGCGCGCACCCGTCTTCGCGATCATCACCGGGTCCAGGACGACGTTCTTCGCGCGCCAGCGCCTCAGGCCGCGGGCGACGGCGCCGATGCGGAGCGCGTCGAAGAGCATGCCGATCTTGACCGCCTTCGGGCGCAGGTCCGAGAAGACCGCATCGATCTGCAGTGCGAGCAGCCGGGTCGAGACGGGCTCGATCGCGGTGACGGCCCGCGTGTTCTGAGCCGTTGCTCCCGTCAGGACGGTCGCGCCGTAGACGCCGTGCGCGGCGAAGGTCAGCAGGTCGGCCTGGATCCCGGCGCCACCCGACGAATCCGAGGCGGCGATGGAGACGACGGCCACCGGCCTCCGAGGGGAGGCCGAAGTCACGGGGCCGCGCCTCCGGGACTTCGCGCGCCTGGCCATAGAATCAGCATCTCATGGCCGACGCGGTTCCCCTGACGATCACGCCCGAGGCGGCGGCGCGTCTCGCACGGGACGCCGACTTCTCGCGGTCCGTTCTGGTCGTGCGTCATCTCCTCGGATGCGGCGGAACGGGGTTTCGCATCTCGGTCGAGGAGAACGCGCCGGACGAGGGTCATCGCTTCGAGGCGGCGGGGATCCCCGTCGTCATGGACGAGTACTCCTACACGCGTCTCGCGGGGGCGGTGCTGGCGGTGGATCCGGATCCGGCCGGCGAGGGCTACCGGCTGGAGCACCCCGACGCGGTCATGACGACTTTTTGTTGATCGGCGCGGGCGCCATTCCGCGGAGGGCTGTCTCCGGCGAAGGCCGGCGGATCCGGAGCGCCTCGTTGACGAGGAAGGCCGGTCCGACCAGGAGATGCACGAGGTTTCGCACGAAGGCCGGGGAGTTCTTCTCGTAGACCGCGTGGCCGATTCCCTGGAAGATCCAGCCCAGGACGAAAGCGGCGAGCCCCCAGCGCCAGCTCCCGACGGCGTGCGCCGCGAAATCGAGCAGGACGATGGCCCCGATCGTGGCGAGGCCCAGGGGACGGTCGAGGGAGAGGTACGCGATCGCCGCCGCTCCGATCAGGACCTCCGCAGCGGTCCACCACCCGCTCAGCCGGACCGCGTCGAGCATCGCGAGCGTTCCGAAGACGATGAGCGTGATCCCGACGGCGTGACAGGCGAGGTTGCCGCGGGTCCGGTGCGAGGAACCGTAGTCGGCCAGCAGCGCGTCGATGCGACGCATGGGCCGATTATAGTTTCGGCGTGCGCGCACTCCGGCTCTCGCGGCCGGCTCCGCTCAGCGCGTCGGAGCGGCCGCTGCGCGAGGTCGACCTTCCGGCGCCGGACCCCGGGCCGGGCGAGGTGGCGATCGACGTCGACGCCTGCGGTATTTGCCGCACCGACGTCCACATCGTCGAGGGCGAGGTCGGCGCGAGGCTCCCGATCGTTCCCGGCCACCAGGCGGCGGGCCGCGTCTCCGCGCTCGGCGCGGGAGCCGACGGGTTCTCGCCGGGGGACCGGGTCGGCGTCGGCTGGATGGCGTGGGTCTGCGGCCGCTGCCGCTTCTGCGAGAGCGGACGCGAGAACCTCTGCGAGCGGGCGCGGTTCACGGGACGCGACCGCGACGGCGGGTACGCCGAGCGACTGACGGCCGACGCGCGATGGGTCTTTCCGCTGCCGCGCACGGTCTCGGCGGAGGATGCCGCGCCCCTGCTCTGCGCAGGGATCATCGGGTACCGCGCGCTGCGGCTCTCGGGGATCGGTCCCGGCGGCCGGCTCGGGCTCTTCGGCTTCGGCGCCTCGGCGCACCTCGCGATCCAGGTCGCACGGCACTGGGGGTGTTCGGTCTACGCGTTCACGCGCGAGGCCCATCACCGCGAGCTCGCCCTCGCGATGGGCGCGGCGTGGGCCGGCGGCGCCGAGGAGGATCCCGGCGTCGCCCTCGACGCGGCCGTGACGTTCGCGCCCGCGGGCGAGATCGTCCCCGCGGCCCTCGCGCGACTCGATCGCGGCGGCACCGTCGCGGTCAACGCGATTCACATGAGCCCGATCCCGTCCCTCGACTACGAGCGCCTGTACGGCGAGCGAACCGTCCGGAGCGTCATGAACTCCACCCGGCGCGACGCGCTCGAGTTCCTGGATCTCGCGGCGGAGATTCCGATCCGCGCCCGGGTGGAGACCTTCGCGCTCACGGAGGCGGACGCGAACGACGCGCTCCTGCGCGTGCGGCGCGGCGAGGTGGACGGCGCGGCAGTCCTGAAGATCCGGTGACGGAATCCCGCGGAGGGCGTCAGCGAATGCGTACGAGGACGCGCCGCGCCTTCCCGGTCGCCTGAAAGCGAAGCTGGCGAAGCGCCGAGCCGTCGTCCGCATCCACGGGCTCGGCCTTCTTGTCCGCCTCGGCCGCGGCGGAGGGTTGGGTCGCGGCGGGGAGATCCTTCAGGAGCTTGCGTCGCTCGTTCTCCTGGCCGGCCGGCTCGACGCTGCGCACGACGCCGTCCGCCCCGACGACGAGGACGAACTCGCGGCGGCGGAGAGGCTCCAGACGGTCCGCCGGGGGAGTCTGCGCGACGTCGGGAGCCGCCCCCTCCGAGTCGAGGGCCCGCACGTCCACGCGCACCTCGGGGGCCTGCGCCTCCTCCCGTGCGAAGGAGCCGGCCTCGCCGCCGCTCCGATCCGGAGTCGCCCGGGCGGCGGACCGCCTGGGAGCGGCGGCCATGGGAGCGACGGCGACGTTGCGGGCGTCTTCCCCGGACCGCTCCTTCTCCTCCGGGGCAGGAGCGGAGGCGGGCGCCTTGGGCGCGGCGGCGGACTGATCGAGCCTTCCGCCGGCGAGCTGGTCGGCGGGGCGCCCCTCGGCGGGCGCGGCCTCGTCTTTCTGCGCCTTCGTCTTGGACCCCGGAGCTCCGGCGATGCCGTTGGACGCCGCGGATCCGGCGTCGACCTCGTGGCCCTTCTCTCCGGCCTGGAGCTGTCTCGACGGCTTCTGCTGCGACCCGCGCGTCTGTTCATGGGCGCCGGCCTCGGCCTCGGCGTCGACGACGTACGCCGTCAGCGGGGCGGGCGCCGGCGCGGCCGCAGTCCGGCTCAGCTCGCGGCGCGAGGACAGGAAGACCGGCGCGATGATCGCGACCAGCAGCGCCGCCAGGAAGACGCCGGCCCAGCGGATGTCGATCCCGAACATGACGCCGAACGGCCGCCGCGACGGAGTCTGCGCGCGAATCTTACGCAGGATCCGCGCCGGGAGGTCCGGCGGAACCGGCGCCTCCGGCGCCGTCCGGAACGCGGCCAGGCTCCGCTCGAAGGCGGCCGTCGCCTCGCGGCACTCCTCGCACTCCGCGAGGTGCGCCTCGAAGGCCGCGCGCTCCGCCGGCGAGAGCTCCCCGTCGTGGCGCCGGGACAGCGTCTCGAGGGACGCGGCCGGGTGCGTCGCGACCGTCACGGGAGTCCTCCCGCCAGCATCGGCGCCAGGATCTCGCGCAGCTGTCCGCGGCCCCGGGCGATGCGCGACTTGACCGTCCCGACCGGGAGCACGAGCGAGGCCGCGATCTCCTCGTAGCTCCACTCCTCGATGTCGCGCAGGACGACGGCCATCCGGAACTCCGGCGCGAGCAGCCGGAGCGCCTCCGCCACCACGCGGCGGGACTCGCCCGTGCGCGCGTCCTCCTCGGGACCGGCCCGGCGCTCCGGCGCGTCCAGCTCGGGGTGCGCGTCCGAGCTCCCGGCGAAGACGCGGCGGAAGCGGCTCCGCGAGCGATAGCGGTTCTTCACCGCGTTGTCGGCGATCGCGGCCAGCCAGGCGCGCGGCGGCGCGTCCCCCCGGAAGCGCGAGAGGCCCCGATACGCCTTCAAGAAGATGTCCTGCGTCATGTCGTCCGCGTCTTCCAGCCCCACGGCCCGGACCATCCAGCGGTGGACGGTGGCGGTGTGGCGTCGAAGAAAGACGGCGAAGGCTTCCTCGTCGCCTTGCCGCGCCGAGGCGAGGAGCTCTTCGTCCGTCCTCTCCGGTTGATTCAATGGCGAATCGCGCCGCGCGATGGGCGACGGCGCGATTCTACGGCGGATCCGGCCCGGAGACTCCGGGTCAGCGGTGCCCGTCGTGCCCGTACGGATCGGGAGCGTAGCGATGTTCGAACCCACTCGCGTTTTCCCGGCCGGAGAGGTCGTCCTCGCGCGGAAGGACTCCCAGCCGGACCAGCTGCTCGTGGAACTCGTAGCGAATGGCGACCCGGGCCGCGGGCGTCGGGTCCTCCTCGAACGCGACCCACTGCACCGGAAAGCTCGTCTCCCGGCCGATCCCGGTGGCCGCGAAGGACTCGGCCTCCTGCGTCGCGGCGGCCCTGCGGCGAGCCTCGGCCTTGGGCGCCCGAGCGCCGGCGGCTTCGTCGGGAGCTCCCGCCGGTGCCTGGGCGGTGTCCGTGCCCTCGCGGTTCCGGTCCTTGTACGCCGCGACCGGCGGGCGCGCCTTCTCGCGGAAGAACACGGCCTCGATCGTGCCGACGTTCGCCGTGTCGCCGAGCCACTTCGCGTAGGAGTGCGACGTGTCCGTGAAGAAGAACTTCCGCGAGGTCTGTCCCGAGACCTGCCAGCCCGGGATCTCCGCCGTCTGGTAGGGTCCGAGGATCCACTTGGCCGCGGCGAGCGCGCTCGTCCGGCCGGCGTCGACGACGTTGCGGCCGTCGACCGACAGGGCCACGGCGACGCGCTCCCCGGTCGGGTTCGACAGGCGGATCGTGAACTCCCGGCCCCTGAGGGCCTCGACGTAGACGCGGCCGCGGGCGGCGTACTCCGGCGCCGGGGTTCCATCGACCAGGACGGAGACCGCGAACGGCGAGCCGTCGGCGCCCAGCGCCCCGGCGGCCCCGAGTAGCCCCGAGAAGGAGAAGAGAAGTCCGAAGCGGGTCATACGGGTCATGCGGCCCTCCTGGGAAGTGGGACACCGGACCCGCCGGAAGGTTCCCGAATCGGGGCCGCCGGGGAGCCTACGCGGGCAGCCCCGTCTTCATGAGCCTCTCCATGCGATCCGAGAAGGCGTCGACCTCGTCCAGCGTCGTGTAGACGTTCGGCGTGATCCGCAGGCCGTTGAACTCCGGATGCACGATGGGCGTCGTCATGATGCGGTGCTTGTCCCAGAGGTGGGCCTGCAGCTTCTCGGTGTCGAGGCCCTCGGAGTGGATGAGGCCGATCCCGCACGACTCGGTGTCGTTGAGCGGCGTCAGGACCCTGAAGCGCGGGTCCGCGGCGGCGAGCCGTTTGGCCCAGCGGTCGCGCAGGAGCCGCAGCCGCGCGGCCTTGCGCTCGGCGCCGATCCCGCGGTGGAACGCGATCGCCACCGCGATCGCGTTGTGGTTGGCGGCGGGGTGCGTCCCGATCTCCTCGTACTTGCGGATGTCCTCGTCCATCTTCGGCGGCGCGGCCATGAGGGGCCAGATCGACTTCTGCTTCGCCTTGCGGACGTAGAGGAATCCCGTGCCGATCGGCGCGAAGAGCCACTTGTGGAGGCTCGTCGCGTAGTAGTCGCACTCGAGGTCGTCGCGCTTGAACGGGAACTGCGCGAACGCGTGCGCGCCGTCGACGTACGTCTCGATGCCGTGCTCGCGTCCGAGGCGGACGATGTCCCGGACCGGCAGGATCTGCCCGGTCAGGTTCGTGATGTGCGTGACCTCGAAGACGCGCGTGCGGGGTGTGATGGCGGCGCGGAACTTCGCGACGACGTCGCCCCCCGACTGCGGCGGCACCGGGAAGGTGATCGGCTTGACGACGATCCCCTCGCGGCGGGCGCGCTGCTCCCACGACGTGATCATGCGAGGATAGTTCTGGGTCGTGTAGACGACCTCGTCGCCGGGCTTGAGGTCGATGCCCATGATCAGCGTCTCGAGCGACTCCGAGGCGTTGCGCGTGATCGCCATCTCCTCCGGGTCGCAGCCGAACTCCGCGGCGAGCTCCCGGCGGCACGACTCGATGCGCGGCTCGAGCACGGTCCACATGTGGTAGACGGGAATCTCGTTCGAGAACCTCAGGTCGCGGATCATCGCCTCCATCACGTGCGCGGGCGCGGGGCTGCAGCCGCCGTTGTTGAGGTTGATCAGCGTCCGGTCCACGTCGAACGCGCGCGCGATCTCGGCCCAGTACGCCTCGTCGCCGGCCACCGCGGGAGCGGGCTTTCCGGCCACCGCCTTGCCGGCGTCGGCGATGCGTGCGAGGGCGTCGGAGCGGAAGGCCGCGAGCGCGGCCGCGCCTCCGAGACTTCCGAGCAGGGCCCGGCGATTCAGGCTCATGCGATCTCCCTCTCTTGGAAACTTGCCGGGATCCTATCGCGTTCCCGCGGGCGGGGCGCCCTTCTCCAGGTATTCGTCGATGTTGCCGGTGATGAGGCGGGCGCCGCGCTGGTACGTGGCGTAGGCCCACGCCCACTCGAACATCACGACGAAACGGTTGCGAAAACCGATGAGGTAGAAGATGTGCACGAAGCACCAGGTCATCCACGCGAGGAGCCCGCCCAGGCGGAGCCCGGCGATGTCCGCGACGGCCGAGCCCCGGCCGATCACGGCGAGTATTCCCTTGTCGAAGTAGCGGAACGGCGGCAGGGTTCGGCCCTGCAGCCGCGCGAGGATCGCGCGTGCGGCGTAGCGGCCCTGCTGGATGGCGACCGGGCTGACGCCCGGCAGCGGCCGGCCGTCCTGGTGCTTGTAGAGAGCGAGATCCCCGATCACGAAGATCTCGGGATGGCCGGCGATCGAGAGGTCCGGCGCGACTTCGATGCGGCCGCTTCGGTCGAGCGTCCCGCCCAGCCCCTGCGCGATGGGCGACGCCGCGACGCCGGCGGCCCAGAGCACGGTCTTCGCGGCGATCCGCTCCCCGCCGACGGGCTTTCCACCGGCGTTGGCGCCGACAGACCTTCCGTCGGCGTTGGTGCCGACAGACCTTCCGTCGGCGTTGACGCCGACCGTGACGCCGTCGGCGTCGACCTGCGTCACCGGCGAGGAGACCCGGACCGCGACGCCACGCTCCCGCAGGGCGGTCTCGGCGCGCCGCGCGCTCCGCTCGGAGAAGGGCGCCAGGATCCGCGGCCCCGCCTCGAGCAGCTCGATCCTCGCCTCGCGCGGGTCGATGTGGCGGAAGTCGTCCACGAGGACGTGCCGGGAGATCTCGCCGATCGCGCCGGCGAGCTCGACTCCGGTCGGGCCCGCGCCGACGATCACGAAGGTCAGGAGCGCCTTCCGCCGCGCGGGATCCGTCTCGCGGTCGGCGGCCTCGAAGGCGAGCAGGATGCGCCGCCGGATCTCGAGCGCGTCGTCGAGGTTCTTGAGTCCGGGCGCCTCCGCCTCCCAGTCCTCGTGGCCGAAGTAGGCGTGCGTGGCGCCGGCGGCCAGGACCAGGTAGTCGTAGGGAAGCACTCCGTCCGCGAGCCGCAGCTCGCGCCTGTCCGGATCGACCGAGACGGCCTCGCCGAGGATCACGTCGGCGTTGCCCTGGTGCCGAAGGATCGATCGGATCGGATAGGCGATGTCGGCGGGGGAGAGCGCCGCCGTCGCGACCTGGTAGAGGAGCGGCTGGAAGAGGTGATGGTTGCGCCGGTCCACCAGCGTGACCCGGACGGGCGCGTGCCGGAGGCTCAGGGCGGCCTGCAGCCCGCCGAATCCGGCACCCAGGATGACGACGTGGGGAGCTCGCGGCGCTGCCGGCTCAGGCATTTGCGAACACTCTACCCGCGAGTTGACAGACGTGATGGAATAACGGGGATTCGTGTTGGCTCGGGTCGCCGAGCCTTGCTGCGAAAGGAGCTGGAATCGCCATGGTTACCTCCAACGCCCCTGCCCGTGTCCCCGAGCGTCAGCCGGAGCCGACCAACACACCCCGTCCGAACGCGCAAGGGAAGAAGCCGACTCGGTTCGTCATCAAGCTCGGCGGATACGTCCCGTCCTAGAAGGCGCTGTCTTGATCGTCCGACAAAGACCCGGCGGTAGAGTCGGGATAATCTTGTCGAGAACACACGAATGAAGCGTCCATCGCCGGCGAATACCGTCGAGATGCTGTCGATCTTCGACCGCTCGGTCGAGCTGATTCGCTGGACGCTCGGGTCGTATTACCAATTGACCGAAGTGGAGGCGGCCGGCGCCGAGGAAGATCTTCGGGCCTGGTTCCACCGATTGGTGCGACGAGGAACATCGCCACCCTCCCCTCAGCTTCTCGAGGTCGCCCTCGTCTCGGCGGCCTGCCAGTATGGGCGATCTCTCCAGCTCTGGAAGCTTCATGGTCAGCCCTCTCGCGACGAGAATCTCAATACTCTTCTCGCGCGCCAGCCCGACGACGTCGCCCGGGACATTCGGCAGCGATTCGATTCGGAGCGAAAATGAGCGGGCGCGTGATTCGTTTCCCGAAGCACAGCCTCTCTCTGCAGCAGGCGGAGCAGGCGGCGGAGCACATCCTGTCTCAGCCTCAGGAGGAGCGCGTCCGGAGGAAACGGTCGCTTCAGATGGAAGATCCCGAGACGCTCCTGGCCGTCTGCTCGGCCATTCGCGGTCGGCTCATGAGCGACCCCTCGTGGGCTCGTGACGAGGCGGAGTTCTTCTTCCAATTCATCGACAAGCCCCGGAGAGACATCGGCCTCTTCGATGAACGGCACTACTTCCTGGGCGAGCTCGCTCTTCTCGCCGGAGCGGCATGTCGCCAGCTCTCACGAAGGGAGGAAGCCTGGATCTGGTTCGACCGCTCGGAAGCGGGGTTCCGACACACGATCAATGCGGCCGCCGACCTCTCGAGACTCGCCTATCAGCGTCTGGCCGAGCGTCTCGAGGAGCGTCAATTCGACGTCGTGCTGGAGTTGCTTCCGTCTCTCGTCGAGAGCTTCCGAACGCTGGGCATGGCCGAGGATGCTCTCAAGGCGCGCTTCCTCGAGGGTATGGCGTTCCTGGAGACCGACGAGCCGACCCGGGCCGCGGAGGTGTTCTCGGAGATTGCGGACGACCCCGAGGCCAACGAGAATCCCCGATTGCGGGCGGCGGCGTACACCAACCTGACGCACGTCTACGGGATGGTCGGCGATGCCGAGGCGGCGATCGCCGCGTCGGCGAGGGCGATTCCGGTCTTCCGGCAGCTCAACGACCGCATCGGCCTCGCGAAGGTCCAGTGGGGCCTCGCCTCTGTTCTTCGCGAGAGCGGGCAGATTCCGCCCGCCATCGAGGCGTACCGTCAGGCGCAGCAACAGTTCGAGGATCTCGGCATGCGCGCGGACGTCGCCGCACTCAACCTCGTGCTCGCCGATCTCCTGCTCGACCAGGGGCAGAACAACGAAGCGTTGCGCGAGATTTCGGCGGCCCTCCCCGTCATCGACGAGCTCAAGATGGCGCCCGAAGGGATGGCCGCGCTGTCGCTCCTTCGGGAATCCGCGCTCCGGCAGCAGGTCAACCGCGCCGCCCTGCGCGAGCTCCACGGCTACTTCCCGCAGCCGGACGCGTAGGGCTCCTACCCCTCCTTCGAGTGGCGCATGATCGGCTTGCGCCGCTTGCTCGACGTGGTCCGCTTCTTCGTCGGCTTCTTCGTCTTGCGCGTTCGCTTCATGCCGCTATCTTAGGACCCTGAACGGAAGCCGTGCCCCGAGTTCTCCTCCTCCTCCCGACCACGACCTACCGGGCGCCCGACTTCCTCGAGGCGGCGGAGAGGCTCGGCGTCGAGGTCACGGTCGCCTCGGAGCGCCCGAGCACGCTCGAGAGGCTGAACCCCGGCGGCCTGCTCACGCTGGACTTCCGGGACGCCGAGGGCGCCGCACGGCGCGTTCGGGAGTTCGCGGGGTCGCATCGGATCGACGCGGTCGTGGGCGTCGACGAGGACACGGCGGTGGCGGCCGCCGCGATCGCGGAGTCCCTGGGACTGACGCACAACCCGGTCTCGGCCGTCCGCGCGGCGCGCAACAAGGGCCTGATGCGTCAGCGCCTCTTGGAGGCGGGCGTGCCCGCCCCGCGATTCCGTCTCCATTCGCTCGACGACGATCCGGAAAGAGCGGCGCGAACGGTTTCCTACCCCTGCGTCCTCAAGCCGACGTTCCTCGCGGCGAGCCGCGGAGTCATCCGCGCCGACCGAGAGTCCGACTTCGTGGCCGCGTGGCGCCGCATCGCGGCGATCCTCGACGACCCCGAGGCGGCCCGGCGCGGGGGCGCGGCGGCCCGCGAGATCCTGGTCGAGGAGTTCCTGCCGGGCGGGGAGGTCGCCCTCGAGGGCCTGCTCGAACGGGGGAGGCTGCGCGTGCTCGCCCTCTTCGACAAGCCGGACCCGCTGGACGGACCGTACTTCGAGGAGACGATCTACGTCACGCCTTCGCGGCTCGCGCCGGAGGCGCAGGAGCGGATCGCGTCCGTGGCGTCGTCGGCCGCCGCGGCGCTCGGGCTCGTGGACGGGCCGGTCCACGCCGAGCTGCGCGTCGGCGCGGGAGGCGGAGAGGTGCGGGTCCTCGAGATCGCGGCCCGCTCGATCGGCGGCCTCTGCTCGCGCACGCTCCGCTTCGGGACCGGGCTCTCGCTCGAGGAGCTGATCCTGCGGCACGCGCTGGGCTCGACGGTCGACGGGCTCGACCGCGAGTCGCGGGCCGCCGGCGTCATGATGATCCCGATCCCGCGGGCCGGAGTCCTCGAGGGCGTCGACGGGATCGAGGAGGCCCGCGCCGTCCCGAACGTGACCGACGTGACGATCTCCGCGCACCCGGGACAGACGCTCGTGCCGCTGCCCGAGGGCTCGCGCTACCTCGGTTTCCTGTTCGCGCGGGCTCAGACGCCTGGTGAGGCCGAGGAGGCCCTGCGCCGCGCGCACGCGGCGCTCCGCTTCCGGATCCGGAACGAAAGGGGTCCTTCGCTGCGCTCAGGATGATTCTGCGCGCTGCGGTCGCGCGCGCAGAATCATTTCGCCGGCGCGTAGTAGGGATTGCGGCCGGCGGCGTGGTCGGTCGTGTCCAGGATCTCGCCGACGGCCGGCGCGAGCGACCGGATCGCCTTCTCGATGCCCTGCTTGAGCGTGACGTCCGCAGCGCCGCAGCCCTGGCATCCGCCGCCCAGCCGCAGGAAGACGGCGTTGCGCTTGACGTCGATCAGCTCGATCCAGCCGCCGTGGCCGGCGACCGCCGGGTTGATCTCGCGGTCGAGAAGATCCTGAATCGCCCACTTCAGATCGCCCTCGGACGGAAGGCCGGCGAAGTACTCCTTCGTCACGATCGGGACCCCGGACTTGAGGTGCCGGCGGATGATCTGGCCGACCTGCAGGGCCGGCCAATCGACCTCGTGGGCCGCGTTGACGGTCACGGTGTTGTCGGCGATCAGGGTGGATTCGACACCCGGGATCGCGAGGATCTCCGAGGCCAGGGGAGACAGGGAGGCGTTGGCGGCCGTGAAGTGAGCGGATTCCGCCGGGAACACCGGCCGATCCACGGTGAAGACGCAGCGGTCTCCGGTGCGTGAGGGCTCGCCCGTAATGTGGATCTCGCTACCGCCGTCCATCCTCCCGAGTATAGCGCCGCGATTGACGCGCCCGCCGCGGTCTGACACAATGCCGCGCTTTTGAAGCGGAGCCTCGCGATGTCGCAGAAGATCAGCCGACGGGACATGAAGCGCAACGAGCTGGCCGAGACGGTCAACCGGACCGTCGGCTACGTCTCCGAGCACCGCAGGGGCGCCACCGAAGCCGTGGCGATCGCCGTGGCGGCCGCGCTGCTCGTCGGCGGCTTCTTCCTGTACCGCGCCTGGCAGGAGCGCTCCTCCGGGACCGCGCTGTCGGAGGCGCTGGCGGTCCTCGACGCCCCGCTCGCGGGGGAGGCCGGCGCGACGCCCGGCGTCAAGACGTACGCGACGGCCGCCGAGCGCCGCGCCGAGGCGGACAAGCTCCTGAAGAAGGCCGCCGTGCACGGCTCGACCTCGTCGGGCCGCGCCGCGTCGGTGATCCTGGCGGCCGGCGGCGCCGACAAGCCCGAGCAGTCCCTGGACGCGTTCGAGAAGGCCGCGCGCCAGGCCCACACCGAGACCGCCGCGGCGGCCGAGATCGACGCCGCGAAGCTGCTCGTGGCGCAGGGCAAGGCGTCCGAGGCGATCGAGCGCCTGAAGCGCGCCATCGACTCGCCGAAGACGGCGGCCCCCCGGGACGCGCTCCTCTTCGCGCTGGGCGAGATCTACGAGCAGACCGGCGCGCAGGCCGACGCGCGCGCCACCTACCAGCGACTGATCACGGACTTCCCGAACTCGGCGTACCGGGCCGAAGCGCGGCAGAAGGTCCCGCTCTCCTAACGGGCGGACGCCGCTACGGATCCGCCCGGATCCTCGGCCCGGGTCCACGCTCGCTCCCGCGATGAAGTCGCCGAGCTCCGTTCTCCACGCGCTCCTCCTCGTCTCTCTGGGGATGAGCGTGCTCGCGGCGATTGCGTTCCCGATCAACGTCCTTCGCATGCCGCGGCTGTCGCGGCCGCGCCGTCCGGATCCGGCCCCCTGGCCGCGGGTGTCGATCGTCGTGCCGGCGCGCAACGAGGAGCGCGGAATCGAGGCCGGAGTCCGCTCCCATCTCGCGCAGGAGTATCCCGGGCCGCCGCCCGAGGTCGTCGTCGTCGACGACCGGTCGACCGACGCCACGCGCCGGATCCTCGAGCGCGTCGCCCGGACCGAGCCGCGCCTGCGCGCGGTCTCCGGCGCCGAGCCGCCCGCGGGCTGGCTCGGAAAGCCCCACGCCCTCCACCAGGGCGCGGCGGCGGCCTCGGGGGACCTGCTGCTGTTCGCGGATGCCGACGTCGTCTACGCCCCGGCAGCTCTCGCCGAAGCCGTCCGGCTCCTCGAGGCGGAGCGTCTCGACTTCCTCTCTCTCTTTCCCGCGCTCGAGATGCACGGTTTCTGGGAGAACGTGCTGATGCCCAACATCCCGATCTCCTTCTTCTTCGGGCTCGGCTTCCTCGCCAACTCCGACCGGCATCGCTGGATGGCGGCCGGCGGGGGAGCCGGCAATCTCGTCCGGCGCTCCGCGTACGCCTCGGCGGGAGGCCACGCGGCGATCCGGGACTCGGTGATCGACGACATCCGCCTCGCGATGGCGGTCAAGCGCGCCGGGTTCCGCTGCCGGATCGCGCAGGCGGACGATCACGTCCGGGTGCGGATGTACCGCGGCTTCCGCGAGGTCTGGAACGGCTTCACGAAGAACGTGGCGTTCGTCTTCGGCGGCGCCTTCGGACTCGTCTTCCTGCTCGGGACGGCGCTGACCTGGGTGGCCGCGCTCGCGCCGGTGGCGGCCCTCGCGGCCTGGGCCGCCGGGCTCCCCGTCTCCCGCGGCGATGCCGTGCTCGCCGCGGCCGCGCTCCTGCTGACGATCCTCCTCCGCGTGCTCCTGGCGAGGCGCCTCGCGTACCCGGTGTGGGCCGCGTGGACGCAGCCGATCATGACGGCGGTCTGGGGAGGGCTCATCGCCCGCTCGCTCTACTGGAGGTTCGTGCGGCGAGAGCTGCGGTGGCGCGGACGCAGCTATGACGCCCAGCGTGCGGGCTTCTGAGCCCGCCGACGTGCAGCGCGCGGGCTTCTGAGCCGCCAACGCGCGGCGCGCCCGGTTCTCGAGGCGCCGGGTAGAATTCGCCCGTGCTGTATCGCTTCGATCGCGTCCGCAAGAGCTACGGCCCCAAGGAGGTGCTGCGCGAGGTTACGTGGCAGCACAACCCGGGGGAGAAGGTCGGCCTGGTCGGGCGCAACGGCGCCGGCAAGACGACGCTCCTGCGCATCGCCCTCGGCCGGGAGGAGCCGGACGCCGGAGAGTTCGTGCGGGCGAACAGCATCCGCATCGCGACCGTCGACCAGGCGCTTCGGTCCGACGAGGCCGAGCGGCTGCACGACTTCGCGGCGGGCGCCTTCGCCGAGCTCCACGCGGTCGAGTCGGAGCTGCGCAGCCTCGAGCACCGCATGGCGGACGGCGAGGACTCGCCGGCGCTGCACGATCGGTACGACGCGCTGACCCACCGCTTCGAGAACGAGGGCGGTTACGACATGGTCGCCGAGGTCGAGAAGGCCCTCTCCGGTCTGGGGTTCGACAAGGTGGATTTCGAGCGGCGCCTCTCGGAGCTGTCGGGCGGTCAGAAGAACCGGGCGATGCTGGCGCGCGCGATCCTCTCCTCGCCGGACGTGCTCCTCCTCGACGAGCCCACGAACCACCTCGACTTCAACGCGGTCGAGTTCCTCGAGGAGTACCTCGCGCGCTCGAAACGCGCCTACCTCGTGGTGACGCACGATCGGCGGTTCCTGGACCGCGTCGCGGAGGAGATCGTCGACCTGGAGAACGGCCGCCTCTCCGCGTACTCGGGCGGATACACCGCGTATCGGCGCCAGAAGGCGGAGCGGGTCCTCTCCGCCACGCGCGCGTTCGAGAAGCAGCAGGAGTTCATCGAGAAGGAGAAGGAGTACATCCGCCGCAACATCGCCGGCGTGAACTCGCGGCAGGCGAAGGGCCGGCGCACGAAGCTCGAGCGCGTCGAGCGGCTCGAGAAGCCGGCCGAGGATGGCACGTCGGTCGCGTTCCGATTCGACGCGGCGCGCATCGGCGGAAGGAGCTTCCTCCGCGCGAAGGACCTCGACGTGGGCTACGACGCGGCCGGCCAACCCCTTCGGATCGTCCGCGGCGTCTCCTTCGAGCTCCTCCGCGGCGAGCGGCTGGCGATCCTCGGCGAGAACGGGACGGGAAAGTCGACCCTGCTCAAGACGCTCGCGGGCCGCCTCGCGCCCCTCGCGGGCTCGGTCGCCACCGGGCACGATGTCTCGATCGGCTACTACGACCAGGAGCTGCGGGACCTCAACCCGAAACGCCGCGCGATCGACGCGGTCTGGGACCAGCACCCGAGCGAGACCGAGGAGGCGATGCGCTCCTACCTAGCGCGCTTCGCCTTCCGCGGCGACGACGTCTTCGCGGGGATCGACGGGCTCTCGGGCGGCGAGAAGGGCCGGCTGACCCTCGCCGTCGTGATGCGCCAGAGGCACAACCTGCTCCTCCTCGACGAGCCCACCAACCACCTCGACCTCGACTCGCGCGAGGCCCTCGAGGAGTCGCTCGAGGACTTCCCGGGTTCGATCGTGTTCGTCTCGCACGACCGCGCCTTCATCGACCGGCTCGCGACGCGCGTGATCGACCTTCGCGAGGGCCGCGCGCTGCTGCTCCCGGGCAATTACTCCGAGACCGCCGACGCGCGCGCCGAGCGGCGCCGGCGGGCGGAGCCGGCCTTCGCGAAGGCCTCCCCGCCGGCGGTCCCCGTTCCCGCGCCGCCTCCCGCCGCCGGCAAGCCGAAGCGCACCTCCGCGCGGCATTCCTCGGATCCGCCCTCGGCCGAGAAGGAGGCCTCCCGCCGCCGGCGCCGGATCCAGGCGCTCGAGGAGAAGATCGCCGCCTGCGAGGCGCAGATCGAGGACCTCGAGACGCGGCTCTGGGACGAGGCGCTGACCCTGTCGTCGATCGCCGCGCGGGAGCTCTCGAACGAGAAGACCGGCCGCAAGGCCGAGCTCGACGCGCTCATCGAGGAGTGGACGCGCCTCTCCGAGGCGGAAGAGGCCGAGAAGGCGGCGCACGAGTCCTCATGACCGCGGAGTCCGCCGGCGCGGCGGCGACAGCGAGCGCCGCGATCATCGCGATCGGCAGCGAGATGCTCGGACCGCTCCGGCAGGACACCAACTCGCTCTGGCTGACCGCGCGGCTCGAGGAGATCGGCATCCTGGTCTCGCGCAAGTCGATCGTCGGCGACGACCCGGCGGTCATCCGGGACGAGCTCGACGCCGCGGCGAAGACCGCGCGCTTCGTCTTCACGACCGGCGGCCTCGGCCCCACCGCCGACGACGTCACGGTCGCCGCCGTCGCCGCCTGGCTCGGCGCGCGGCTCGAGCGCAACGCGGAGTTCCTCGAGGCGATGCGGCGCCGCTTCGAACGGCGGGGCTACACGATGGCGGAGTGCAACGCCAAGCAGGCGGACTTCATCGTCGGCGCACGCGTGCTCCCGAATCCCCGCGGCACGGCGCCGGGCTTCTGGGGGAGCAAGGACGGCGTCGAGATCGTGATCCTCCCGGGCGTGCCGTCCGAGATGAAGGAGATCATGGAGGACGTCGTGCTGCCGGACCTGCGCGCGCGCGCGGGGGACACCGTGGGCCGCCGCCGCGTCCTGCGGATCGCCGGGATGGGGGAGTCCGCTGTCGAGGAGCTCGTGGCGCCGGTCTATGCGCGGTGGAAGGACGACCCCGTGACGATCCTGGCGTCGCCGGGAGAGGTCCAGCTGCACCTCTTCGCGCGGGGCGAGCCGCGCGCCGCCGAGACGAAGCTCGCGGCGATGGAAAGGGACTTCCGCGCCGCGCTCGGCGAACGCATCTACGGGGCCGACTCCGAGGACCTCGCCGCCGTGGTCGGCGGCCTCCTCGCCGCCTCCGGGAAGACCCTCGCGCTCGCGGAGTCGTGCACCGGCGGCCTCGCGTCCTCGATGCTGACCGACGTGCCGGGCTCGAGCCGGTACTTCCTGGGCTCCGTCGTCTCGTACGCGAACAGCGCCAAGGCGGACTTCCTCGGCGTCCGGCCGGAGACGCTCGCGGCCCACGGCGCCGTGTCGGCGGAGGCGGCCCGCGAGATGGCCATCGGCGCCCGGGAGCGGTTCGGCGCGGAGGTGGCCCTCGCGATCACGGGCATCGCCGGCCCCGACGGGGGCACGCCCGAGAAGCCGGTCGGAACGGTCTTCTTCGCCCTGACGGGCCTCGACGGGGAAGGCCGCGCCGAGACGAAACGCCGGCAATTCGGAGGCGACCGCGGCGTCGTGCGCCGGGCGTCCTGTCTCCACGCCTTCGAGATGCTCCGGCGGCGGCTGGGCGGGCGCACGGAATGAGGGTCTTCCTCGCGGTCCCGCCGGATCCGGAGTGGGTGGAGCGCGCGCGGGCGCTCGTCGAGCGCGTCCGGCGGGGCTCGCCGCCGGCCTCGTGGACGCGGCCGGAGTCCTGGCACCTCACGCTCAAGTTCCTCGGCGAGGTCTCCGCGGAGACGGCCGAGGCGTTCGGCCGCGCGATCGAGCCCGCGCTGGCCGCGGCGGCTTCGGGCTCCCTCGTCTCCCGAGGCGCGCTTCTTCTTCCGGGGCGCGGCCGGCCGCGGGTGCTCGGCGTGGGTTTCGCGGAGGGCTCGGGCGGACTCGCCTCGCTCGCGGACGTCGCGTCGGCGGCCGAGCGCGCGAGCCGAGAGATGGGCGGCGAGCCGGAGACGCGCGCCTTCCGCCCGCATGTGACCCTCGCGCGCGTGCGCGCGCCGTGGCCGCGGGAGGCCGTTGAGCGCTACGCCCGCGAGGCCGACGCGTGGAGCTTCCCGGACTGGCCCGTGCGCCGCTGCGTTCTCTACCAGAGCCGGCTCGCGCCGACCGGCGCCGTCCACACGCCGCTGCGCGAGTGGGCGCTGGAGGGGGTGACGGTGAATCCATGAACGCCCAGGCCGCGGCGCTCCTCGGGGTCGCGTATCTCCTCGGGTCGATTTCCTTCGCCGTGCTGATCGTGCGGATGCGGACCGGCCGCGACATTCGCACCGAGGGATCGGGCAACGCCGGGGCGACGAACGTCGCCCGCGCGCACGGCAAGGGGCTCGGCGTCGCGGTCGGCCTCCTCGATCTCGCCAAGGGCGCCGGCGCGGTCCTCCTGATGCGCACCGCCACCGCCGACCCTCGCTACGCGGCGGCCGCGGGGCTCGCGGCGATCGTCGGACACGTGTTCCCGATCTTCTATGGATTCCGCGGCGGCAAGGGCGTCGCGACGGCGATCGGCGCCTTCCTGGTCCTGGCCCCGCTGCCGACGCTCGTGTGCGCGGGCGTCTTCCTGGCCGTCGTGCTCGTGACGCGCTACGTCTCGCTCGGATCGATCCTCGCGATGGTCCTGCTGCCCCCGGTCGCGGGAGCGCTCTTCCACGCCCCCCGGCCGATCGTCGCCGCCGCGGCCGCGGCGGCCGTCCTGATCGTGGTCAAGCACCGAGAGAACCTCCGGCGCCTCGCGCGCGGCGAGGAGCGCCGCTTCGGGTCGAAACCGCCGAAGGAGCACGAGCCGTGAGGCTCGCGATCCTCGGCGCCGGCTCCTGGGGCACCGCGCTCGCGATCGAGTTCGCGCGGTCGGGGCACGACGTGGTCCTCTGGGGCCGGGACGACGGCGTCGCTCGGACGATCGCGAAGAGCCGCCGCCATCCCAAGCGGCTCGAGGGGCACGCGATCCCCGCGTCGGTCCGCGTCACGTCGGACATCGCCGAGGCGGTGGACGGGTCTCCGGATCAGGACCGCGCGATCTTCCTCACCGTGCCCTGCGTGGCCCTGCCGGCGCTCGTCGACTTCCTCCCGGCGCGGCCCGACGCGCCGCTGGGCGTCGTCAACACGTCCAAGGGGATCGAGCCCGAGACCCTGCGCCGCATGTCCGAGATCGTCCTCGGCCGCTTCTCGAAGGCGCGGGTCGCGGCGCTCTCCGGCCCGACGTTCGCGGAGGGAGTCGCCCGCGGCGATCCGTCCGCGGCGGTCGTGGCGTCGCGCGACGGAGACTGGGCGGCCACGCTCCAGCGCGAGCTCTCGAGCTCCGGCCTCCGGCTCTACCGCTCCGACGACCTCGCGGGCGTCGAGCTCGCCGGCGCCCTCAAGAACGTCGTGGCGATCGCCGCCGGGATCGTCTCGGGCCTGGGCTTCGGCCCGAACACGCTGGCCGCGCTGGTCACGCGGGGACTGACCGAGATCGGCCGCATCGTCCGGGGAAACGGCGGACAGGATCGGACGGTCCACGGGCTCGCGGGCGTCGGCGACCTGATGCTGACCTGCACCGGCCAGCAGTCGCGGAACCGCTTCGTCGGGGAGCAGATCGGCCGGGGACGCCGCCTGCACGAGATCCTCGCCGAGCTCCCGGAGGTCGCGGAGGGCGCCCGCACGTGCCTCGCCGTTCCCCGTCTGGCCGCGGCGGCCGGCGTCGAGGCGCCGATCGCCGACGCCGTCGTGCAGGTCCTCTACGGCGACGTCGCGCCGCGCGCGGCCGTCGAGAGCCTCATGACGCGGGCCCTGCGGTCCGAGTAGGCTCTCGATGTTCTACGGGTTGATCTGGACGCTGTCCGACGCGACGGCGTCGCCGGCGTTGATCCCGTCGGCCGTCAGGCTCGCCGTGATCGTCACCGCCTGTCCGGTCGAGCCCGCCGGCAGATTGCCCATCAGCGTCAGGTGCAGGCTGGAGTTGCTGTTCGCGTCGAGCGTCCCCAGGTTCCAGGTCGCGGAGCCGGTGGTGAAGCTCGCCGTAGTCCCCGAAGACGGGCTGGTGGCCTGAACCGTCAGCGGCGCCGGGACCGTGACCTGCACGATGCCGTTGTGCACGCTGTTGACGCCGACCGCCGTCGCGTCGACCGTCACGTCGAAGCTCTGGCCGCTCGTCGCCGTGTCCGGCGCGTTGACCGTGACCGTCGCCAGGGCGCCGGGCGCCGTCGTCGTGTCGCTCTTGCTGCAGGAAACGACACCGATGAACAGAAAGGGAACGACCCAGAGCAGAGACCGAGTGGAGCGGGGTAGACGCATGGAACCTCCTCCTGGCGCGACCGTCGCGCCGGAGGCTTTCATCAGAGCAAGCACGATGCCAGCGCGCGAGGATACTTTGGAATTCCTGAGGAGCGCGAACCCGTGTGGGAGCGGCGCGGCGCGGGATCAGGCGGCGCGCGTCGTCTTGCCGCCCTTCTTCTGAGCGAGGACGCGGATGGGCAGGACGACGGCCTGGAGGCCCGCGAACTGCAGCCTCCGCTGGATCGCGAAGGCCGTCTCGTTGTGGAGGAGGCGGTAGTACACGCGGTCGTTCTCGAAGACGAGCTGGCCCAGGTAGAAGATCGAGCGCGGGAACTCGTGCTGGACCTCCTCGCAGAGCTCCACCACCGTCTGGACGGCCTCCGTCCCGATCTGGAAGCGGTAGTCGGCCTTGAACCCCAGCTTCCGCGCGAAGTCGACGTACTTCTCGAGGTCCTCGACCGTGTGCTTCTGGAGGGCCGCGATCTCGGAGTGGCCCTTGAAGATCGCGGAGTCGATCACGCCGACCGAGACGAAGAGGTAGCTCTTGTACAGGTGCGGGAAGAGGGTCTGGACCGACAGGACGGTGTGGACGCCGAGCCCCGAGAACCCGTTGACCAGCATCACGGCGAGCGGCTCGTTTCGGGGGATCTCGCCCTCCTCCACGGGGTGCGGCCGCACGGGGATGTCCAGCAATTGCTCGTCGAGCCGCCGCAGCTGCTCCCGCACGCGCGCGTAGTGGCGCCGGATCGAGAACGCGAGGCCGACCATCAGGGCGGTCACGACGATCGTCATCCAGCCGCCCTCGTAGGCCTTCTCGTAGACCGTGATGCAGAGGATCGCGATGCAGAGGACGGCGCCGGTGACCTGGATCAGGAACTCTTTCTTCCAGGCGCGGTCCCGGCCCCGCTCCTGCCACCAGTGCCGGGTCATCCCGACGAGCGTGAGCGAGAAGGTCACGAAGACGTTGATCGCATACATGACCAGCAGGCTCGACACGGAGCCGCGCGTGTAGAAGAGGGTGGCGCACGCGGCGAGACCCATGAGCCAGATTCCGTTGTTGGTGACGAGCCGGTCCGAGAGCTGCGCGAACCGGCGCGGTACCCACGAGTCGACGGCCATGTTCGCGAGGATGCGGGGACCGTCGAGGAATCCCGTCTGCGCCGCAACGAACAGGATCGAGCCCGCCGCGGCGAGCGTCAGGATCACGAGGAAGTGCCCCGGGGCGAAGCCCCCGATCTGCCAGTCCCCGAACACCTTCTCGGCGAGGATCGCATTCATGACCTTCGTGGGGTGCGGGCGGGCGCCTGTGAGGAGGTAGCTGAGGATGATTCCCGAGGCCATGAGCGCGAGGGAGATCGCCATGTAGGCCATCGTGCGCTTCGCGTTGGCGACGCGCGGCTCGCGCAGGATCTGGACGCCGTTGGAGACCGCCTCGATGCCGGTGTAGGCGCCGGCGCCCAGCGAGTAGGCCCGCAGGATGATGAACAGCATCGGGAGCATTCCCACCAGCCCCGCGGTCGCCCTTGCCTCGCGGATCGCGCCGGCGTAGACGCCCGGGATCTCCGTGAAGTGGCGGATGAGGGTGATGCCGATCATCGCGAAGTGCGTGGCGATGAAGACGATGAAGATCGGCACCAGCACCTGGACGCTTTCCTTGACTCCGCGGAGATTGAGAAGGACGAGAACCCCCAGGATCAGGATCTTGAAGAGGAAGCGGTGCCCGCTCCAGCCCTCCGGCAGGAAGCTGAAGATCTGATCGATTCCCGAGGCGACCGAGGTCGAGATCGTCAGGACGTAGTCGAAGATCAGCGCACAACCGGAAATCACGCCGAACCGCGGCCCGAGCAGCTTCGTGGCGACGAGGTAGCCGCCGCCCCCGCCGGGGAAGAGCTCGATGACCTTGCTGTAGCAGGCGGAGATGATCAGGACGGTGGCCGCGATCATCAGGGCGAGGAAGACGGCGAGGTAGGCGTGGTCGTGGAGAGCCTTGAAGGCCTCCTCGGGGCCGTAGGCCGACGACGAGAGGCCGTCGGCACCCAGTCCGACCCAGGCGAGAAAGGCGGCGAGGGAGACCGCGTGGAAGATCCGCGGATCCATGGGGTCGCGGGCCTTCCCGACGAGGATGGTCTTGATCGTTGTGGGCAAGTTGGGGCGCCCCTCTGGGAGCGGGCGGATTATGGTTTTGGGGCCTGCCGGAGTCAATGCGGCGCGACGGCTATGATAGCTTCTGGCCCTGCGGAGCCCTCCCGACGGCGCCGGCGCTCCGACGCGCCGCGAGGGGTCCGTGAGTTGGATGGAAACGCCGCGTCCCCCCGAAGTCGTGCGCGAGAGGGTGTCTCGGCTCGGCGCCGGCCGCCTCTCCGGCGCGTTGATCTTCGACCGCGAGCTCTCCCGCGACGAGATCCAGCGCTTCTACGCCCAGACTCACGACACCTATCCGCGGCCGGTCGACTTCGACCTCGCCGGCCGCGTCCTTCGCTACGAGTGCGACGAGGCGGACGAGTCGCGTTGGAGGCTCGCCGCCGAGATCTACCTGGTCAAGTCGTTCCGCGAGGGATCGAGGCGCCGCACCGCGGACACGGACGCGCGCCTCAAGCGGGGGCTGCGTCCGCTGCATCGGTGAGTGTCGGCCCCGGCGAATCGGGGATGACGGCCCCGGTGGCGCACCCGCACGCGAGGCATCGCATGTTATTTTGTCTTCTCCCGCGGGCCCCATCGTCTAACGGTTAGGACACGGCTCTTTCAAGGCCGGAGCGCGGGTTCGATTCCCGCTGGGGCCACCAGCCATTCACACGCGCATCGCTCGCTGGCCCGCCGTGTCCGACACGGCTGACTCTTCGGCGGGGGGCGCGTGGCGCCCCCCGTTCCCCCCGAAGGCCGGAGCGCGGGTTCGATTCCCGCTGGGGCCATCATTCCCGCTGGGGCCGACAACCTGCGATACTGACCGCATGAAGAAAGCCTTCGCAGCCGGGATCGCCCTCTCCCTCGCGGTCGCCTGCGCGCACCTGACCGAGATGGACCGGAATCGCGAGCTCGCCAAGAGCTCGGGAAAGTACAAGGTCAAGCTGACCGAAGACTCCGAGACCGTCCAGGGCCAGTGCAAGTTCCTCCGTTACATCGAGCCGTCGTACGACCCGATCATGGCGCCGACCAAGGCCGAGTTCGACGACTACCTGCGCGTCGAGGCCGTGCTGCTCGGGGCGGACACGGTGCTCGTCCGCCAGAGGGTGGGAGAGGCGTATCAGTGCGGCGCCACGCCGCTCAACCCGGACGGGACCCGCAAGGGCGAATACGGCTCCGTGACGCCTCCGGAGGCGACCCCGCATCCCTAGAGAGCCTCGCCCGGCTCCTGCCGGCGCGCGCCCCGACGAGCGAATCGAGCATCCTCTCGCTCGCCTCCGGCCCCTCCGCGCCGACGCCGCTGCACGGCGAGCACCCTCCGTGTTCCTCAAAAACCGAAGCTGAAAAGAGGCGCGACGCTCGCGTCACCTCGAGAGCACGACCTGGGGTTACGGGCCCGTGCGGCCCTCCGCCCGCACGGGCCTCTTCGTGCTCAGAATCGGAACCCCAGCTCGGCGAAGAAGCGCCGCGGGGGCGCCACGTAGAGCTGGGCGTCTCCGATCTCGCTCTCCGCGACGTAGTGGCGGCTGTCCCCGAGGTTCCGTCCGACGACGGAGACCTGCACGAGGCCGAAGTCCCAGGACACGCCGGCGTCGTACTCGAAGAACGACGGCATGTAGGCCTCGTTGATCTTGTCGAACGGCCGCTGGTTCTGGTGCCGGATCGCGAACCAGGCCCCCGGCCCGAGAGTGGAGCGGTAGCTGAGCATCGCGTTCCAGAGGTCGCGAGGCGTCAGCTCGAGGCGCTGCCCGTCCGCCACCAGGAGGCCCTCGTCGGGGTCGATGAAGGAGAATTGGACGTAACGCGCGTCGTGGTGCGCGTAGCCGCCGTAGAGGGCGAATTCGGGGAGCCAGCAGGGGTGGTAGCCGATCTCCGTCTCCACGCCCTGGAAGCGCGTCTTGCCGGCGTTGGTGAGCTCGGGGTTGCCGTCCGGGCCCAGGATCGAGACGACCGTGTTCTTGAAATCCATGCGGAAGGCCGACAGCTCGAGGGAGAGCTGATGCTCGAGGAACCGCGTCTTGAATCCTGCCTCGAAGCTGTTGACCCGCTCGGGATCCAGGATGTGAGCATCCTCGGCCTCGGAGAGGTTGGGCGCCGCGGGTTTGAACGCGCTCTTCGCGGCGACGTAGAAGTTGACCTCGTTGACCGCTCCCGGCCGGTCCATCACGAGCCGGGTCAGGATCGAGCCGCCGCCCGAAAGCTGCGTGTCCGAGCGATGGTCGTCGGCGACGTCGATGTTGGGATCGCCGACCTCCTGCTGCTGCGCGTGGAGGGTCTCGGACGTCGTGTCGAGGCGCAGGCCCCCCGAGACGGTCAGCCAGGGGAGGGGCGTCCACTCGTCGTTGGCGTAGAAGCCCACGAAGGTCCGCCGGTCGTTGAACGAGCGGTTGTCGCCGTGGGGGACGTCCTGCATGTTGGGGACGATGACCGGGTCGATCTGGAGGTCGATGTCGAACCCGAATCCGTCGGCCGTGGTGCGGCCCCAGGTGATCGCCGCGCCGCCGACGAGGCGATGGTGCCCCGCGCCCTCGAAGTTCGTGACGACGTGCAGGTCGTCGTAGACGTCCTTCTCGATCGGTTTCAGGGACACGCCCTCGGCGGTCGCGAAGTTGCCGTCCACCTCGTTGATGAAGCTTCGGACCGAGATCTGGCTGTCGTAGGTCAGTCCCAGGGTGTTCTCGATCCAGGTCGACGGGCTGAGCGGAACCGTCAGGAGGTCGGTCACCGCGTACACGCGGTGATCCAGGCGGGCGCCGATCGGCTCGTAGTTGCGGTCGACTTGGAAGCCCGGGATGACCTCGCCGGTCGGCGGGTCGACGGGCAGCGGCGAGCCGAAGTCCTGGGTGTTGCGGAACATGTTGTAGACGAGGGACATCTTGACGCCGTGGTCGCCGAGCGGCGTGTCGAGGCGGAAGCCGCCCCGGTCGTCGGCGTAATCGGTCCGGTCCTGCCAGCCGCCGGCGCGATCGAAGTTGCCGAACACCTTGAGCGTCGCCCTCCCGATCGGAATGTTCGTCGCGACGTCGAGGCGACCCTCGTCGAACGACCCGCCCGAGAGCCGGATCGTGGTGCCGGCCGTTCCGCTCTTCGTGAAGACCTGAACCATTCCGGCGAAGGCGGCCACGCCGTAGAGAGTGCCCTGCGGGCCCTTGACGATCTCGATGCGGTCGATGTCGTCGATGTTGATCTGGGACAGCGACGGGTTGAACGGACCGCCGATCGGCACGCCGTCCACCATGAAGAGCAGGGCGTCGAACTCCTTGAGCCCCCAGAGGCCGACGTTGGGCTGGCGCGGACCGTTGTCGCTGCCCATTCCGGTGTCGACGCCGACGACGTCCTGGATGGCGTCGGCGAGGTTGGTGACGTTGCGCTGCTTGAGCTCCTCGCCGGTCACGACGGTGACCTCGCCCGGGATCTCCGTCTCGGGCGTGTTCGCGCGATTCGCGGAGACGACGACGCTCTCGTTGACGCTTCGGGGTGTCGGCGTGGGGGCGGGGGGAGTCGATGAGGCGCCGGCCTGGGCGAGGGCCTTCCCGGGAGCCCCGGCGAGGATTCCGAATGCGAGTGCGGCGGCGGCGCGCGCGGGGGCGCGCCTCGGAAACGCGTTCATCACGGCCTTCCTTTCTGTCGAAGGGTTGCGGCGACGGGTCGAGCGGTGCTCTCCCGGCGCCTACAAGCGCATCGGCAGTCGGACGGGCGCGACGCTGCGGGAAGGATTCGGGCGGGACGAGGCGGCCGCCGCGAGGGCGGAGGAGGGATCTCTCTTCGCGCGAACGCGGGCGGATTCGGAATCGGGAGACCGGCCGGTCCCCGTGGCCTCGGGCGGGTCGGTGCCGGCGAAGAGCGAGGGCGCGCCGTCGAGGGACGACTCGGGCCGCGGCGCGGGAGAGTCCTCGAGGGCGTCGCGGGTTCGCTCCTCCCCGCCGACCCGGAAGAGCTCCTCCCCGTGCGCCGACGGCGCGATCGCGAACTCGTCGCTGAGGCCCACGATCGTCTCGGCTTCCTCCTCCTCGTCCACACCCACCCGCAGGGCGAGCCGCGCGCGCGCGGCGGGAAGGGACGGGACCGTCCAGGAGAAGCCGATCTCCGACGGCGCGATGCGGCGAGTCACGCGCACCGGGAAGGTCCGGCCGCCGTCGACGGAGAGCAGGAGCTCCATCTCGTCGAATCGGGTCCCCACCGCTCCCGCGGGCCACGAGACGAGCACGCTCGCGCCGGGCTCCAGGACCGGAGCGCTCGACGCGATCCCGATCAGGAAGGGAGCGGACGAAGGCGGAAACGCCGGCGCGGCTCCCTCGGCGAGAGCGGCGGCGGACAGGGTCCCCCACACGAAAGCGGCCGTGGCCGTGTACCGGAACACTGCGGGGATCTTACCGTCACCGCGGGTTCTGTGCGTTTTTGTCCCGTGGGGCCCTCCCCGCGGCCGCTTTCCCGTCCCGGTCGCCTTCCGTGCGAAGCCGCCGATTGCTAATCTTCCGGACTGCCATGCCGACGCCCCCCACCCTGCATCCCGATCCGCACTCCTATGCCGACCCGTCGCGGGTCCGCGTCCGCCATCTGCGGCTGGACCTCGACGTCTCCTTCGAGAGGCGGGCCCTCAGCGGGACGGCGGAGCTGCTCCTCGAGCGGGTCGACCCGGCCGCCCGCGAGCTGCGCCTCGACACGCGCGCGCTCGACGTTTTCTCCGCGGAGGCCGCCGAGGGCGAGGGCCCCTGGACGCCGGCGCCGTTCGCTCTCGCGCCTGCGGATCGGATCCTCGGCGCGGCGCTGTCCGTGACGCTGCCCGCGCGCGCCGACCGCGTCCGCGTTCGGTATGCGTCGAGGCCCGAGGCCTCGGGCCTCCAGTGGCTGGGGCCTCCGCAGACCGCCGGGCGCAAGCATCCCTTCCTCTTCTCGCAGTCGCAGGCGATCCACGCGCGGAGCTGGATTCCCATCCAGGACACTCCCGGCGTGCGCATCACCTACGACGCGACGATTCGAACCCGAACGGAGCTGCGCGCGGTGATGAGCGCGGCCGGCAACTCCACCGGTCCGCGCGGAGGGACGTATCGGTTCACGATGCCGCAGCGGATTCCGCCGTATCTCCTGGCGCTCGCCGTGGGCGACCTCGACTTCGCGCCGCTCGGCCCGCGCTCCGGCGTCTACGCGGAGCCGTCCGTCGTGGCGAAGGCCGCCGACGAGTTCGCCGACACGGAGCGGATGATGGAGGCGGCGGAGCGCCTCTACGGGCCGTACCGCTGGGATCGCTACGACATCCTGGTCCTGCCGCCGAGCTTCCCCTTCGGCGGGATGGAGAACCCGCGGCTGACGTTCGCGACTCCGACGGTCCTCGCGGGAGATCGGAGCCTCGTCGCGCTGATCGCGCACGAGCTCGCACACTCCTGGTCGGGGAACCTCGTGACCAACGCGACGTGGAGCGACTTCTGGCTCAACGAGGGCTTCACGACCTACATCGAGCGCCGCATCCTCGAGGAGGTCTACGGCCGCGAGGCCGCCACGATGGAGGCGTCGCTCGGACGCCAGGACCTGAAGGAAGAGATCGAGCGCCTCGAGGATCGCGACGAGATCCTCCACATCGACCTGACCGGACGCGACCCCGACGATGCGGCGACGAGGCTGCCGTACGAGAAGGGGAGCCTCTTCCTGCGGGCGCTCGAGGACGTCTTCGGACGGCAGCGGTTCGACGCGTTCCTGCGCTCCTACTTCGACCGCTTCGCGTTCCAGAGCGTGGTCACGGCGGACTTCCTGAGCTATCTGCGCGAGACGCTCTTCGCCGGCGACCGGACGTTCTCCCCCGAGGCGATCGAGGAGTGGATCGAGAGGCCCGGCGTGCCGTCGGCCGCGCCCAACCCGGTGTCGGCCTCGCTCGAGAAAGTCGTCCGCGCCGCCGAGGACTGGTCCGGCGGCCGGCTCGCGGCCCGCGACGTCCCGTGGGCGCGCTGGAGCACGCAGGAGCGGCTTCAGTTCCTCCGCCGGCTCCCGCCGAAGCTGCCCGCCGATCGGATGCGCGAGCTCGACGCCGCGCTCGGGCTGACCGGCTCGGGGAATGCCGAGATCGCGTTCCAGTGGCTGTTCCAGGCCCTCAAGAGCGGATACTCGCCGGCGCCCACGAGCGCGCGGCTCGAGGAGTTCCTCCTCTCGATCGGCCGGCGCAAGTTCATCAAGCCCCTCTACGAGGAGCTCGTGAAGAGCGAGGGAGGGAGAGAGCGCGCCCTCGCCATCTATCGGCGAGCGCGGCCGGGGTACCATCCCATTGCGGTGGACACGGTGGATCGCATCGTGGGGTGGTCGGCATGAGCGTCCGCTTCGAGGAGTCGGCGCCGGTCCACCTCCCGAGCGCGTGTCCCCTCGACTGCCCGGACGCGTGCAGCCTGGACGTGACCGTCTCGGACGGCCGCGTCGTCGCGATCGGCGGATCGCGCGTCAACCCGCTGACCGAGGGATACATCTGCGCCAAGGTGCGGCGGCTTCCCGAGCACTTGTACGGGCCCTCGCGACTCCTGTACCCGGGGATCCGGACCGGCCGCAAGGGAGAGGGCGCCTTTCGCCGCGCCTCCTGGGACGAGGCCCTCGGGCTGGTCGCCGAGCGCCTGCGGAGCGCGAGCGCGAAACGGGGCGAGGCCATCCTGCCGTTTTCCTACGGGGGGTCCAACGGCTACCTCTCGCAGGACACGACCGATGCCCGCCTCTTCTACCGCCTGGGCGCGTCCCGCCTCGACCGTACGGTCTGCGCAGCGGCCACGGGCCGGGCGGCGGCCGGGCTGTACGGAAAGATGACCGGAACGGCGATCCCCGACTACGTCCATGCGAAGCTGATCGTGGTGTGGGGCATGAATCCCGCGGTGTCCGGGATCCACCTCGTCCCGCAGATCCTCGAGGCCCGCCGGCGCGGCGCGAGGCTCGTGGTCGTCGACCCGCGGCGGACCCGCCTCGCCGAGTCCGCGGACCTTCACCTGCCGATCCATCCGGGCACGGATCTCGCCGTCGCCCTCGCCGTCCTGAACTGGCTCTTCACGAACGGTTGCGCGGACCGCTCCTTCCTGGCGGAGCACGCGACGGGCGCCGAGGAGCTCGAGCGGCGCGCCGCGGCCTGGACGCCGGAGCGCGCGGCCGCGGAGGCGCGCGTGCCGGCCGAGGACATCGAGCGGCTCGCTCGGCTCTACGCGGACTCGAGCCCCGCCGTGATCCGCTGCGGCTGGGGCCTGGAGCGCAACCGCAACGGCGGATCGGCGGTCGCGGCGGTGCTCGCGCTGCCGGCGGTCGGCGGCAAGTTCGGCGTCCGCGGCGGCGGCTACACGCTGTCGAACTCGCCGGCGTGGCGGGAGATCGACGGCCTCGCCGCGGCCGCGGCGCAGGCGCCCGCGACCCGCGTCGTGAACATGAACCGCCTCGGAGAGGCCCTCGCGGCCCGGGGCTCGGACTCGGTGGACCTGCTCTTCGTCTACAACTGCAACCCGGCCGTCACGATGCCGGACCAGCAGACCGTATGGCGCGGACTGGAGCGCGAGGACCTCTTCACGGTCGTCTTCGATCCGGTCTTGACCGACACGGCGCGTTATGCGGACGTCGTCCTCCCGGCGGCTTCCTTCGTCGAGCGCCGGGAGCTCTCGCGCGGCTACGGTGCGCTCGTCCTCCAGGACGCGGCGGCGGTCGTCGCGCCCGCCGGGGAGGCGCGCCCGAACCACGAGGTCTTCGCGGAGCTCTGCCGCCGGACGGGCGTCGCGCGCGCGGACGATCCGGAGACGGCCGACGCGCTGGTCGACGCCCTGCTCGCGTCGAGCCCGCGGGCCGCGGAGATCCGCCGCGATCTCGACGCGCGGGGATACGCCGCGCCCGAGGAGGGAGCGGCGCCCGTCCCGTTCGTCGATAGCTTCCCGCGGACGGCCGACCGGCGCGTGCACCTGGTGCCCGAGGAGCTCGACCGCGAGTCGCCGCACGGCCTCTACCACTTCCGGACGGAGCCGGAGGCGATCCCGGACGCCGGGCGCTTCCCGCTCGCGCTCATCTCGCCGGCGTCGGACCAGACGATCAGCTCCTCCCTCGGCGAGCTGCGCCTCGAGCGCGTGCCCCTGGCGATGCATCCGGACGACGCGGCGCAGCGCGGGCTCGCCGACGACGATGCGGTGCGCGTCTACAACGCGCTCGGCGAAGTGCGGTGCCGCGTGCGCCTCGACGCCGAGCTGCGGACCGGAGTCGTCCTCCTCCCCAAAGGACTCTGGCGCCACAACACCGAAGGCGGCACGACGGCGACGTCCCTCGCGCCCGCGACCCTGACGGACCTCGGCGGGGGCGCGTGCTTCAACGACTCGCGGGTCGAGGTCGCGAAGGCCGACCCGGCGTGACCCACGCCCACGCGCCGGCGCGAACGGAGTCCGGGGCCCTCGCCGGCCACGGGGCCGCCGAACGCAAGGGGAGGCTGCGCTCCGCGCTCCTCATCACGGTGGCCGTGCTCGGCGTCGAGCTGGCCGGCGGCTGGATCTCGGGATCCCTGGCGCTCATGGCGGACGCCGCGCACCTCTTCACCGACGTCGCCGCGCTGACTCTCGCGTACGCCGGCGTGGCCCTCTCCGAACGCGCGCCCACGGGCCGGCACACGTTCGGCCTGGCGCGGGCGGAGGTCCTCGCGGCCTTCGTCAACGCGCAGCTTCTCCTGGTCGCGTCCGCGGGCATCCTCTTCGAGGCGTGGCGGCGCTTTCACGAGCCTCCCGCCATCCAGACGCGCCTGATGCTGGTGGTGGCGACGATCGGCCTCGTCGCGAACCTGTTCGCCGTCGCGCTCCTCCATGGCGGACGGCGAGGGAGCCTGAGCCTTCGCGCCGCCTACCTCGAGGTCGTGACGGACGCGCTCGGCTCGGTCGCCGTCATCGTGGGCGCCGCGGTCATGTCGTATACGCGATGGTACGGTCTCGATGCGCTCCTGTCGGCCGCGATCGCGCTCCTGATCCTGCCTCGCGCCATCGGAATCCTGCGCGAGGCCGCCCACATCCTTCTCGAGGGCGCGCCGGCCGAGATCGACATGCCGCTCCTGCGCCGCCGGATCCTCGACCTCCCCGGCGTCGAGGCGATCCACGACCTGCATTGTTGGACGCTGACCTCGGGCCTTCACTCGGCGAGCGTCCACATCCGCGCGTCGGCGGGCGCGACGCGAAGCGAGGTGCTGGCCGACGTGCAGCAGGTCCTGCTCGACGGCGCCGGCGTGGAGCACGCCACGATCCAGGTCGAGCAGGGCGAGGAGGTCGTCTGTCACGTCACTCCGGGGCACGCTTGAGAGATACGGAGGCGCCACGATGACGCGCTCCATCGAGATTCTGGGAGCCGGCCCGGCCGGACTCTCCGCCGCATTGACCGTCGCCCGCGCCGGGCGGGCCGTCACGCTGTACGAGCGCGCACCGGACGTCGGCCGCCGGTTCCACGGCGACCTCCAGGGTCTGGAGAACTGGACGACGTCGGTGGACGTCCTCGAGGAGCTGGCGGCGATGGGCATCGAGCCGACCTTCGACTTCACCGCCATCCGGGAGGGCGTGTTCTTCGATTTCGACGGGCGCGAACGCACGGTCCGGTCGGACCGGCCCGCCTTCTACCTCGTGCGGCGTGGAACCACCGAGGGCACGCTCGACCAGAGTCTCAAGCAGCAGGCCCTCGCCGCGGGTGTCGCCATCCGGTTCGGAGAGGCGCCTCCCGCGCTTCCGACGCCGTGCATTCGGACGCCGGGCCCGGGGCGCTGCGACGCGCTCGACGTGGGCTACGTGTTCGAGACGGACATGGCCGACGGCGTCTTCGCGGTCCTCTCGGAGCGCCTCGCGCCCAAGGGGTACGCCTACCTCCTGGTCTGCCGGGGCTGGGGCACCGTCGCGTCGTGCCTCTTCGAGGACTACGGCAACGCGCGCGAGTACCGCGAGCGCACGCGACTCTTTTTCGAGCGCCGGGCCGGGCTGCGGATGCGCAACGCGCGCGCGTTCGGCGGGACGGGCAACGTCCGTGCGCGGCCGCTGGTGCGGGCCGGAGACACGCTCTACGCGGGCGAGGCGGCCGGGCTGCAGGACGCCCTCTGGGGCTTCGGCATGCGCTGCGCGCTCGTCTCGGGCCACATGGCCGGCCAGGCGCTCCTCGCCGAGCGTCCGGCGCAGTACGACCACTCGTTCCGGCAGCGCTTCACCGGCTTCCTGCGGACGTCGGTCGTCAACCGCTACTTCTACGAGCGCATGGGCGACCGCGGTTACGCGCGCCTGCTCCACGCCATCGCCCGCGCCCACGACGCGCGCGACTGGCTGCGGCGCTTCTACGCGCCCCGCCTCTGGAAGACGCTCTGGTTCCCGGTGGCGCGGATCGCGGTGGAGGCCGGCCGGCGGCGCGCCGAGCTCGCCCCCCGCGTCGAGCCCGAGCCCGCCCTGCACTGACGTCTTCGAAGAGAATCCCGTCCGATGCCGAAGCCTCACGTCGAGCACCACTTCACCGCCAGCGAGACGGTGCGCGATGTGGTGATCGGCATGTCCGACGGCCTGACCGTGCCGTTCGCGCTGGCGGCCGGGCTGACCGGCGCCGTCGCCGCGAACCGGATCATCGTGACCGCGGGGCTCGCGGAGATCGCCGCCGGCTCGATCGCGATGGGGCTCGGCGGCTACCTCGCGGCGCGCAGCGACGCGGAGCACTACGCCAGCGAGCGGGACCGCGAGCATCGCGAGGTCAACGAGAAACCGGCGGTCGAGGCCCGCGAGGTCGCGGACATCTTCCGTTCCTACGGGCTGAGCGAGGAGGAGACGAAGCCGATCCTGAAGTCCTTCGAGAAGCGCCCGCAGCAGTGGATCGACTTCATGATGCGCTTCGAGCTCGGGCTCGAGAAGCCGAACCCGAAGCGGGCCCTCCAGAGCGCGCTGACGATCGGCGGCGCCTACGCCGTCGGCGGTCTCATCCCGCTCGCGCCGTACATGCTGATCCCGAACGCGGAGACTTCGCTGGGATTCTCCGTCGCGCTGACTCTCCTCGCGCTGGCGTGCTTCGGGTTCGTGAAGGGACGCTTCACCGGCGCGAGGCCCTGGCGCAGCGCGCTCCAGACGACGTTCATCGGCGGCGTGGCCGCGGCGGCGGCCTTCGCGATCGCCCGGGCCGTGGGGCGCTGAGGTCTCCCGGCGCGGCCCCATGAGCGTCGGGCGCGTCCTGGAACCGGTGCTGCGGCCCGGCACGGGCCGTCGCCTCCCGCCAGACCTCGCGCCGCGCCGTGCGTTCCGGCTCGCCTCGGCGCTGCCCGACGGCATCCACGATCCCGGGTTTCCGGCGCTCCTCGAACGCATCGACACGGGACTCTTCCATCCCGGGAATCGCGTGGAGGTCTTCTTCCGCGGCGCGGACGCCTTCGCTTCCATGCTCGCGGCCGTGGAGCAGGCGCACGAGGAGGTGCTGCTCGAGTCGTACATCTTCAAGCACGACGCGA
>Ga0068860_100000662_pt1 | contig 39938 bp, 31 predicted proteins | sample KBSSwiS32_FD_66597 | JGI IMG/M metagenome (GOLD analysis project Ga0068860, IMG submission 66597) | Switchgrass rhizosphere microbial communities from Kellogg Biological Station, Michigan, USA - KBS Switchgrass S3-2 | ecosystem: Host-associated > Plants > Roots > Rhizosphere > Soil ... | reverse complement strand
CGCCCATTCAGTAGATGCTTACCTGCACGATATCGATAAGCTTACCCAATTTCTTTCTACCCAGTCAAAATCTGCCACACCCGACCAGGTTCAACCCGAAGACCTGAGCGCCCTGTTGCGCTGGGTAAATGAGCTGGGCATGACAGCGAGTTCACAGTCAAGGATCGTTTCGGGTATCCGTTCTTTTTTTAAGTACTGCCTGCTCGAGAATATCGTCAAGCAGGACCCGACCCAGCTGCTGGAAACGCCCCGGCTGCGGCGGCTCCTTCCCGATTTCCTGACGGTGGACGAAATCAATCGCATTATCACCTGTATTGACCTGAGTAAACCTGAGGGAGAAAGGAACCGGGCGATATTGGAAACACTTTATAGCTGCGGTCTTCGGGTGTCGGAGCTGGTAAGCCTTAAACTCTCCGCCCTGTATCCCGAACTGGGCTTTATAAAGGTAACCGGTAAGGGCGATAAGGAAAGGCTCGTTCCCATTGGTGAATCGGCGTTGAAATATATCGGGATCTACCGTCACCAGGTGCGCGTTCACCACAAAATAGGAAAAGGACAGGAAGACATTTTATTTCTGAACAGACGGGGATCTGCCCTTACCAGGCAAATGATATTTATCCTGCTGAAAAATCTTGTTAAGGAAGCAGGCATTAAAAAAAAGGTGTCCCCGCATACATTCCGGCATTCATTCGCCACCCATCTCGTCGAAGGTGGTGCGGACCTGCGTGCTGTACAGGAGATGCTGGGTCATGAAAGTATCACTACTACTGAAATTTATACCCACCTCGATCGAGCATACCTTCGTGAAACACTTCAAAAATTCCACCCGGCCTTTCAAAACCCGAAATAACATTGATTTTATACAGTCTGGCAAGGTTGTTGAAAACTTATACTTATCTCCATCACTAAAAAGGAAATTTATGAGCCTTCAGAGTATGTTTACCGCCACACTGTGCGGAGTTGTTATCGGCGTATTGATCGCCCCGGCCAAAGGATCGGAGACCCGCAGGAAATTGCAGGATTCCATGGACAATGTGAAGGATAAGCTCCGCAGACTGCGGGGCACGACCAACGAAGAGCTTGACGAAATGCACCGGGTCTTTGAACAGGAAATCAGCGGACTGCGTACTGACATCCGCGAAAAAGTGCTGAAGCTTATCGAAGTGAGCAAGAAGGGCTACAACCACGTGAAAGCGGAGGCTATGTCTTAGTGTTCACTAAAGAGGTCCCCGGAATGATCCTGAATCTTTGTATCACCAGACTGAGGAGAATTACTCCCAGCGCGCCAATGGCATTCAGCCAGAGGAAACTGATGTTTACGATTCCATTCTGGTTTAGCAGGTGAATGGCGATCACAAACAACTCCACCACAACGGCGCTGTAAAACACCGGCGTTGCGCTGATCTTTTTGAAATAGAAAGCTACCAGGAAAATTCCGAGGATCACTCCATAGAATAGCGATCCCAGTACATTGACTGCCTCAATAAGGCTGTTACCGATATTATATGCAAGCTGGGCCACGACGACGCAGAAAATTCCCCAGAAAAGGGTATAGTACTGTGATACCCGGAACTCTTTTACGGGTTCCATCGGCTTTTTCACCCAACGTTTGTGTAAGTCGTTCATAGTGGAAGACGACAGCGAATTGAGTGAGGCTGCAATGGAACCCCATGCCGACAAAAAAATCACCGCGATGAGCAGGCCGATCAGGCCTTTCGGCAGGTGGTCAATCACAAAACGGAGAAAAATATAGTTGGTATCGTTTGGATCGCCGTTTACTTCTTTGTCTTTCAGCCAACGCTGAATGGTTTTCCGTAATTCGGTCTGACGTTTCTGAACGAATTGCATCGTGAGCCCCTGCCGCATGCGCTGTTCTGCCTGCGGTTCGTTGCCGGGTTTCATCTGCTCTATTTTTTCATCCTGCAGATGTTCGTATTCCTTCATCACAATTTTCAGAGAATCCGCATATTTGGTTTTGGACAGTAGGTCGAGCTGGGTCTGATTGAAAAATAACGGTTCCCGGGCATACTGATAATAAGCAAACACGAGTACCCCAAGCAGCAGGATACTAAACTGCATCGGAACCTTGACAAGGCCGTTAAGAAGAAGGCTCAGACGGCTTTCACGCGTTGATTTTGCCGTCAGGTAACGGCCAACCTGCGACTGATCCGTGCCAAAATATGAGAGCTGCAAAAAAAATCCGCCGATCAGCCCGCTCCATATATTATACCTGTCATTCCACTGGAATTTTTCATCTGTTCGCCCTGAAGTAATAACATTGAGCTTACCGGCCCGTCCGCCAATATGAAGTGCGTCGGAAAGACCTACATCTCCCGGCAGCAGGTGAACTACCATATAGCCCGCCATGAACATGCCGGCAAAAATGATAACGAACTGCACCTGCTGGGTGTAGGCCACCGCTTTGGCCCCGCCCGTAAACGTATAGATGATCAGCAGACCACCCATTAGCATATTCGTCCAGAGGATATTCCATCCCAGCAGGGAGGAAAGAATGATCGAAGGCGCGGAAATACTGATGCCGGTTGACAGTCCGCGCTGTAAAAGGAAAAGCAATGCAGTAAACGTCCTCGTCTTCCCGTCAAATCTTTCTTCCAGGAACTGGTAGGCCGTAAATAATTTCAGCTTATGGAAAACAGGAACAAAAGTCACACAGAGAATCACCATAGCCAGCGGCAGCCCGAAGTAATACTGAACGAAACGCATGCCGTCAGTATAAGACTGACCGGGCGCTGAAAGAAAAGTTACCGCACTTGCCTGCGTACCGATGATTCCAAGCAGGATAAGCAGCCAGGAGGAACTCCGGTTCAGCAGAAAATAATTCTCCAGGTTTTTTTCTTCCCTGCTTTTATAAAGGCCATACAGGATGATGCTCAGGAGGGTCACCACCAAGACAATCCAGTCGATGACACTCATGAAAAATATTTGGTGAAGAAATAAAAAAAGACAATCAGCCCGGCGAGAAACCCGATGACCAGCACATACCAGGATCTCCATGAATTAAAAACAGGAGGTTTTTCGTCCGGCGGGAGGTTCATATTATTTTTTTGAATTTCGGCGGCTGGCCATCAGCATGGCAGCAATCAATCCCAGCAGGAGTCCGATCAGCAGCCCAACCGTCACTTTCTTAATCAGCCTCCCTATAAGGAGGCCCGTACCTATGGCCACGATCGTAGCGATTTCCCTTCTGTTCAGCATGCTATTTATTCCCGTTTTGATTGAGTGCGATCAGGTTGGCAAAAAGCCGGTAAGCACCGGGAATGCCCGCAGGCAATTCCCTGAAAAAAACAAGTCCGGTGTATGTGAAGTTCCCTTTGCCATACCGGCAGGTGATCAGGCTGCCCCGCTGGTCCGCTTCTCCGGTATCATGCATGGAAAATACCGACTGGTAGTTCGGGTCCGCACGCTGCGCAAAGTAAATGCCCCTTTCCTGTACCCATCCTGCAAAATCCTTTGTTGTGATCTGGTTTGGAAAATGCATCAGCGGATGATCAGGCAGTATCACGTTTACTGTTGCATCCTCTTCCGCAACGCGGGTATTGGAAATCACAAAGGGATAAGGACCTATCCTCGTGGAATCATCCGGATTCCGGTTATACTGAACGATCAGGTTTCCGCCATTTTTTACGTAGTCCATCAGCACCGGGTATTTCTCCGTGAGCCAGTCGTGAACATCATAGGCCCGCACACCGGTCACAACAGCATCGAGATTTTTTAAAACAGAGGGATTCACCGATTTCTCATTCAGTATCTCTACCGTATAGCCCATTGCACGGAGTGCCTCAGCTACCCGGTCACCGGCACCTTCTATATATCCAATCCTTGTGCCCCTTATGGCAAGATCCAGATTCAGCAGGTTTGAATGAGCCGCCCGGAAGTAATCGATGCGTGGAATATGTTCATATGAAATGGTCCTGCACTGCTGGAGCGTATCGGATCCGTCTTCCTTAGCCTTCACCGCCCATGATCCGGTTTGACTTTCCAACTCATTTTCGGACCTGAGCATAAAACGGAAATTATCCGGGGAGGAACCCAGGCTGTTGATCTCAAATCCGGGCACCGGTGTAATTTTTATGAACGACTGGTCAGATGCTGTCCCGCCTGTCCCGCTGACGGAAGCCGGATGAACCATCACGGTTTCCGTATCTTTTTTTGTCTTCCACTGGCGGTTGACGGTGAGTTCGGTTTCCTTCCCTTTCGTGAACACCATAAGATCCGGATCACAGTAGGCCATCTGGTCGGGCACGATGGTCAGTGGCTCGAAAAGTTCCCCTTTTACAGCATCTGTGTATTTATATATCACGGCCTGATGAAACTCGAATGTTCTGCCTTCGAGTGCGACCTGGAAAACAGCTTCGAGCGCAGGCGGATTTTCCGCCCTGCCGATGAGTTCCTGGTTATTTACATTGAATGAACCCGGCGACATCGGTTCCACTAGCCAGTAAGGTTGAGAAATGGGCAGTCCCTTAAGCGAAACCACCCGTGCTATGGAATAATTCACGCCGGGATTCAGGTCCTGATGCCAGATGGTATCCTGTCCGTTAAGTATAACCTTCTCCACCCTTACGGGAATAAGCGAACGGTTGAGCACCCTCAGGGTTACGGAAAGATTTTTATTCTGCCGGACATAGCCCCCGCCTACATTCGCTTCCAGCCACAAGCCGCTGCATGCGCGGATCAGCTCCTGTACTTCTTTGAGTTTCCGGTTGCGCCAGTATGATTCCGGAAGCGAATTCAGCTTGTCATACAGGCTGATGAGCATCGGCAATGAGGCCGCGGGTGCCTGAGGATTAAAGGAACTGATCAGTTTATCTACCAGTTTTCCTATTGGCTTCCCTCCGGGAATGCGATTCCAGCTTACATCGATGTTCTCCAGCAGGGATTGTTTCGCGGAATCGCCACCGATGATGCTGAAATATTCTGTAACGTTTCCCCGGCTGTGCGCAAGACCAAAGCCCTGTGACTTATGCTGGCTGCGGCTGTCGGCAGCGATCTCGCCATAACTTTTACCTGCAAGCGTATTGAATCCGCCCACTTCTATTTTCAACTGGTCTTCACTGGTGGTATTCGTCCTTCCAAAATTATAATTGTTCCAGAACAGTCTTCTGGCCTGCCATGGCCCGACGCCGAAAGCAAATTGTTCGGGAAATTTTTGGGGGTCCGCGGCGGCCGCGTAGGCCATTCTTGCCAGTACCGCCGAAGCAGAATGCTGACCATGACCCGCTCTTTTATCCTCGGGAAAACGCGTAATGATCACGTCGGGCTGAAATTTCCGGATGACCCATACGACATCACTGAGTATTTTCTGCTCATTCCATATCCGCAGGGCTTCTTCCGTTGACTTTGAAAATCCGAAGTCATAGGCCCGCGAAAAGAACTGCTCCGCTCCGTCAACGCGCCGTGCTGCCAGCAGTTCCTGGGTGCGGATAAGTCCCAGCTCAACACCCTGTTCTTCTCCGATGAGATTCTGTCCGCCATCACCGCGCGTCAGGGAAAGATACCCTGTACGGTACAACTGGTCTTTGGAAAGCCAGGCCAGCAAACGCGTGTTCTCATCATCGGGATGCGCAGCTATATAGAGTACAGTTCCCAGCACACGGAGCTTTTTTATCCGCAGAAGAATGTCGGAAGAACTGTAGGTATCCGGCGCCTGTGCCAGGGCGGCCAGCGGGCAAAACATCCAAATGAATCTGCTGATTACCCCAAGTTTTTTCATCTGTCCGAGTAGGTTAGTATTTGCCAAATTAACGAATCCCCCATTAACAATATTCGATATTCCACCGGCGGCAGGCTTCCGGGGCCCTGAGAATTTTTCCTTAATTTCCGCCAATGCAATACAGGTCCATTTCCCTTTTTGTTTTTCTTGTCATAACCGCCGGGATCCGCCCCGCTTCAGCACAAAAACCCCGGGCACTGATGGAATCAGTCAAGCGCGTGACCTGCAGAAACGGTGCCGTGGTATCGGCTCATCCACTGGCCAGCCAGGCCGGTCTGACGATCCTGAAAAAAGGAGGAAATGCCGTGGACGCAGCGATCGCCACACAGCTCGCCCTGGCTGTAGTATATCCGGGTGCGGGCAATATCGGCGGAGGCGGGTTCATGGTGGCTCACCTGAAAAACAAAAAAAATCTGGCGATTGATTTTCGGGAGAAAGCACCCGTTGCGGCCAGCCGGGATATGTACCTGAACTCAAGAGGTGAAGTGGTTGAAGGTAAAAGTGAAGACGGGCACCTCGCTGCGGGCGTCCCGGGATCGGTAGCAGGAATTTTTAAATATTATCCTTATGCACGGCTTCCTTTTCGGGAACTGATCACGCCGGCAATCAGTCTGGCAGAAAACGGCTTTGCCATTTCGCAGGCTGAGGCAGACGACCTCAATGAAAATCAGGATGCGTTTAAAAAATTCAACTCCGTCACACCGGTTTTTGTGAAAGCCGGAGGATGGAAAAAAGGAGATATCCTGATACAGCATGACCTCGCGCTCACCCTGCGACGTATCCGCGATCTGGGCGTGAAAGGATTTTATGAAGGAGAAACGGCCAAACTGATCATCGCCGAAATGAAAAGAGGCGGTGGCCTGATCACAGCAGAAGACCTCAGAACCTATACGGCCGTGGAAAGAAAACCGGTGGTGTTTATTTATAAAAATAAATACACCATCATCACCATGCCCCTGCCCAGCAGTGGCGGGGTCCTGTTGCCACAGATGATGAACATGATCGCCGATCGTTCTATCGGACAGTACGGATTTGAAACGCCTGAATCCGTACACCTTATGGCAGAAGTGGAAAGGCTGGCCTATGCAGACCGGGCACAATGGCTCGGCGACCCTGACTTTGTAAAAATTCCCGTGAGGACGCTCACTAGCGAATCCTATGCAAAACAAAGAATGAATGGATACAAAAAGGATTCTGCGGGTAAGAGTGAAATGATAAAAGCCGGACAAATTCCTGAGTCAGAAGAAACCACTCATTTCGACGTATATGACAGGGAGGGCAACTGCGTTTCTGTTACGACCACCCTCAACGGCGGCTTTGGCAGCCATACGGTAGTATCCGGCGCGGGCTTTCTGCTGAACAACGAGATGGATGATTTCAGTATGAAACCCGGGGTTCCCAATATGTATGGAGCTGTAGGCGGAGATGCCAATGCGATACTGCCCGGAAAAAGAATGCTGAGTTCAATGACGCCCACCATCGTCCTGGAAGGTGAACGTCCCTTTCTCATCCTCGGCACACCGGGTGGCACGACGATTACCACTTCTGTTTTTCAAACGCTCGTGGATATCATAGAATTCAAAATGACTGTGCAGGACGCAGTCAACAAACCCAAATTTCACCACCAGTGGCTCCCGGATATTCTTTATATCGAAAAAGAGTTTCCTGCAGGGGTCGCCGTACAGCTTCAGCAGATGGGATATACAGTCAAAGAAAGAGGCCCTATCGGCCGGGTGGAAGTCATCCGCATTTCCCGGGATGGGAATATAGAGGCCGTTGCCGACCGGCGTGGAGATGATGATGCTGCAGGATACTAATCCCTGTTTTGGCCAAAATTTGCGTGGCCGGTGCACAACCATGCACTCACTTTGGACGTTTTGAGAACGTTTCACTGCTTAACGTTTAAGTTTTAAGCATTTAGCATAGAAACCCAGCACAGTTTTTGTAATTTTAGCGATCTAATCTCACTATCTGAAAAAAGCCGGTAAAATAATCCGCAGGACGCTAATCGCCCTGATTCTACTCCTGCTGGTCGCCTGGGGCTTAATCCATACCCGGCCTGTACAGAACTGGCTTCTGACCCGCGTGACGCAAACCCTTTCCCAAAATCTTCATGCAAAAATTTCAATTGAAGAGATCGACTTTTCACTCTTCGACAAGATGAAGCTTAACGGGGTGATGGTATATGACCGCCAGGGAGATACTTTGTTGTATGCCGGTCAGGTAAGGGTAAATATTACAGACTGGTTCTTTTTCAAAGAAAAGATTGAACTGAAATATGTTGGCCTCCGCGACAGCTATGTAAGGATTTACCGGAAGGATTCTGTATGGAACTATCAGTTCCTCGCCGATTATTTCAGTTCGGGGAATACAGCCTCCAAACCTATTCAGCTTCAGATCCGCGATATAGATATTTCAAATCTTCACCTGCTGCAGCAGGACGCCTGGCGCGGTGAGGATATGGAACTCCGTCTGGGCGCACTCAACCTGGATGCTGAACAGTTTGACCTGCAAAAAAAAATTGTCGTGATCCATAAGCTGACTATCACGCGCCCGGATTTTGCCATCCGCAGTTACAATGGTTTCCGACCCTCAATGCCCGCCGGAGACCCAATCATTATGAATGATCCCGCAAAGCTGCGATGGAATGCCGGCGAGTGGAATATCTCCGCCCGCAGCGTAGTGATTACAAAAGGAGCTTTCCGGGACGACAAGATTCTGGACAAGAACCTGTCCGCTGTCTTTGACAGCTACCACATGAATTTTACGCAGATCGAAGCAGACTTCCGCGATGTTCATTTTGTAAGGGACAGCATCCGTGCAAAAATGCACCTGGCTACGAAAGAAAGATCTGGAATTGTGGTAAAACACCTGGATGCCAATATTCATTTTTACCCCGAGGGCATGATCTTCCACAATTTCGACCTGGAGACTTCAAAAAGCCATCTCAGGAATTATTTTGCCATGAAGTTTAAGTCCTTCGACGACCTGTCTGATTTCACAGGCAAAGTCGTCCTGGAGGCTGACTTCACAAACGCTACGGTAGACAGCGATGACATTGGCTATTTTGCTTCCGGCCTGAAAAGCTGGAAGAAGAATATCCTTATCACGGGCAGGATCAAAGGCACCGTGGCCAACCTGGCCGCAAAAAATATCCGCATCAATGCCGGATCACATACCGAACTCCGGGGCGACTTTCACCTGACCGGCCTTCCCGATATCAACAGGACATTTATCGATTTCCGGTCTAACGATTTCCGTACTACCTATCCGGACATCATTACATTTGTCCCTTCCCTTAAAAATATCAGAAACCCCAGGATCGACCGCATCGGCAATCTGCGTTTCGTTGGAAATTTCCTGGGCACACTTCAAAACTTCGTCACCTCCGGCACCATCCAGACCGACCTGGGCAGCATGGTGACCAACCTGGCCATGCAGATTCCCGATAAGGGTCCGGCGCTTTATTCCGGCAACCTGCTGACAAGTGATTTTCAGCTGGGGAGGTTTCTCGAAGATTCCAGCCTTGGCAAAATGTATTTTAACGGAAAAGTACACGGCACCGGACTTTCCATTAACACCATCAGTGCGGGCCTGGAAGGAACTATCCGGCAGTTCAATTATCAGGGATATACCTATGAGAACATCTATGTCAATGGCCAGGTCGCCAAAAAAAGATTCGATGGAAAGATCATTTCCAATGATTCCAACCTCCGGGCAACCCTGATCGGACTGATCGATTACAGTCATGATACGCCAAAATTCGACTTCAATGCAACCGTCGAACAGGCCAGGCTTAAAGCCCTGCACCTGACAAAGGACAGTATTGACTTTATTGGCAAACTGCAATTCAATTTCACCGGTAATGACATAGACAAATTCTTGGGGAAGGCCAGAATATTCGACGCGTCGATATTCCGTCAGGGAAAACGAATGTCCTTCGATTCGCTGGTCGTCGAATCAAATATCATCGACAGCAGCAAGACCATCACGGTCGTGAGCAATGAGTTCGAGGCGGCCATTGTAGGTGAATTCTCCATAAAGAAACTGCCATCGGCTTTTCAGGATTTTCTGCACCGCTATTATCCGAGTTATATTAAGCCGAATACGGTGAAGCTGAGCAACCAAAAATTCAGTTTTGTCATCACGACCCGCCAGGTGGATCCTTATTTCGAGCTTTTCTCCAAAGACATTCGGGGATTTAACAACAGCAATATCAATGGCCGTATCCAGAGCGATCAGAATCTGCTGAATGTGAATCTGGAAGTACCCCAGTTCAATTACAGGAATATCGCTTTTTATAAAGTGGAACTGCATGGGAACGGCAACTACGACAGTCTCTCGATGGATACCCGGATCGGCGAAGTGTATGTGAGTGACAGTCTTCATTTTCCCCTGACCCATATCCAGTTTAGGTCGTTTGATGATGTGTCGCAGGTGAAGATCAATACAAGTGCAAACCAGACACTGAATGCCGCCAACATTTCAGCCGAAGTAACCACACTGAGTGACGGTGTGAAGATCAAATTCAATCCGTCCACTTTTGATATCAACAGTAAGACATGGACGATCGACAAGAACGGTGAATTGCTTTTCTCACAGAATACTGTGGGGGCTGAATCCGTGCGGATCTATTCCGGTGAACAGCAGCTGCTGGTGAGCACAACGCTTTCCGGTGAAGGAAACTGGAAGGACGTGCACCTGGAACTGCAAAAAATAAATATCGGCGATTTTGCCCCCTTCTTTATTAAGGATGAAAGGGTTGAAGGGATACTGACCGGAAGGGCTGATATTTCAGATCCCTTTCACCACATCGATGCCCGGTTCAGCGGTACGGCGGAATATTTTCGCTTCTCCAATGATTCGGTGGGAAAGGTAAACCTGACAGCGAATTATAATAAGTCCACCGGCCTCGTCAATGCCACCGTCGCTTCAGACAACAAAGACTACCAGTTTGACATGAAGGGCGTCTTTGATACCAATGACAGCGCCAAGACACCGATAAATATTACCATCCCCAATATGGTCAACACGAAAGTGGACCTGCTTGAAAAATATATCGGAGAGATATTTACAAATGTTACGGGACATGCAACCGGATCCCTGCAGATCATCGGGTCGGGAAGCAACCTCAATTATATCGGGGATCTCCACCTCACCGATGCGCGCCTTCACGTGAAGTATACCCGCTGCACCTATTTTATTCCATCTGCTTTTGTGCAGATGCGTGAAGACCGGATCGACTTTGGCAATTTTCAAATCAGGGATTCTCTGGGTAATACGGCGGACGTCAGCAAAGCATTCCTTTATCATCATTCTTTCAGGGACATGCGCTATGATTTCGCGATCAATACCAATAAACTCCTGCTGCTGAATACAAAGATCACAGACAACAACCAGTTCTATGGCAGGGTGATCGGCCGTGCAAACGTAAAACTCTACGGACCTCAGGAAGACCTGCAGATGGATATCAAGGGCGAGCCTACCGACAGCTCGGTTTTCTCCATACCGACAAATACAAGCCGCGAAAGTGCCTATGCTGACTTCATTGTGTGGAAAGTGTATGGCAAGGAGATGGAGCCCGAGAAGCTCGCCTCCTCTTCCGGAAATTTCACGGTCACGCTCGACGTCACCGCGAACAATTTTGCCCGTTGCGAACTGATCATTGATCCGCTTACCAAGGATGTAATCACGGCCTATGGACATGGTAACCTGCACATGCGCGTAGGCACCAATGAAGACATGTCAATCCGCGGGCGCTATGTGATTGACCGGGGCAACTACAATTTTTCCTTCCAGTCATTCATCAAGAAACCGTTTGTCTTCATGCAAAATGGCGACAACTTTATTCAGTGGACAGGAGATCCCTATGATGCAGACATTAACGTGCAGGCAATCTACGAAGCGGAGAATATTCAGTTTAGCGACCTGGACAATAAATCCTATTCTATCAGCAACACCGGTAAAGCCAAGACCTACAGGGGACCCGTATGGGTGGTAGCCACACTGAAGGATAAACTGCTTCATCCTACCATCAGCTTCGAGCTACAGCTTCCTCCCAACAGCGAATTACGAAACGATGCAAGTGCCACACTCACACTGATGCAGATCAACCAGGAACCCAGTGAGCTCAATAAGCAGGTTGCCTTTCTGCTGGTATTTAACAGTTTCGGACCCATGAGCACGAGCAACACGGCTTATACAGCGAATGAAGCCGTGAATGGAATTGTGGTGAACAGCATTTCTTCGGCGCTATCGAATACAATGAGCGGAGTTTTCTCCAGTTATTTTCAAAAATTCTTTAAGGACAAAAGCATTCGCGTCAACTTCAATGCGGCGCTTTACAACGGAACGGCCCTGGAGACAACGGAGGCCACTCCTACTACCAACTCCACATATGACCGTACCAATGTTAATCTTTCCGTCATAAAAAGCTTTCTCAATGAACGCCTCACTTTTACCGTGGGCAGTGCACTTGATGTCGGGCTTACTACCCAGCAAAACTCTTATTCATCGGTCCAGTTCCTGCCCAATGTGACAGCGGAATGGAAACTCACGCAAAACGGTCATGTGGTCCTCACACTGTTTTACCGCGACTCATACAATTACCTTTCAGTAGGTAATCATACCATGAACAGCTCAGGTACCAGTATATCCTACAGAAGGGATTTTGACAAGCTGGATGAAATTTTCAAGAAAAAAAAGAAGCCCGTTGAAAGCGAACCGGAAACAAAAAATCCGGAGAGTGAGCCTGCAACGAAAAACTAGTATCTCAGCGTTCCATCTCGTGACCCAGTTTATCTCGTTTGGTGTTCAGATATTTTTCGTTGTGCGGGTTGGAAGGTATCTGAATCGGAATCGTTTCCACGATTTCCAGGCCATACCCGGAAAGTCCCGTGCGTTTCCTGGGATTATTGCTGATCAGTTTAATTCTTTTCACTCCGAGGTAGCGAAGAATTTGTGCGCCTACTCCGTAATCCCGTTTGTCCATGGGAAAACCAAGATGAAGATTGGCTTCCACCGTGTCCATCCCGTCTTCCTGTAGTTTATAGGCTTTTAGTTTATTCACCAGTCCTATACCACGCCCTTCCTGGTTCATATACAGGATAATGCCTGTCTTGTTAGCGTCAACCATCTGCATGGCTTTATGCAGCTGATCGCCGCAGTCGCAACGCAGGGAGCCCAGAATATCCCCGGTGAAACAGGATGAATGTACGCGTACCATCACCGGATCATTTTCTTTCCATTCACCTTTGATGAGGGCAAGGTGCTCATTTGAAGTGTTTTTTTCCCGGAAAGCGACGAGTTTGAAATGCCCGTATTTGGTGGGCATGTCCACCCGCACGATCTCCTCTATCAGGGAGTCGGTCTTCATGCGGTATTCGATCAGGTCGCGTATGGAAATAAGTTTGAAATCGAATCGCCGCGCAATTTCTTTAAGTTCCGGCAGACGCGCCATGGAGCCATCTTCATTCATGATTTCCACGAGGATGCCGGCCCCTTCGAATCCCGCAAGCCGGGCCAGATCGATGGTAGCTTCCGTATGGCCAGCCCTCCGCAATACCCCGCCTTTTTTTGCCCGGAGAGGAAATATATGCCCGGGCCTCCCCAGATCTCCCGGACGGGTAGCGGGATTGATGAGCGCCTGGATGGTGAGTGCACGATCGTGAGCCGAGATGCCGGTAGTGCATCCATGTCCCAGCAGGTCAACAGAAACCGTAAAAGCCGTTTCATGCAGTGCGGTATTGTTGTTGACCATCAGTTCGAGACCGAGCTCATCACATCTTTCCTCGATGAGCGGAACACAAATCAGTCCCCTGCCGTGCTTACTCATGAAGTTGATCACTTCCGGGGTTGAATTACGGGCGGCTGTAATAAAATCCCCCTCGTTTTCTCTTTCTTCGTCGTCTACCACGATCACCAGCCGGCCCTGACGGATCTCTTCTATGGCGTCCTCGATCTTATCTAACATGAAAATAATTTATGCACAAAGTTACAATTTCCTGCCTGTTATGAAAGAGTACTTAACCTATTGATTTTCAAAATATGAAAAACGTAAACTGCAGATTTTACAGATGTTGAAAAAAATAACCGCTAGAGAAATATTAACATTTGAATTTTTCTTTCCTTTACTCCGCAATTTTCCCCTGCTTCGATTGCCAGCCATCATGGTACGATTGGTTCTCATATGAATTAATGTTTTCATAATCCGTTTTCGGATTCTATCGGTTTTAACTGCATTTATTTTTATAACCTAAACTACCTTCTTTATGAGAAAATGGCTCTTGGTTTTTTTAGTGGCAATTGCTTTCGAACCCTGCCTAAAAGCGCAGGAAACAACCTCGGAAATCGCCGGTCAGGTTCTAAGTTCCGATAAAACGCCCCTGGCCGGAGCAACGCTCACGGCAGTGCATGAACCTTCAGGCTCGACCTATAAAACCACGTCAAGATCCGACGGCCGGTTTAACCTCGCTAACCTGCGTATTGGTGGTCCTTACACGGTTACCGTTACATATGTCGGATACCAGCCCTCACACCAGGAAGACATTTATCTGGTGCTCGGGCAGGAATTCCGGGCCAGTTTTGTTATGACACCGGAAGCAAAACAGCTCAGCGAAGTGGTGGTAACATCGCCGGGCACACAGGGAAAGGTTTTTAATTCCAGTCATACAGGCAATCAGGAGATCATCACCCGGGCACAGATGGAAAGACTGCCGACGATCAACCGTAGTCTCCTGGATTTTACGAAACTCACGCCGGTCGCCAACGGGCTTTCTTTCGGCGGCCAGAGCAGCCAGTACAATAATATCACAGTGGACGGCGCGAACTTCAACAACTCATTCGGACTTTCGGGAACACTGGGCGGGCAAACCAATTCCCAGCCCATCAGCCTGGATGCCCTGGAACAGATCCAGGTAAACGTTTCACCATATGATGTGAGACAGGGTGGCTTCTCCGGTGCAGGCATCAACTCGGTTACCCGCAGCGGAACCAACCAGTTCAGGGGAACTGTTTATACCTATATCAAAGGTCCGGGCACGCAGGGATACAAAGTAGGCGATATCACGGTGCCCAGACAGGATTATTCATATAACCTTACGGGATTCAGCGTGGGCGGACCTATAATTCCCGGTAAACTCTTTTTCTTCGTTAACGGCGAGATGGAAAACAGGACAGACCCCGCTACTTCATGGGTAGCGTCCAGTGCCAGCAATCCCGCCAACGGGGTTTCAGTTTCCAATGCCAATCAGGATACCCTCAATGCGCTGGCTTCTTTTCTAAAGAACACTTCCGCCTCCAAGACATGGTCCTATGATCCCGGACAATATCAGGGATACAGCTATGTAACGCAGAGCAAGAAAGTAACCATCCGCCTGGACTGGAATATCGATCCTGCAAATTCGGTAACCATCAAATACAATTTTCTCAAGTCGTCCCGTCAGACGCAGGCAAGCAACAGCGGGTCCGTGAATTCGTCCTACGGAAGAACGCCGGGCAACTATGCCATGCCCTTCAATGGAAGCGGGTATACAATCAACAACAATTTTGATATTTTCATTGCAGAATGGAACACACGCCTCAGCAATAAGGCCACCAACAAACTGCAGGTGGGATATACAGCTCTCCGCGATTTCAGAAGTGCCGCGACGTCGTCGCCTTTCCCGCTGGTGGATATTTTGGATGGCAGTGGCAACCCCTACACTTCCTTCGGATATGAACAGTTTACGTATGGCAATCTGCTGAACACCGACGTGTGGCAGCTCAATGATATCTTCACCTATTACAAGGGACCGCACGAAATAACACTCGGATTCCAGGGCGCCTATAAGAAATATGAAAACGGATTCTCACCTTCCTACCAGGGAGTATACCGTTTTAAGAGCCTGTCTGATTTCTACGCAGCCGTCGCTGATCCGAATGTGAAAGCCCTGCGTTATGATCTTTCTTATACCCTGCCTCCCGACGGACCATTCCCACTGGTGGGACCGGTGGATTATGAACTCGGATTTTTCGCACAGGATAAATGGAGGATCAAGCCGAACCTGACGCTGATCTATGGTTTGCGCATCGACATCCCTATCTTCAAGAATACCTTCCTGCAGAACGACTCCGTGGCCGCGCTGACAGGATTCTATAATGGCGTGACCCTGAATACCGGTCAGGGACCGACCGTTAACCCCCTGTTCGGACCCCGAATAGGATTCAACTGGGATGTAAACGGAGACCAGAAAACACAGGTCCGCGGTGGAATCGGATTGTTTGCCGGCCCGCCTCCCTTTGTGTGGATCAGCAACCAGACATCAAACAGCGGAGTGGCCCTGTTCGGTTCGATCAGCAATTCCACCACAGCCTCTTTCAGTCCGCAAGTCGATCCAAACCCCAACTGGCCGGCCAATGCTACAAAGTCAGCCAGCTCCTCTTATAGCCTGAATGTTACAGATCCTTCTTTCAGGTTCCCTCAGGCCCTTAAGAGCAGCATTGCCATCGACCAGAAACTTCCGAAGAATTATATTGTTACCCTGGAGTTCACCTGGGCGAAAGATGTCAACGCAGTATTTTTCCAAAATGTCAACCTGCCGGATCCCTCAGCGGGTACACCCCTGATCGGAGCGGATAACCGTATTCACTATCCGGCAAGCCAGATCTATGCTGTTGGCGGTCCTTCAAAAGCCACACCCTCCAATCCGAATATTGGCAACGCGATCTATATGACCAATGTAAATGAAGGATGGGCATATACGGCAACCCTGCAGATACAGAAAAATTTCAAAAACCTCTACCTGAACGCTGCCTACACCTACAGTATGGCTAAGGACGTAATGGTAGGCGGTTCTACGGCTGCCACCATGTGGGGATCCAAACCCATTTCTGGAGATCCCAATGCCGCCCAGGTAGGATATTCCAACTCCTATATGCCGCAACGCATCATTGCTTCTGCCTCATACAGGTTTGTTTATGGAAAAAATTTCGCCACTACGGTGGGACTCCTGTTTGAAGCCGCTCCCTCAGGCATCGGGTCCTATGTCTATTCGAGCGATCTTAACGGGGACGGGCAAACCTCCAATGATCTGCTTTATATTCCTACAGAAGCAGATTACGCGAGCGGAAATTATAAAACAGCCAATGGCGGCGGCACAGATACAAGGACACCGGATGAAGTATGGGCCCAGATCAATGCTTATATCAAGCAGGATGGTTATCTGAACAAACACCGCGGACAGTACGCAGAAAGAAATGCCCTGATTTTTCCCTGGTACAAGAGAGTGGATATGAATGTGACGCAGGATGTTTACATGAAAATCGGTCAGAATACGCATACCCTTCGCCTTTCGGTGGATATTGTAAACGTCGGCAACCTGATCAACAGCAGCTGGGGTGTTTATCAGCTGCCTGCGGCGGGTACCGGATCGAGCATACTGGCGAGCGGCGTTCCCAATGTCATCAACGTGGGCCTGATTTCCTCCAAAGTGACGAACAATGTTCCGGTATATTCATTTCCCTACCAGATTGCCGCTTCCAAGACGCCCTATACGACAAGCTGGAAGGACGATACGAGCCTGGCTTCCCGCTGGCAGATGCAGTTCGGGATCCGGTATCTTTTTAACTGATCCGGTCGGTCTTTTTGATGAGGTTAGCAGGAAGTGCGCGCCGCTTTGAAAGTTCAAGGCGGCGCTTTTTTTCGGGATATGAGCAAACAGGCCCGGTGACCGATAAAATCATTAATCGGCTTTTTAGACGATATTTATATATATCGGCAGATTAAACGATATTTGTTAAAATCGGTAAAGTAGCCGATATTCGTATTATGAACGCTGTCATCACAGGCGATATCATCAATTCCAGGAAAAGCAGGCAGGACAAATGGCAGGCTCCCCTGAAGAAATTATTATCACGGTTCGGAAAATTTCCGAAAGACTGGGAGACGTCCAGGGGCGACAGCTTCCAGGTGGAAATCAGGGAACCGGAAAAATCTTTGCTGGCCGCCATTACCATTAAAGCGCTTGTCAAATCCCTGGGTATAAAAAAAATGGACGTGCGGCTGGCCATCGGTATAGGAGAAATATCTTATCACGCACCCAGGATCTCAGACGCTTCAGGCACGGCCTTCATCTATGCCGGTGAAAAATTTGAGACCCTGAAAAAAATAAAACAAAATCTTGCAATCAAAACCGCCTGGCCGTCAACGGACCGGGAAATAAACCTCATGCTCCGCCTTGCATTGATCGCCATGGACAAATGGACTGTACCGTCGGCCGAACTGGCTTTCCTTATTTTCATGGAAAAATACAGTACGGGGAAAATTCTGTCCCAGAAGGAGCTCGAAATAAAATTAAAACTCAAACAGTCGTCTGTCAGCGAACGCCATACCCGGGCACAGATCGATGAGATAAAAGACCTCCTGGAATATTTCAGTAACCGGATCAAAAATCCTTTAACATCATGACGCTGCTCATTCAGTTTTTGCTGGCCCACCTGATCGCAGACTTCTTCCTTCAGCCAGATCGCTGGGTAAAAGATAAAGAGGAAAAAAAATGGCGTTCCCCTTTTTTATACCTGCATACTGCCGTCAACTTTATTCTGATTTTAGTCATCACAGGAAATGCGGGTTACTGGAAACAGGCTCTCTGGATAGCAGGTCTGCATTTCATCATAGACCTGTGTAAAGTTCAATTTCAAAAAACCAGGACAAAAAGAATATGGTTTTTTATCGATCAGGGCCTGCATGTTCTAACTATTACTGCCGTGTGGGCTTTCAGTACGCATTGGATCCCGGATTGGCACAGACTCCAGAATAAAAATGCACTGATCATCCTTACGGCGGTACTGACCCTGATCAATCCCGCATCCGTCATTGTGAAAACTATCATTTCCAAATGGCCGCCCGACCTGACAGCATCACGCATCGATCAGCAGACCCTGCAGGATGCCGGTAAATGGATCGGCATTCTGGAAAGACTGATGATCTTCGGATTTATACTCCTCGGCAAATGGGAAGGTATTGGATTCCTGCTGGCGGCGAAATCAGTTTTCAGGTTCGGTGACCTAAAGGATGCCAGAGATATGAAACTAACGGAATATGTACTGATCGGCACACTGCTGAGTTTTGGAGTGGCCATGTTGCTCGGAGCGCTCACCGTTCATTTTACCGGCATTGATGCTAATGCTCTCCTTAACTGAGTTGCTGTACAGCAGGAACGGCTACGGGAGGAAATGCCCATTCGAGAAAAAAGGGAAATGCTTCCGCCCAGGTCGGAACGTCATGGCGGCCTCCATCCATTTCATAATATAAAATATCCGTTTCAGGATCATATCCCTTATCGAGCAATACGGCAATCAGATCTTTCGTATCGTCGATCGAGTCGATGATGCCGTTCCCATTGCGGTCTTCCGATTCATCCTCTGTTCCGCACTGAAAGAAAAATTTCAGACCGGGCTTTTTTTCGTCTTCCCTGATCTGGTTATGCATGATGCGGTGATGGTCGTCGGAATAAAGCGGATCGTCCTTGTCAACCAGCCTCCACCACAGAGAGCCGGAAAAAATACCGGCCTGGCGGAACAGATCTCCATTATTCCATGAAATATCGAGCGCACTCAGGCCTCCCAGGGAAAAACCGGCAAATGACCAGCTTTCACTGAGTCTTCCGGGAAAAAGCGTCCGGATGGCCGGAATCAATTCCCCGGTAACAAAGGCGGTGTATTGTGCTGCAAGGTTCCCCCTTCCTTTATAGTCGGGTGTTACCGCCGCGCCATATTCCCATTTGCGTTTTGCACCCGCATGAATACCGACGCAAAGAACCGGCCTGATCGATCCGGACCGGTAAAGATCTGCGAGTATGGATTCGAAATGCATGGTCTGCAGGTCCTGTCCGTCATTGATCAATAAAACATCGAGTTGTTGCCCGTTTTGTCCGGGTGGAAGATAAAAGTCGATACGCAGGTCTCTTTCCAGAAATGATGATGGAAAAGACAGGGTTTCAATAGTCCTGATCCAGGGGTTTACGGACGGCATAGCTTCAAAAATAGGGAAGATTGCGGAGTTCATTTGTTTTTGTACCTTTTTAAAAATAAATTTGAATCCCTCCTTTACATATGCCCATAAAAGAAGATTATCACAAATGGCATTCACCTTCCCTGGGCCGCGATATCGAAATGCTCAGTTTCGGATATGCCGGCCAGCCGGTCATTCTTTTCCCCACTTCCAAGGGTGCCTATTATCAGAACAAAGATCAGGGCATGATCGAAGCGGCACACTGGTTCCTGGAAAACGGAAAAGTGAAGATTTACTGTCCGGACAGTATCGATGCAGACAGCTGGTATAACAAATCGATCCCTCCACATGCGCGGGCCTATAACCAGGATCGTTACGACCGGATGATTGCCACTGAGCTCGTGCCCTGGGCGCAACACGAAACAGGTTATGGAAGAATGGCCTTTGCAGGCTGCAGCTTCGGTGGATACCATGCAGTCAATACAGCGTTCCGCCATCCTGAACTGGCGGGTTATTGTTTTTCCATGAGCGGCGCTTTCGACGTCAAGCAGTTTACGGAGGGCTACTACGACGATACCATCTTTTTCAATAATCCGGTAGACTATATCCCGGGCGACAACAATCCCAATCTCTGGAAAATGGGAATCGTACTCGGCACCAGCGAATACGATATCTGTAAAGCAGACAACGAGCGGCTGGACCTCATTCTTCAGCAGAAAAATATCCGTCACTGGCTGGATGTGCGTCCGCATGCCACGCATGACTGGCCGATATGGCGTGAAATGTTTCCGCACTATCTATCCTTAATACATTAACTTCCTGAAATAAATTAACCGCATGAAAAAGATCGGCGTTCTTTACGGCAAAGAAAGGAGCTTTCCCATGGCTTTTATCGAAGCGGTCAACGGGAAAAATGTAAGGGGCATCCAGGCAGAATCCGTCCTGATCGACAAAGTGGTACAGGGTCAGCCTTCCGGCTACAGCGTGATCATCGACCGTATATCCCAGGACGTGCCTTTCTACAGGGCTTATCTAAAGAACGCAGCTCTAAGCGGCACCGCCGTTATCAACAATCCTTTCTGGTGGAGTGCTGACGAAAAATTTTTTAACAACGCCCTCGCGACAAAAATAGGCGTGCCTGTTCCAAAGACCGTTATTCTTCCCTCCCGTGAATTGCCGGAAGACACTTCCGACCTTTCGTTCTCCAACCTGTCGTATCCGCTGGACTGGGAATCCATATTCCGTTATGTTGGCTTTCCTGCCTACATGAAACCGTTTGCCGGAGGAGGCTGGAAAAATGTATACCGCCTGCAGAGTGCAGAAGATTTTTACCAGAAACACAGTGAGACGGGCAGGCTGGTCATGCTGCTTCAGGAAGAAATCGTGTTCGAAGAATACTACCGTTGTTACTGTATTGGAGGAAAATATGTACGCATCATGCCCTATGAGCCGCGCAATCCTCACCACCTGCGTTATGTAGCGGGATTTACTCCTTCGGAAGAAAGGCTGCGCCAGATGGAACAGATCGTGCTGCGTATAAACCATTACCTGGGCTATGATTTTAATACGGTGGAACTCGCCGTAAAAGACGGGATTCCCTATGCCATCGATTTTTGCAATCCGGCACCTGATGCGGAAAAAACGAGCGTAGGGGAAGACAACTTCAACTGGGTGGTTGAAACCGCAGCCATCTATGCCATCGAGAGAGCGGTCGAAGCAAGGGAGGGACTCGACAATCTCACCTGGGGAGAATATGTAAAGAAGAGTGCCCTGCAAAAACCATTGATGGGATAACCCAAAAATTCCGGACATGGCCAATATCAACTATCAAAACTTTACCCTGGGGATCGAAGAGGAATACATGGTCATCGATCCCGGGACAAGGGAACTGAAAAGCCATGAGCAAAAAATCGTAGCCGAGGGTCAGAAAATTATTCGCGACAAGGTAAAGGCGGAAATGCACCAGGCCGTAGTGGAAGTCGGAACGGATATCTGCCGCGACGTCAGCGAAGCTTTTAAAGACGTATCCACTTTACGCAAAACCATTTCGCAGATTGCCGGCGACCTGGGTCTTTGGGTCGGCGCATCGGGCACCCATCCTTTCAGTCATTGGGAAAGCCAGCTGATCACGGATCACGCCCGCTATAACGAGATTGTCAATGAGCTGCAGGAAGCAGCCCGCAGCAACCTGATTTTCGGACTCCATGTGCATGTGGGAATGGAAAGCCGCGAAATGGCCAACCATATTGCCAATTCCACGCGCTATTTTCTTCCACATATTTATGCCCTGAGTACCAACTCCCCTTTCTGGGAAGGGCGAAGCACGGGCTATAAATCATTTCGCACCAAGGTTTTCGATAAATTTCCACGCACCGGCATTCCTGAATACTTTGAATCCATTGAAGCATACGAAAATTTTATCAAGCTGCTCGTCAAGACAAACTGTATCGACAACGCTAAAAAAATCTGGTGGGATCTCAGGGTTCATCCATTTTTTAATACCGTTGAGTTTCGTATCTGCGATGTGCCGATGACCGTGGAAGAAACCATCTGCATTGCGGCCTTATTTCAGTGTATTTGCGCGAAGATCTATAAACTGAGACTGCAGAACCTGAATTTCATCATGTACCAGCGCGCGCTCATCAATGAAAACAAGTGGCGCGCCAGCCGCTACGGCATTGACGGGCATCTTATCGATTTCGGAAAAGAAGAGGAAGTAAATACGAGGGCCCTGATCTATGAGCTGCTGGATTTTATTGACGATGTAGTAGACCCCCTGGGATGCCGGGATGCCATCTCGCTGGTTCCCCGCCTGTTTGAAACCGGCACCGGCGCCGACCGTCAGCTAAAAGTCTTTGAAGAGACCCAGAGTCTGGTGAAAGTGGTGGATTATATTCACGATCAGTTCCTGCACGGACTCTGAGCCCGGTCTCCTCATGCCAGGTTCTCAAGGACCATCGCTGACGCGCCTCCTCCCCCATTGCAGATACCGGCCGCGCCATAACGTGCTTTGTTCTGCCTGAGAATATATAAAAGTGTAACCAGGATCCTCGCCCCGCTGCAGCCCAGCGGGTGCCCCAGCGCCACGGCACCGCCATGGACATTTACACAGGAAGGATCAAGTTGAAGTCTGTTCCGGTTTTCAATACCCACTACGGCAAAAGCTTCATTGATTTCCCAGTAGCTGATATCCTTCATCTTCAGACCGGCCTTATTGACCGCCCGGGGAATGGCAATGGAAGGTGATGTGGTAAACCATTCGGGCGCCTGTTCCGCATCGGCATAAGATACTATCCTTGCCAGGGGCGTCAGCCTGAGCTCTTTTAATTTTTCTTCGCTTACCAGTACGAGGGCCGCCGCACCATCGTTCATGGTGCTGGCATTTGCAGCCGTCACCGTTCCGTCTTTCAAAAAAGCGGGTTTCAGTGTAGGAATTTTTTCAAATTTTACATTAAAGGGCTCTTCATCCTGTTCGAGGCGGAGGGTCTCCCCCTTTTTCCTGATCTCCGCGGGCACCACTTCATCCCTGAACTTCCCGGTCTTCCAGGCCTCCTGCGCACGGCGATAGCTGTCTTCTGCGAATGCATCCTGCGCTTCTCGACTGATATGGCAGTTCGACGCACAAAGCTCCGCAGCATGGCCCATGGCCTTACCGTCGTATACATCGGTGAGTCCGTCTTTGGCGAGGCCATCGATCAGGCTGCTGTTTCCGTATTTATTCCCCCACCTCAGCTGGTCTGCATAAAAAGGAACGCCGCTCATGTTTTCCATCCCGCCGGCGATAACAACACCCGCATCTCCCAGCAGGACAGACTGCGCGCCGATGGCAACGGACTTCATACCGCTTGCACAAACCTTATTGATCGTAGAACAGTTGACGTCGTCGGGAAGCCCGGCAAATTTGGAAGCCTGCCTGGCCGGAGCCTGTCCAAGGTTTGCCTGCAACACGGAACCCATCAGCACTTCATTCACTTCCAGGCGGTCGAGATGAATGCGGCTGACGGCTTCACGAATCGCCATGGCGCCCAGCTCCGTGGCGGGAACCGATTTAAGAAATCCGCCGAAGCTGCCAATGGGTGTGCGAACGGCTGACACGATATAAACGGTGGATGATTTCATCCGGTAAATTTCGGCATCTTTAAACAAATGCGGTTAACCTGAGCGGAATCTCTTCCGCCGTTGAAATAAAAAATTTCATCATCATTCCAGAAGGGCTAAATTTATTCCTTCAAAAAAATCCAACGGAACAGATATCATGGGAGATCTTCAGATTCACAAGGACCAAAAAAAATACGATGCAGTTATCGTGGGATCGGGTGCGGGAGGCGGGATGGCCGCTTATGTGCTTGCCCATGCAGGATTAAAAGTCTGCCTGATTGAAGCAGGCCCTATGTTTGATCCGAAAAAAGATTCCAACCAATTAAAAAATCCCTGGGATTCGCCGCGCCGGGGTGCATCCACCAAGTTCCGTCCCTTTGGTGATTTCGACGGATGTTACTGGGGTTGGGAAATCGACGGCGAACCCTATACACAGTCACCCGGTTCCAAATGGGAATGGTGGCGGGCGCGGATGGTGGGCGGAAGAACCAATCACTGGGGCAGGATATCCCTGCGGTTCGGCCCGCTTGATTTCAAAAGAAAAAGTATCGACGGGCTTGGTGACGACTGGCCCATAGGGTATGAGGATGTAAAACCTTATTACGACAAGATCGACCGCATGCTGGGTGTATTTGGCACCAATGAAGGCTTATACAATGATCCTGACGGCATTTTTCTGCCTCCGCCCAAGCCGCGCCTGCATGAACTCTTTATCCAAAAAGCGGGAAAAACTACAGGCGTTCCCGTAATTCCCTCCAGGCTTTCCATCCTTACCAAACAAATCAACAAGGAAAGAGGCGCCTGTTTCTTTTGTGCCCAGTGCGGACGAAGCTGCAAGGTGTACGGCGATTTTTCATCTTCTTCCTGTCTTGTGATTCCGGCTATCGAAACAGGCAATGTGGATCTGGTTACCAATGCAATGGCCAGAGAAGTGCTTACCAACAGGGAGGGCCAGGCCACGGGTATCTCTTATATTAACAAAGAAAATATGCAGGAGTACCAGGTGAGCGGACGCACGGTTGTACTGGCGGCCAGCGCCTGTGAAAGCGCGAGGCTGCTTCTGAATTCCAAATCAGCGCGTCACCCCAACGGACTGGCCAACAGCAGTGACGTGGTGGGACACTATCTGCACGATTCCACCGGTGCCGATATGGGCGGCATAATTCCCGAACTCTTCGACAGGAAAAGGTATAATGAAGATGGTGTGGGCGGAATGCATGTCTACAGTCCCTGGTGGCTGGATAATAAAAAACTCGACTTTCCCCGCGGGTATCATATTGAATACGGCGGCGGTTTCGACATGCCTCTGTATGGATTCAACTGGGGAATCGAAAAACTCAACGGCATGTTCAAAGTCAAGGGAACACAAAAAGAGGCCGGCGGCTACGGAGCTTCATTAAAGGAAGACTATCGTTATTTTTTCGGGGCACACGTAGGCATGGCAGGCCGCGGGGAAGCCATTGCGCGGAAGGACAGCTACTGTGAGATCGATCCGCAGGTGGTAGATAAATACGGAATACCCGTGTTGCGTTTTCATACTTCTTACACCGAGTATGAAATCAAACAGGCCAAACACATGAAAGAAACTTTTTCTGAAATCCTGCATAATATGGGCGCGGTGGTGACATGGGGAGGCGATGATGGTCCGCAGAACAATTACGGCCTTCACAATCCCGGCAACATCATCCATGAAGCCGGTACGGTGCGTATGGGCAACGATCCCAGACATTCGCCGCTCAACAAATTCAGCCAGGCTCACGACTGTAAAAATCTCTTTTGCGTGGATGGTGGTCCCTTTGTGTCACAGGCAGACAAGAATATCACCTGGACCATTCTCGCCCTCTCGATGAGAACCAGCGAGTATATCGTGGACCAGATGAAAAAACAAAATATTTAAGGAATAACTATGGACAGAAGAGAATCGATAAAGACCCTGGTGATCGGCGGATTTTCCGTCGGACTGCTCACAGAAGCCTGCCGGACCCATGAGAATCCACCGGCTGCCCCTTCACCGGCAAACAAGGAAATGACCGCTTCAGCCCTCAACCGGATGAAAGAAGAGGTGGAGCATATGAAGAAGATAGATGCCGAGCCGGCCTTCTTCACTGCCGAAGAAATGAAGGTGATCACGATACTTGGAGACATCATCATACCAAAAGACAAAGTCAGCGGCAGCGCCTCAGATGCGGGCGTACCCGCGTTTATTGAGTTCATTGTGAAAGATAAACCTGAGTTTCAAACACCGTTGCGCGGCGGGATCCGCTGGCTGGATATTCAATGCCTTAACCGTTACGAAAAATCATTCAGCGAAATCGGAGACAGGGAAAAGATGGAAATAGTGGATGAAATTGCCTGGCCAAAAAAAGCAAAGCCGGAGCATTCCCAGGGTGTGGCCTTCTTTTCACTCATGCGAAATCTCGTTGCCACCGGTTTCTATACAACGGAAATGGGAATAAAGGATGTGGGATATATCGGCAATGTACCTAACCAGTGGAACGGTGTGCCCGAAGACGTATTGAAGCAATACAACCTCGCCTATACTGAAAAGCAGCTCAGGGAATGTGTCAGTTTCTCCTGATCAGTTTTCGGAAGGATTCATATAATACCCTTCTTCACTTAACACAAAACTGTTTGGCACAAATGAAAGCAGGGACTGTGTGATCATGGTAGCTGCTTCGCGCAGATAAGTGGCACCGATCTCCGGCGTTCTGAGGGCGAACTGCCAGCTTTGAATTTTTAGAAAGGCAACTTTGCTTTCCTGGATAATCTGGTTATCCATCTGACGAAATATTTCGGCAAGACGATCCTGATGATTGTCAATGTTGGGTGACATAGGGATCAGATTTTGGGTTTTCAAAGGTTATGATGGATTATTAACGGTGGAAGACATCAAAAAATTGTCTTTCGGGGCAGTCGTATGTATGCCGCCTATTGCTGGCGTATCTGCTCTCCTTTCATAGATGCCGCCATAATGAGGGCGTTGTATGCGTTGACAATTCCACCCGTGGCAGAGAGCTGGTTAAAATCGACTGTTTTTCCCTTGTTTATCCATTTTACCCAGGGCTGGGAAAGCTTCACCACCGAATGGACCAGAATATATTTTACCTGGGTTGCGGTGAGATCCGGATAATATTCCATGATCAGCGCAGCAACTCCCGTGACCACCGGTGCGGCCATACTGGTACCGCTGTAGGCAGCATACTGATTGGGGTATACCGTTGAATAAATTCGAACGCCCGGCGCAAAAAGATCCACTTCGGTTTTCCCATAATTGGAAAATCTTGCCAGTATCAGGCTGTCCGGTCCTCCGTTGGTGGCCCCTACATTGATCCAGGTGGCAGACTTTTTACCCTCACCCGCATATTTCGGATTGGGGTAATTTTCAACAGAATCAATATCCCGGCTTTCATTGCCCGCCGCATGAATAAGAAGGACGTTATGTGCTTCTGCGTATTTAACGGCTTCATCCACCCACTTTTTTCCCGGTGAAAGATATTTTCCAAAACTCATGTTGACGATTCTCGCGCCATTGTCGACCGCATAACGTATGGCCAGCGCAATATCCTTGTCGCGCTCATCACCATCCGGAACGGCCCGCAATGCCATAATATATACCTGCTCGTCTATACCATCCATTCCTTTTCCATTATCCCTGGTCGCCGCTATAATTCCCGCGACATGGGTTCCGTGAGAAGGATTTCCTGCAGACACATTGTTGTTGCCGTAATTTTTATCGTTGATATTATTCCAGTCGTCACCAACAATCAGTGCGCGCTGTGCATTCGGGTCACCTGAGAAAAACAACAGATTATTGCCCGAGGTTTTTTGGTATTTAATTGCTTCCTGGATGAACCGGCCCAGAGACATATCCGCCGTTATCCCATATTTTTTAAAATACTGAAGAGTATTTTTCTTGACCATTGCCGTGTTGGAATCCGTAGGCTGGTAAACATACAGGTCCCGCGCATAAATCGAATCTTTGTGCATGCTGATTTTCAGAACACTGTCTGCCGACTGCATTTGCGGAATGATCTGGCTGAGCATCTGAACAGACTGCGCCTGCATCAGCGAATCCTGCAGAAAATATTTCCTGACCTTTTCCCTGTATGCCCCCCCATCACCAGGGGCTGCCGCCGTATCATGCAGGATCCGGAAATATTCGCGGGCGGATTCAAAACTTTCATTTTGGATGTTCTTACCGTCCCGTCCGCCCAGAAAATTCCATCCGTGCACATCATCTACATAACCGTTGTGATCGTCATCTATGCCATTTCCCGGAATTTCCCCCCTGTTCGTCCAGATATGACCTGCAAGGTCCTCATGGGCCGTATCCACACCTCCGTCGATAACAGCCACAACGACCGGGTGCGCCTGTTTTCCTTTTAATAATTCAGTATATGCTTTGTTGACGCTGGCACCAAAAACACTGTCGGCGCTCCTGTCCATCAGTTGCCATCCATGTGCTTCATACCGGTTGCTCTGGGCAACAGACGGAAAAACCGAAGCGAGAAAAAGAACAATGGTGAGAGGGCACAGTGTGTACAATCTTTTCTTGTCGGACGTCATTTAAAATTTGGCTTTCTTATTTTTGCCAACTGGCAATATAGAGAATATTTAAGTTTTCTTCTTTCCGCTGATCCCTTTTTTACATGAACCTGCTTAAACCTTTGACAACCACCGGATCCGTTTACAGGGAAGCGTACAGCGGACTTTCTAGGTCCACCTGGCTTCTTTCCCTTGTTATGCTGGTGAACCGCAGCGGTACAATGGTGCTTCCCTTTATGACCATTTATCTTACGGGCATCGGGTTTTCTCTTTTTCAGGCGGGTGTGGTGGTGGGTGTGTTTGGCGCAGGGGCAATCTGTGGCGGATTCCTGGGAGGAAAACTCACCGACAGGATAGGATTTCAAAAGGTGCAACTGATTACACTGATCGGCGGAGGAATTCTTTTTATCCTTCTCGGCCTGATGAAATCTTATGCACTGATCTGCATATTCACTTTCATCCTCAGCCTCGTCAATGAAGCATTTCGCCCGGCGAATAATACTGCCATCGCACAGTACAGCAATCCTGAAAACAGGACCCGGTCTTTTTCGTTGAACAGACTAGCGATCAATCTCGGATGGGCCATCGGGGGAACCATTGGCGGATTTATCGCTTCCTTCGATTACCACCTCCTGTTCTGGATCGATGGATTCACCAATATACTTGCAGCGATTTTACTTGTCTACCTCCTGAAGCCAGCACCGACGGATGCCGGTACAAAAACGACAACGGTTCATCCTGTAAAATCGTCTCCGCTGAAGGATAAAAAATTCCTGCTCTTTATGGCGCTTACGATCCCTTATGCGCTTTGTTTTTTTCAATTGTATTCCACCATTCCCGTTTACTACAAGGATGTTTACGGTATGTCGGAGTTTTCTATTGGAATGCTGATGGGACTGAACGGACTCATCATCGTAATAATAGAAATGGTTTTAATCTTCCAACTTGAATCCAGAATACAGATTGTGCGAATCATTTCCTGGGGACTTGTGTTGACGGCGGCTTCTTTTGTGGTATATGTTATTCTGCCTGTGCATGCGGTGACCGCACTTATCTCGGTGGTACTGGTAACCCTTGGCGAAATTTTTGCGATGCCGTTTATGAATAACTACTGGACGCGGCGGTCGAAGGATTATAACCGCGGACAATATGCAGGATACTATACCATGGCCTGGTCAGCTGCGCAGGTGATAGGTCCCACCGGGGGAAGCTGGATCGCCGGCATGACCGGATTCAACCCGCTCTGGTGGATCTGTACGGCAGTCTGCCTGCTTACCGGTATCCTGTACCGGGTGATGAAGCTTTAGGATTTCCCGCCGAATACTTTCTTCAGCAGCTCGGTCACCTGAGCAGAAGGATCTTTGCGGATCAGGATTTCTTCCTGCGCAACATAATAAAAAATTCCGCTGATCGCTTTCTGGGTTACGTAGGCAGAAAGATTGGGGTCGACTTTGTTGAACGTAGTGGGAAGCTTATTGTAGGTTTCGAAAACTTCCTTCCAGTATTTGGTGGCGTCAGTTTTTATAAGGGCGGAATCCACGATGGGAGTAAAGGCTTTCGTAAGTTCGGGTGTTGTATTTTGACGCAGGTATCCGGTTGCTGCCGTATCAGTTCCCTGCAGGATCTTGAGTCCGTCATTCACTGTCATGGATTTGATGGCATTGACAAAAATCGGAGCCGCCTGTTTGGATGCATCCTCTGCCGCGTGGTTCATGCTGGCAATGGCATCGTCTACCAGTTTACCCATTCCCATGCTGCGCAATGTCTTTTCCACTTTCTGGGCCTGTTCTGGCAACAATATCTTTACCGCCGCATCCTTGAAAAAACCATTTACCGCGGAAAGTCTGTCTGCACTCTTCTCCGCACCAAGGGTCAGCGCCTGCTTAAGCCCGGCTACAATATCACTCGAACTCAGGGAAGATCCCGTACTGCCGCCACCTATCTTTTTTTTGATGCTTCCGAAAATATCGTTCTGGCCAAAAGAGGTCATCGTCGCTGCCAGCAAAATCAGGGTAAGAAATTTCTTCATGGTATGAATTTTTCAAGGCCACCGGCCTACGGATTAACGTTTTTATCCGGAGTATAGTACAATCCGGTACCGTAAAAATATCGACTAAAAAACAAAGGAAATGTTAAGGCGGCAGGGACTCATTTCTGCGATGGCCGGGACTTTCCTTATTTTTGCGACTTCTAAAAAATTTGCATGAAAAAACAATTTCTTCTTGTCATACTGACCCTCGCCCTGATTCCGGCCTTTGCACAGAAAAAAAAGGCCCCTGTGAAGACGCCTGTCGCTGCGGTGCCAGTTCAGCTCAGGTCGTCTACAGATTCGCTGAGTTACAGCATTGGGATCATGGTGGCTTCCTTTTATAAACAGCAGGGCATCACGGATATCAATGATACCCTGGTGAACCGTGCGATCCACGACAAAATGAAAGGAGAGACCACCCTCCTTTCCGAGCAACAGTGCAACCAGGTGCTGATGGGATATGTACAGAGAAAAAAAGAACAGGCAGCGGCCTCTTCAAAAAAAGAAGGCGCTGCCTTTCTGGCTGAAAACAAATCCAAACCCGGTGTGGTTACGACAGCTTCCGGACTCCAGTATATCATACTGAAAGAAGGAAACGGACCCAAGCCCGCCCTTACCGACAAGGTGAAATGCGACTACGAAGGGAAACTCCTCGATGGAACCGTATTCGACAGTTCCACCAAACAGGGGCATCCCATTGAATTCAATGTCAATGGTGTAATCCCCGGCTGGACAGAAGCACTCCAGCTCATGAATACAGGCAGCAAATGGCGTTTATTCATTCCATCTGACCTGGCCTATGGCGACCAGCAGGTTGGTCAGGACATAAGGCCCGGATCGACACTGATATTTGATGTGGAACTGCTGGAGATCGTTAAATAACAAAAGTCGGATCCTGGTCGCGTATCGTTAGTTGTATATCGTGGATCGCATATCGTTCGTCGAAAGTCGAAAGTCAGGTTAATACACTTAGGCCCAATAGACGATTCACGGTTAACGATACGCGGTTAACGCAACAGATCCTACACGTACAGCTTTTCATAGTACTCCGTGACCATCCGGCCGGAGTCAAACTGAAAGCGCACATCAGCCATCCCGTTCTTTACCACCTGGCGCCAGACATCCTTTTGTTCATAGTATAGTGGAAGGATCTGCTCCTGCAGTACGTCATAGAGAGAATTCAGGTCGAGTTCGTCCTGCTCCGGCACGGTCATCTGACTATAATCGGACTTTCCGATCAGAAAACCGTTATGCCCGTCATTGATGAATTCGGGGATCCATCCGTCGTTGGTTGAAAAATTGAGTGCGCCGTTCATGGCAGCCGTCATACCGCTGGTTCCGGATGCTTCACGGGGAACGCGTGGATTGTTCAGCCAGCAATCTGCCGCCTGTTTCAGTCTTTTCGAAAGCGAGAGCTCATAACCTGTCAGCACGGCCACCTGAGGGAATTCCTTACTAAGCTGAACGAGATAATTGAAATCGTTGATAGCCGGATAATCCATGGGATACGGCTTGCCGGCCCAGATCATCTGAACCGGATACTTCTTGTTGTTTACAAGTTCGGTAAACCGCTTTTTGTCCCGCGCGATCAGGTCAGCCCTTTTATATCCCGCAAACCGGCGGGACCAGACGATGGTGAAAATATCAGGATTGAAAAGGCGGCCTGTCTGGTCGGCCACAATTTCGAATGCTCTTTTTTTCAAAAACCTTTTCCGGTCGTCCCACCAGAAATTATCGTTCTCTTCAAATTTTTTATACAGCTGCTTGTCTGCCCAGTAACTCCAGTTTTGTGCGTTGGTGATATAAATGATCGGGCAGATACCGGAGTATTTACTCCACATGGCCTGGGAAACCTGGCCATGAAGCCTGGATACGCCGTTGGCCAGATGGGAAAATCGAAGCGCGGCCAGGGAATGATTAAAAAGATGATCTTCCATTCCTGTGAGCTTGGCTGCTTCTTCGGCAGAAAGGCCGCAGAAATAGCTCATCTCATAGCAGAGTTTCATATCATGCTTTTCATTTCCCGCCTCTTCAGGGGTATGCGTGGTAAACACGAGGCGCTTCTTTACTTCTTCCAGATTCTTATTGTATTTCTGGTAGAGATAAAAGGCCGCGCTGATACCATGTGCTTCGTTGAGATGGTAAAGTTCGGGCTGAAAATTCAACAGGTCTACGAGTTTTGCGCCGCCCACACCCAGCAGGATGAACTGCGCCACTTTGGTAGCGAGGTTGGCATCGTATAAACGGTGACAGACTGTCTGGGAAACATAGTCGTTCTCCGGAAGATCCGTGCTCAGTAAGAACAGGGGCGCATTGTAAAATGTTTCCGGAGGCAGATACCACGCTTTCACCCATACCGGGTGATCATGAATATTAATCTGGTATTTTATTCCTGTATCCTGCAAAAAGGGATATTGTTTCTCTACCCAGGTGACCTGCAGACTCTGGTCCTGGTTACGTGCCTGATCATAATAACCGTATTTCCAGAGAATTCCAATGAAAATGGAATTCTGCCTGAGCTCATAAGCACTCCGCACATGAGAACCTGCCAGAAATCCCAAACCTCCACTGTAGATTTTCAGAGGCTGGTGCACGGCAAATTCCATGGAGAAATAAGCGACTTTTTTCGAGAACCGGGGGTTAACGGCGTAGGGAACCGTGAAGTTGGTAAAATTCATAATTGATTGAGTAAAACGGATACGGGTTTGATTTATTTTAAGTTCAGCGACGTCTTGATTTCGCTGGTTTGGCAACGGGTTCTTTGTGTTTCAAATAGACTCCGTCGAAATAACACCGGATGTCGCGGTGATTACCGCAACCTTCCAGCTCCTTCATTCTGACATTCTTTTCTGAAAAATTGAATTCCAGTGAACAGGGATCTCCGCTTGCAAGATAACGGGCTGTACTCGAAGAAACAAAACGCGCCTCTCCTTTAAGTTCTCCCTTGCAGTTACCATTGTCTTTTTCAAAATGCACAAAGAACCTGAGCACTGAATTATTTTTCCCGTCACGGAAAGAAATAAAATTCCTCTTGTCCTGGATATAATCACCCGTGAATTTATGTTTTTTAGACAGGGTGTCGATAGGATTGTAGACCTGGGTTGTGCGCGGCTTGCCCTGATTAGATTCCATCATGATCAGTGTGAATACGCCCTCGGGATTGTAGATATACACGGCACGGACAAAATATGTTTTCCCTTCCGCATCCCGGTGTAGCTGGCTGATGGAAACAGCATACTTATTGTCAATTGTACTGGCATACCGCATTTCATTTCCTTCTTCCCGGATCACCAGGGGCATGCCTGTTTTGAAATGCAGGTCGGGGTCGAGACAGGCCAGATATAAAACTTTTTTTGTCTGACCGAGGGCCTTGATAAAAAGATATGTCTCCGCTTTTTTAACTACCAGCTTGCCCGCCGCATAAAAACGGGGCTTACCGGATTTTCCAAACTGCTTTTGAAATAAAGTATCTGAAATAAACTGCTTCACGATTTCAGGACCAAGTAACGAGTCGCCGTGTTTTTTCGAAAGAGAGCTGTCTGCAAAATTTACCGGAAGATTCAGGGTGGGAAACATAGCCAGAAAATCTTCCGGCTCGATTTTGCTTTCGTTTTCAGAATTCTTGTGATTGCAGGTAATAAGAAGAGTCAGAGCAGAACAGAACAACAACCGTTTCAATAATCGCATGCCTCCTGATTAAAAATCAAAAATAAAGATTCGCACATTACCCTGCTGACGATTATTTTCCCCGCTTTCTTGTGAACAAATTTTAGATTTGTTGTTGTCAGGCAAGCTAAACCGCATTTTTCTGTATTATGCTAAAGACGGGCCATTTTAGTGACTTATCGCTGAGCGAGGTTCATGGGACTGTGGAAATCAATCATTCGGGACCAAAGTGGAAACAGATTTTCTCGTTTTTCGGCCCTGCCTATCTCGTCAGCGTGGGTTATATGGACCCCGGGAACTGGGCGACGGACATTGCCGGAGGCAGTCATTTCGGCTATAGCCTGCTTTGGGTCCTTCTGATGAGCAATGGTATGGCGCTGGTACTGCAGAGCCTGTCGGCCCGCCTCGGAATTGTAAGAGGGCGGGATCTTGCGCAGGCCAACCGGGAAGCATATCCGAAATTGGTAAACTTCTGTCTCTACGTACTCGCAGAAATTGCCATCACCGCCTGCGATCTTGCCGAGGTGCTGGGTATGGCTATTGGTATTCAGCTTCTTACAGGTCTGCCACTGATTTATGGCGTTGCCATTACCGCACTGGACACGATACTGCTGCTTTTTCTTCAGAAACTGGGAATGCGAAGGATGGAAATTTTTATTCTGAGCCTGATCGCTGTGGTAGGCATTTCGTTCTTCACTGAAATTTTCCTTGCCAAACCTGCCCTTGCCGAAATCGGACGGGGGTTGATACCCGGCCTTCCGGGCCCTGCCGCGCTCTACGTTGCCATCGGCATTATCGGAGCCACGGTGATGCCGCACAACCTTTACCTGCATTCAGCGCTCGTACAGACCCGCAAGATTAAGCGTGAGGAAACCTCCATCCGGAGGGCAATCAAACTTAATTTCCTTGATTCGGCGATTGCCCTGAACCTGGCTTTTTTTGTTAATGCAGCCATTCTCATCCTGGCAGCCTCTGTGTTTTTCAAATCCGGCCGCACGGAAGTCGGCTCTATACTGGAAGCACATCAGTTGTTGAGCCCTCTGCTGGGATCCTCGCTTGCCTCGACCCTGTTTGCCGTTGCACTGATCGCAGCGGGGCAAAGTTCAACCCTGACAGGCACACTGGCGGGTCAGATCGTAATGGAAGGATATCTCAGGTTGCGTATCAATCCCGTGCTGCGAAGGCTGATCACACGCCTGCTCGCCATACTTCCTGCCGTTTTCGTGATCGGTATTTCCGGTGAGGGGCAGGTGGATCAGCTTCTCGTATTCAGTCAGGTCGTACTGAGCCTGCAGCTCGGATTTGCAGTCATTCCCCTGATCCATTTTGTCAGCGATAAAAGAAAGATGGGAATATTCCGGATTCCCGTCCACACGCAGATTATTTCCTGGATCATCGCCGCACTTCTTCTTTACCTGAATCTCAAGCTCGTGATGGAAGAAGGTATGCAACTATTCAATCAGCCGGGATTTCTTCTCGTAAAAATAGGTTCTGTTCTGGTACTGGCAGGCGCTCTTGCGCTCCTACTGTATATTCTCATCCATCCATGGACCGGAAAGGGTGAAGCGAAAGAGATTACGCTGCATGGGGAAGGAAACGCCATCACCCGCCTTGAAGTGCCCAAATTCAGGAAGATCGCAGTGGCGCTGGATTTCAGTTCCAAAGACGATAAACTGCTTGCTTTTGCCATTGGGCAGGGAGGAACGGACTGCCAGTATGTACTGATTCATGTGGTAGAAAGCGCTTCGGCCCGAATGCTCGGAACCCAAAGCGACGACCTTGAAACCCGCAAGGATCAGGAACGGCTAATCAGCTATCAGGATACGCTGCGGAAAAGCAACTATCGCGCGGAAGCCCGTCTCGGCTATATAAACCGGTCAAAGGAAATTGTACGCATCGTCCGTGAAGAGGAAGCCGATATGCTGGTCATCGGCGCTCACGGGCATACCGGTCTCAAGGATTTTATCTATGGGGAAACGGTGAATTCGGTCCGTCACGAGTTAAAGATTCCCGTACTGATTGTCAACCTATGAAGGTTTTTTCATGAGGTGCTTAAGCCGGCTGAAGGTTTCCGGTTTCATGTTCAGGTAGGAAGCAAGATATTTCTGCGGAACCCTTTGCAGCAGATTACCATTGTTGCGGATAAAATTAATAAACCGTTCCTGGGACGTTAGGCGCACCCGGTTATAGTCAAACCTCTCCTTTTTCTGATATTCCTGGGTGGCGATCATCCTTCCCAGCCTTTCCATTTTCGGACTGAATTCGTATAACCGTTCAATATTTTCATTGGTGATGGAGACGACAATGATGTCTTCAAGTGCTTCAACAGAAAAATTTGAAGGTTCGCCGGAAGTGAAAGACTCGTAACAGCAGCTGATTTCATTTTCCCGGGCGAAATGCATGACCATCTCCTCATTTTTCCGGATAAAATATTTTCTTACCAGACCCTGCAGAATGAAATTGAGATACTTTTCCACCTCTCCCTCTTCCAGGAGCTTCTGCCTTTTTTCAAATTGACGAACCTCGAACAATCCTGCCATAAAGGAGAATTCTTCATCGCTTAAGGTTACGAAATTTGATATGTAAGATTTTACAATATCAGTGACATCCATAAATCAGGGGATTGGGATCCCAAGTTACCAAGATGTGGGAGAGGATGCAAATTTTTGTGCGGTACACGTGATGAATTCAACTCATATATACAGTGTGTCAGCATGATAGACGGGCTAAACATCTTTGTGATTTGATTCATTTCATGTAGGTTTGCTGTCTTCTAAAAAATAAATTCATGGCCGCTAAAATCAAAGTGAAGAATCCCGTAGTCGAGCTGGATGGCGACGAAATGACAAGGATCATCTGGAAATTTATTAAGGACAAACTCATTCTTCCTTACCTGGAGCTCGACATCAAATATTACGACCTCGGTATCGAACACCGCGACCAGACGGGTGATCAGGTGACCGTGGACGCTGCACAGGCCATACTCCAATACGGCGTGGGCATCAAATGCGCCACCATCACACCGGATGAGGCCCGCGTGAAGGAATTTAATCTGAAACAAATGTGGAAGAGCCCGAATGGCACGATCCGGAATATCCTCGACGGCACGGTCTTTCGCGAACCTATTGTAATCAATAATATTCCCAGACTGGTGACTAACTGGACGGCACCGATCATTGTGGGCCGTCATGCATTCGGTGATCAATACCGCGCAACGGACACTGTTATAAAGGGAAAAGGGAAACTAACAATGACTTTTACACCCGCCGACGGAAGCCAGGCCCAGGTATTTGAGGTCTATGACTTCAAAGGCGACGGCGTTGCCCTGACAATGTATAATACGGAGGAAAGTATCCGTGGATTTGCAAGAAGCTGTTTCAATATGGCGCTCTCCAAAAAATGGCCGCTTTATCTTTCTACCAAAAACACCATCCTTAAAAAATACGACGGTCGGTTCAAAGATATTTTTGAAGAGATCTATCAGAATGAATTCAAAAAAGATTTCAAGGCTGCAGGGATTAGCTACGAGCACCGTCTGATCGACGACATGGTCGCCAGCGCACTGAAATGGAATGGCAATTTTGTCTGGGCCTGTAAAAATTATGATGGCGACGTGCAGAGCGATACGGTTGCCCAGGGATTCGGATCACTGGGGCTGATGACGTCTGTCCTCATTACACCTGATGGCAAAACGATGGAAGCGGAAGCTGCCCACGGCACGGTGACAAGGCATTACCGTGATCACCAGGCGGGGAAACCTACATCCACCAATCCGATTGCGAGCATTTTTGCCTGGACCCGTGGCCTGGCTTTCAGAGGCAAACTGGATGGCAATGCAGAATTGATCCGTTTCAGCGAAGCACTTGAAAAGGTTTGCATCGAAACCGTGGAATCCGGGAAAATGACCAAGGACCTCGCCGTCTGCGTGCATGGAAATGCAGTAACGGCTGGAAAGGACTACCTGAATACAGAAGATTTTCTTGAAGCGATCGATCTGAACCTCCGGAAAAAAATCGGATAAAAGAAAAAGCCACCTCTTTTTGCCGGTTATAATCAGGCAGAAAGAGATGGCCTTCCTGTAATAGTTCGCCCAGATATTATTTCTTAGCGGAATCTACGGCAGCTTTAACACTGTCCTTACCGGCAGTAGCTGTAGAATCGATTACTTTCTTTGCAGAGTCAGCAACAGAAGATATTGAATCCTTAGCTGCAGAAGCAGTAGAATCTACTTTAGCCTCTGAGGATGAACCGTTACAGGCGGCGAAAGAGCCAATAGCTAATACCAACAAAAGTTTTTTCATTGTAGTGTGTTTGTTTGTGAATGATTCTATCTTAATACCGGGAGCACTAAAAAGTAACCCGCGATTTTTCCTAAAAGAGGAATAAAAATTTAAGTTGTACATAATACTTTGATTTTAAGCTAATTATAGAAACTCCGGTGCACCATCTGTTTTTATTTCACGGGCTGTCGGTGGTTGTTTTTTTATCATTTTACCGTTCATATGGGTTACGATTCTTTACTTTCAGTATTAAATATGGCACTGCGTGACAACGGACCGAAATGAGTGGGAGCTGTTGAAAGGTTTGGCTTCCAATGACCGTAAATCGATTGAGACCATCTACCGTACCCACTACAGCATGGTGCAGACCCTGGTCATCAATAACAGCGGCACTTCGGACGACGCCAGGGATATTTTTCAGGAAGCCCTGATCGTTTTATACGAAAAAGCAAGGTCCGGGAGTTTTGAACTGCATGCCCAGATCAAAACTTATCTCTACGCGGTCAGCAGAAGATTATGGCTTAAAAAGCTGTCGGCGAATAAAAGGATTGCAGGAGACCTCGCCAATGCTGCTGAAACGATCGCGACGGAAGAAGACCTGGAGATGTACGAACACCGGTCGCGCGACTTTGAAATGATGGAGGAAGCGCTGCTGCACCTGGGTGAACCCTGTAAGGAGATCCTGGAGAGTTACTATCTCCGCAGGAAAAGCATGACGGAGATTGCAAAGGAATTTGGTTATACGAATGCAGACAATGCGAAGAATCAGAAGTATAAGTGCCTGATGCGTTTGAAAAAGATATTCTTCGGACATTATAATAACAATAATCAAGATTAGCGTATGGACGAGCGGCTGATTCAGGAATCGATCGAACGGTATATCCGCGGGGAAATGCTGCCGGAAGAAAGGAAATTTTTTGAAGAACTCAGAAAATCAAATCCGGGCGTAGACCAGATGGTGGTGGAACATACTCTTTTTCTCCACCTGATGGAAAGATATGGCGACCGCAGGAATTTTAAGTCCACACTTCAGGATGTCCATAATGAACTTTTTGAAAGCGGCCAGATCAGACAGACGCAGGAAACCAGGATCGTAAGGTTATGGCTGAAGTACCGGAAAACGGTGGCGGTGGCGGCTTCCATCGCAGGGATTACAGCCCTGGCCATCAGCGGAATTACTTCTTACTTTACGCCCAAGGCAGATGTCACCCGGATTGAATACCTGAATTCGAAAGTTTCCCTGCTGGAAAAGGGACAGAAATCCATCAACGATAAACTTAACAAGTCCCAGACCAAGATTCCCGTGGAAGCGGAATTCAAGCTCGGCGGAACGGGCTTCATGGTGGATCCACGCGGTTATATCCTGACCAATGCGCACGTCATTGCCAATTCCACGGTTGTTATAGTGGAGAATAATAAAGGTCAGCAGTTCAAGACCAATATTGTTTACATAAGCCCGAACTCGGATCTCGCTTTTCTGAAGATCGTGGATAGTGAGTACAAGGCGCCTCCTGTATTGCCCTATGCGATCAGCCGCGGTAATATAGAACTGGGAGAACAAATCTTCACGCTGGGTTATCCGAGAAATGAAATTGT
>Ga0068860_100000660_pt1 | contig 40130 bp, 41 predicted proteins | sample KBSSwiS32_FD_66597 | JGI IMG/M metagenome (GOLD analysis project Ga0068860, IMG submission 66597) | Switchgrass rhizosphere microbial communities from Kellogg Biological Station, Michigan, USA - KBS Switchgrass S3-2 | ecosystem: Host-associated > Plants > Roots > Rhizosphere > Soil ... | reverse complement strand
GTTCCGTCGGCGCTTCAGGAGTGCACGCATGAGCATCCTTGGCAGCATCATGTCATCCGTCCTCGGCCGCCCAGCGGCGCCGCCTCCGGCCGCTCCATCGAGAGAGGAGCCCCACGCCTCGGCCCCGCCCGTAGCCTCGCATGCACCCACCCACACCGCCGCCTCGGCTTCCCCGCCCGCGCACACCGACCAGCCCTCGCACGCGCCACCGCCGACTCCGACCCACGCAGCGGCTGCAGCGGCCGCCCACCAGGTCGACGTGGCGGCTGTTCTCGACAAGCTTGCGAAGGAGGCGGGCCAGAAGCTCGACTGGCGCACGTCGATCGTGGACCTCATGAAGCTCCTCAAGCTCGACAGCGGCCCCGCCGTCCGCAAGACGCTGGCGAAGGAGCTCGGCTACACCGGGGACACCAAGGACTCCGCGAAGATGAACGTGTGGCTGCACCAGCAGGTGATGGCCAAGCTCGCCCAGAACGGCGGCAAGCTGCCCGACGACCTGAAGCCGGACCGGCTGCACTGAGCAACACCGAGGAGACGAGAGATGGCGAACAAAACGACCTTCACGCCCGAGGAATGGAAGCACGTGCTGGAGAGCGTGATGCTCTCGGGCATGGCGGTGACGGCCGCCGACCCCAGCGGCCTCATCGGCGTGCTGAAGGAGAGCATGGCGACCGGACGCAGCCTGCTGGCCGCCAAGTCCGACCCGCAGTCCAATGAGCTGGTGCATGCCGTCGCCGCCGACTTCGAGACCAGCGAGGGCCGCCAGGCCGCCCGCGAGCAGCTCAAGGCCACCTTGAAGGACAGCAGCGCCGGCGACGTGAAGTCCAAGTCGATCGCAGCTCTGCACGACGTCGCGGCCCTGATCGAAACGAAGGCGCCCGACGACGCGACCGGCTTCAAGACCTGGCTGCAGCACATTGCCGCCGGCGCCGCGGAGGCCGCCAATGAGGGCGGCTTCATGGGCTTCGGCGGGGTACGGGTGAGCGACAAGGAGCGGGCCACCCTGGCCGAGCTGTCGAGCGCACTTGGCCTCAAGCCGGGCAGCGAGACGGCCGGCGCCACCAAGGCCTGATTCGCGCCGCCGTCCGCGGCACTGCCTCCGGGGCCCCCGGAGGCAGGAGCCTCGAGAATGAGGCTCCCGCCCGCGCCCCGATTGCGGGATACTGTGCGAAAGGGGTCAGCCCCCTCGCCGCGAACGCATCGGTGGAGACGCGGCGTCGAAGCGAGTGGTCTGACCCCGCCGAACAGGCGAGGGCGCATGTCACAGGATGGCGGGGAGCTTTGGCCGCGCGGCGCCGCCAGCGCGGCCATTTTTCGCGGCAGCGAGGTGCTGCTGATCCAGCGCGGCAAGGAGGGCCCCCTCAGGGGCCTGTGGAGCTTCCCTGGCGGACGCATCGAGTTCGGCGAGCCGGTCCGCGACGCTGCGCTCCGCGAGGTGCTGGAAGAGACCGGCATCGTGGCCGAGTTGGCTGGCGTCCTGGATGTCCGCGACGTCTTCCGCCGCGATCCGGACGAGACGATGGTCGACCAGTACCTGCTCGCCGTATTCTACGGCCGCTGGATCTCCGGTGACCCGGTTGCCGCCGACGACGCCCTGACGGCTCGCTTCGTCCCGCTCGACGCCATCCACGAGTTGCGTATGACCGACGGCGCCGCAGACCTCGTCAACCGCGCCGCGGCCCTGCTGCAGGTGGCGGCGGGGCGTTAGCCCCTCCTGCCCTATACCTTTGCCCATGCCGCAGCGCCGCCTAAAATGCCGCTCAAAGCAAAGCCCGCAACAGGAGCGAGGATAGGGCCATGCGCAGACCCGGCCTGAGCGGATCGCGCCGGCGCGCAGCCCTGCTGGGCGCACTGGCGGCGCTTGCCATTGGGGCCACAGGCCCAGCCGGGGCCCAGGGCACGTCGAGCGACACCAAGCCCTACGACGACAAGCTGATGCGCCTCTCGGAGATCCTGGGCGCCGTCCATTACCTGCGCGAGCTGTGCGGGTCCAGCGACGGCCAGAAGTGGCGCGACCAGATGCGCGAGCTGATGGACACGGAAGGCTCCTCGGCGCTGCGCCGGGCCAAGCTGACGCGCAGCTTCAACAACGGCTACCGCAGCTACAGCCGCACCTACAACGTCTGCTCACAGTCGGCCCAGACCGCCATCACGCGCTTCCTCGCCGAAGGCGCCGACATCGCCGAGTCGCTCGCCAAGACCGCGCCCTGAGCGGGTGGTGCGCCGAAGCCACGCACCTAACGGCAGCTGGGTTAATCCTTAACCGTGCCGCAGATAGCGGGCAGCGGCTGTCATGCTACGGTCGCGCTCGGGGTCAGACCCCTCGCATCTGCGCCTGTCTTGAAACGGGACGGTGGAGGCGAAGGGCCGACTCCAAATGGGGGTGCATCCAGCCTGGGGGCAGGCGGATGCCAGGGGATTGGAGGGAGATCATGCTGGCGCTCGCCGAGAATAGCGAGGACAGTCTCAAAGCGCTCAATTTCATTCTGAATGCCTGGGAGGAGGCCGCCGAGAACGGCATCGCGCCCGAGATGATGGCCTACGCCGCCCTCTATGCCGCCCTCACCGACCTGGTGGGCGCGTTCGGCGAGGGCGCCGTGGTGAACCTGATCGGCGAGCTTGGTCCCCGCATCGAGAAAGGCGAGTTCACCCTGGTGCGCACGCAGCAGTAGCCTCGGCGGGCCTCCACTCCTCCACCATCGTCCCCGGAAAGCCGAGGGCCGCAGGTCCGACGGCTATCCGGGACTCCGATCGCAATCTGACGCTGGAGCGGCAGGAAGCTTCCCTCCAGCGGCTTCCCGCGCTATGCGCCAATCCTTGGACACAAGGATCGCTGTCCCGTGGGCATGGTGCAGATATCGGCGGAGGGCATTCGGGATGCGGCGGCGGCCCTGCGGAACGGGGCGCTGGTCGCGTTCCCCACCGAGACGGTGTACGGGCTGGGCGCCAATGCCGCCGACAGCAGGGCGGTGGCGGCCATATTCCAGGCCAAGGGGCGCCCGCGCTTCAATCCCCTGATCGTGCATGTGGCGACGCGGGAGGCTGCGGCGGCGCTGGGGCATCTGACGGAGGCGGGGACCAGGCTGGCTGAGGCGTTCTGGCCAGGGCCGCTCACGCTGGTGCTGCAGAAGCGGGATGGCTGCCCCGTAGCCGATCTGGCGACCGCCGGGCTGGACACTGTGGCGGTGCGCGTGCCGGCCCATCCGGCTGCACAGGCACTGCTGCAGGCCGCTGAGGTGCCCATCGCTGCCCCGAGCGCCAACCGCTCCGGCCATGTCAGCCCGACCACGGCCCAGCACGTGGCGGCGGACTTCGCCACCGCCGGCGGCGGGGGCATCGCCATGATCCTCGACGGCGGGACGACGACCATCGGGCTGGAGTCTACGGTTGTGGATGCGACCGGCGTCGATCCAGTGGTGCTGCGGCTCGGCGCGGTGGCGCGCGAGGATATCGCCCGCGTGCTGGGCCGCCCGGTGGCCCTGGCGACGGGGGAGCAGGGCAAGCCCGCCTCGCCCGGCATGCTGGCGCGCCACTACGCGCCGGCCGCCAGGCTGCGCCTCAATGCAACGGACGTGCGCGAGGACGAGGCGCTGCTGGCCTTCGGCCACACGAACGTACCAGCGCACGCCGGCATCATGCTGAACCTGAGCTGGTCGGGCGACCTGGTGGAGGCGGCAGCCAACCTGTTCTCGGCCCTGCGCACCCTCGACGCGGCGCTGGAGGCCTCCGGTGCCAAGGCTATTGCGGTGATGCCGATCCCGGAGCAGGGTCTGGGCGAAGCCATCAACGACCGCCTGCGTCGCGCCGCGAGACCCGCATGAGCCAGCTCCGAAGCCCCGCCACGCTCAACTCCCTGCCCTCCGAGCTGATCGCCCGCTTTGCGGCGATCGTCGGCGCCCGGCATGCCCTCACCGACCCCGACCAGCAGCTGCCCTACCTGCGCGAGTGGCGCGACATGTACGCCGCCCGCGCCTCGCTGGTGCTGCGGCCCGGCTCTACCGGGGAGGTCTCCCAGATCCTGGCGCTCGCCCATGAGCACGCCATCCCCATCGTGCCTCAGGCCGGCAACACCGGGCTGGTCGGAGGCCAGATCCCCACGAACGGCGAGATCGTGCTCTCCGTGGGCCGGCTCAAGCGGGTGCGGGCCGTCGATCCCAAGGGCTTCACCATGACCGTGGAGGCCGGCCTCACCCTGGCCGAGGCCCAGGCCGCGGCCGACAAAGTGGACCGGCTGTTCCCCTTGAGCCTGCCGTCCGAGGGCACCTGCCAGATCGGCGGCAACCTCGGCACCAACGCCGGCGGGGTGGGCGTGCTGGCCTACGGCAACACCCGCCAGCTGGTGCTGGGCCTGGAGGCTGTGCTGGCCGACGGGCGTGTCTGGAACGGCCTCAACGCCCTCAAGAAGGACAACACGGGCTACGACCTCAAGGATCTGCTCATCGGCTCGGAAGGCACGCTGGGCGTCATCACCGCCGCGGTGCTCAAGCTGTTCCCCAGGCCCGCCGAGAAAGCCACCGCCTTCGTCGGCCTGCCCGACCTCGACTCCGCCCTGGCGCTGTTCAACTTGGCGCAGGAGACGGCCGGCCCCAGCTTCACGGCCTTCGAGGTGATGGCGCATCTCGTGCTCGACATCATCGTCACGCACGTGGCGGGCGCCCGCCACCCCTTCCCCGGCCCGCACCCCTGGTACGCGCTGCTGGAGACCTCGGGCCTCAAGGCCGACGGCACCGCCGAGCGGGTGCTCACCGACACGCTCACCGCAGCCAGCGAGCGCGGCATCGTCACCGATGCCGTCATCGCCAGCTCGCTCGGCCAGGCGCGCGACTTCTGGCGGCTCCGCGAGTCCTACTCGGAGGCCCAGAAGCCGGTAGGCGCCAGCGTCAAGAACGACGTGTCGGTGCCGGTGGCCGCCATCCCCGAGTTCATCCGCCGCGCCGACGCCGCGGTGGAGCGCCTCTGCCCCGGCGCCCGCCCGCTGCCCATCAGCCACTTCGGCGACGGCAACGTGCACTACAACATCGCCCAGCCCGAGGGCATGGCGAGAGACCGCTTCATGGCGATGTGGGACGACATCGTCCACGCCGTGCACGACGTCGTGCTGAGCCTCAACGGCTCCATCTCCGCCGAGCACGGCATCGGCATCATGAAGCGCGCGGAGCTGGCCCAGGTGAAGGGCGAGGTCGCCATGGATCTGATGCGCAGGATCAAGGCGGCGTTCGACCCGAAGGGGATTCTCAATCCGGGGAAGATGCTATAAGGATCGGAGGGATCGGGGCCAGACCCTGCGGGTCTGACCCCATGGCAGAGCGGATCGATTGTCTGCAAGCAAACCGCGCCGCCGCAGCGCGCTCTGGCACGCCGGAGCTGGCGCTCGTGCTGAGCGGATGCTCCGAGATTGTGCCCCTGGGGTCAGACCCGCAGGGCCCCATTCAATCCGCCAGCTCCAGACGCCGCTCGATAAGCTGCAGCCGTTCCTTGATCCTGTCGATCTCGGAGTTCTGCCCCACCTCGGAAATTTGCAGGCCGAGGAGATGCCGGTCCTGGGCGCCGAGGCGCACGATCACCAGCCGCATGTCCTCTACCAGCCCATCGACGCGGGAGCGGATGTGGCGAAGGTGCTCAAGGACGAGGTTGGTCGTCTCTTCGGTCATGGTGCCGGAACACTATCGGATCGTCAGTGTCCGCGCAAGAACATTAGCAGAACAAGTCGACGTAGTCTCCGGAAGTCTGAAGCGGCAATCCGGACCTTGGCGGATGCCCTGTATGCCGTAGGGCTGGCTGACGACGCGCGGCTGACGCCGACCGGCGCGCTGCGCCCGCGCGTCCAACTGGCCCTGGACGTGCTTTGAAAATCGGCTCTAAATGGCCGCCTCTTATGCAGGGGGAGCTATCGATGCTGTTGTATGCCAGACACCTGTCGTGCGGCTTGCTGATCGCGGGGGCGACGTTCCTCGCCGGTCCCGCGCTCGCGCAGACCGAGCTCAAGATCATCGCGCCGGCCGCGCCGGGCGGCGGCTGGGACCAGACCGCCCGGTCGATCCAGCAGGCGCTGGTGGCCGAGAAGCTCGTGAAGAGCGCGCAGGTCATCAATGTCGCGGGCGCCGGGGGCACGGTGGGCCTCGCCCAGTTCGTCAACGGCGCGAAGGGCGACGGCAACCAGCTCATGGTCAACGGCTTCGTGATGGTGGGCGCGATCCTGCTGAACAAGTCGCCGGTGTCGCTGTCGCAGGTCACCCCGATCGCGCGCCTCACCCAGGAGGTGCAGGTAATGGTGGTGCCCGCGAGCTCGCCCATCAAGACCGCCGCCGATCTCGCCGAGGCGGCGCGCAAGGACGTGGCCAAGGTCACCTTCGCCGGCGGCTCGGCCGGCGGCGTGGACCACATCATGGCGGCGCTGTTCGTGGGCGCGGCCGGCGCGGATGCCTCGAAGGTCAACTACGTCGCCTTCTCCGGGGGCGGCGAGTCGCTGGCCGCCATCCTTGGCGGCAAGGTGACCGCGGGCATCTCCGGCTATGGCGAGTACGAGGGGCAGATCAAGGCGGGCAAGCTGCGCGCCATCGGCATCACGTCGCCCGCGCGCCTGCCGGGCGTGGACGTGGCAACCTTCAAGGAGCAGGGCATCGACCTGGTGCTCACCAACTGGCGCTCCGTGGTGGCCGCGCCGGGCCTCTCGGACGCGCAGAAGAAGGCGCTCGCCGATCTCGTGGGCAAGCTCGTCGCGTCGGCGGCCTGGAAGGACATCCTCAAGCAGAAGGGCTGGGACGACGCCTATCTGCCCGCCGAGGCGTTCGCGAAGTTCCTGGGTGACGAGCAGAAGCGCGTCGGCGACGTGCTCGCGTCCGTCGGACTGGTGAAATAGCCGCCGGCGCCTCGCGCTCCCCGGCAACGCCGGGGGCCAAGGCGCGACGCCTCCATCTGCCCAGAGGGGGATATCCCGAGTGGACAGCGCTCCGGCCGGCCGTCCCGATATCGCCGGCACGGCCATCGCCGGCGTATTGCTCGCGCTGGCTGTGGTGATCCTCTGGGACACGACGAGCCTGCAGCTCACCACGACCTACGGCATCGGACCGAAGGCGATGCCCTACGTCGTCGCCGCCGGCCTCGTCGTGCTCTCGGCGGGCAACCTGCTGCTGGCCTGGCGCGGCGGCTTCCCGCCGCGGGAGGAGGTCGACCGGCGGGCCGTCGGGCTCATCCTCGGCGGGCTCGCGGCGCTGATCGCCATCGTCGGGCTTGGTGGCGGGTTCATCGCCGCCGCCACCATCCTGTTTGCGACCACGTCGGCGGCCTTCGGGCGGCGCGCAATCCTCATCGATGTCGCGATCGGGCTCGTGCTCGCTGTCGCCATCTATCTGACGTTCGACAAGCTTCTGACCCTGTCGCTGCCGGCAGGGCCGCTCGAACGGCTGCTCTGAGGCCAGGCCATGGACGCGCTCAACTCACTGCTCCAGGGCCTCGCCGTCGCTACTCAGCCGGCGAACTTGCTGTTCGCCTTGATCGGGGTCCTGCTCGGCACCGCGGTCGGCGTCCTGCCGGGCATCGGGCCGGCGCTGACGGTGGCGCTGCTCCTGCCCGTCACGTTCAAGCTCGATCCCGCGGGCTCGCTCATCATGTTCGCAGGCATCTATTACGGCGGCATGTACGGCGGCTCGACCACGGCGATCCTGATCAACACGCCCGGCGAGAGCGCCTCGCTGGCGACCGCGCTCGAAGGCAACAAGATGGCCAAGGCCGGGCGCGGCGGGCCGGCGCTCGCCACCGCGGCCATCGGCTCGTTCGTGGCCGGCACCATCGCCACGCTCGGCATCGTGTTCCTGGCGCCATGGCTGGTCGAGATCGCTGTGCGGTTCGGCCCGGAGGACTACTTCGCGCTGATGTGCGTGGCCTTCATCACCGTGTCGGCGACCTTCGGCGATTCGCCGGTGCGCGGCCTCACCAGCCTCTGCATCGGGCTGGCACTCGGCCTCGTCGGCATCGACAGGCTCACCGGCCAGGCGCGGCTCGCCTTCGGGGTGCCGGAGCTGCTGGACGGCGTGGAGGTGACGACGCTGGCCGTCGGCCTGTTCGCCATCGGCGAGGCGCTCTACGTCGCCTCCCGCCGCAACAAGCAGGAGGACAAGCTGGAGCCTGTGCGCGGCTCGCTCTGGATGACGAGGCAGGATTGGCTGCGCTCGTGGAAGCCGTGGCTGCGTGGCACCCTGTTCGGCTTTCCCATCGGCGCCCTGCCGGCAGGCGGCGCCGAGATCCCGACGTTCCTGTCCTATTCCACCGAGCGGCGCCTGACGAAATATCCCGACGAGTTCGGGAAGGGCGCCATCGAGGGCGTCGCCGGCCCGGAAGCCGCCAACAATGCCTCCGCCGCAGGCACACTGGTGCCGCTGCTCACGCTTGGGCTGCCCACCTCAGCCACCGCGGCCATGATGCTCGCGGGCTTCCAGCAGTACGGGTTGAACCCTGGGCCGCTGCTGTTCGCCGAGCGGCCCGACCTGGTGTGGGGCCTGATCGCCAGCCTGTTCATCGCCAATACCATGCTGCTGGTGCTGAACCTGCCCCTGGTGGGGCTCTGGGTGCGCTTGCTGGCGATCCCCCAGCCGTGGCTCTATGCCGGCATCCTGGTGTTTGCCACGATGGGAACCATTGCCGCCAAGCCCTCGGTCGTGGAGCTGTCCATGCTGACCGTCTTCGGCGTGATGGGTTTTGTCATGCGGCGCTTCGACTATCCGGTCGCGCCGGTGGTCGTGGGGCTGATCCTTGGGCCGGTGGCGGAGGCGCAGCTGCGCCGTGCCCTGCAGATCAGCCTGGGCGACCCCATGGTGCTGGTGCAGAGCCCGATGTCGGCGACGCTGCTGGCGATCGCTCTCGTAGCCCTCATTGCGCCCTTTGTGCTCAGAGGCGTGAGCCGCTTCAAAACCAGCGAGGATTGACGCGAGCCAGGCGTCGTCGACGCCGCACCTCGCCCCCGCCTTGATGTCCCGCCTTTGACTTGCCATCCCCTCCAGCCTGGGTTAGGTCGGGCAGCGGCATCTGCCGCCGGCCCGTTCTTTGCACGACCCGCTTCGCCCGCCCAAGAGCATCCCCAAAACATGCCCGCCTCCGCCCTGTTGACTGTCATGATCGCCGCGGCGCGCAAGGCCGGAAGGGGGCTGGCACGCGACTTCGGGGAGGTGGAGCAGCTGCAGGTATCGGTGAAAGGGCCGGCCAATTTCGCCACCAGCGCCGATCACCGCTCCGAGGAAACCGTTTACCGCGAGCTGTCCAGGGCCCGGCCCGGCTACGGCTTCCTGATGGAGGAGCGCGGGGCGGTGGACGGCCCCGACAAGAGCCACCGCTGGATCGTCGATCCCCTCGACGGCACCACCAACTTCATGCACGGGCTGCCGCTCTTCTCGATCGCCATCGGTCTCGAGAGGGAAGGAGAGATCGTCGCCGGGCTGGTCTACAATCCGATTTACGACGAGTTGTACACAGCCGAGAAGGGCCAGGGCGCCTTCCTCAACAACCGCAGGGTGCGGGTGTCGGCACGCCGGACGCTGGCCGACAGCCTGATCACCACCGGCATCCCCCACCGCGGCCGCCCGGGGCATGACCGTTTCCTGAGGGAATGCAAGAGGTTGATGCCTCATGTGAGCGGTATCCGCCGCACCGGCTCGGCCGCCCTGGATCTGGCCTGGGTGGCAGCCGGCCGCTTCGACGGCTTTTTCGAGCACGGCCTGTCGCCCTGGGACATCGCGGCCGGCACCCTGTTGGTCCGGGAGGCCGGCGGGCTCGTAACGGATGCAGAAGGTGGCAAGAGCATGATCGAGACCGGCGATATCGTCGCCGCCCCCCCCCAGGTGCACCGCGCCATGCTGGAGCTGCTGGCCGAGGCGGCCCCAAGGGAGCCGACCGGGGACGCAGCCGGGTGAAATCCGCCCGAAGGCCGGAAAGTTGCCCGTTTTGTGCGCCAAGGGTCGGTGGCGAAGCTATGGCATAGGCCCGGCGGCGCCGGGGCGAGCGCGCGATTCCTGCACGGCACGTTGCGCGGCAACAGTCGCCTTAGACGCACCGATGATGATAAGTGGTTAACCGCGTGGCCTGACACTCACCTGAGATGACTCACCAAGATTAGGGGGCCTGGAGAAGGAAGCATGGCACGAGCGAGATCGCCGGAGAGGTCCGCCCCGGCGCTGCACAGAAAAATATTGAGCCCCGGCGTTTACCTTTGGCGCATGTTCGTCTTCCTGGTGCTCGTGGGCTTGGTGGTGGCGCTGCTGCACGAGCGGCTGTGGAGCGCCATGCTGCAGAATCCGGGCCTCAACTTCCTGATCTGCTTCGTGCTGGTGGCCGGTACCTTCTACGCCTTCTCGCAGGTGGTGCGCCTCTATCCCGAGATCCGCTGGCTCAATGCCTTCCGCATTGCCGATCCGGGGCTCGCCATCTCGGCCCGGCCGGTGCTCCTGGCTCCGATGGCCACCATGCTGCGCGACCGCTCCGGGTCGCTGTCGCTGTCGGCCACATCCATGCGCTCCATCATGGACTCCATCGCCTCCCGCCTCGACGAGGCGCGCGACACCGGACGCTATCTCGTTGGCCTGCTTGTGTTCCTCGGTCTGCTCGGCACCTTCTGGGGCCTGCTCGACACTATCTCGTCGGTGGGCCTTACGATTAGCGCCATCGACATGCGCGCCACCGACAGCGTCACGGTGTTCGACGAGCTGAAGCGCGGCTTGGCCGCGCCGCTGCGCGGCATGGGCACCGCGTTCGCCTCCTCGCTGCTGGGCCTCAGCGGCTCCCTCGTGCTCGGTTTCTTGGAGCTGCAGGCGGGCCACGCCCACAGCCGCTTCTACAATCAGCTGGAGGAATGGCTGTCCGGCATCACCGAGCTGGCCCCCGGCGGGTCACAGACCAGCGACTACGCCAGCCGCCAGCTCTACGCCGCGATCCACGACATGCACCGCGCCGTGCTCGACCTCAACGAGCGGGTCGGCTCCATCCCGAGGGCGGACGGCGCCGCTGGCGGGGGTGCGGACGAGGCCGTGCGGGATCTGGCCAAGGGCGTCGACAGCCTCGTGCGCCAGATGCGCGCCGAGCAGAAGGTGGTGCGCGAGTGGGTGGACGAGCAGGCCGCCCAGCAGTCGGAGGTGGCGACCGTGCTCAAGGAGCTGGCGGCCAGCGTGCCGAGGAAGGGCTAGAGGATGGCGCTCTCGCGCTCACGCCGGTCGGGTGGCGGCCACGACCTGTTCTGGCCGGGCTACGTGGACGTTCTGTCCACGCTGCTGATGACGTTCGTGTTCCTGCTGTCCGTGTTCATGGTGGCGCAGTTCTATGTGAGCCAGGAGTCCTCGGGCAAGGACACGGCGCTGCGCCGTCTGCAACGGCAGCTCGCCGAGCTCACCAACCTCCTGAACCTGGAGAAGGGGCAGGGCAAGAAGAGTCAGGACGAACTGGTGTCGCTGCAGTCCATGTTGGCGACGCTCAAGGCCGACAACGAGAGGCTGACGGGGCAGGTGGGCCTTGGCGGCGAGAAGGATGCCCGCATCTCCGCCCTTACCAAGGACCTCGCGGACAAGAGCCTCCTCACCAACGAGGCGCAGGCCAAGGTGGACCTGCTCAACCAGCAGCTGCTCCAGCTACGCCGGCAGATGGCGGCCCTGCAGGAGGCCATCAACGCCTACGACGTGAAGGACAAGGACAGCCAGCTGCGCATCGCCGACCTCGGCGCCCGCCTCAACACGCTCCTCGCCAAGCAGGTGCAGGAGCTGCAGCGCTACCGCTCCGACTTCTTCGGCCGCCTGCGCGAGCTGCTGCGCGACCGCAAGGACATCCGCGTCGTCGGCGACCGCTTCGTATTCGAATCGGAGGTCTTGTTCCCCTCCGGCCAGGCGAGCCTGACGGTGGAGGGCCTCGCCTCCATCGACCAGCTGGCGACGGCGATCACCGAGCTGGAGAGGAGCATCCCGCCCGGCATCGACTGGGCGCTGCAGGTGGACGGCCACACCGACGTGCGGCCGATCTCCAGCCCCCTGTTCCCGTCTAACTGGGAGCTGTCCAGTGCCCGCGCCACCACGGTGGTGAAGTACCTGATCAGCCGCGGCGTCTCCCCGCGCCGACTGGTGGCGGCCGGCTACGGCGAGTTCCAACCGCTCGAGGATGGCCTCACAGAAGACGTCCTGCGCCGCAACCGGCGCATCGAGCTAAAGCTCACCAACCGTTAAGGGTAACGCAACCCGGCCGGCAGGATTGATGGCGTAGAGTATCAAGATCGGTACCGGTTTCCCGATCTGGTATTCCCGAGCTGGCGCACGACAGGAGCACGAGGGCCCGACCTTGCTCGACTGGTTCTTCAGAAGCGGCAGCCGCAAGCGGATGATCGACTGGCTCGGGCTCGATGCGCGCATCGACTCTGGCCTGGCCTCGGCCTGGGAGAACGCGAAGGACCGCTACGACGCCTTCTCCAGCTTCTTTGCCCGCTTCCGCCTGACCGGCTGGCGGCGCGGTCTCGCCGAGCTGGTCTCCGAAGGGCTCACCCTCGCCGTCGGCGGCCTTGCGGTGCTTTACGTCGTGGCCATCCCCGCCCTCACCGAGTTTGACGAGAAGCGCATCACCACCGGCCGCTACGCGGTCACCTTCGTGGACCGCAACGGAACCGAGATCGGCCGGCGCGGCATCCTGCACAACGACGCAGTGTCCCTGGAGGAGATCCCCGACCACCTGATCAAGGCGACGCTGGCCACGGAGGACCGCCGGTTCTTCGAGCACTTCGGCATCGATGTCCTCGGAACGATGCGCGCACTCGTCGAGAACGCCCGCGCCAACGACGTGGTGCAAGGCGGCTCGTCCATCACCCAGCAGCTGGCCAAGAACCTGTTCCTGTCCAACGAGCGCTCGCTGGTGCGCAAGATCAAGGAGGCGTTCCTCGCCCTGCTGCTGGAGGCGCGTTTCACCAAGCCCCAGATCCTCAAGATGTATCTGGACCGCGCCTACCTGGGCGGCGGCGCCTTCGGGGTTGAGGCCGCGTCGCAGTTCTATTTCGGCAAGTCCGTGCGCGATATCAACCTCGCGGAATCGGCGGTGCTCGCCGGCCTGTTCAAGGCGCCGACCAAATTCGCTCCGCACATCAACCTGCCGGCCTCGCGGGCGCGCACCAACGACGTGCTGAACAACCTTGTCGAGGCCGGCTATATGAGCGCGGGCCAGGTGCACGCCGCCCGCCTCAACCCCGCGCGGGTGATGGAGCCGCAGCAGTCGCAGAGCCCGGACTGGTTCCTCGACTGGGCGTTCGAGGAGGTGCAGCGCATCGCCGAAGGCAAGGGCAGCTACGTTCTCACCGCCCGGGTCACGGTGGACCTCGACATGCAGCGCGCCGCCCAGGAGGCGCTCGTGACGACGCTGCGCTCGACGGGGGCGCGCGGCAACCCGTTCTCGGGCGCCATGGTGGCCATGGACCCCGACGGCGCGGTGCGCGCCGTCGTCGGCGGCATCGACTACGGCGAGAGCCAGTTCAACCGCGCCACCAACGCCCGCCGCCAGCCCGGCTCCTCCTTCAAGCTCTACGTCTACGCCACGGCCCTGGAGAACGGCTACACGCCGCGCTCGCTGGTGCGCGACGCCTCCGGCAGCTGCGGCAACTGGGCACCCAGGAACTACTCCGGCAGCGGCGGGTCCGGGCGCTCCCTGACCCTGACGGATGCCTTCAAGGTGTCGCTCAACACCACCGCCGCCGACCTCTCCTTCAAGGTCGGCCGTGACAAGGTGCTGGAGATGACACGCCGGCTTGGGGTCGTCGGCGTCAGACGCACCTGCTCGATGGCGCTGGGGGACACCGGCATCACGGTGCTGCAGCACACCGCCGCCTACGCCACGTTCGCCAACGGCGGCAAGCTCACCCGGCCCTATGCCGTGCTGGAGCTTACCAACTCCAAGGGCGAGGTGATCTACTCGCGCGAGCGCGACGAGCCGGAGGCGCCGCAGGTGATCGACCGCCGCGTGGTCGAGATGATGAACCAGATGATGCTGGCGGTGGTGACCGAGGGGACCGGCCGGAGGGCCATACTCGACTTCACGCACGCGGTCGGCAAGACCGGCACCAGCTCCGGCTGGCGCGACGCGTGGTTCGTGGGCTTCACCGGTGCGCTGGTGGCGGGCGTGTGGGTGGGCCACGACGACTTCCGCCCCATGTGGCTGGCTGGCGGCGGCGTCACGGGCGGCACCTTGCCAACCCAGGCGTGGCACGCCTTCATGTCGGTGGTGCACACCAACCGGAACATCCCCACCATCGTCGGGCTGACGCCGCATCCCGCCCAGGTGGCGGAGCAGCAGCGCCTGGCCGAGCTTAAGCGCACCGACCCGTCGCTGGCCCAGGCCCAGATGGCCCACGCCTCCCAGAAGAAGTCGAGCATCATGGCCGACCAGACACGCGACGCGCTGCGCCGGCTCGCCGACGGCATGCGCCGAGCCGGCAGTCCGCCGCCGACACCTGTCAGCTCCACCCCCGTAAGCACCGTGGCACCTGCGCAGCCCGCGTCCCCCGGCGCGGGCGAGCCCAACAAGGCCGCGCCCAAATAGGGCCGCCGTACGGGTGGCGGGAGGCATGCTTTGAGCCGGTTCAAGAAGGTCCTGCTGAACCTTGCCCTGCTCATCGGCATCGCGCTGGGCGGCGGCCTTGCCTCGGCCTGGTACATGATCGAGGCCGGCTCGCGGCTCTCCACGCGCAGCTTCGGCCCGTGGGTGACGTGGCCCTCCGCCGGCCGGCCCGAGGCCGACCCCTATACGCGCGCCCACGTGGCCCGCAATGCCGAGCTTCCCCTTTCGTCCACGGCCGAGCTGACCTTCCGGGCCAAGACCGACAACCGCGGCGCATGGCTCACCTCGGGATGCGACTACGCCGTGGTGATGGAGGAATTCGACCCGGTCTGGTGGGATCTGGCCGTCTACGATCTGCAGGGCCGGCTCGCTCCCAACGCCGCCGACCGGCACGCTTTCAACAGCAGCACGGTCATGCGCGACATCGACGGACGCACCGTCATCACGGTGGCCCGCGACGCGCGGCCCGGCAACTGGCTGCCGAGCGGGCGCGGCAACCGCGTCGTCCTCGTCCTCACCATTCAGGACGCGAACATGGCCAACGCGATCCACACCGGGGCCTCGCCGAGGTCGATGCCGGAGATCGTGAGGACGGGATGCCGGTGAAGGAGATCTCCCTCGACGCGCTGCGCCAGCGCCTGCCCCAGCTCTTGAGCCACGGCCAGCGCCAGCTCGCGAAGCTGCCGTTCCGGTTCCGGGAGTCGCAGCTCGGGGCGACGATCACCCGATGGGTGAGCTGGCGCATGGTGGCGGCGGCGGTCCTGCTGGGCGGCATCGTGCACATCGGCGCCACCTTCATCGCTGCCCTGTCCGCCACCGGCCAGGCCTATCGGCAGCTCGCCGACAGGCTGCCCCCCAACAGCATGACCGTGCTGCCGCTGCAGGCGCCGGGCCGGCAGATTCTCCCCTTCCTGCCGCCCGACATGCTCTACGCCATGTGCCGCTACGACTTGAGCGGCGGATCGGTGGCCGTGAGCGCCGGCGTGCTCGACGCCGGCTGGGCGCTCTCGCTGCACACGCCGGACGGCCGCAACCTCTACGTGCTGCCCGGCCAGCCGCAACGCCGCGTCGATGTGTCGTTCGTGATCGTCCCCACCGGCCCCGATGCGCCCCCGCCGCCGCGGCGCGAGAGCCCCGCCGACACCCAGATCGCCTCGCCCACCCTCGACGGCGTTGCAATCCTTCGCGCCCCGATCCGGGGCCTCGCGTGGATGGCCGAGACCGAGGCCGTCCTACGGACGGCGCGCTGCACGCCGGTCAATTAGGCCCCGTGGCGCCCGAACGTCCCTGACGCATCAAGCCGAACCAAGCCGATTGCCGGGCGGGTCTGCAATTCCGCAGCCTCGACAGGATCGCTCACCCCCTAGACGCCTGTCAAAGGTCGCCTGGGCTTGCTGCAATAGAACGGATGCACCTTCGGTGGATGGAGCACCTCACGTCGTTGGTGGAAAATGGAATGTTCCCCCTGCCGCGAAGGACGATCAACCGAGAGCTGCCCATAGCTCCGCTGGACAATTCGCCCGACTTGGGATCGAATTGTACCGTCTCGCGGTATTCGAGCGGTCCGCGCAGAACGACGGACGCCGATGTCGATTGGGGAGGAAAGCGAGCGGGACCGCTTTCGGTGCATCAGACGTGGTTCACGCTTCTTCGAGGAGTCAGTGGAGCGCGCATCGCAAGCATCAGTGGCGCTGTGACCTGGGCTGAATACTGGAACGAAGAGACGACGATTTACGTCAGTGCCCACCACAGGTGCGTGCACTACGAGACGATCGCGCGCGACGTCCTCAAGTACGTGCCGGGCCCTGGCGCGCGCGTCGTAGACTACGGGTGCGGTGATGCGCTCTCAGCACATCAGGTGGCTGCCGCGTGTGGTCATCTCTTCCTCTGCGACGGCGCGTCGACGGTGCGAAGCCGGTTGGCAGCCCGATATGCGGGCTGGCCGAATGTTTCGATCATTACTCCAGAGCAATTCGAACAGCTCGATCCTGGCACCATTGACACGGTAGTCATCAATTCTGTGGTTCAATATCTGTCTGCGGCGGAGTTTGCCCGACTTCTCGCGATCTCCCGGGACAAATTGAGCCGCGGTGGACGGTTGGTACTCGGTGACATCATTCCAAGGAACCTCAGTCTTCTCCGCGATGCAATGGAGCTCTTCAAGTTCGCCGGTGCAAATGGCTTCTTGCTCTCAACCGCCACGGGCCTCCTGAAATCGTGTTTCTCCACCTATCCGCGGGTCCGGCGAGAAGCCGGGATTCTACAATTCAATGAGACGGAAATCCTTCGAGAACTGAAGCAGGCTGGCTTCACGGCCGAGCGCCATCCCAACATCGGGCACAACGCGGCCCGCATGACGTTCCTGGCCGCCGTGGAGAACAGTGAAGAGATCACACCCCCCGAGGGACGCCTTGAGCTGGCCGAGGCCGGGCTCGCCGGACGTTCCCAGGCGGCGGGGCATCATAGACCATGTGCGGGTCGGCAAGCGGCCGGAGCGCGTGCTGCGGCAGGGCCTGCGTTTGCGCCGGCGGACTACCGTCTCTCCTTTGGCGTGTTCGCTGGCCTATGGCTGCTCCTGTCTTTGCCGTGGCTCAGCGGTGCGGTGACAATACCGTATGACGCTAAGGCTCTATTCCAGGCGCAGCTTCAATTTCTCGCCAATGCGCTGCATTCGGGCCAGTCGCCCTTGTGGAATCCCAGCACGTTCATCGGTGTCCCCCAGATCGCCGATCCCCAGTCCTTGATCTTTTCGCCGGCGATCCTGCTCGCGTATCTCGAGAAGATTCCAAGCTTCAGAGAACTCGATGCCTTCGTGCTGTTGATATTGGGCTTGGGCGGGGTTGCGACCCTGAAGTTCAATCAGGACAGGGGCTGGCATCCGGCAGGTGGTGTCGTGGCGGCAATCGCGTTCGCGTTCGGCGCATCGGCCGCCTGGCGCATCCAGCACATTGCACAGATCCAGAGCCTGGTCTTCTTCGCCGTGACGTTGTGGCTGCTCGCACGCGCGCTCGATCGATCCTCGGTGCCCTACGGCGCGCTGGCAGGCCTCGCCGGTGGTCTCATGGTGGTGGAGCCCAACCAGGTCGCGCTTCTCGGCTGCTACGTATTGGCGGGCTATTGCGCCAGCCACTGGCTGCTGGCCGCCGAGCCGCGACTCTCCCTACGCAGGAGCCTCCGCCCCTTGGCATGCGGCGCCGTGGTCGGCATCTCGTTCGCGGCGCTGCCGGTGCTCTTAACCTATCTCTTCCTCCACGTGTCCAACAGACCCGAAATTGCATTGAGCGAGGCGGCACACGGGTCGCTACACCCCGCCTCGTTGCTCACCAGCGTTGTCTCGGACCTGTTCGGCGCTCTCGATCCTTCCGTCCCTTATTGGGGTCCCTACAGCGAATGGTGGGACAAGAACGATCTCACGCTCACTCAGAACATGAGCCAGATGTACGTTGGCACCCTTCCAATTCTGCTTGTCGCGACGTCCGGTTTGATGCGCGGCGTCCTTTGGTCCCGCGAAATCCGTTTCTTTGGTGTCGGGATCGCGGTTCTGCTGCTTTATGCCCTGGGCACCCATACGCCCGCGTTCGTTATCCTCTTCAATTTTCTTCCTGGTGTCGCGTTCTTCAGGCGCCCGGTCGACGCCGTCTTTCTGGTCGGAGCGCTGCTGTCTGTTGTCGCCGGCTATCTCGTGCACCTGTGGCTGACCGCCGCCTTACCCTCGGCCTCCTATCGCAAGAGAATGCTAGAGGTAGGGCTGACCCTTGCGATCTTGCTCGTCGCCTTGGCCACAGCCTGGAGCGTGGGGAGGGCGGGACAGGCGTTGAAGCCGCTCCTGTCGGCGCTCGCTTGGATCGCTGGCACGTCGCTCCTGCTGGCGATCCCGGCAGCATGGCTCGGGCGGTCGCGTGCTTTGGCCATCATCGCCCCCGCCCTGATGCTTGCGAGCGATCTGGCGCTCAACAACGGGCCCAACGAATCGACGGCACAGCCACCTTCCTACTACGAAGTGCTCAAGCCCAATTGTCGCAGCGATACCATCCGCTTCTTGAAGGAGCACTTGCGTCGCTCAAGCGGCTCGCCGTGGCGCGACAGGGTCGAGTTGGTCGGTCTCGGTTTCGAATGGCAGAATGCAGCCCTCATACATGGCTTTGAAGGCACCCTCGGCTACAATCCGTTCCGCCTCGGTGAGGTCTCTGATGCCACCGGCGCTCGCGACTACATCGCGGGCCCGGATCAGAAGACGTTTTCGCCGCTCTTCCCCTCCTATTCGTCGCCGATGGCAAACCTATTGGGCCTGAGGTTCATCGTTGTCGGCGCCCCGATCCAAGAGGTCGACCGCCGGCTCAGGCCCGGCGATCTCAAGCTGGTCGCGCGGACAGCCGATGCATACATCTATGAAAATGCACGCGCCCTGCCGCGCGTGCTTTTCGTCAATAACTGGAAGGAGGCCGATTTCGACGCCCTGATGATGTCCGGCGACTGGCCGCAATTCGATCCGATGCAGACGGTTCTTCTGGAGAAGGCACGCGGCGCCAATGAAGACATGGTCAAGCCGATGGGCCAGCCGGTCGGCAACTCCAGCGTCGCCATTCGCCACTACGAGAACACCAAGGTGGTGATCGAGATCGATGCAGCGCAGCCAGGCTTCGTCGTCCTCCACGACGTTTGGCACCCCTGGTGGACGGCTGACGTCGACGGCATCGATAAGCCGATCCTGCGGGCGAACATCCTCTTCAGGGCTGTGCACATGCCAGCAGGGCATCATGTTCTCACGTTCGAGTTCAGACCTATTTCAGGCGCCATCGCCGATCTTGGCGACAGGCTGCTCGAACCAGGTTGCTGCCATGCAAAGGGCGCGGCTAATCCGCGCTGAATTTGGGTCGCTCTTTCCGGTGGCCGTTCTGTCAGCTCCCGGGGCGAAGCTGCTCTCGGCCGGGCAAGGCTCCAGCGGATCGCCCCTCTGGGCCTGACACCATTGCACAAACAGCCGTAGGAGCCACGGTGTCAGACCCAGAGGGGCCGACGTCTAATTCAACCGCGTCTTGAGGGTGCGGATGCTCTCGTCGATCAGAGCGGCGCCGCCGGCGCCTGCGGCCTTCTCGCGCAGGATCTTCTCGGCAGCGGCGATGGCCATGTCGACGGCGGCCGCGCGCACGTCGTCCACGGCCTGGGCCTCGGCGCGGGCGATCTTGTCCTCGGCCTGCTTGCGGCGGCGCTCGACCGTCTCGGCCAACGACTTGCGGGTCTCTGCGGCGAAGGCCTCGGCCTCGCGGCGGGCCTGCTCGACGATGGCCTCCGCCTCCTGGCCGGCGTTGCGGTGCTTCTTCTGGTAATCCGCCAGCAGCGCTTGCGCCTCCTCGCGCAGGCGGCGAGCCTCGTCCAGCTCCCTGCGGATGCCCTCGGCCCGGTCGTCCAGCGCCTTGGCGATCAGCCCGGGCACCTTGTAGTACAGCATCAGGAGCACGAACGCGGCGAACGCGACGGCCACCCAGAACTCGGCCATTGCCAGCATCGACGCTTCCCCGCTACTCCGCAGCGCGCTGCATGAGCGCCCGCTTCACCTCGTCGGCGCTCGCTTCCTTGCCGATCAGCTTGGCGACGATGGCGCCGGCGGTCTGGCCGGCGATGTCGCCGATGCCCGCCATCGCCCTGGAGCGCTCCTGGGCGATGCGCGCCTCGGCGTCGGCTACCTGCCCGGCGATCCGGGCATCGAGCTTGGCCCGCTCGGCATCCACCTCGGCCGCCAGCTTGGCCTGCACCTCCTTGGCGAGGGCGTTGGCCCGCGCGCGGGCCTCGCCGATGGCCCGCTCGTAGGTGGCGAGCGCCTGCTCGGTCTCGACCTTGAGGGCCTCGGCCTTGGCGAGGTCGCGGTCGATGCGCTCGCGCCGCTCCTCGATCACCTCGCTCACCCGCGGCAGCGCGAAGCGCTTGAGCAGCACATAGAGCAGGCCGAACGTCAGCGCCAGCCAGACGAGCTGCGGCACGAACGTGGTGTGGTCGAGCGGCGGGAAGACCTTCTTCGGCCCGATCCCTTCCGGTACGGCGGTGCCTGTGGTGACTTTGTCAGCCATGGTCGTGGGCGGATCGTGGGTAACGCTCGCTCCGATCTCCGATCAGGTGAAGAGCAGCAGGAAGGCGATCAGCAGCGCGAAGATGCCCAATGCCTCGGTCACGGCAAAGCCGAAGATCAGGCGCCCGAACTGGCCGTCGGCTGCGGAGGGGTTGCGCAGCGCGCCCTGGAGGAACTGTCCGAACAGGTTGCCGACGCCGATGGCGGCAGCTCCGGTTCCGATGGCGGCAAGGCCGGCGCCGATGAACTTGGCGGTGGCGGGATCCATGTCTGTTTTCTCCTGGCGTTTGTTTAGGGGAAGCGACCGTGCGCCCCGGTCCGGTCTAGTGCCCTTCCGGATGGAGCGCGTCGTTGAGGTACATGCAAGTGAGCACGGTGAACACGTAGGCCTGCAGGAACGCAACCAGCACCTCGAGCGCCGTGATCGCGATCGCCATCAGCAGCGGGAGCGGCGCGAGCACCGCGAACGAGCCCGCCCCCAGCAGCATGACGACGAACCCGCCGAACACCTTGAGCGTGATATGGCCGGCCAGCATGTTGGCGAAGAGACGCACCGAATGGCTGACCGGGCGCGACAGGAAGGAGATGACCTCGATCAGACTGACGAGCGGCAGCACGTACCACGGCACACCGGGCGGCACGAACAGCTTGAGGAAGTGCAGGCCGTTCTTGGCGAAGCCCACCACCAGCACCATCACGAACACCAGCGCCGCCAATGCGGCAGTGACGATGATGTGGCTGGTGACCGTGAAGCCACCAGGAATCATGCCCAGCATGTTGCCGACGAAAATGAACATGAAGATAGCGAACACGAAGGGGAAGAACTTCATGCCCTCCTTGCCCATGCTCTCGCGCACCATGTCGGCAATGAAGTCGTGGGTGATCTCCGCCACCGATTGCAGCCTGCCGGGGACCAGCCCCCGCGACCGCATGGCGTAGACCAGGAAGGCGGTGCTCAGCAGCACGGTCGCCAGCATGAAGGCTGCGGAGTTGGTGAACGACACGTCCCAGCCGCCGAGGTTGAGGGGCAGGATGCGGTGCAGATCGAACTGATGGATGGGATCGGGCATGCCGCCCGCCTCATGTCCTCCTGTCGGTGCCGCCACGTCAGTCCCCTATCAGCCTCGCTCGTCGTCGGGCAGACTCTGCCCGATCTTGCCGCCCCTGGCGGCGAATTCCCTCTGCATCCGCTCGTAGGCCCGCATCACGTTGAGGACGCCAGCGGCGAACCCCAACAGAAAAAAGAGCAGGAACAACCATGGACGGCTGCCCAGCACCCAGTCGAGACTCCAGCCGATGACCCCACCCACGATCACGGCTGCGACCAGCTCCGCCGCCATGCGCATGCCGTAGGCCATGCCGCGCCCCCGCATTTCCGCGTCGGCGTCCTCGTCCATGTCGGCCTTCCGGTGCGACCGGACCTTGCCGAGCCGCTCCCCCAGCTCGGAAATCCGGGCTTCGAACTGAGCGCGCTCCTGCGAACTCGGTTCCCCGGACGCCGGGCCGTGTTTGTCGGAAGGATCAGACATGACACGCACGTCCTCGGCGGGAGAGGAACCCCCTGGGGCCATCGAACGCGGGCGCACCTTACGGACGCCCCCCAGGGGTGTCAAGGAATGCGGCGCCGCAGCGGGGCTTGGATCGGGCAGCTAATGCCGGTTTGCTCAGAGATGCGACAATTTTCTCCGCTGCCATCCCTCGCCCACGCCAAACCGTAACACTCCTCGCATTCCGACGGCGCGAGGAGGCCGCTGGTCGGCCGATGGCCCCGACTCACCCGAAGCCGCGAGCCGGGGTGAGGCCGTCACTCCGCCGCAGCCTTGTGGGCGGCCAGCACATTGTCGGCAAGCTTGCCCGTGAGCTCGGCCAGGTGGTGGAACCTGGCCGTATAAGTACCGACACCGGACGTTGCCGAGCGCAGCTCAACGATCAGGTCCTGGATCTCGGCCTCCGGCAGCTGCGCCTTCACCACGTCCCAGCCTGGCCAGCCGTCGCGGGCGTCAAAGCCCAGGATCTGGCCGCGCCGCTGCGGGATGATGGCATTGATGCGGGCCGTGGCATCGGTGGGCACGGTGATGTCCACCTCCATGACCGGCTCGAGCAGCACCGGGCTGCACTTTGGCAGGCCCTCGGCCATGGCGATGCGGCCGGCCTGGCGGAAGGCCATGTCGGAGGAGTCCACCGAGTGGTAGGAGCCGTCGGTGAGCGTCACCGCCACGTCCACCACCGGGAAACCGCCGAGCGGGCCCTTCTGCAGGAAATCCTGCACGCCGATCTCGACCGACGGGATGAACTGCCTCGGCACTACGCCGCCCGTGATTTTCTCGGCGAACTGGAAGCCGGAGCCGCGCGCCAGCGGCTGGATGTCGATGACGACATCGCCGAACTGCCCATGCCCGCCCGACTGCTTCTTGTGCCGGCCGCGCACCTCGATCCCCTTGCGGATGGTCTCTTTATAAGGCACCTGGCGCCGCTTGGTCTCCGCGTCGACGCCGTACTTGCGCTTGAGGCGCTCAAGGGCCACGCGCAGGTGCATCTCCCCCTGGCCCCACAGCACCATCTGGTGCGTGTCCTTGGCGTGCTGCACCTTGAGAGAGGGATCCTCCTCCATCAGGCGTGCCAGCGCGCCGGTGAGCTTTACCTCGTCCTTGCGGTCCTTGACGCCGATGGCGGTGCCGTAGACGGGTTGCGGCGGCTCCGGGGCGGCAATCTGCGTGCTGCCGCCCTTCTCGGCCGACAGCGTGTCGCCCGACAGCGTCTTCTCCAGGCGACCGAGCGCGACGGTCTCGCCGGCCTTGGCGATGCCGCGCTTGCGAGCCTCCTGGCCGAGCAGCGAGAAGGCGGCGGCCGCGCGCTCCTCGGCGCGCGGGCCGTAGGCAACGGTGCCTTCGCCGAACTCGCCAGCCAGCACGCGAACCACGCTCATCTTGCCGCCGTGCGGCGAGTACATGGTCTTGAGCACCTGGGCAGCGGACTTGGCGTTCTCAAGCTTGAGCCGCCTGGCGGTGCCGTCCACGAACGGGGCCTCGTGGCGCAGCGCCTTCAAGAGCCGCAGGATGCCGTTGCCGTTGTCGGCCGAGCCCAGCAGCACAGGGACGATCAGTCCCTCCTGCACCTCCTTGACGAGGTCGGAGAACACCTTGTCGCGCGAGGGCTGCACGTCGGAGAGCAGTTGCTCCATCAGCTCGTCGTCGTAGTCCGCAAGCTGCTCCAGCATCCGAAACCGCGCCTCGGTCTCGCGGTCCTTGATGGAGACCGGCATCTCGACGACCTCGGCATTGGCCTGCTTGCGGTAGACGAAAGCGCGCTCCAGCGCGAGGTCGACGAAGCCGGAGGCGGCGCCGTTCTCCCAGATCGGGATCTGCCTGAGGACGAGCGGCTTGGTGCTGGCGGGCTGGAGAATGGGCAGGATGTCCCGCACGCGGGCATCGAAGGAATCGATCTTGTTGAGGAAGAGGAAGCGCGGGATGCCGCGGTCCTCCAATTGCTTGAGGATGAGCTGCAGCGCGGCGACCCGCTTCGGATCGGGCTCGCACACCACGATGGCCGCATCGCAGGCGGTGAGCGCCAGCGCGCCTTCGTGCTGGAACTCGATGGAGCCTGGGCAGTCGATGAAGGTGAAGCTGTCGCCAAGGAAGGTTGTATCGGCGATGTTCAGCTCGACGCTCATGCCGTGGTCGCGCGCTTCCGCCGAAGCATCGCCTACAGTGTTCTTGTCGGCCACCGTGCCCTGGCGCGTCGCCGCACCGGAGCGGGCCAGGATGGCTTCAAGCAGCGTGGTCTTGCCGGAGAGATAGGGCCCAACCAGTGCGATGCAGCGGGAGCTGCGGCCGGTCGGGCCAGCGGATTGCCCCATGGGTATCCTCCTAATATCCGCTCAGGCAAAGGAACGCGCCCAGCTCGCGCGCGCCCCGCGCCTGAGCTTCATGGGGCGCGTGACAGCATCGTGAACCCGCATTGGGACAAGCGCAAGCGCTAAGGGCGAGTAATTTTTGTTGGGACGGATTCGAGGCTGTGTGCTGCATCTGCGAAAGAAAAATGTCACGAATATTTGCGTAATACCTTGAGCCCCGCCACGATTAGCCCGCAATCAAACGTACACACTCTTGGATGACATTGAACGAAAGTGCCCAGGGTTGGCAGGCGACCAAGTTGCAGGTGGAACGAATACCTGGGCGTGCGGGTTGGTGCGTGATGGGAATCGAGCAACTGAATAGTGCCGCGTGGGCCGCCGGCTTCGCCATGGCCGCCTCCGAGGAGGACTACCGGGACGGCTGCACCGCCGTCCAGCCGGTCGAGGCGCCGTGGACGCCCGGCCAGGCCATCATGGTGCGCCAGCCGGAGGTGGAGCGGACCGACTGGGTGAGAGCCCTGATGGGCCTGTTCGGCCGCCGTGACCGCGTCTCGCCGGCATGATCGCGTAGCGGCCCCTCGGAGGGAGCATCAGAGAGGTAGCACCAGACCGGGCCAGCCTCTATCGGGGGCCGTTGCCTGCCGACCTCGTGGGCGATGGAGAGCTTGAGGCGCGACCCCGGCGTGCCGTGCAGAAACAGGATCGGCGTGCCGCCCGGATCGCCATAGATGTGGAACCCGAGCCAGCGGCCGTCCGGCAGCCGCAGGCCGTGGCCCTTGACCTGGTCGGCAGCTGTCATGGCCGGGCCAGCTCCCGTTCGAACAGCAGGACTGTGGGCTCTGAGCGGCTGGCGCCGGTCTCTGAGCGGCTGACGCCGGTCTCGGGGCGGCTGACGCCGGTCTCGGGGCGGCTGACGCCGGTCTCGGGGCGGCTGATGCCGGTCTGGCCAAAGCCGAGGGAACGGTAGAGCGCTTGCGCCTCGGACATGCCGGGCAGTGTGTCGAGGCACATCCGGGCGTAGCCCAGCCGGCGCGCCTCCTCCATTATCGCCAGGGCCAGGGCGCGGCCAAGGCCGAGGGCGCGCGCCGACGGGCTCACGTACAGTCGTTTCATCTCGCACAGATCCGGGGCGCCGGGGACGGAGCGCAGCGCCACGAGGCCGATCAGCCGGCCGTCGTCGGGGGCGCGCGCCAGCAGCATCTGCCCGCGCGGGGGCGCGTAGGCGCCGGGCAGGCCCGCCAGCTCGGCTTCGAAGCCCTGGAAGCAGAGGGAGACACCGAGCCCGGCCTCGTACTGCCGCAACAGGGCCACGATGGCACCACCGTCCCGCTCGCTGAAGCCCGGCTCGATGATGAATTGAGGCATGCGTCTTAACCTTGAGCGGGAAAGGGCCATCTGGCAAGATCGCCCTGACTCTTGCAGCCGACAGGGCACATGAACGTCATCTCCCTCGACCGGGCCCGCGATCGCCTCCGTGGCGCCCGCCTGCGTGGGCCGCGGCGCATCGAACCGCCGTCGGCGCTCGCCGTGCGGCCGGCCCGCCCGCTGCAGGACACCGATGCCGACGAGGATCGGCTGCGCATGCGCCAGAACGTGGCCGCCTTTCTCGTAATCGTGGCCATCGTGGGGATCGGCAGCTGGCTCATGGCCAGCCTGCACTACTATTCGCGCCTGCAGACCTGCATCGAGGCCGGGCACCGCAACTGCCTGCCGCTGGAGAGCAAGTACCTGGTGTCGCCATATTGGCGATAGGGGCTCTGATACGTTCTTACGGCCGATAGCCGAAATGCGGCCGGCCCGGCTGGCGCAGCGGCGCGGCGAGGTTCGCAAAGCGGCACAGGTAGGAGCGGGTCTGGCGCGGGTCGATGATCTCCTCCACGCCGAAAGCCTCCGCCGTGCGCAGCGGCGACTGCAGGGCCTCCAGTCCCGCCTCGATCCCGGCGCGCTTGGCGGCCGGGTCGGAGGCGGCCTCGATCTGGGCGCGGTAGGCGGCTTCCACGCCGCCGGCGATGGGCAGCGAGCCCCACTGGGCCGACGGCCAGGCGTAGCGCAGGAACGCCGGCGAACCGTTGCGCTGCGTGAGCCCCGCCATGCCGAAGGCCTTGCGCACCATGATGGCGCACCACGGCACAGTGGAGCTCCGCACCGCCGCCAGCGCCTGGGTGCCGTGGCGCATCACACCCGAAGCCTCGGCCTCCTTGCCGATCAGGAAGCCCGGGATATCGACGAGGTGCACCACCGGAAGCTGGAAGGTCTGCGCCAGGTCGACCATGCGGATGGCCTTGCGGCTGGCATCGGCGGTCCAGGCGCCGCCGTAGTGGTAGGGGTCGCTGGCGAGGATCGCCACCGGCCAGCCGTCGAGCCGGGCGAGGCCGGTGATGACCGACTTGCCCCAGGCCTTGCCGACCTCGAAGAAGGAGCCGGCGTCCACCACCGCCTCGACGATGGGGCGCATTTTGTAGACCTTGCGCGCGTCGCGGGGCACCACCGACAGCAGCTCCTCCGCCATCCGGTCCGGCGCATCGCTGCACGCCTGCCGCAGAGCCAGCTCGTGCACCGAGGCAGGGAGATAGGAGAGGAAGCGGCGGGCGCGGGCGAAGGCCTCCGCCTCGCTCTCCGCCTCGTCGTCGATGGTGCCGTTCCTGGCGTGGATGGTGGAGCCGCCCAGCTCCTCCTTGGTGAGGATCTGGCCGGTGCGGGCGACCACCGGCGGGCCGGCAGCGAACAACTGCGAGGTGCCACGCACCATCACCGAGTAGTGGGACGCGCACACCCGCGCCGCGCCCATGCCGGCCACCGAGCCGAGGCCGAGGGCCACGATGGGCACCTCGCAGAGGGCGTCCAGCACCTCCGTGAAGACCGGCACGTCGGGCAGGTAGGTGCGCCCCAGCGTCTCCAGGTGCTTGACCGAGCCGCCGCCACCGGTGCCGTCGACGAGGCGCACCAGCGGCACGCGCCAGCGCCGCGCGAAGGTCTCGGCGTAGGCGAACTTATCGCGCAAGCCCCCGTCGTTGGCACCGCCGCGCACGGTGAAGTCGTCGCCGGTGACGAACACGGCGCGGCCGTCGATGCGGGCGCGGCCGCAGATCACGTTGGCCGGTGTCAGGCCCGTCAGGTTGCCCTCGGCGTCGTAGTCGGGAAAGCCGGCGATGGAGCCGATCTCGTCGAAGGAGCCCTCGTCCACCAGGCCGGCGATGCGCTCACGCACGGTGAGCTTGCCCTGGCCCTTGTGGCGGGCGACCTTGTCGGCGCCGCCCAGCTCCAGCGCGAGGCGGCGACGGCGCTCCAGCTCGTCGAGCTCCGGCTTCCAGCTCATGGGTCTGCTCCCGGCGCCTCAGTCTTCCAGGACGAGCAGCGCCTCGCCCTCGGCGATGGTGCTCTTCTCGGCCACCAGCCAGCGGGCGACGCGACCGGCCTGCTCGGCGCTCACCGGGATGTGCATCTTCATGGATTCGACGATGGCGACCTCGGTGTCGGCCGCCACCGTGGCGCCCTCCTGCACGAGCCGGGCGATCAGCTGCCCCGCCAGCGGAGAGGTGATGTTGCGCGCCATGCCCGGTGCCCCGTTAACCGTCCTGCCGTCAACAGCAGCACGCCCGCGCGCGCGGTGCAAGCGATGCAACGGCCCTCGCGTGCTAGAAGGGGACGGCCTGCCGCCTCCAGGCGAGGCCGATCCGAGGTTGGGCGACGAGGATGCCGCGTGGCGCCGCTCCACGGCTGCTGACATTCCTGCTCTGGCTGGCGCTGAGCGCCGTTGCCGGGGCGCCAATGCGCGCCGAGGAGCAGGCGCCGAAGGCTCCCGAATACGTGCCGCGCGAGGAGATGATCGACAACATCATCCATTTCGCGCTCCTGGGGGACTGCCAGGTGCGCCGGAATATTCTCGGTTCCGCTTTCGCTCCCACATGTCAGGCGCCGGATACGGATGGCGGCGAGCCCATCAGGATGATGAGCTTTCTCGACGCCCTCACGGACAACGCGCTGATCGAAATCTGCCACCGGAACAAAATCGCCGGCTGCGAGAAGCCGAGGGAGGTTTCAAAGGGACGCTCCATTCTGACGCTGCAATCGGTTTTCGACATCGAGTTCAATTCCCCCAACGCCACATGGAGCCCCGACGGCAGCCTACTCCTGCTCGACAGCCTTAATCTGCCGTCGGGCGAGGTGCGCATTCTGGACGTGGCGGCGGGGCAGCTCCTCGATCCGCCCCTCTACGCCGGTCCTCTCATCAGCGATGCCGCCTGGAGCCCGGACGGGCAATTCATTGCGCTGAGCGAGCGCACGCGCGTCTTTGCGGAGCGGGACCCTGCACTCGCGACGGTCCGGCTCTATGCCGCAGCCACGCGCCGGGAGCTGGCGCGGACTTCTGCCGCGGACGCAGGGTGCAGCGCGGGCTTCGCGGAGGGGATGGCCTTCACGGCGGACTCCAAGGCGCTGTGGGTCCTCTGCAGCCACCAGACCAAGGAGGCGAAAGCCGTCAGGCTGAAGGTGCCGAGCCTGGAGGTCGAGGACAGTTTTGTACCGGCAGCCCCGATGCCCGGATGGTCCGAGAGCTACTGGGAGGAGGGGCTGCTGCACATCCCGGGCGACCTGATCATGACGGTCAGGTTTGCCCCACCAAAGCCGGGGAAGGGTCCGCGTTCCGCAGTACAGGCGTTCCTCTTGTCGACGCGGCAACCGCTGTATCCGCCGATGTACGTGGGCGGCTCGCGCCTGGCGGACGACCTGTCCGGGCTCTACGTCGGCGATGAGCTGTGGAGCACGCAGACAGGCCAGCGCGTTGCGACTGGCGTGAAGCCGGACGGCCGCTACCTGGGCGCGCCCAACCGCCTGCCGGGCCTGGGGATGCATATCGAGGCGAGGGCGCCGGCCAAGTCGCTATACGGCGCGCTGGCCGTGATCGACAGCGCGACGGGTGCGGTGGTTCAGGAGATCGGGCCGATCCCCAAGGTTGTGACGGCCGTTGTGTCGCCCGACGGCTCGCGTGTGGCCATCGCTGGATTTCGCGGCATCCGGTTCTATCGGGTGAGCCGCTGAAGCGGCGCGCCGCCGGAGCCACAGAACGCCCCCTCATGCTACAAACGGATGGCCAACATGTCCTCACGAGGGGAGTTGAGATGACACGCTGCGCGCCCCTTCGGCCAGGTGTCCTGATGGTTGCGCTTTCATTAGCGCTTGTTTTCGGCTCCAGCTCAACGACACGCGCACAGGAAACGGCAGTCAAGTCAGCGCCACGCACCGAGATGATCGCTGCGATCATGAACTACGCGGGCTCGGGAGGCTGCGATACTCTTCGTAACGTCTTTGGCGCGCTCTTGGAGGAGACCTGCCGCACGCCTGGGTCAGGCACCGCCGTCTACATGCTCGCCCTTGCTGCGCTTCACAGCCAGCCAGACCAAGCGCTGATCGAGATCTGCAACAGAAATAAGCTCCTGGATTGCGAGCCGCGGCTGGAAGTATCGACAGGCAAACCGGTCCTGGCGTTCGATACCTCGTTTAGCGTGCACGCCCTTGATGCGGTCGGAGCGTGGAGCCCGGACGGCCGCCGGCTGGTGATCTATGCGATAGGCCAGCCCAACGGGCAGACGCGCCTCATCGATGTCGAGCGGCTGCAATTCGGCCCTGTCGTCGCCGAGGGTGCCCCGCCAACTGCCGTGGCGTGGAGCCCCGATGGGAAATACATTGCACTTAACGGTCTCAGGCTTGGACCTATGGCGACCAGCCCCTTGGGTATCCGCCTCTTTGCCTCTGACAGCTTTGAAGAAGAGGGGATCATCGCGTCAACGAAGGAGCATCAGTGTGGCTTCGCGACGTCGAAGCACATGGCGTTTACAGCGGATTCGAAAGCGCTCTGGGTGAACTGCGCCGATAGGAGTGGCGCTCCCATCGCTATCAAGCTCAGGGTACCTGGTCTTGAGGTCGAGGGCCAGTTGTCTCCCGCACCACCTGCACCGGATACGCAATACACTTTCCAGACCTATGCAATTTCGCGCAACGATGATCTCGCTCTAACGGGAATTCTTAAGCCAGCTCGCACAGTGCCACCAGACTACAAGCAGCAAATGGCGGTGCAATCTTTCAGCTTGCAAACGAAGACAGCGCTGCATCCGCCGATCCTCATGAACCTCTACTATGGGGACGGGGACGGGGAAGCTTCTGGCGAAAGAACCGCTATGAGCCTCCACTTCAGACGTGACCTGTCGGCCGTCCTCATCCAGTTCCCAGGAGCAAGCTTCAGCCCTCCTGGCCGCACTTGCCCGGCGGTGGCCGAGCTCTGGAGCACGGAGGGTCGAGGGCGGCTCGATACCGGGTCTCTAGTCACAATGATCGAGCGGTACCTGCAGCCGAACCCCATCGGCAGGTCCGGCTTGCACCTGAGCCTGCGATACCGCGCCAACTCCGCGCGACTGACTCTGGCGGTGATCGACAGTCGAAGCGGCGATACCGTTCAGGAGATTGGACCTGTTCCACCGGTTATGAACACTCTCGTCTCTCCGGATGGATCGCGGGTCGCCCTCATCGGGACGCGCGATATTCGCTTCTACCGCGTAGACCTCAACGAAGCTACCGCGGCAGCCGGCCGCGATCCGTAGCTGAGGTGGCACGTCATCGGCGGAATACGGCCTAACGCCCTATTCCGCCCTACGACCCTAGGTCCTGCCATGGGGTCAGACCCGCAGGGTCTGACCCCTATGCCGCGACGTTATTCGCGTTGTTGGGGTCGCGCAGGACGTAGCCGCGGCCCCACACCGTCTCGATGTAGTGCTGGCCGCCGGTGGCCGCCTGCAGCTTCTTGCGCAGCTTGCAGATGAATACGTCGATGATCTTGAGCTCGGGCTCGTCCATGCCGCCATAGAGATGGTTGAGGAACATCTCCTTCGTCAGCGTCGTGCCCTTGCGCAGCGAGAGCAGCTCCAGCATCTGGTATTCCTTGCTGGTGAGATGCACGCGCTGGCCGTTCACTTCCACCGTCTTGGTGTCGAGGTTGACCCGCAGGTTGCCGGTCTCGATCACCGACTGGGCGTGGCCCTTGGAGCGGCGCACGATGGCGTGGATGCGGGCGATCAGCTCGTCCTTGTGGAACGGCTTCGTCATGTAGTCGTCGGCGCCGAAGCCCAGCCCACGGACCTTGTCCTCGATGCCGGCAAGACCCGAGAGAATGAGGATGGGGGTGGAGACCTTGCTGACCCGGAGCGTCTTGAGCACCTCGTAGCCGCTCATGTCGGGCAGGTTCAGGTCGAGAAGGATGATGTCGTAGTCGTAGATCTTGCCAATATCCACACCCTCCTCGCCGGTCTCGGTGATGTAGACATTGAAGCCTTCGGATTGAAGCATCAGCTCGATGCTCTGCGCGGTGGCGCTGTCGTCTTCGATCAGAAGGACCCGCATGTTGTTCCTCTCTTCCTTGACCCTGTAGAGTCCCACTGCCCACGCACGAAGGAGACGCATGGTCTAGGTCAAGCCAGATTGCAACCTAGACGCTACAAGTTAACGAAAGCTAATTTTGCATTACGCCCTTGCGCCGCTTTGCACAACCGCCTCGTGCCTTAATGGCGGCCATGCAAGCTTAGCGCGTACGCTACCGACGCAGAAAATCGCCACAAAACCCGATTTCCCCAGGGCCGGCGCCCGAGGGAAAGGAAGCACCCCAAGGTCTGCAATTCAGCCCCCACAGGTCAGCCCAGCGAAACGGCCCCCGGACACGATTTGGACCAATTCCCGACGACCGCGCGCGAACCTAACTGATTTGCGGAGGAGCCCCTAGAGGGGTACAAGCAAAAAAATTCCACTTGCGCGGCGAGGCCGAATGGGGCTGAGCTAGCGTTGCTTTACCGCAACTTAAACGCTCCCGCGTAAGCGTTCGCCGGAGCGTAACGAGAGCCCAGCCAGGCTGCATTCCAGAACCGCACGCCGGGTTGCAGGGATGACTCCCTCGGGTTCTCGGGGCTCTTACGGAGCTCCGCCAGTTGCAGGATCAGCACGCAGCGCCAGCGCCGACGTGCGGAGCCACATGCGGGAAGCGGTCGAACACTGGGGTGTTGGGGTACGCGATGAAGCCACGTGATTCCGCAGTGCGCACGAAGCGGTTCGAGGTCGCCGAGAATGCGCGCAAGGTCGCTTCGCTCGAAGGCACGATCCGGGATTTCGAGAGCATGGCTTCCGATCTGGCCCGCCAGGTCGCCAACGAGGAGGACCGCACGGGCATCCGCGACCAGGCCCATTTCGCCTATTCCACCTTCGCCAAGGCGGCAGCCCAGCGGCGCACCAATCTTCTCACCTCGGTCGATGACCTCAAGGCGAAGCTCGAGGCTGCCCGGCGCGACCACGAGGAGGCTCTGCTGGCGCTCAAGCGGCTGGAGCCGACCGAGGAGCACGGCCGCGCGCAGCACAAGGCCGACCCGCGTGCCGTCGCCGGCGGCTAGCGCGACGGTCTCGCGTACGCTCGCGACTCGCGCCAAAACCCGCCCATGAGCCACTCCATACCCGGACCCAGCAAGGCTGCGGTCGGCCTCGCTCTCGCGGCCCTCGCCGGTGGCTGCTCGGCAAACGGCATGCCGACGCTGCAGTCGCTGCTGCCGCCGCCCATCGAGACGAACAGCACCGCTGCCGCGGCGGCCGCGCCATCCGCTCCCACGGAAACGTCTCTGTCGGTGCCGGGCACGCCCACGAACGTCTTCGCCCAGGTGGCTCAGGGAATGCTGGGTTGCTGGTTCGGCAGCGGTCCGCTCAAGGCCAGCCACGTCTACCGTGCCGAGGCCGAGCCGCCCACCAAGGGCGGGGAGGCCGAGATCGTCATCCACGAGCGCGACCTCACGCTGCGCGACCAGCGTGGGACCAGGGCCTACAAAGTCATGTTCGCCGGAGAGGGCTCCGGCGTGCGCGTGACGATCATGCCGCTGAAGATCGAGGCGAAACTTGCCGAGGCGATGGCGCGCGACGTGGAGACGTGGGCCAAGGAGGGCGTCAAGCCGGGCGCCGCGTGCCAGCTGCGCGCGCTGTTCCCGCCTCCTCCTCCGCCGACGGCGATGGCCAAAGCGACCAAGCCGGCTAAGGGGGCCGCTGCAAAGAACGCAGCTGCGAAGAGCGCGCCGGCCCGGAGCAGCCCTACCCAGAGCAGCCCTGCCAAGAAGCCCTGACCTTGAAAGTGCCTCGACTGGAGACCCTGCTTGGGGGCTTGGCGCAAGCCGCCGCGGCGCGCCGCTCGGAACGCCGTCCGGAGCTCAGTCGCGGTAGTCCTGGACGCGGGTGGCGCGCAGGCCCGGCAGGCCGTGGCGTTCGATGGAGCGCTGCCACGACAGGAACTCGTCGATGGTGAGCTTGTAGCGCTCGCAGGCCTCCTCAAGGCTCAGGAGGCCGCCGCGCACGGCCGCCACCACTTCCGCCTTGCGTCTGATCACCCAGCGCTTGGTATCCTTGGGCGGAAGATCGGCGATGGTCAGCGGGCTTCCATCCGGCCCGATGACATAGCGCACCCGCGCCCTGTATTGTTGTTCGGTCATGATGCTCGCTACACTTGTCTGACCTGTGAAGACGCTAGAGGAATGCGATTAAAATCGAGCTACCTGAATGGGTAAATACTTGCAGAAGCTTTGGGCCATATTAGGTGCCGCAATGGTTAATCACGGCCGCTTCATGGTTAAATTTGGGACGTGTCGCGAAAGCGCACGGACCGTTTCTGTCCATTCGCCGATGCGCTGTCCCTTCACATCTGTCCGCGATTGCGTTAGATTGTCCTTGGAAGGTTGATCAGGCACGTGCACGCAGCGCTCAGCGAATTGCCGCCGACTATGACGGTCGCCGAGTTTCTCGCTTGGCCGGGCGACGGCACCGGCCGCAAGTTCCAGCTTGTCGATGGCGAGCTGCGGGCCATGTCTCCGGGCAGCGCGACGCACGGGACGATTCAATCGAACCTCAGCCGATTGATCGGCAACTTGCTCGTTGCGTCAAACTCGGCGTCAAACTCGGGGTGCCGCATCGTTACGGAGCCCGGCGTGATCACCCGCATCCGCTCGGATGTGAACATGCGGGTCCCGGACCTGGGGGTCAGCTGCACGGCCGACGCACCAGGCCAGCAGGCGCTGCCCGACCCCATCCTGCTGATCGAGGTCCTGTCACCCAGCAATACCAGGGAGACATGGGACAACGTGTGGTCCTACGCGACGATACCCAGTGTGCGCGAGATTGCGGTGGTGCATTCGACGCGCGTGCTGGTCGAAATGCTGCGGCGCGGAACCGATGGTCATTGGCCCGAGGGGCCGGAGGAAGTCGGACCCGGCGGCAGTCTGCGGCTGGAGAGTATCGGCTTCACCTGCCGGCTGCCGGATGTCTACGCCCAGACGTACCTCGCTTGATCGCCCGGCGACACGCGACCGCAGGGCACACGGCGGCCACCATGACCGGGCACCGGCGCGAGCTTGAGCTGGGAAAGCTGCGCAACGCCGCGGCTCTCCACGACATCCCGGGCCGATCCCGGCCGCTCCGCACGTCTTGATTGCGACAGACAGGACGGCCATATTCGATGCGGTCACGCTGACGTGAAGGTTGGTCTCCTCGCTGATGGGAGGGCCAGTCCACGGTCATTCGCACGGCCAACGGAACGGCTCATGTCTCGCGGCTGCTAACCTCGAAGAACGGCGTCGATGGCCTCCACCCCGCCCACCGGGCCCCCAGGGCACCCAACCGGCCACCTTGCGCCAGCCGCACGCCCGCGCGTGGTCGTGGCCATGTCCGGCGGGGTCGATTCCTCGGTCGTGGCGGCGCTCCTCAAGCGCGAGGGCCACAATATCGTCGGCGTCACGCTGCAGCTCTACGACCACGGCGCGGCGACCGGACGGCGCGGGGCCTGCTGCGCCGGCCAGGACATCCACGACGCCCGCCGGGTGGCCGACCGGCTCGGCATTCCCCACTACGTTCTGGACTACGAGGCGCGCTTCAGGGCCGGCGTGATCGAGGCCTTCGCCGACAGCTACGCGGCGGGCGAGACGCCCATCCCCTGCGTCGCCTGCAACCAGAAGATCAAGTTCGCCGACCTGCTCGACACCACCCTGGAGCTGGGAGCGGATGCGCTCGCCACCGGGCACTACATCGAGCGGCGCGAAGGCCCCGGCGGCCCCGAGTTGTACCGCGCATGCGATGCCGAGCGCGACCAGAGCTATTTCCTGTTCGCCACCACCCGCGCCCAGCTCGCCCGGCTGATCTTCCCCCTGGGCGGGATGCCCAAGAGGGAGGTGCGGGCGCTGGCGCGCGACCTCGGCCTGCCGGTGGCCGACAAGGCCGACAGCCAGGACATCTGCTTCGTGCCCCGGGGCGGCTCCCAGGGCGGCCCCCGGGGCGGCTATGGCGGCGTGGTGGCGCGGCTGCGGCCCGACGCCGCCGCGCCCGGCGAGATCGTGCACGTCGACGGCCGCGTGCTCGGTAGGCACGAGGGCATTGTCCACTTCACCGTCGGGCAGCGGCGCGGGCTGCGTATTGCCGCTGCCGAGCCGCTGTACGTGGTGCGCATCGATGCGGCGCTGCGCCGCGTCGTGGTCGGCACGCGCGAAGCGCTCTACACGCGCCGGCTGGTGCTGCGCGACGTGAACTGGCTCGGCGACGTGCCGTTGCCTGCTGCGCGTCAGCACGCGGGTCAGCATGTCGCGGCCCGCATCCGTTCCACGTCGCCGCTGCAGCCGGCGACTGTGTATCATGACGGCGGCCGGGTGTGCGTGGAGCTTGGCGAGGGGGAGCACGGGGTCGCCCCGGGGCAGGCCTGCGTCCTCTACGCCGACACCGGCCCGCGCGCCCGCGTTCTGGGCGGGGGCTGGATCGAAAGCGCGGCCGGGGCTCACGCGGAGCGCCGCGGCGCCGGCCGCGGCTTGCAGGTTGGGAAGCATGGGAAGGAGAGTGGCCATGGGGTCGGGTCCGCCGATGAGGGACGAGCGCCGGAGGGAGGGTCGCGCGGTTTCGCCGTCCATGGATGAAGCCGCGGTCCGCAGCGCCTACCGGCGCTGGGCCCCGGTCTACGATACGACGTTCGGCGTGGTGGCCGCGGAGGGGCGCAAGCACGCCGTCGAGATCATCAATACCCGCTCCGGTCGCGTCCTGGAGGTCGGCGTCGGCACCGGCCTGTCGCTACCCGCCTACAACCGGTCGCTGGAGATCGTCGGCATCGACCTGTCGCCCGAGATGCTGCGCAAGGCGCGCGAGCGGGTCGCGACCGAGGGCCTCACCAACGTCACCGGGCTGCACGAGATGGACGCCGGCGACCTCAAGTTCCCCGACGCCGCCTTCGACACCGTCGTCGCCATGTACGTCATGACGGTGGTGCCGGAGCCGGAGAAGGTGATGCGGGAGCTGGCCCGCGTCTGCCGTGCCGGCGGCGAGGTGCTGATCGTCAACCACTTCTCCACCGAGGAAGGCATGCGCGGCTGGGTGGAGCGGCGCATGGCCCCGTTCGCCGACAAGCTCGGCTGGCGCCCGGTGTTCGACGTGGGGCGCGTGATGGTGTGCGGCGACCTGGAGCTGATCGAGCGCCGCGGCCTGCGCCCGCTGGGCCTGTTCACGATGATGCGCTTCCGCAAGCTGGCGGAGGGCCGCGCGGCGGCGTGAGGCGGGGCGGGAGCCGGTTTCGGCCTTGCGCCGGGTCGGATTGTGGTCCTGCGAGCCTGAACCCAACGTTCTGCGTCCGAGCGGGACGAATCGCGCCGGCTTGCTGCCGCGCGCACCAGCGGTACGCTGTCACAATACAGTCATAAAAGATTCTTGATATTGTCATGAAGGATTATATTGTCTTGGAGGATTCTGAACGAGCGGCAGGGGGATGCACGTCATCGAACTGGGCAACAGGGTGCCGATCGCATCGGGCTCGACGCGCGATGTCTACCTGCACCCTAACGACGACAGCCTGCTGATCAAGGTCGTGCCGGCCGGCGTGATCGAGAGGCGCTACGTGCGCGGGCGCGCCTGGTACAAGACACCGCGCCGCTACCGCCACTTCATGACCTACCTGCGCGAGGTCCGCGAGCAGATTGCCTTGCGGGCGCTGAGCGAGACCCATCCGCCCAGCCTGCAGAAGATCGTCGGCTTCGCCGATACCGATCTCGGCTTCGGCCTCGTGGTGAAAGCTGTCAGGGACCGCCAGGGCAGGCTGGCGCCGACCCTGGAGCAGCTCCTCGCCGAGGGCCGCTTCGACGCCACCGCGCGCGCCGATCTTGAGGCATGCATTGCCGAGCTGATGGAGTTGCCCATCGTGCTGGCGGACATGCACATTGCCAACTTCGTCTACGGCTGGAGCGAGGAGCACGGCGACCATTTCGTCCTGGTCGACGGGATCGGCTGCAAGAACCTGATCCCGTTCAATCGCCTGAGCCGCTGGGTGAACGGATACTCCAAGCGCCGCCGCGTGCAGCGCCTCATGAGCTCGGTGGACGACTTGGCTGCGCAAGCCGCCGCCGCAGGCGCAGCGCCGCAAAAGGTCGGCAGGCAGCTGGTGGCCGGGTTGTGCTTTGGCTGCGAATACCTGGAGCAGATCGAGCCCACAATTCAGGTCCTGGAAGGGTTGGTGTCTTAAGGCACCGTCGCTTGACCTTGGCCGTGGCGCGGACTTAGATGGCACCACATCGGTTGTCGGCTGTCCGTCGACTTTCAGTGCAGTGAGAATGGTTGCAATGCAGAGCTGCCCGATATCGTGCATCATGATCGCGCAGGATGAGGCTGAGCGCATCGGCGCCGCCATCCGCTCGGTCGTGGGCTGGGTCGATGAGGTCATCGTCGTCGATTCGGGCAGCACCGACGGAACCGATGCATTGGCCCGCCAGCTGGGCGCGCGTGTCGTGCATCAGCCCTGGCTTGGGTTCGGCGCTCAAACCCGCTTCGCCGAAGAGCTTTGCCGCAATGACTGGGTGCTCAAGCTGGATGCCGATGAGGTGGTTACTGCAGAGTTGCAGGACGAAATAAAGGGCATGTTCCGAGCTCGCGGCACGCCGGAAAAATCGGGCTACTTCGTCAATTCGCTCGATATCTATCCGGGACGGTCGAAGCCACGGCTTTGGGCACGTGATCATCACCACATCAGATTTTACAACCGGCGCGTGATGAGGTTCACCAATCACCACGTGCACGATAGTGTAGCTCCGGGCCATCACCCGACTGGCGAGCTATCTTCTCCGATTCATCACCACTCATATTCGAGCCTTCGCGAGCTTGCAGCGGCATCGGTCCGACGCGCCAGCTATCTTGCCGAGCACGCTGCGCCAAAGCCCATGTGGCAATTGTACCTGCGCCTCCTGACGGAAATGCCGGGGGCCTTCTCTCATTTCTATTTTGTGCGCTGTCATTTCACAGGCGGCTGGACCGGGCTGCGTGTCGCCGCCATCCTGGCCCACTATCGATGGCTGCGCATCGTGCGCATGATCGGCCGACAAAGTCGGATACCGCATTGGCTTCGTCAGACCCGCTCGCGCTACTGGCGGCCTACTGGATAGGCGGGCGTTCAATCTTGGCCCAGCGCTTCGCGCGGCGGCTGGGGGCGTCAGGGTCGCTAGACCGCGAACGAGCTGCGTTGCGTCCGGCGAGCAACAGTGAAGGGATTCTGACCACGCCGCGACAGACATACCGCGCGCACCATCTCAGTGGCGTGATAGTTTGGCCCGCGATGTCCGAGCGGCGAAGCAGCCAGAAGTCTGGCGGCAGTCTGTGCCATTTGGCAGGAGCGGGGGCTTGAGTTCTGCGTTGAGCCGGCGTCTGGTGGTCGTAAGAGCGGGCGATGCCTCGCTGCACCCGCAATGGCTGAATGGCGGTGAGGCTCCCACATTCGATTTGGCCGTGTGCTATTATGGTGACGATCCGAAGGCCTTCTCCGATTGTGCATTGCGCTACGCCGTCAAGGGAGGAAAATGGGACGGCTTCCACGCCTTCTTTGCGGCCAATCCGGACGTCTTCGAGAAATACGAGTGGATTTGGCTGCCCGATGACGATATTGCGACAACCACCACATGCATCAATCGCCTGTTCGACCTAGCGGAAAAGTATGCGCTCGATCTCGCCCAACCCAGCTTGACCTGGGACAGCTACTTTTCCCATTTGATAACAGTGCAGAACCCCTGCTTCGAGCTTCGCTGGACGAACTTTGTAGAGATTATGGTCCCGGTATTCAGGGCTGACTTCCTGCGCAAGATCGTCCCAACCTTCGCCGGACGCCGCTTCGGCACGGGACTCGACTTTATGTGGGCACGTTGGATGGCGGAGCCCTGGTACCGCACCGGCATCATCGATGCGGTAGCGGTTCGGCACACCAGACCGGTGGGTGGTGGAAGCCTCACGCTGGGCGCCAACAATACTCCGAAAGCGGAATTGGACGCCTTGTTGGAGGCGTACAGCCTCGCCAAACCGACAAGCGTTGTTTACGCCGGGCTTGACACGCACGGGCACGTTTGGAGACGTGGGCCACGACTTTGGGCGGCGCTTTACCGCGGCTGGATACCTTTGCGGAAATCCAACCGCGGGCACGGTCGCCGCCCTCACAGCACCCGAAGGCTCGTGGAGCGGATGAGCAAGATTGCTCTGGGGAGACTAGCCCGCATTTCTCACAACAGCGTTCAGTTTGAGCGGGCGCCTTTGGGATTACGGAGCCGGCTGAGGACTTTCGGCGAAGGCGCGCGGGCGGGTTGCCGTATT
>Ga0068860_100000658_pt1 | contig 40219 bp, 43 predicted proteins | sample KBSSwiS32_FD_66597 | JGI IMG/M metagenome (GOLD analysis project Ga0068860, IMG submission 66597) | Switchgrass rhizosphere microbial communities from Kellogg Biological Station, Michigan, USA - KBS Switchgrass S3-2 | ecosystem: Host-associated > Plants > Roots > Rhizosphere > Soil ... | reverse complement strand
TCGCCGTCGGCGGAGCTTCGCGCGCGCGGCGCGGCGCCGCAGGCAACCGAAGGAGCAAACAGGTAAACCGAGCCACGCCCCGGAGCCAGTGCTATACTCCCTCTCCGCCCCGCCGGGGTCTCCCGGGTCCATAGCTCAGCGGTTAGAGCAACCGGCTCATAACCGGCAGGTCCCTGGTTCAAATCCAGGTGGACCCACACCGCGAGTTGCGGGGCTATCGAGGAGAGCGCACCCGCCACTCATGACGCCCCAACTGACGACCATCGTCGAGCTCCAGCGCGCCTTGGATCAGCTCCAAGACGCCGAACGCCGAATCAACGAAGTACCCGAATGGATGCGCGAGTTGCACGAGCAGCACGGCGTGCGCTCCGCCGAAATTCTCGCCTCCGAAACCGCCGCCGAAGAAGCAAGCCGCGAGCGAACCGCCGCGGACGAGGCGATCCAAGAGGCGCAAGAGAAACTGAAGCGGTACCAACAGCAGATCAACCGGGTCACCAATCAGCGCGAATACGGCGCTCTCCTCCAGGAGATCGACACGGTCAAGCGTGAGATCACCAGCCTGGAAGAGCAGGGCCTGGCCGCGATCGAACGGATCGACGCCGCAAACAAGGCGCTCGCCGAGCTGCGCGAGAGTTTCCGCGAGATCGACCAGCAGTACGCCGCGGAAGCCGCCAAGTGGGAGCGCGAAAAGCCCGGCGTCGCCCGCGAAGCCACGGAAATCCGCAAGCGGATCGTCGAGCTGCGCGGCCAGCTGCCGAAGGGCGTGCTCGCGCTGTTCGAGCGAATCCGCGAGCGTTATGCGGGCGCAGGCATCACCGAGGTGCTCAAGTTCGAGCGCATCGGCAGCAGCCAGTTCGAATGGCATTGCAGCGCCTGCAACTTCCGCGTCCGCCCACAGGTCGTGGTCGAGATCCGCACCCAAGGGACGCTCGTCCAATGCGACTCCTGCAAGCGGATCCTGGTGGTCCAGGAACCCGGCCCCTAGGGGCGGGTCGACCGGCGCGATGACCGGCCCCGTCGAGCTGCCGGGGCAACCCGCGGCGGCGGCTCTGTCGGCCGCCATCGCCGCGGTCGAGGAGCGGATCGCCGCGGCCTGCGCACGCGCCGGCCGCGAGCGCTCCTCGGTCACTCTGGTCGCGGTGACCAAGACCCATCCGCCCGAGACTCTGCGGGCGGCGTGGGACCTAGGTCTCCGTCTGTTCGGCGAGAACCGCGTCCAAGAGGCCGCGGGCAAGATTCCCGCTCTGCCGAAAGAGACCGAGTGGCACCTGATCGGCCCCCTTCAGTCGAACAAGGTGCGGCAGGCCCTCGATCTCTTCCGCACCATCCACTCGATCGACCGGGCAAAGATCGCCCTGGCGCTAGACGCCGAAGCCGCCCGCCGAGGCATCGTGCTCGACGCCTTCCTCGAAGTGAACTCCGGCAACGAAGTGACCAAGCACGGCTTCCCCCCTGAATCCTTCCTCGAAGCCGCCCCGCAGTTCCTTCGCCTCAAGAACCTTCGCATCCGCGGCCTGATGGCGATCCCCCCGTTCGGCAGAGCCGCTGAAGAATCCCGCCCCCACTTCCGACGCCTCCGCGACTTCCGCGATCAGCTCGCCCAACACCCCGACGCCACGAACTTCACCGGCTGGCTCTCGATGGGCATGACCGACGACTTCGAGGTCGCGATCGAAGAGGGGGCTACGCACGTGCGGATCGGGACGGCGATTTTTGGGCGGCGGTGAGGGGGCGGCGGCGCCAGGAACGTTGCACGGCATCGCCTTCGACGAGGCCGAGGCGGAGGATTGAGCGCAACGCTAGGAACGTCCCGTCAGGGACGTCGTAACGTAGCGAGCGGTTTCAACCGCTCGCGGGGTTCGCGCCCGCGGCGAGGGTTTGATCGCCGAGACATGGATGCCACGCGCCCGAGCCACGCCGCGAGGGTTTGAAAACCCTCGCTATGTTACGTCGTCCCTGGCGGGACGAGATGTTGGCTTCGTCGAGAGATCCAGAGGGCCGGGTACATGCCGAGAACCTACGCGCGACTCTGTTTCCATATCGTTTTCGCCACCAAGCGCCGCACACCCTGGATCCTTCCCGAGCTGGCTCGCGAGCTGTACCCGTTTGTCGCAGGCATCGTCGGCGACCAGGGCGGGCTGCTCCTCGCGATCGGCGGCATGCCCGACCACGTTCATCTGTTGGTCGATCTGCGTCCGCACCCTTCGGTCGCGGTCGTGGTGAAGGCGATCAAGGGAAGCTCTTCGCGATGGATCAACGAGGACGGACGGGCATCGGATCATTTCGCTTGGCAGGAGGGGTACGCCGCGTTCTCGGTCAGCCCCTCGGTCCTGGAGCGAGTCCGGACCTATGTCCTGAACCAAGAGCAGCACCATCTCAAATCAACCTTCCTAACCGAGCAGCGTGACCTCTTGGCGAAGCACGGCATCGCCTTCGACGAGGCCGACCCGGAGGATTGAGCGCTGCGCCAGGAACGTCCCGCCAGGGACGTCGTAACGTAGCGAGGGATTTCAATCCCTCGCGGGGTTCGAAGGGTTCGCCCGAGCCTCACCGCGAGGGTTTGAAATCGCCGAGCCCTGAGTGGATTAAGGCCATGGCGGAGGTCAATCGCGAAGCTCTGCCGAGAAGGTCAACCAGCTCAGTCCGGCAACCTCGTTGAAGTGAGGATCGGACGAGATCAGGAGGCCGCCCATCTCTTCCGTGTGTGCCGCGATCCAGACATCGTTCGTCGGAATCGGCCGACCGCGTGTGCGTAGGCCTGCCGAGATTCGCCCGAAGTGCTCTGCCGTTTTCAGGGAGACTGGCAGCAGTCGAACGTTTGGCTCGCCGAGGAAGCGCTGGAGCTCCTGGACATTCTCTTGGTACCGCGAGCCGTATCGGAACCCGTAGAGCAATTCGCCCGCGACGACGGCCGAGAGCAGGACCTCGTCGGCTTGCCGGATCTGCGCGGCAACGAAATCGTGACCGCGTCGGAGGGCGGAATAGGCGTTGGTATCGAGGAGGATTCTCACACCCAGAAGGACTCGTCCACGCGTTCGAAGATCTCGACGGCTTGGAGTACCTCGGCTTCCTGTTCGGCGGTCCAGGTTCCGATATAGCGATCCAGCGCGTTGCCGATCGGCCGGCGAAGATCCTCCTCATCCTCTGCCCCGTTCGGCGTGGCGGGAACAGGAACGAGGCGAACCGCGGTACCGTGGGCTCCTTCGATGACCACGTCCTCCCCAGCGGCAGCCTCGTCGAGCAGGCGCCCGAGGTCCGGCTCGGCTTCTTTGAGATGGACTCTGATCATTGGCAACCTCCCTCGCAGACCCGAAGAGAATACCGCGAACACACCTTGCCTGAGCTCCCGACGGAATTCACCTTCACGCCCCGGAGATGCGTCCGGTTCCCGGAGGAGTTCGTTCTGCCCCCCGAAGGGAGGGTGGAGTCACGCAGAAGTTCGAACCCGTGACGGAAGAAAAGGGCGAAGCCGCGCGGGAGATCATCCGCACCTCGCGGAAGATCACTCAAGTCCCCCAAGAAATCGCTCAAGCCACGCAGGAAATGAGTGAAGTCCCCCAGGAATTCACCGAGGTCCCCCAGAAATTCACTCAAGTCCCCCAGGAATTCGCCGAGGTCCCCTAAAAATTCACTGAGGTCCCCCAGGAAATGACTGAAGTCCCCTAGAAATTCGCCGAGATCCCCCAGAAATTCGCTCAAGTCCCCCAGGAAATCGAATTTCTGGGGGACTTCACCGAATTCCGGCGTGGCTTCACTGAATTCCGGCGCCCGCTTTCGCCTTCTCCTCTTCCGGCGATAGGGGGCGCTCTTCCGCATGCACCACCGTCTGCTTGCGAGATTCGAAAAAGTCAATAGCCATGCTAACATGCGCGCCCCTTTAGGGCTCTAGCGCCCTGCGGAGATCGCCATGGCCATGACGCCTCTCACCCCGCTGGACGTGCAGCGGATGAAGTTTGCGACCAAGATGCGGGGTTATGACCCCCGGGAGGTCGAGGACTTCCTGGTTTTGGTCGCCGAGGAGCTGGCGCAGCGGATCGGCCAGGTCGAAAAGCTGGAGCGCGAGTCCAAGTACTACCGCCAGCGGATCGAGGAGGCAGAGGAGCGCGAGCACCAGCTGCAGCAGACGCTGCTGCGGGCGCAGAAGGTGGCCGACGAAATCACCGCCAACGCCCGCCGCGAAGCGGAGCTGATGGTGCGCGAGGCGGAGAGCGTGGCCGATCGGGTGGTCCATCAAGCGGTCGAGCAGACGACCCGGATCGAGTCCCGGATTCAGGAGCTGCGCACCATGCGTAAGGAGCTGCAGCACAAGTTCCGCAACACCATCGACCTGTTCCAGCGCATTCTCGAAGCCGAGATGGAAGAGGAGCGCGCTCCCAGCAGCGGCAACGTCGTCCAACTGCCGCGCAAGAAGCGCGAGGCGTAAAGCGCGCGATGACCGGGTCGATCCCGGTTGGCGACCTGCTGGAGATTCCGGCGCCGCTCGCCGAACGGCTGTTTCCCGACGTCGCGCGCGAGGATCTGACGCTCGGCCGCTCCCGCTCGCTCGTGCTCGCCCGCCTGCTGGAAGACGGCGACCGCAACGATCTTGCTTGGTTGTTCAGCGCGCTGCCGGAGGCGCAGATTGCGGCCTGGCTTGGCGAGCAGGGCGGGCGCAAGTTGTCGCGCCGGAGCGCCGCCTATTGGCAGGCCGTTCTGGGAGTCTCCGCGGGAGCGCCCGCGGCGGGGCGCGCGGATCTTTGGCCGCTGTGAAATCCTCTCCTCCGAAATGACCTCGACCGCAGCCGAGACCGGCCACCTCACTCTCGAATTTCAGGACTCACTCGCACCACCGAGCGCGGCGCTCGTCTCCCGTTTCGGCGCGGCGGAGTGGGGCGCGGACTTCTATCTCGCGGGATCGGCGGCGCTCGCTCTCTATCTCGGCCATCGGCCGGTGCGCGATCTCGACCTGATGAGCAACGCGAACCGGCTGACGCCCCCGGATCGGCGCGACCTGCTCGGCGCGCTGCTCGACATCGAGCCGAAAACCGAGGTCGAGACCGCGCGAGACGGCTACCTGTTCGTCCGCATGCCGGGGGTGGCCGCCGGGGCCGGCGTCGGCGTCCGGTTTTTTTACTACCCCTACCCGCTCGCCGACGCATTCGAGGAGATCGACGGCCTCTCGGTCGCCTCCGCGATCGACCTCGGCTTGATGAAGCTCGGCGCGATCATCAGCCGCGGCACCCGGCGCGATTTCGTCGATCTCTATCTCCTCTGCCGCCGCCTGCCGCTTGCCGACCTGCTCGGGCGCGCCGAAGACAAGTTCGGCCACGTCCGCGACTTTCCGCTCCAGGCGCTCAAAGGTCTCGCCGATTTCTCCGCGGCGGTCGACGAGCCGATGCCGAAGCTCACGCACCCCTTGGAGTGGAGCGAGGTCGAGAGCTGGTTCGGCGAGCAGGTGCGCACCCTCGGCCGCGAGCATGCCGGCCTGGGAGAGCCGAAATGAGACTCGAAGTGAGCGGCGACCTGCTGATCGAAAACCTCGCCGAGGTGGCCACCCCCGAAGGCTCCGCCCCCCTCCGAGGCGCGGAGCAGGGGCGCGTGCTGCGCACCCGGAATCCCGGAAGCGAGGAAGGGGTCGAGGTGCTCTGCCGGGCCGGCCGGATCGATTTCGTGGGTCTCCCCGAGCTCCGCCGCGAGCGATTCGGCGATCTGCCCGACGTTTCTCGTCTCGACGGAAAACGGGGCACGCTGATTCCCGGCTTCGTCGATCCGCACACCCACATCCCCTGGGCCGGCACGCGCGAGACCGAGCTGTTCGAGCGTTTGGCGGGGAAGACCTACCAGGCGATCGCGGCCGAAGGGGGCGGCATTCTTTCGACCGTCGCGTCGACCCGGCGCGCCTCCGAAGACGAGATTACCGGCAACGTCCTCCGCCATCTCGATTGGATGCTCGCGGGCGGTACGACGACGGTCGAGGCGAAGAGCGGTTACGGGCTCAATCTCGCGGACGAGCTGAAGCAGCTGGTGGCGCTCGACCGCGCGGCGGCCGAGCACCCGGTGCGCGTGCTGCCCACCCTGCTCGCCGCGCATGAAGTCCCGCCCGAGCATCGCGCCGACGAACGAGGCCGCGCGCGCTATGTCGATTTGATCTGCGACGAGATCGTGCCCGCCGTCGCCGCCCGAGGTCTCGCCCGCTTTTGCGACGTGTTTTGCGAGGCGGGGGTGTTCTCCGCCGAAGAATCCCGCCGGGTGCTCGAAGCGGGCATTCGCCATGGGCTCGCGCCGCGCCTTCACGCCGATGAGTTCGCCGATTCGGGCGGCGCGGAGCTTGCGGCCGAGCTGGGCGCGCTTTCGGCCGATCACCTGATGGCGGTCTCCGACCGCGGGATCGAAGCGCTCGCGGGGAGTGGCGTCACCGCGGTCCTGCTGCCCGGGACCAGCTTCTTCTTGAAGAAGGAGCGTTACGCGCCGGCCCGGCGGATGATCGAATCGGGCATCCCCGTGGCGCTTGCGACCGATTGCAATCCCGGCTCGTCCTATACCGAGTCGATGCCGATGATCGTGACCCTCGCGGTGTTCCAGCTCGGCTTGTCGGTCGAAGAGAGCTTGACCGCCGCGACGCTCAATGCCGCCTGCTGCCTTGGAGTGGGTAACGAAGTCGGAACGATCGAGGTGGGCAAGCGCGCCGATCTCGCGCTGCTCGACGCGCCGAACCTGCTTCATCTCGCCTACCACTATGGCGTGAACCCGATCGCGGCGGTCGTTCGTGGCGGCCGCTTGGTCTATCGCTCCGGCGGCCGGATCGTCTGATCCCGCGGGTCATGGCCGGCTGTTAGGATGACCCGGTATGGGCCCTCTCGACTCCCGTTCGCTTTACCTGCTGCTGATCGCGCTGGTCGCGGTGCAGCGGCTCGCCGAGCTGGCGATTTCGAAGCGCAACCTGGCGCGGGCGCTCGCGGCGGGTGGGAGGGAGGTAGAGTCCGGCCACTATCCGGTCATGGTGGCTCTTCATACCGCGTTCTTGATCGCCTGTCCGGTCGAGGTGTACGTGCTCGACCGGCCGTTCATTCCGGCTTTGGGGATCGGCTGCGGCATCGTCCTCGCGCTCGCCACCGCTCTGCGTTATTGGGCGATCGGCACGCTCGGAGTCCGGTGGAACACGAGAATCGTCGTTCTGCCCGGCGCGCCGCCGGTGACGGGTGGACCGTTCCGCTTCTTGCGCCACCCGAACTATTTGGCGGTGATCCTGGAGATCGCTTGCTTGCCGCTTCTACATAGCGCCTGGCTGACCGCGGTCGTTTTCTCGCTCGCGAACGCCGCGCTGCTGCGGGTGCGGATCGCGGCCGAAGAGAAAGCTCTGGCGGAAGCCTCGGGCTACGAGCGCGCGTTCGCCGGGCGGCCGCGGCTGATTCCTTCCGGCGCTTCGGAGACCTCCTCTCGATGACCACGATCTATTCCAAGGGGGCCGCCGACGCGATTCTGTTGGGGGTGACCGACATCGCGCAGCGCCACCTGGGATGGCAAGGCCCTCTCGCGCTCGACATGCGCCTGGTCGAAGACCTGGCGCTCGATTCGGTGCGCCTCTTGACCCTCGCCGCCGAGGTCGAAAACCGGTTTCGCGTCCTGCTCGACGAACGGGACGAGGCGGCGCTCGAAACCGTCGGCAACCTGGTCGACATCGTGCGCCGAAAGCTCGAGGCTTGACGAGGAGCGCGATGGCCGATCTCTCCGCCAGGAACCCCGAGACGCTGCTCGATCTGCTCGCGGGAGCGAGCGACGCCTCGGAAGGGGGCCTCCGTTTCATCGCCCGTGACGAGAGCGCCACGGAGCACAATTGGGGCAACGTACGAAAGCGCGCCCAAATCGTCGCGGGGAGCCTCGCCGCTTCGGGCGTCGTCACAGGAGATCGAATCGCGCTGATCTATCCGACCGGGATCGAATTCTTCGCCGCCCTGTTCGGCACCCTGCTCGCCGGGGCGGTGCCCGTGCCGCTCTATCCGCCGGTGCGCCTCGGCCGGCTCGACGAGTACTTTCGCCGCACCGCCCGCATGCTGGAGCTGGTGCGCGCGCGAGTGGTGCTCGCCGAATCGCGCGTGCAACGAATTCTCGGTCAGGCGATCGCTCTCGCCCGGCCGCCGCTCGGCTGCAAGACGCTCGACCAATTGCCGAAGGGTTCGTCCATCCCGGCGGTTTCAGTGCAGCCGGACGATCTCGCCCTCGTGCAGTACTCGTCGGGCACCACGGTCGATCCGAAGCCGGTCGCTCTGTCGCATCGCGCGATCATCGGCCAGATGGGGGCCCTGAATCGATTCTGGAGCGACACGCCGGAGCACAAACACAGCTGCGTCTCCTGGCTGCCGCTCTACCATGACATGGGGCTGATCGGCTGCGTCTTTCCCGCCTTGGCGCGCGACGCCTCGCTCACCCTGATCGGCCCCGAGCTGTTCATCGCGCGCCCCGCGCTCTGGCTGCGCGCGCTGTCGAAATATCGGGGAACGATCTCGCCCGCGCCGAATTTCGGCTATGCGCTCTGCCTTTCGCGCATCTCCGACGAGGAGATCGAAGGAATCGACCTCTCCGCCTGGGAGGCCGCTTTGAACGGCGCGGAGGCCGCCGTGCCGGCGACGATGCGCGCGTTCGCCGCGCGGTTCGCCCGCTACGGCTTCCGCGCCGAGGCGTTCACCCCCGTCTACGGGCTGTCCGAAGCGGCGCTCGCCGTCACCTTCTCGAACCTCGCCGGGCCGTTCGTCGCCCATCGGTTCGACCGCGAGGCGCTTGCGCGCTTGGGGGTGGCTCGGGTGGATGAAGAGGGGCGCGAGATCGCCTCGGTCGGCCGGCCGCTGCCGGGCTACTCGGTGCGCGTGGCCGACGAAAACGGCATGGCGGTCCCCGAAGGGACGATCGGCCGGGTCTGGGCGTCCGGTCCCTCCCTCATGACCGGTTACCTCGACCAGCCGGAGGCGACCGAGCGCGCGCTGCGCGACGGTTGGCTCGACACCGGAGATCTCGGTTTTCTGCATCGCGGCGACCTGTACCTCACCGGCCGGGCGAAAGACGTCGTGATCCTCCGGGGCCGAAACTACGCGCCCGAGGAGATCGAGCGCGCGGTCGATTCGGTCCCCGGCGTCCGGACCGGCTGCGCGGTCGCCGCGAGCTACCTGCCCGAAGGGGCGGACGGCGAAGAGCTGGTCCTGCTGATTGAAACCGCGCGGGGGATCTCACCGGAACAGCGGGCCGCCCTGCCGCGCGCCTGCCGCGACGCGGTGCTCGGAGCGGTCGGCATCCCCGTGGGCGAGCTGGTGCTGCTGGCGCCGGGGACTCTTCCCCGCACCTCTTCCGGCAAGCTTCGTCGCGGCGAGGCACTCCGACTGCATCTGGCGGGCGAGCTGGCGCCGCCGGAAAAAGTCACGCCCCTCCGCCTCGCCGGGGCGCTCGCACGGTCCGGTCTCGCCTATGCGCGCCTGCGGCTCAAGAAGAAGGTGCGAGCCCATGGCTGAGGCTCCGCCGAACCCTAAGGTAGCGAACGTCGCCGATGTCGCGGACGTCGTGATCGTAGGGGGTGGCCCGATCGGCCTCGCGACCGCGATCGCGGCACGCCATGCGGGGCTGAACGTCACGGTGCTCGATCGCGGCCGGCCGCCGATCGACGGCGCCTGCGGCGAAGGTTTGATGCCCGACGCGGTCGATCTGCTTCGCCGTCTCGGCGTCGATTTGAACCGCATGGGCGGCTTCAAGTTCCGCGGCATTCGTTATCTCGAAGGGGATCTCGTCGTCGAAGGAACCTTTCCCGACGGTCAAGGCATGGCGGTCCATCGCGCCGATTTCCACGCCGCGCTGGTCGGCCGCGCGGAAGAGGTCGGCGTCGATCTCCGTTGGGGCACCCCGGCGCGCGATCTGGCGCTCGAAGGCACCACGGCCCTTGGCGTCGAGACGGACGGCGGCCTTTTCCGCGGCCGGTTCGTCGTGGGCGCGGACGGGTTGCGCTCGAAGGTTCGCCAATGGGCGGGCCTCGAGGAGCCCTCTCCCGCTCCGCTCCGGTTCGGCATACGCCGCCATTTCGAGGCCGAGCCCTGGTGCGATTTCGTCGAGGTCTATTGGGGTCCCGGCTGCGAAGCGTACGTGTATGGCTTAAGCCCCCGCGAGATGGGCGTCGCCCTGCTCTGGTCGGGCGAGAAAGCGAATTTCGATCAGCTTCTGGAGCGTTTTCCCGCGGTCGCCGCGCGCCTTCGGGACGCCCCGGCCACCTCTCGCGACCTGGGCGCCGGGCCGCTCGACCGGCGGGTGACCGGGGTTTGCCGCGGCAACGTCGCCCTGGTGGGCGATGCCTCCGGTTATCGCGACGCGATCACCGGCGAAGGAATCGCCAAGGGACTGCACCAGGCGATGGCGCTCGTCGAGTCGCTTTCCCGCGGCACTCTTTCCGGCTACCCGGCCGCCCACAAACGCGCGAGCCGCCTGCCGGACGCGATGACCGCGATCACCATGGCGTTCGAGCGGCGCCCGCGCCTGCGCCGTCGCGCTCTGGCCGCACTGGCGAAAGATCCGGCGATGTTTTCTCGCCTGCTTGGCATCCACGCACGCGCCTTGCCGATCCGCAGTTTGGGCCTCGGCGGGGCGGGGCGCCTCGCCTGGCGCATCGTCGCCGGCTGAAATCGAACACAGTTTCCGCGTAGGATCTGTGCCCGATTGAAGACACCGGTCTTAAACGGAGGGATCCATGATTCGCCTCGTGAAGACTCTGATCGTGGCCATCGCGCTCACGACCGTCCCGGGATACGCCATCACCTTCGAGCTCGACCCTCAACAGACGGCTCTCGCCATGACTTTTGGCGCCACGCTTCATCGGGTCGACGGATCGCTCAAGGTCCGCGAGGGACGGATCGACATTTCCGACTCCGGAGCGGCGAGCGGAAAGATCGTGATCGATCTCACCACCGCGCGGACCGGCGTCGCCCGGCGCGACCACAAGATGCACGAAAAGATCCTCGAAAGCCGTCGATTCCCCTTGGCGGTGTTCACGATCGAGCGGATGGACGGGGTCCTGAACCGGACCGGATCGAGCGACGTCCAGCTCCACGGCCGGCTGGAGATGCACGGCGTCGCGCGAGAGGTGGCGCTCCCCGCGCGGGTCGTCTCCGACGGGCACCACGTATCGGCGAGCGGAATCCTCCTCATTCCCTACTTGGAGTGGGGCATGGCCGATCCCAGTTTCTTCGTCCTGCGGGTGGAAAAGCAGGTGAAAGTGACCGTCAAGACCGCCGGTCGAATCAGCGAGTAAGCTGCGAGGAGCGAGGCAAAAGCCCCTTGGGGGCGGGTGTCGTACAATGCCACCCCCCACGATGAGCAAATTTCGCCCCGAACGACCCCGCGCCGGCAAACAGGCCACCCACGACTGGGCGCCGTTCCGGGCGGACGAGCGGCCGGTGGTGAAGTTTTCGCCCCATGCCGAGCACCGCCTGGCGCTCGCTTACGCGAACACCTACCACATCGGCATGTCGAGCCTCGGCTTCCAGCGGGTCTACGAGCTGGTGCACGAAGCGGCCGGCTGGACCTGCGACCGGTTTTTCTTTGACGGCGTCGGCATGCCGCGCGCGGTCGAGACCGGCCGGCCGATCGACGAGTTCGGCTGCATCTGTTTTTCCGTCTCGTTCGAAAACGACTACGTGAACCTGCTCCAGATGCTCGACCGGGCGGGGATTCCGCTGCGCCGACGCGACCGCCGGCCGTTCGATCCGCTGATCGCGATGGGCGGCTCGTGCGCGATGATCAACCCGCTGCCGATGGCGGAGTTCGTCGATTTCTTCCCGCTCGGCGCGGCGGAAAACGTGCTGCCCGAGCTGCTTTCCGCGCTCGAAGAAGAGCCCGACCGCGAAGCGGTGCTCGCGCGCTTCGCCACCGCCCCGGGGTTTTACGTGCCGGCCTACCATCACCCGGAGGAAGACGGCGACGCGCTCGCCAAGCTGCGCAAACTGGAGCTGACCGAGGAGCAGATCAAGCTGCCCGGGCACTTGCCTTCGACGGTGATCGTCACGCCGCGCACCGAGTTCGCCGACAAGTTTCTGATCGAGATGTCGCGCGGCTGCCCGGAAAAGTGCAAGTACTGCTGGGCGACCTTCGGCATGGGCAAGTTTCGCTGGCACCCGACCGAGATGATCCTCGGCGCGATCGATCGCGCCCGTTCGGTCACCGACCAGCTCGGCTTCGTCGCGACCGCGGTCGGCGACCATCCCGAGATCGAGCGCATCCTGCGCGAGGCGAACCGGCTCGGCTTCCGCACCTCCGTCTCGTCGATCCGGATTCCGGCGGTCAACGAAGGGGTGCTCGACGCGCTCCACGCCTCGGGCGATCGGTCGATCACTCTGGCGCCCGAGACCGGCACCGATTCGCTGCGAGTGAAGATGGGCAAGCCGATCCCGAACGATTTTCTGCTGGAGAAGATCCGCCTGATCTTCCGCCACCGCTTCACCCAGTTGAAGCTCTATTTCCTGGTGGGGCTGCCGGGCGAGACGATGGACGACGTTCAGGGCATCCTGGAGCTGACCGCCCGCGCCCACCGCGTGATGCTCGAAGAGAGCGCCAAGACGGGAGTGATCGGCCATATCCATCTGGGCGTGAACGTCCTGGTGCCGAAACCCTACACCCCGTGGCAGCGCGAGCCGATGGATACGGTCAAAAGCCTGAACGAGAAGGTCTCGCTGCTCAAGCGCGGCGCGGCCAAAATGCCCAACGTCTCGATGGGCTCGCTCTCGGTCCGCGAGGCGATCTGGCAGACCTACATCAGCAAAGCGGGCAGCGACGCGGCCGACGTGTTGGAGCACGCGGCACGCGGCGAGCATCTCTCGGCCCTCCTCCGCCGCTTCGAAGAGAAGATCCACCCGGAGGTCTTCCAGCCGATGGCTGGGGATCTGCGGTGGCACTTTTTGCGGACGGGGTAGGGCGGCGCCCTCTCATCCCTCACCCCCGTCCCCTCTCCCATCCGCACTCCCACCCACCCGGGAGAGGGGCGCCCCCGCCCCTACTCCACGCGGATCCGTACGTCGAGCGCCTTCGACCCCGTGCGGTCGGTTCCGGCGATGAACGGATTGACGTCGAGCTCGCGGATCGAGGGATGCCGCTCGGCGAGTTGAGCGAGGCGTAGGAAGACCTCTTCGAGCGTCGCGAGATCGGCCGGGGCGTCGCCGCGCACTCCGCTGAGCAGCGGGAACCCCCGAATGCCGCGGATCACCTCGCGCGCTTCATAAGCTGTTAGCGGAGGCACGCCGAAGCGGACGTCGCGGAACACCTCGACGTACTTTCCACCGAGCCCGAACATGAGCACCGGCCCGACTTTCGGCTCTGAGGAGAGGCCGAAGATGATCTCCCGGCCGCCGCCCGCCATCTCCTGGATCAGAAAACCTTCGATCTTGTCGCCGCCGGCGTGGACGCGCGATTCCATCGCGGTCAACGCATCCGAGAGCTGGAGAGGATCGCGCAGATCGAGCCGGATCGCGCCCGCCTCGCTCTTGTGGATCAAGTCGGGCAAGATCGCTTTCGCCACCACCGGATAGCCGAGCCGGCGCGCGGCGTGGAGCGCCTCTTCCCGCGTCGCGGCCACCTCGTAGCGGGCGACCGGAATGCCGTACAGCTCCAGCACCTTGAACGCGTCCCCGGGAGGCAGATAGCCCGAGCCGGTGCGCGCGAGAAGCGCCGCCACGGCCTCATCGTCCACGGCAAACGGCGCGGGGAGCGGCTCGTCCGGCCGGCGGCGCCAGGCGGCGTAGCGGGAAAGCTGTTGGAGCGCTCCGGCGGCCGACTCGGGAAACCGATAGACGGGCGGCAGCCCCGGCCGCAGCTTGATCGTCTCGTAGAACTCTTCGGTCGCCATCATCACCGCGAGCACCGGTTTCTTGCGCGTCCGCGCGGCCTCGTCGATCGCCTCCAGCACGTCGATCGGGCTGGTCAAAAGAGGGGTCACGTTGATCGCGATCGCCATGTCGACGTTCGGATCGTCGAGCATCTCGGCGAGCGCCTTGCCGTACTGCTCGGCGTTCGCCGACGCGATCATGTCCACGGGATTGTTGACGCTCGCCTCGGCCGGCAGAAACGAGCGCAGATGCTCTTTCGTCCCCTCGGACAGCTCAGAGATCTCTAACCCAAGATTCACGCAGGCGTCCGTCGCCATGATCGCCGGGCCGCCCGCATTGGTGAGGATCGCGACCCGGTTCCCCTCGGGGAGCGGGCAGGCGTCGAGCGCGCGGGCGACGTCGAACAGCTGCTCGATCGTGTCGGCCCGCAGCACGCCGCACTGGTCGAGAATCGCGGAGACCGTAACGTCTGCTCCCGCGATCGCCCCGGTGTGGGAAGTTGCCGCCCGCGCCCCCGCCGCGGTGCGACCCGATTTGACCACCAGGATCGGCTTTTTCCGCGACACGCGCTTGGCGATCTCGGCGAACCGGCGCGGATTGCCGAACGATTCGAGGTACATCGCGATCACCCGGGTTTCCGGGTCGCCCTCCCAATGCTCGATCAGATCGTTGCCCGAAACGTCCGCCTTGTTGCCCATCGAGGCGAACTGCGTGAGGCCGATGCCGAGATCGCTGGCGACGTTCAAGATCGCGACTCCGAGCGCGCCCGATTGCGACACGAAGCCGATCGACCCGGCACGCGCGGGAGTCGGCGCGAACGTCGCGTTCAAGCTCACTTTCGCCTCGGTGTTGATGATCCCCATGCAGTTCGGGCCGATCATCCTCACACCCGCCTCCCGGACCTTTTCGCGCAGCAGCCCCTCGCGCTCTGCCCCTTCGGCCCCCGTCTCGCCGAACCCGGCGGTGATCACCACCAGCCCCTTCACGCCATGCTTCAAGCACTCGTCGACCGCGCCTAATGCGGCCTCCTTGGGCACGACGATGATCGCCAGATCGATCGGATCGGGGATCGCCCCAATCGTCGGGTAGCACCGCAGCGAGTGGATCGCCTTGGCCAAAGGGTTGACCGGATAGATCGGACCGGCGAACTCGTTCGAGACCAGATTGTGGAGCAACGCGTAACCGATCGAATCGCGACGACGCGAAGCGCCGATCACCGCGATCGAGCGAGGAGAGAACAGGGGCTCGAGAGGACGGTCGGGGCGGCTTTCGGCGGGCATGGCGGGGCGGAGTTTGTCATAGGGGGGCCGGGCCGGCCGCCGGCCTGCGGTAGAGTCACCCACCATGGACGACAAGGACACGAAGGCGGTTCTCGCCGTGGTGCAGCGGGCGGTGGAGGCGGCGCCGGGACGCAAGCACGATCTGGAATCCGCGATGGGCATAGGGCATGGTCGGCTCATTGACCTGGTCAACGGCCAGCTGGAGCTGCGTTCGCGCCATCTGACGGGCCTCGCCCGTTATCTGGAGGTGCCGGCGTCCGACTTTTACCGCCTGGCGCTCGGCGACACCGAACGCACCGCGCGGCGCCGACTGGAGGAGTGGATCGATCCGCATTCCGCGCCGCCGTTTCCGCGCAGAGACGCCGCGCCGGCCGTTCCCGACGACCGCTTGCGTGCATTGATCCGAGAAGAGATCGCCGCGGCACTCTCGGCGAAGAGGTAAGGGCGCTCGCCGGAGTTCCGTGCGCGTCTCAGAGTTACCGAATGCGTCCCGGAATTACCGCGCACGGCCCAAATTTACCGAACACGTCCTGGATTTACCATGCACGTCCCAAGGTTACCGCGCGCGTCCCTAATTCATCGAGTGCGTCTCGGATTTACCATGCGCGTCCCAGGTTTACCGCACTCGTCCCAGGCTTGCCGCGCGCGTCCTAGGTTTACCGCGCACGGCCCAGATTCACCAAGAGCGGCCCAAATTCACCGTCAAAGTCCCAGGTTCAGGGATCTTGGAGTATCAGCAAGCCATCGAACGGATTCGGCTGCGACCTCTAACGTCAACGGCGCCCGGCGAAGGGCCTCATCTCGATCTCGGCCGAAAACCTCGGCGAGATTCGCGCGCAACCTGGGCGAGTCTTTGTCCCAGTCAGGCATCAAGCAATTCGAGCATCTTTGCCTGCGCGGGTCCCATTTCCGACGCGCGAACCCCCTCCACAGGATCCTCGCTCAGGGAAGCCTCCGCATCGACATAATCCGCGATCGCCCGAGCGAACAGGGGATCGCTCTCACGATAGGCACGCAGCTTTTCGAGAGTCGCCTCAAGATCCGCCTCGACCTCTTGGCTGCGGCGGAAAACGAAATCCCGAACCGCCTCATTCACCAGCTGGTTCAGAGGTTGGCCCAAGACCTTGCTCAGCTCGGATAGGTGCGCCTGAACCGCAGGATCGATCCTGAACGTCGTCGCTTTCCTGTTCATGCCTGTACCTTAGGTTCGCTTGGTCGTGATGTCAATCGGCCTTTTTGACGTCACCTGGCCTCAAGTGGGAGATGGACCTCAGGCTCCGACCGAAGAAAGCGTTCGGTGGGTTGCACCTCGAAATCTACGGGCGTATCGTTACGCTCAGCTTTCTTTCGAGAGGGTGCCCCGTGACTATCGACGACCGCAAATTCCGCGAGCTGATTCTGTTCGTCGCGCGCGAGACCGAAGACGATCGAAGCTGCGGCGCGACGAAGCTCAACAAGATCCTCTTCTACGCCGATTTTCGCGCCTATGAGCAACTAGGCCGGTCGATCACCGGAGAGCGATACCAGAAGCTCGAACGTGGTCCCGCGCCGCGACGGATGGTTCCGGTCGCCGAGGCGATGGCCAGTGAAGGGCTCTGCGCCTGGGACGAGCAGGACTATTTCGGCTTCTCGCTGCGCAAACTAGTGCCGCTCCGCGAGCCTGATCTCTCAATTCTTTCTCCGCAGGAGATCGAGGTTGCACGCCGCGTTATTCACGAGCTGGCCGCATTGAACGCCACCGAAGTGAGCGACCTGTCCCACCGTTTCGCCGGCTGGCAAGCCACCGAGATCGGCGAGGACATTCCCTACGTCACTGTGTTCGTGGACGAGCCAAGGCCGTTCACAGCCGACGAGCTCACCTGGGCGCTCGGGGTCGTGGATGCCTACGAAGCGACCGAGAAAGCTCGTTAGGAAGCGGGAGTACCAGCAAGCAGTCGAGAGGATTCAGCGCGAGGCCGCTCGCGGCGCCGAAGCTGTAGAGGGTTTCGAAGAGGTGATCCGGCGTTCTCCCGAGCTTGGAATGTCACTTCCGGGCAGAACCAAGTACTTCGGCCGGCCGTTTCGAACCGAGACAGGCGCGTACCTCGGGATCTACACCTACGATTCTGAAAAGGTGGTCTGCCTCGCGGTCCGCACGGTGCCAGCGGGGACCTTCTCCTGATCTTGAGATTGTGGCGATCGCCGCCGATGAGGGCTGCGCCCAAATCCAGGAGTATTATAGACCTCAACTATCCCAGAATCTCCAGGAGGAGCCGCGATGAACGGCCGGCTCGTTTCGATTGGAATGCTTGTCCTCGTCTCTGCAAACTTTGGCGATGCGCAGGTCTACACCATGGGATCGGCCCAGTGTCGTGCCGACCCCGTGAGCGGGCTCGTCAACTGTACAGGGCAACAGACTTCTTACTATCAGAAGCCATTTCACGAGGTTCTTCTTGAGGCCGCCGCCGAAGCGAGTTCCATCCAGCGGAACCGGGCTATCGCCGACGCGATGCATGCCCAGGCCAACCTTCTTCGAAATCAGGCTCAAGAGTCAGCTAAGGCCGCAGCAATGGACCGAGTTGTACTCTTGATTGCCTCCTCAGAAAAAGTCGAAGGCGAGGCGCGTGAAACGATTCTTCGAATTGCCACGGAAGAGCTGCTGAGGCTCTACCCAGAGAGGAAGTACCCAGCGGGATCGACGCTGCTGGTCCCGATGTCCAACGACGGATGGGATCGGACAGCCTGCGATCGGATTAGGATGCAAATCGGCCCAATTCAAGTCTTCGACGGGACATACTCAGAGGCTAGCTCAATTCCCGATGTGAGCCTTCTGGTAGTCAACATGTCCCCTGATATAAATCACGATACGCTGGAGGTCATTTTCATTGACCAGAAGGGAAATAAGAGCTGGTCGGAGAAGGTTGGCTTTGCTTGGACGTTGAACCCAGAGCGCCAGACCATCCGGCTTGCGGATCGAATGGCAGAAAAGATCAAGAGCCGACTCCCGGCATCTCGGTGACTAGGAGGTCCGAATGAAACGGCTATCGATTCCTCTGGTGCTCCTCGCCGGCCTGAGCCTGGCGGGCTGCGCGTCCAACTCCGGAGTCAGGCCAGTAGGGCCGGACACCTTCATAGTTTCTCGGCAAGCGGCTACCGGATTCTCTGGGCTGGGTACCTTGAAGGCTGACGCTCTGGATGAGGCAAAGCGATATTGCGCCGGCCAGAAGAAGGAACTGCAAGTGGTGAGCACGAACGAGTCGAAACCGCCTTACTTGCTAGGAAACTTCCCGCGGGCTGAAGTCCAGTTCATGTGCCTAAGCTCGACCGATCCTGAGCTCGCGCGGCCGAAACTCCAGCCCCAGCCAGATGTTGCGGTTCAGGTCGGCACCGAACCGCCAACATCTGCGCCAATCCATAGGGCCGGACTGGTTCCCGTCGCGATCGAATCTGAACCTGAAGGGGCCGATGTCTATCTCGACGGCGCCTTTGTGGGTAGCACTCCACTCCCGAGCTATGGAATCGCCGCAGGTGAGCACGTTCTCGAAGTTTCCAAGGCAGGCTTTGCGAAATGGAATCGTAAGCTCCTGGTGACAGTAGGCGTTCCGACCCGCGTGAAGGCCACGCTCGAACCGGCGACCGCTACTCACCCTCCGAATCGGTAGAGCGTAAGGGTGACCAAAGATGAAGAGGGAATATGACTTCAGTGCCGGCAAACGGGGGCCAGTAGTCACGATTCCGCCGGGTAAGAGCCGAATCACGATTCATCTGGACGACGATTTGCTCGAGTGGTTCAGAGAGCAGGTTCACGCGGCAGGCGGCGGGGACTATCAAGCCCTGATCAACTCCGCGTTGCGGGCGCATGTCCACAGGTTGCCATCCGCCCCACAGACCAAGGACTAAAGCCCACCCGCATTACCGACCCGCGGACACCTTTCGCACCGAAGCGCCGGTCGAGCGGCGAGGCGCGAGCTGTCTCACCTTGCCAGCCGAGATCTCCTCTCGCAGGATTTGCCGAACCGTGTCGAGCATCGAGGCTTGCTGGATTTGGTCGACAAGTGCGTCGTTGATCAGCGTCTGATAGTTCCCGCCACCCGCCCTTTCAACAAGCGCCCGGAAATGCTCGATCACACGGTTGTCAAGGCGGATGGCAATCTTGGTCTTTCCCGGCTCCGGCTCTATCACCGGGCCGCGCTTGCCATCCGAAAAATCGATGTCGCGATAGGGTTCTGCTTCGCATTTCTTCATATTGAGCTAGCGTATCGACCATGGCCCGACCCGGCAAGAGGCTTCCGGCGCGAACCCCGAATGGCACGGGCCTTCAGCCCTTGAGGAGTGGCTGCGAATCCGGAACCTAGGGCGTTGCCCTAGGCTATTTTTGGGCGGGCCTTCGGCCCTGACCTCGGGAGCGTCTCGGCTTCTTCGGACGACACTTGCGCGGAAGGAACCTCCGCTCGCTACGGCGCGAGCACCTGTAGCTTTTCGGGCGCGATCGACAGCGTCAGCTCGCGGCACCCCCCAAAGGCGTCGCCATCGATCTGAGCGCAGGTTCCCGCGGGGAGCTTGATTCGGATCTCCCCATCGATAGGCAAGATGCGGACGTCGCGCCGCGTGACGTGCTTTCCGAGGGTGAGGGCCAGGGCGAAGGCCAGGGTTGCGGCTCGCGTCTTGCCATGAAACAGGACCAGCTCCAACCGGCCGTCGTCGGATCGGGCGGCCGGTGCGATTCGGTAGCTGCCGCCATAGAGGTGGATGTTGCAGGCGGCGACGAGGGAGGCGGTGAAGCGCTGCCCTCCGGCTTCGATTTCGATTTCCGGATAGCCGTAGCGCCACCAGGCGGCGAGGCCTTGGAGGCCGATGCCGATGCGGCCGAGGGTTCGTTTCCAGCGCGGGTCGAGGGTTTCGAGCAGCCAGGCGTCGAGGCCGCAGGAGACCATCATGAGGAAGGGGCGATTTCCTTCCGGACTCGCACAGAGGCCGACATCGAGCGGAACCTTGCGAAGCCCCCCGGCGGCGCGCGCCACGGCGAGGGGGTCGAGCGGCAGGCGAAGCGCCCGGGCGAGCACGTTCGTCGTGCCGCCGGGGAGGATGCCGAGCGCGGTGGAACTGTCGAGCAGGCCTGCCGCCGCTTCGCGGACTGTGCCATCCCCTCCGAAGGCGAAGACCACTTCGTCCCCTGCGGCGGTTCGCTCGCGGGCGAGGAGGGTGGCGTGACCCGGTGCGGAGGTGGGGAGGGCCTGGGCGGCGAATCCCGAGGCTCCTAGCACTTCGAGCAGGGCGGGCACTCTTGCCGCCAGTTTGTGCCGGCCGGCGGCCGGGTTGTAGATCAGGCTGGCGGGTCGCACGCCGCTAGAACAGCATCCTCTCGCCCGGGGGCGGCGCGTAGCCGAGATGCTCGTAGGCGCGGCGGGTGGCGACGCGGCCGCGGGGGGTGCGCTGGAGGAAGCCCTCCTGGATCAGGTAGGGCTCGTAGAAATCCTCGATCGTTCCGGAATCCTCGCCGACTGCGGCGGAGAGCGCTTTGAGGCCCGCGGGGCCGCCGTCGTAGTGCTCGATCAGGGTGTTCAGGATCTTCCGGTCGAGGTCGTCGAAGCCGAACTGGTCCACTTCGAGCAGGGTGAGTGCGTTCTGCGCGACCGTACTGTCGATGCCGCCGGTTCCCAACACCTCGGCGAAATCGCGGACCCGGCGCAGCAGGCGGTTCGCGACGCGCGGGGTGCCGCGGCTTCTGCGGGCGATTTCGTTCGCCCCGTCGTCGTCGATCGGGATGTTCAGCAGCCGGGCCGAGCGGTGGATGATCCGCGCCAGCTCTTCCGGACGGTAGAAGTCGAGCCTGTGGACGATGCCGAACCGGGCGCGCAGAGGCGAGCTGATCATGCCCGCGCGGGTGGTGGCCCCCACCAGGGTGAAGCGCGGCAGCTCGATCTTCACCGTCCGCGCGGCCGGCCCTTGGCCGATGACGAGATCGAGGTTGTAGTCCTCCAGCGCCGGGTAGAGGATCTCTTCGACCGTCGGCCCCAGGCGGTGGATCTCGTCCACGAACAGCACTTCGCCCGGCTCCAGGTTGGTGAGGATCGCCGCGAGGTCGCCCGCCCGTTCGAGCACCGGGCCGGAGGTCGTCCGGAGCGGCGCCCCCATTTCGGTCGCGATGATGTGCGCGAGCGTCGTCTTGCCGAGCCCCGGGGGGCCGAACAGCAGGACGTGGTCGAGCGACTCGCCCCGGCCGCGCGCCGCGCGGATGAACACGCGCAGGTTTTCGAGGATCTTCACCTGGCCGACGTACTCCTCCAGGCTTTGCGGCCGGAGAGTCGCTTCGACTCCCAGATCCTCGACACTCGGATCGCCCGAGACTAGTTTGGCGTTGAGCATTGAGGGGGCATTGTAGCTTGCCATCCGCCCGTCGTTCCGCGAAACTTGCCGGTCCTATGCGCGGACGCCCGATGGACCTCGAGAAGCAACTGAACCCGGAGCAGATCGCCGCGGTCACCCATGGTGAGGGTCCGCAGCTGGTGCTCGCGGGGGCCGGATCGGGGAAAACCCGCGTAATCACCCACCGGATCGCCTGGCTCGCCGACGAGCGGGGGGTCGATCCGTCGCAGATCGTCGCCATGACCTTCACCAACAAGGCGGCCGGCGAGATGAAAGAGCGGGTGGAGAACCTGCTCGGGATGCATCCGCTCCCCACGTTCGTGGGCACGTTCCACCGCTATGCGCTCATCCTGCTCCGTCGCTATGGCGAGCGGGTGAACCTGCGGCGCGATTTTTCGATCCTCGACACGCAGGACCAGCAGAACCTGACCAAGCAGGCGCTCATCGTCGAGGGGCTGTCCGAGAAGGCGTTTTCGCCGCGCGCCGTGCTCGCCGAGATCAGCTCGGCGAAGAATCGACTGCTCGATCCGGCCGGCTACGAGAAGACCGCCGAGAACTTCTTCCAGCGGAAGGTCGCCCAGCTCTATCGCCGGTACCAGGGGCTGCTCCAGCAGGCGGCCGGGGTCGATTTCGACGACATGCTCCTCCTCTCCGTTCGCCTGCTGACGCGCGAGGAGGAAATTCGCGAGCGGATCCGCTCGCGCACCCGGTACCTGTTGGTCGACGAGTACCAGGATACGAACCACGCCCAGCTTCGCCTGGTGCAGGAGCTGATCGGCGAAAACGGCAATCTGACCGCGGTCGGCGACGAGGACCAGGGGATCTACCGCTGGCGCGGGGCGGACATCGACAACATCCTGGAGTTCGAGAAGACCTTCCCGGGCGCGGCGATCCGCAAGCTGGAGCGCAACTATCGGTCGACCCAGACGATCCTCGACATCTCGGGCGCCCTGGTCGCGCACAACGTCCACCGGCGCGGCAAGACGCTCTGGACCGAAGCGGGGCCGGGGGCGAAGGTGGAGCTGTACAAGGCGTCGGACGAAACCGACGAGGCGCGCTGGACGGTCGGCAAGCTCCAGAAACTGCGCGACCAGATGCGCTGGCAAGACCTCGCGGTCCTGGTGCGGACGAACGCCCAGACCCGGGCGATCGAAGAAGAGCTGCTCAAGCGGGAGATCCCCTACACGCTGGTCGGCGGCACCCGCTTCTACGAGCGGACCGAGATCAAAGACCTGGTCGCGTACCTGAAGGTCCTGCGCAACCCGCACGACAGTCTGTCGCTCGCCCGGATCTTCAATCAGCCGCCGCGCGGTTTGGGAAAGACGACTCAGGCGATGCTCGAACAGCGATCCGCCGAGCTCGGCCAACCGCTCTGGAACGTCATCGCGCTCGACGACCTGGGGAGCCTTCCGGCGCGGAGCGCCACGTCGGTCGCCAAGTTCCGCGATCTGATCCGCGGCCTGCAGAAGGCGGCGGCCGAGCTGCCGCTCCCCGCGCTGCTCGACCGGCTGCTCGCCGCGACCGGCTATCTCGATCTCTACGGCCGGGGCGACGACGAGGACAAGGCGCGCCTGGAAAACATCCAGGAGTTCCTCTCCGCGGCGCAGGAGTTCACCGAGGCGAACAGCTACAACGCCGCGACCGACGAAGACCTGATGACCGCGTTCCTCGACCACGTCTCGCTGGTCGCCGACCTCGACGGCTGGGAAGGGGAAAAAGGCGTTTCGCTGATGACCCTCCACAGCGCCAAGGGGCTGGAATTCCGCTCCGTGGTGGTCTCCGGCCTGGAAGACGGGCTGCTGCCCCACTTCAACTCGCAGGGGGCGCGGGAGAACCTGGAAGAGGAGCGCCGGCTGCTCTACGTCGGAATGACCCGCGCCAAGGAGCGGCTCTACCTCACGAGCTGCCGCAGGCGACGGATCGCGGGGCGCTACCAGGACCAGCTCGAATCGCCGTTCCTGGGCGAGCTGCCGGAGGATCTGCTGATCGTCACCCGCAGCCCCGAGCTGGCCGGCTATGAGCGCTTCTCGCCGCAGTTCTCGCAACAGAACGCGGGGATCTATTCGTTCTTCGGCCAGACGCCCGCCTCGGGGGGGATCGCAACCGCCGCCCCGGAGCCGCGCTACGCCTCGCCGCAACGCCCGGCGCAGCAACGGTCGACCGAGGGCTACGGCCGACCGGCGAGCCCGCCTCCGATGGCCCGTCCGGCATCGCCCGCTGCCCCCTCCGGCTACCGTGAGCGCACGTTGGAACCCGATCCGGACACCCTCCCCCGCCGGCCGGTCAAGCGCGGCAGCCGCGTCCGCCATCCGACCCTCGGCCAGGGGGTGGTGCTCGAAATGGACGGCCAGGGCGACGACGCCAAGATCACCGTCTTCTTCGACAAGGCCGGCAAGCGCAAGCTGGTGGCGAAGTTCGCCAACCTCGAGATGCTCTAGGAAAAGTCGACCCTCAGCGGCCGGCCGATCCAATCAAGTGGAAGGCTTGAGCCGCGCGTAGAGGTAGTTGTCGACCCGGGTGCCGCGGAGGCGGAAATAGGAGCGCAGAATCCCCTCGCGAACGAAGCCGGTGCTTTCGAGCACGCGCTGCGAGGCGACGTTGTCGAGCGCGCAGCGCGCTTCGAGCCGTTCGATCTGGGTGCTCCCGAACAGGTCGTCGACCAGCAGGTTGATCGCGCGCTTCATGATGCCGCGGCGTTGAAACGGGGTCGAAAGCGCGTAGCCCACTTCGGCCAAGCCGTGCTCCCAATTGCCGATCACCAGGGTGATCCAGCCGGCCGGCTGCTCGCCCACTTGAATCACCCACTGGTACTTGTCGCCCCGCCCTTTGTAGAGGTCCGCGATCCGCTGGTGCGCGAGGTCCGAACGCAGCTGCGAGCTGGGCAGGTCGTTGAGCGGCTGAAAGCGGCGGACGGCCGGCTCCGAACGCCAGAAGCGGAGCAGATCGGCGTCGCGGGGCGTCGCGGGCCGGAGCGTCACCTCGTCCGCTTGGGGGTAGGGCTCGCTCTTTTCCAAGGGGTGCATGGGATCTCGTGGGTCAACCTCAAGGCTCGGCGACCGCGAGGAGGCGCTTCTCGCGGCGACGACCGAACCGTGGCAGGACCGAGAGCAGGAACATATACGAGAAGCCCTGGAGGAAGAGATAGAGAAACGGTATCGACATCCACATGCTGGCGTACAGCGCCCAGAGGGTGCAGCCCAAAAAGTAGAGCGCGAACACCCCTTCGAGCCACCAGAGGCGCGAAGCGCCCGCGCGATAGGTCTTGTGTCGCCACTCCTGGCCCGCGCGTTCGATCTGGTATTTCGGGGTGCGGTGGAAGGTGCCGCCGCTCTGGAATAGACCGGAGATCACGGCGCGCGCGTTGTTGAGCGACAGGCCGATGCCCATGCCGAGGAGAGCGGGCAGGTAGCGCGCCTGGCGTCGCCAGCCGGCGGGAGAGGCTCCCTCCGGGCCGGCCGGCAACGCCGCCTGGCTCACCAAATAGAAGACGACCACCGAGAGCGTGGCGAACAGGAACAGCGGCAGGTCGACTACAGCCAAAACCGAAATCGGAGAGCCGCGGCGCAGCACCATGGCCGGAAAGATCAACAGCGCGATCCCCACCATCAAGACGTAGCTCGCGTTGTTGGTGAGATGGACGAAAGCCTCGATCTTCGCGCGCCACGGCAGGCGGGCGCCAAGGATGCTCCCGAGGAGCTTGCGGCCGGTCTGGATCGATCCCTTCGCCCAACGGTATTGCTGGCTCTTGAACCCTTGGACGTCGACCGGCAGCTCGGACGGCACGTCGACCTCGGGCAGGTAGAGAAAACGCCAGCCGGCCAGCTGCGCCCGATACGACAGATCGAGATCCTCGGTCAGCGTGTCGTGCCGCCAACCGCCCCCGCCGAGGATCGCCTCGCGGCGCCAGATGCCCGCCGTGCCGTTGAAGTTGAAGAAACAACCGGTGCGGTTGCGGGCCGCGTGCTCGATCTGAAAATGCCCGTCGAGCAGGATCGCCTCGACCCGGGTGAGCAGCGAGAACCCCCGGTTGATGTGGCTCCAGCTTCCCTGCACCATGCCTAGCCCCAAGTCGGCGAAATGGGGCACCGTAGCGCGCAGGAAATCCGGGCGCGGCACGAAGTCGGCGTCGAAGATCGCGAGAAATTCGCCCTTGGCGACTTCGAGACCCGCGGCGAGCGCGCCCGCCTTGAAACCGGCGCGATCCGCGCGATGGAGATGCACGATGTCTACGCCTTCGCGCCGTTTCTCGGCGATTTTCGCGGCGACGATCTGGCAGGTCTCGTCGGTCGAGTCGTCGAGCACTTGGATCTCCAGCCGGTCGCGCGGGTAGTCGAGCACGGCCACCGCATCGATCAGCCGGGAGGCCACGTACATCTCGTTGTAAAGTGGCAACTGCACGGTCACCACCGGCCACTCGGCGGGCGCGGCAGGGCAAGCGGGCGCGCGCTTACGGGTCCGGAGAAAATCGACCACCAAAAGCAGCCGGTGGACGCCGTAGAACGCCAGAATCCCGAGGATCAGGTAGTAGGACCCGAGGAGGGCCGTTGCCCAAGGCTGCCGCATCGTCAGGGGATTCCGATCTCGAACGCGCTCCGGCCCGGCCGGCCGGCGGGCGAAGCGGCAAGCTCGTCCTCGCGGCCCTGCCGCCGGTCGCGACGAGCCTCGCTCTTCTTTGGCTTTACGATCTTGCCCGTCATCCGGCTTTCACCCTGGTCGTTCTCGGCCTCGGTGCGGCCGGACTCTGGTTCTCCGTGCGTCGCCTGGAAGCGATGGTAGGAACGTCGATCAGCCCGGCGGTGCTGGGAGTCGCGCTCCTGATCCGTCTGGCTCTGATCGCCTTGCCGCCCACGCTGTCGGACGACGCCTACCGTTACCTGTGGGACGGGCGGGTGGCCACCGCCGGTTTCAACCCGTACCGGGAGGCGCCCGATTCCCCGAATTTGACTCCTCTGCGCGACGAGCTCTGGAGCAAGCTGCCCCACCGCACGGTGCCCACGGTCTACCCGCCGTTCGCGCTCTCGGCTTTCAGTATAGCCGCCCGCTCTCCGCTTCCGCTGCCGATCTGGAAGCTGCTCGCTTGCGTCGCGGACCTCGGAGCCTGCGCCCTGCTGCTCGCGCTCGCCCGCCGTTCCGGACTGCCCGAGGCGCGGGTCGCCTGGTACGCCTGGAATCCGCTCGTGGTGCTCGAAGTGGCGGGGATGGGGCATGTCGACGCGCTCGGGGCGGCCGCCTGCATCGGGGCGGTCTGGGCCCTCACGATCGTGCCCAAGAGACCGCTGATTGCGGCAACGGCCGCCGCCGCGGGCGTTCTCGCCAAGCTCGCACCGCTCGCCGCCCTGCCGATGTGGGCGCGGCAAAGCCGCCGGCCGTGGGCGTTTCTGCTCGTCGCGCTCGGCCTCTCCGGGTTGGCGCTCGCGCCGGTGGTCGTCTCGGTCGGCGGCCTGCCGCCCGGGCTCGCCACCTATGGCGTCTCCTGGGAGTGGAACGGCCCGCTCTACGAGCCGCTCTGGCGCGGGCTCGAATGGGCGGGAGCCGGCCCGGCCGCGCACGCGGCGCTCGACGCGGCGAAGGCGCGCACCGAGTGGTGGACGTTTTGGAACCGCTTCTACCCCTACGCCTATCCGCGCTTCTTCGCCAAGCTGCTGCTCGCCGCGGTGGCGCTCGCCGCGGTCGCGGTTTCTTTCCGCGAGCGCGACCCGATCATCGGCACCGGCCGCCTGTTCGGCCGGCTGATGCTCACTTCCGCGACGCTCTATCCCTGGTATCTCCTCTGGGTGCTCCCCTGGGCGGCCCTGCGTGAAGAGCGGCGTTGGTTGCTGCTCGCGGCGCTCATGCCGCTTTCTTACGTGCCCGCTCTGTTCGGCGTGCCGCTCTGGCCCTGGATCTACCTTGCGATCTGGGCGCCGTTCGCGCTCTTCTCTCTGCTGGGAAAACGATGGTCGCCCTCCTGACCCTCTCGTACCGCGGCACGGCCTACGCCGGCTGGCAGCGGCAAGACAACGCCCTCGCCGTCCAGCAGGTGGTCGAAGAGGCGCTCGCCCGCCTGCTCGGGCTGGCGGAGTCGGAAGCTCCGCGCATCGTAGGCGCCAGCCGGACCGACGCCGGGGTCCACGCCCGGGGGCAAAGAGCCCACTTGGATCTCGCGGCCCTCGGCCGCCCGGACTTTCCGCTCCGCGGCCTGGTCCATGGCACGAACCACCACTTGCCGGAAGACGTCCGGGTGCTCGCGGCGCAAGAGGTCCCGGAAGGATTCCACGCCCGAAAGTCCGCCATCTCCAAACAGTACCTCTACCGCCTGAGCCGCGCCGACGTCCTCTCGCCGCTCGACTCGCCGTTCGCGGTGAAGGTCTCCCCGGCGATCGACCTGGATCGCTTGAACCAAGCCGCGGCGCACCTGCCCGGCCGCCACGATTTCACCGCCTTCACCCTCGCCGGAGCCGCCCCGGGCGACCGCCATCGCGAGATGTTCGCCGCGGGCTGGACCGAAGTGGGAGAAGAGCTGCATTTCCGCATCGAAGGCGAGGGCTTCCTCCGCGGCATGGTGCGCTCGCTGGTCGGCACGATGATCGAAGTCGGAATCGGTGATCGGTCGGTTGAGAATTTCGCGGACCTGTTGCGAGGCGCCGGGCGGGAGGCGGCGGGACCTACGGCTCCGGCGCAGGGGTTGGTTTTGGAGTGGGTTCGGTACGGTGTGTCGGTCCCTGATTAACGTCCGATCTCGAACGCAATCTCCTGCCGCGACAGCTCCCGCGGAGGCTCTCCGATTCGCACCGTGACTCGGGCCTCGCCCGGCGTCCAGCCCGCGCTCGGCGCCGTGTAGGTGACATAAGGCTCGCCACCGATCGTGGTCGTAGCCTGATCCGTAGCCGTGCCGTCCGGCGCGGTCCAGGTCGCGACCACCGAAGTGCCTCCGGGCAGATCGCCCACGTCGACCGACAGAAAGATGGGCGCTCCTGGCGAGAACTTGGTCGTTCGGTCGGGCGGTTGGATTGAGCCGTCCGGGGCGAACAGTTTGCCGAGGACGATGTCGCGCGGCGGCGCCGAATCGAGGAGCGAAAGATCGGAGGTTGCGCTCGCCGGCACCGAGGGCGTTCGCAGGTCGGCTTCGACCGCTGGCCGGCAAGCGACGGCTACCAGGACGACGAGGAAAAGGGCGGCGAAAAGGGGGAGCGCGCGGCGGAGCACGCCGGATTCTCCCACGGCACCACCGCCACCGCCCACCACTGCCGCCTCTTTACCGCCGCAATCTGCAATGGTATGCTTCAAGTCAGCCTGGAAGTACCCCCGGGCGGAGCCAGGGAGAAGATTATGGTCAGCGTCCATGACGTCGCCGCCTACATCTTGCGGAAGCAGGGCGAGATGACCGCGATGAAGCTGGAAAAGCTGGTCTACTACTCGCAGGCGTGGTCGCTCGTCTGGGACGAAGAGCCGATGTTCAAAGAGCGCATCGAAGCATGGGTCAATGGACCGGTCGTTCCGTCCCTCTACCGGCTTCACCGGGGCACATTTAAGATCTCTGAGTGGCCCCAGGGCGACCCGGATGCCTTGACTTCCATCCAGCGCGAAACCGTCGATGCGGTTCTGAACTTCTATGGCGAGAAGTCCTCGCAATGGCTCAGCGATTTGACTCATCGGGAGGCTCCCTGGGCACAGGCCCGGAAGGGCCTCGAGCCAGGCGACCCGTGCAAGCGTGAGATTTCTCTCGCTTCCATGGCGGAGTACTACAGTAGCCCGTACTAGCCGTGGGAAAGAAACCGCGGCACAAGAAGTTCGAAGCTCCCGGCAAATCCCCAATCGCAGCACGGGAGCCGGACCTGGGCAAGATTCCGCGCGCCATTTCCGGTACCAGCTATCATCATCTCCACCCCTCGTGGCGAGTTTCCAGCATGGAGTTCGTCGACCCTTATGGGTGGCATGGAATGAGCGGCGAAAACCTCCTTGCCGTCCGGGAAAAGCTTGCCAGTTTCGAGAGCATGACCTGGAACGAGATCCTGATCAGGGGCAAGAAGTTTCACCATTCCATCAGAATCTCAGACATCACCTCCGAAGCCCAGGATCGCCTGGAGGCCGCAGGGCTTGGCCTGGAGGAGGTCGTATCCCTGCGGCTTTCCAATCTCGAACGGGTCTTCGGATACCTGGTCAACGGGGTCTTGGTGCTGCTTTGGTGGGATCCATCTCACCAAATTTGCCCCAGCCGCGGCTGATGGCGCAGGTTGCTACGCCGTCCGCCGAGCGATCTCGGCCTGAATTTGGGGCATCAGGACGGGGCTCGCCGCGAGCAGCCGGGTGAGCTTCGGATGGGGCCGATTGAAACGCTCCTCCTCGGGAGTGCCTCCCACCACGACTCCCCCGGCGGCGAGGACCAGGGCCACTCCCGCCGCGACGTCCCATTCGTGCTTCGGCACCAGGGTCCAGGTTGCGTCGGCGAGACCGGCTGCCACCATTCCGAGCTTGTAGGCGACCGAGCCGATCGCCCGGATTTCCAATCCTGATTCGCGGAACGGCTCCCACTGGCCGCGCCCTACTTCGCTGCGGCTGGCGAGCACGACCGCACCGGCCAGCTCCGTCCGGGACGAGAGCCCGGCGGGCCGGCCGTTGAGCGTCACGCCATGGCCCCGGGCGCCGAGGATCAACTGATCCGTCGCGGGGTTCAAGATGCCGCCGGCGACCGCCTGGCCGTCTTCGACCAGGCCGACCGAGACCGACCACTCCGGCAGCCCCTGCACGAACTCCTTGGTGCCGTCGAGCGGGTCGACCACCCAGACCCGCCGGGCGGCGAGACGCGAAGGATCGTCGAGCGTCTCTTCGGAGAGCCACCCCTCGCCGTCGCGGGGCAGCATCTCTTTGAGCAGCGTGTCGACCGCCGTGTCCGCCTCGGTGACCGGATCGCCGCCCGATTTCCTTTGGGCGTCGACGGCTCCCGGGGTGAAACGGGCGAGCAGCTCGCGCGCCTTGGCCAAGGCGGCTTCGATCCGCGCGAGCTCCTCTCCGTATCCGCTCATCGGCGCTACGCCCGGCCGCCGATGAAGCCTTCCTTCTCCAGATAGAGAAGGATCTCCTGCGCCGCTTCGTCCGGGGAGATCCCGTCGGTGTCGATGACCATCTCGGCGTCGGTCGGCACCTCGTACGGATCGGAAATGCCGGTGAACTCCTTGACGATTCCGGCGCGGGCCTTGGCGTAGAGCCCCTTGCGATCCCGGCTCTCGCAAACTTCGAGCGAGGTCGCGACGTGGAGCAGTGCGAAGCCGCCGACCGGCGCGATCATCCCGCGCACTTCCTTGCGCACCGCGTCGTACGGCGCGATCGGCGCGCAGATCGCGATGCCGCCGTTCTTGGTGATCTCGGACGCGACGTAGCCGATGCGCCGGATGTTGATGTCGCGGTGCTCCTTCGAGAAGTTGAGCTCGGAGGAGAGGTGCTTCCGCACCACGTCGCCGTCGAGCAGGGTCACCGGCCGTCCGCCCATTTCGAGCAGCTTGACCAGGAGGGCGTTGGCGATCGTCGACTTGCCCGAGCCCGACAGGCCGGTCATGAAGACGGTGAAGCCCTGCGCCTTCCTCGGCGGGTGGGTGCGGCGAAGCTCCGCGGCGACCTCAGGGAAGGTGAACCAGGTGGGGATCTCCAAGCCCTCGGTCAGGCGGCGGCGCAGCTCCGTGCCCGACAGGTCGAGCGCACGCGAGCCCTCCGGGATCTTGTCGTCGGGAAAGTAGCTGTCGCGGTCCTCGACGTACACCAGAGCCTGGAACGGCACCATCTCGACGCCGATCTCCGCGGCGTGTGTTTTAAGCAGCTCCTGCGCGTCATAGGGGCCGTAGAACGGCTTGCCGGTCGAATCCTTCCCCGGCCCGGCGTGATCGCGGCCGACGATGAAATGGGTGCAGCCGTGGTTCTTGCGGATGATCGCGTGGAGCACCGCTTCGCGCGGGCCGCCCATCCGCATCGCCAGGTTGAGCAGGGAAAGCATCGCGGTCTGCTGGGGATAGCGATCGAAGATCGCCTGGTAGCAGCGGACGCGCGTGTAGTGGTCGAGATCGCCCGGCTTGGTCATGCCGACGACCGGCTGGACGAACAGGTTCGCCTGCGCTTCGCGGGCCGCTCCGAGCGTCAGCTCGAAATGGGCGCGGTGCATAGGGTTCCTGGTCTGGAACGCCACCACCCGGCGCCAACCGCGGCGCGCGAACGAGGCGCGCACCTCGGCCGGCGAGAGGCGCATCGTGCGGTAGTCGTAATGAGTGGGCAGCTGGAGCGCCTCGATCCGGCCGCCGACGAACACCGGATTCGCCCGCTGGATCAGGTGGGCCACGCCCGGATGCTTGGTGTCGATGGTGCCGAACGCCTGCGCCGCGAGCTTTTCGCGGTCGGGGGTCCAGATGTCCTCGACGTGGAGGGCGGCGAGCATCACCCCCTCGGGGTCGCGCAGCGCGAGCATGCCGCCGACCGTCAGTTTCTCGGCCAGGGCCGCCGGGACGTCGAGGTTGATCGGCAGCGGGAAGATCACTCCGTTGGCCAGGCGCATGCGCTCGCCGACCGATTCGGTGTCGGCCTGGTTCATGAAACCGGTAAGGGGCGAGAACGAACCGTTCGCGAGCAGCTCGAGATCGCAAATCTGACGCGCATCGAGATCCAGGGACGGCCAGTCGCGGGACGCCTCTTTCAGCTCGTTGCCGCGCTCGGGGGTGGTGAGAAGGTCGACCAGCACGCCGCCGTGCGGCGGGATCAAGTGATCGGCGGAACCGGCTCCGGAGGGGAGTGGCGGAGTTTGACTCATAACGGAAGGAAACCTCTCTCAGGGGATCGCGAAAGCCTGGGGGTGGAGGACAGGCCGGGTGAGCAGCGGACGAGCGGCGGCGCCGCGGGTCGAACCCGCGGTTCTAGCCACCAAGCTACAGAGTGCAGGAAAGGCCCCGGGGCGGGACCAAACAGCGAAGGAGCGGCCTACGGGGACGCCGGGGAAGGGTTCGGGTCTTCGTCGGTGACGATCGCGGTCGTCGTGAACAGCGGCCCGAAGATCGCGCGCTTCTGCCAGAAGGCGACGACGCAGGTGCGGCAGAGATTGTCGACGCGCAGCACGCCGCTCGCATCGATCCGCGAGACGATGCCGTCGCAGAGGAAACCGAGCACCGAACGGCGGTTCTGCGGCTGGACGGTCTCGCCGATCACCAGATTCTCGGCCAGCCCCAGCTCCTTTTCGGTCAGCGGCAGCTTGCAGTCCTGCCGGTCCTTGACCGAGACCATCGCGACTTTCGAGCGCGAGATCTCTTTGCCGTCCGCCGTCACCACCGAGCCGTAGTACTCCACCATCTCGTTGCGCCGCTCGGGCTTCGGCAGCACGGTCCAATAGCGACCGCCGCCCTTCCCGACCATCGGCACGAAGTAGTTGTCGCCGCGATCCTTCCAGCGAAAATAGAGCCGGACCAGCGAACCGCCGACCTCGGGCGCCACCTTCGCGGTGATCACGCCGTTGTCCTCGGCCGGCAGACAGGCGGTCGGATCGACCGAAATCATCGGCACTTGGGCTCGAGCCGCCGCGGCGAGCGCGAAGAGAATGGCGAAGGTGCTGATCGTTTTCATGGGGCCGATCTCCAAACTCGAGAGTGACTAGACGTTAGCGCCGTTTCGAAACCGGCGTCAAGCGCGGGCGAAACGGGGTAGTTCACGAACCTTCCTCGCGCAAGATCTTTCGGGTGTACTCGTCGATGAACGGGGAGGGCTGCAAATTGGGCAGCGACCGCTTGAGGATCGTCGCGGCGCTCTGGCGATCTCCCGATTCGAACAGCGAAACGGCGAAATAGAAGAGCAGCTCGGGGTGGTCGTCTCCCGGATCGCCCGCCCGGCGAAAATAGCTCGCGGCCTCCGCCCAGCGGGAGTTTCGATAGGCCGCTTCGGCCATCAGCAGCTGGGCGTCGCGCCAATCGGGGTGGGCGTCAGCGATCGGTTTGACCAGCTCGCGCGCGCGTTTCAGCTCGCGGTTCGGCGCCTCGGGACCGAGAAATCCGCGGACCTTGCCGAAGTTCTCGCGTTCTTTCGCGGTCGGCTCGAGGGTGGCGGGCCGACCCGGGGGAACCGGCGGCGGCGGTTCCGGGGATTGGGGCTTCGCGGCCGGCGGACTCGCGGCGGTCGACGGCGCGCTGGGCGGAGCCGCTCCGTCGTCTTGCGGCAGTTGGCGCACCAAGCGGGAGAGATCGCGGTCGTCGAGCAGCGCCTGCGGCAGACCGGCGACGAAGGCGCGCGCTTCGGCCCAGCTCTTGCGGTCGACCAGGCAGCCAAGGCGGGCCGCCGCCGGGGTCGCGAACTGGATCGTTTCGGCGCAGCCGGAAAGGTCGGCCAGCGCTTCGGCGCAGGCCCCGAGCCGAGCTTGGGCGAGACCGCGCAGACAGATCGCACGGGGCTCGCCGGGAGCGAGCGCCAAGGCGCCCTGGGCGGCGGCCAAGGCGAGCGCCGGCTTGCCCTCCGTCACCTCCAGCCGGCCGAGAAGAATTCGCCAGGTGGGGTTCTTCGGATCGGCCGCGAGCCGCTTCTGCAGCTCCTCGCGGCGCGCTTTGGGCGGCAAAGCCTCGACCTTCGCCGCATCCTTTTGGCTGCGCAGCCGGGCGAAAGCCGGCGAGGCGACGAGCAATTCTTCGGGAACCCGCGCCGCCGCTTGGGCTTCGAAGGCGCTGCGCACCGCGACCGGCAGGTCGGCCTGGGTGTAGCCCGAAAAGCCGGCCTCGACCTCGGTCAAGCGCCGGAAGCTTTCGCGGAAGCCGTCGCCGTCGCCGCTCTGCCCCTGAGCCGCGGCGAGCCGCGCCAGGCATCCTCCGAGCGATTTCGGCTCGTCGAGCAGGCCGAAGCAGGCGAGCTGCAACCAGCGGGCGGCGGTCGGATAGTCGCCGCGGTCGTAGGATTGGACGCCGTCCGAATAGAGGCTGAGGTAAAACGGATCGATCGCGGCCGCCGCGGGCCGGGCGGCAAGAGCGACGACGCCGAACGCTCCGAGCACCGAGAGGCCGAGCCCGGCGAGCACCGAGCGGAAAAGCCGGAGCCGAACGCTCATCGCGTCTCCCGGCGTACCCCGGTATCGATCCGGCCGGCCGGGGAGAGGCCGTCAAGCGCCTGGTCGGCGATCACGGCGAGCGGGTTCTGGTCGAAGATCCGTTCGGCGAGCTCGTCGCCGTAGCGCGCCTCGATCAGCCGGCGAGCGCGGGAAAGTCCGGGCATCCGCCGCGACATCCCGTGGCAATCGCTGGCGACGAAATGGACCAGGCCGCTGTCGAGCAGCTGATGGACGTCGCTCTGCGCCCGCCGCCCGAACTCGCCGGTGACGCTCATCGCGGTGACCTGGACCGTGGCGCCCAACCCCACCAGGCGGGCCACCAGATCGGGCTCGTCGGCGAGCCACGGAATCAGCTCGGGGTGCGCGAGGATCGGCCGCCAGCCGGAGACCGCAAGCTCGTGGATCAATTCGTAGGCGTCGCGCGGCAGGGCATCGACGTCGAGCTCGAGCAGCAGCCAGCCCGACCGGGCGAGCGGCAACACGCCGCAGGCTTCGCCGGGGGCGGCGAGAAAATCGTCGAGGAACCGCCGGTCGACGTGAATTTCGCCGCCGGGATAGAGCGCGATCTCAGGTCCCACTTCGCGCTCGATCCGTTCGCGCAACGCGTCGAGCAGCTCGAGGTCGTCGTTCCACCAACTGCCGCGGCGTTGGTGCGGTGTGGCGACCAATCCGGTGCAGCCGTCGAGCGCCGCGTGGCGGCACATGGCGACCGCCTCGGCGAAATTCTCGGCGCCGTCGTCGATGCCGGGCAGGAAGTGACTGTGTAGATCGATCATCCGAGCCCCGGCGTCAGACCGCCTGGGCCTCCTTCTCATAGCCGCCGTACGATTCGTAATACCGGGTCTTGCGGCCGTAGCGGGCCGCCTCGGAACGATGCCGGTTGAGCACCACGCCGAGGATTCGCAGCTCCGCCATGCGCAGGCGCTCGGCGCAATCCCTGGCGTCCTCGCGCGTCACCTTGCCGGCGCGGAAGGTGAGCACGAGCCCATCGGACAGCGCGCCGACGATCGTCGCGTCGGTCACCGCGAGCGACGGGGGGGTGTCGATGATCACGTAGTCGAAGCGGGCGCGCATGGCGTTCAACCACTCGCGCATCCGGTCCGAAGAGAGCAGCTCGGAGGGGTTGGGCGGGATCGGACCCGAAGGGATCAGCCACAGGTTCGGCACGCCGGTTTCGACGAACACCGCGTCGGGCTCGACGACCCCCGTGAGCTGATTGACCAGGCCACTGCGATTGGAAACCTTGAACACCTGATGCATGCGCGGCTTGCGCAGGTCGGCGTCGACGATCAGGACGCGCCGGCCGAGCTGCGCCAGGACCACCCCGAGGTTCGAAGCCGTCGCGGTCTTGCCCTCGCCCGCCGTAGCCGAGGTGACGGCGATCACCTTCAGCTCTTCGGCGGTCGACAGGAGAAGCGAAGTGCGCAGCGAGCGGTAGACCTCGGAGATCGGCGAGCGCGGCCGGTCGTGCGGCACCAGCTCGATCTGCTCGCGATCCCCGGTTCTGGCGCGATCGGCGGGCGGCTTGCCGGACAAGGGCGCGCGCGTTGCTTTCGCCGTCTCGGCGCCGTAACCGTAGGCCCGACCGGTCTCGGAAATGTCGGGCACCACGGCGAGCGTCGGCAGCTTCAACCGCCGCTCGATCTCCTCCGGCGATTTGATCGTCCGGTCGAGGAACTCGATCAGGAACGCGATGCCGACCCCGAGCAGCAGGCCGAGCATGAGGCCGTAGGTGACGTCCTGGCGCAGCGAGGGACGGAACGGACCGCCGGGCGTAAGAGCCGAATCGATGATCCGGATGTTCGAGTCGCGCGTCCCCTGGAGCCGCGCCGAGACCTCGGTCTCCGACTGCTTCTTGAGCAGCTCGTCGAACATCTGGCGGCGGGTCTCGATCTCCACCTTGAGGTTGGTGTACTCGACCGCCGCCGAGCTCTGATTGATCGCCTCGCCCTTGCTGCGGTCGACCTCGGCGGACAGGGTCTGCTCCTGGCGCAACGCGGTCTGGTATTCGGCGAAGGCATCGGTTCGCGCCCGCGCCCCCATCTCCTCGATCAGCGCCTTGAGGTGCTGCTGCCCCTTTTCGATGTCCGCTTTGAGCGACACCATCGCCGGCCAGTCGGGCTTGTAGGTCTTGAGCTTGGTCTCGTAGTCGCGCTCCATCTTGAGCTGGTTCGAGCGCAGCTCGGAGACCACCCCGCCGGACAGGCTGTCGGCCACCGATTCCTTCCCCGCGATCTGCAGCTCGTGGTAGCGCGCCTCTTTCTCGATCCGAACCCTTTTCGCTCCCAGGTAGTCGTTGTTCAGCGTTTCGAGCCGTTTCAGGACGTCGTTCGAAGCCGGGTCGACGCCGCCGACGATGTCGCTGGTCCGGCTGAAGCGCTGGAGCTCGTTTTCTTTCTCCTGAATTTCCGACTTGAGCGTCTCGATCTGCGACGACAAGAACGAGGACGCCTTGCCGGCCGAGGTGTAACGATCCTCGATCCCGAGGTCGATATAGGCCTCCGCGAAGGCGTTGGCGACCCGCGCGGCGTACGCCGGATCTTTCGACCGATAGCCGATCCGGACCAGCGAGGTATTGCGGATCGGCTCGACCGACAGGCCGCCGAGCAACCCTTGAGCGGCGCCGCCCAAGGCCGCCGCGTCGTCCGCCGCGCTCGCCGGAGCGCCGGGGGCTTTCGCCGGCTCGACCGCCGCCCGTTCGCCGTTCCGGCTACGGGTGAGATCGAGGTTGCGCACCACCCGTTCGGCGAGACCGCGGCTGCGCAGCAGCTCGTACTGGGTGGGATAGAACTCGATGTTCCAGTAATTGTCCCAGGTGTTCTGGTCCGAGAGGACCGGCGCCGCGCTTTTCCGTTCGATCTGAACGGTGGCGGTCGCCATGTATTCCTTCGGAGTGATCAGGTAGTGCGCCACGCCGAGCACCAGCGCGGTGATCGAGCAGGCCGCGATCAACCGCCAATGACGGCGCAGCATGCCGACGTATTCGCCGATGTCGAATTCGGATTCCGCCGGCTCGGAGACCAGCTCGAGCGCCGGATCTTTGAACGCCAGGTTTTTCAAAAGAAGGACTCCTTCACCACCAGGACATCCCCTTCGACCAACGCGACGTCCTGATCCTTGCCGGAAAGGATTCGCTTGTAATCCGCGACGATCTCGCGCGCGCCGCCGCCGGCCGTGCGCTTGATCGTCAGCCGGTTCGCCGCGCGATCGGTCAGGCCGCCGGCCCGGGCGATCGCGGCGAGCAGGGTGATCCGATCGGTGCTCTTGAACTCCAGGGCGCCCGGGCGCGCGACCTCGCCCAGGCAATAGATGGTCACTTCGACGGCGGTCGGAACGTTGATCAGGTCGCTCGCCAGGATCGGGATGTTGACCCGCGGATCGGCGCGCACGAGCAGGTCGACGACATCGATCGCCACTTGATCCGACAGGCCGTTTTCCGCCTTGCGCAGGACGTAGATCCGGTTGCCGTGGTTCTCGGCCAGGCCGCCCGCGGCGGTGAGCGCTTCGATCAGCGTCCAGCGGCCGGAAAACGCGAGGTTGCCGGGGGTCTTGACCGCTCCGATCACCGAGATCGGTTTCGAACGAAACTCCGTCACCTCGACCGCGGTCGAGGCGCGTTGCACGTATTTCACTTCCAGCAGCGCTTTCAAACGGGCCGCCAGCTCCTCTTCCGTCAGACCGGCCGCGGGCACGTCGCCGATCAGCGGCAGGTTGATCATGCCGTTTTCGCTCACCCGCCGATCGACGTTGAGCTCCGGCACCTCGAAGACCTGAATCCTCAGCTGATCCTTCGGACCGATGCGGTAGCCGGGGTTCTTGGACTGCGCATGCGCGAACGCCCCGCCGAAACCGAGGCACAGGACGAGCAGCAGGATCAACTTTCGCATGACGTGGTGTTCTTGTCGCATTTGCGCCGCGAACCTGAAAAACAATTCAAATTCTATGCCTGAAGCCTTTCTACGCTGGAAAGGGCGTTGCAAGATGACGCCTCATTCTACTACCAGCCCTCGTTTCCGCCGCGAAACGTAATTCCAGCGCCGATCGCGGTCACCGAACGATCGAAACCGGGCAGATCGGAATTGATCTCCTGGCGGCTGAAGCGGAGGCCGACCGAGGAGGATCTCCCGGTCGCCAAGCTGAGCGATGCGCCGTAGGCGCGGAGGTCGTCCCGCCGCTCCGGCGTCCCGGGGATCGCGACCCGATAATCGTTCCGGCCCACCTCGACGAAGGCGCGCGCGCTGGTTCGGGAGCTGATCTCGAACCCCAGCGCCGCACCCACCCGGTCGTCCTGGAGGTAGGAATAGCCGGCGGCGAGGGTGTAGACGATGCCCCGGCTGCCGTACACCGAGCTGGTCAGGCGATGGCCGGTCTTCCACCCCGCCGCCAGCTTCGCGGTCGCCGAGTCGAACGGAACGAAGCTCGACCCGGGGCGCGGATCCGCGGATCGGGAGGCCACTTCGAGGTCGAAAAAGTGGTCTTCGTTCTGCTGCCGCAGCTCCAGGAAAGGCGAGGTGCCGGAGCTCGATCGATCCGGTCGACCTGGATCCACGACGAAATCGACCACCGCGCGTTCGACGCCGAGGCCGATCGAAAATCCGCGCGGCAGTCGATAGCGCGCGCCGCCGCGCAGAAGAGTCTCGTCGCGGTCGAATTGGTCGAACGGGGCCTCCCCCGCCGAGAGCGAAACCGAGCTGCGCAAGGCGATCTTCTCGAACCCGCCGAACAGAGAAATCCGATCGGTGACTCTGAGGGCGAGCCCGAGCGAGCCGCGGGAGGACTCCGCCCGGGCGAGCGCCGCGACCTCGGGGGAGAGAAACGCCTGTTCCTGCGTCCGCTCTCCGGTCGCCTCGACGGTCAAGCGGTTCCAGAAGGCGAAGGCGCCGATGCCGTAGCGACCTCCGAGCCGCCGCCGCTCGGTTGATTTCTGCCACCAGACGTACTCGGGCAGCGCCCGCACGGCCCAGTAGATTTTGGGTCCGGTATGGAAATACGCCCGCAGCCCGGCCCCCACCGTCGCGGTGATATCCCCGTTCTTCGCGCCGGGCGCGCCGAACGCGTTATCGATGTATTCGATGTCCCGCAGCTCCCACCAGGGGGCCACTCGGACCCGACCGAGGTGCCATCGGGCTTCGTCCGCCGCTTTGTCGAGAGCCCCCTTGCGATCGGCGGGCGGCTCGATCAGGCCGCCGGGCGGTCTATACTCGTCAAATTGCGCCAATGCAGGAGCCGCGATCGACGCCGCTCCGACAAAGAAGAGAAACGCGAGCGGGCGGCCGGCCTTCCGGCGGAACGAGGCTAGGGGATTTTGCACAAAGACCTCCGACCCCGGATGGATCTCCGGCGGTGCAGCCGCCCGGGCGTTCGGGGAACGGTCGCGCGATGATACGCCAAGCGGAATGGCTGGTGGCCGGTGCGGTCTCGATTCTCCTGCTTTGGGCGCCGCTGCCCTTCGGCAGCGTCACCTCGTGGAGCGAGGCGCTGCTCGAAGTCGCGATCTTCGTGCTCTTCGCCCTGGCGCTCGCGAGCGGCGAAGCGCCCGGCGCCCTGCGCGGCTCGAAGTGGCCGGCCGGGGCGCTCGCCGGGGTCGCCCTGCTCGGTCTGCTCCAGGCCCTCCCCTGCCCTCGTTTCCTCGCGGGAATCGTTTCTCCGGGCCACGTTCGCCTGTTCGATGCCGCGCGCGAGCTTCTGGGCAGCCCGCCCGGAAGCTCGATCGCGCTGTCGCTCGCGCCCGGCGAATC
>Ga0068860_100000656_pt1 | contig 40295 bp, 37 predicted proteins | sample KBSSwiS32_FD_66597 | JGI IMG/M metagenome (GOLD analysis project Ga0068860, IMG submission 66597) | Switchgrass rhizosphere microbial communities from Kellogg Biological Station, Michigan, USA - KBS Switchgrass S3-2 | ecosystem: Host-associated > Plants > Roots > Rhizosphere > Soil ... | reverse complement strand
AAGGCCCTTCCCCTCACGACAAGCCGCCAGGTCGAAACCGAACACGTCGTTGAGAGGTATGGAGAGAAAACAGCACCCAGAGAGGACTTGACAGCCAATACCCTCATAGAAGCCTAGGGCGAAGCCCTAGGTTCCAGGTCCGAGCCCAACGAATAAGGGCTGAAGGCCCGTGCCATCCTCTCGCGCGGCCCCCTCAATCCCAAACGTAACGTTCGTCATAAGCCACGCCGAATTCCGTGAGAAACGCGCGGTATTCCTCTTGAAACGTGTGGGTTCGGTGATGTTCTTCCTGGCCGTCGATGTAGATCAACAGCGCGTCCAGGTCCCCAGGGTTCAAGGAGAAAACCCCATAGCCGCGTTGCCATGCGAAGCTTCCGAGATCGGGTGACTGGGTCTTGAGCCATTTCGAGGAGGAGGTTTTTAGACCTTCGACCAGCGCCGCGATCGTGATCGTTCGGGACAGGCGAATCGCAAGGTGAACATGATCGGACACGCCGCCGACGCGGTCGCAGAGGCAGCCCGAATTTCGCGCGACCGTTGCCAGGTAGGCGTGGAGGGCGGGCCGAACGTCCGGGCCGAGCCATGGGTGACGATCCTTCGTGCTGAAGATCAGATGAAGGACAACGTTGGAGAGGGATTGTGGCACGGGGGTGGGTGGTGGCGGCGGAGTTGGATAGGGCGGGCTTTCAGCCCTTGGTTGTGGTGCCTGGTCGCCAACCTGGGGCTTCGCCCCAGGCTATTATCGGGTCGCGCCTTTGGCGCTCAGGATGTCCTGTGCGAGAGGGTATCGCTCGGCCACCTGCGGTTGAAGGACAAAGCATTTGGCGAGCGACATCGTGCCGCGAAATGAGGGCCGAAGGCCCGATCAATAATAGCCTAGGGCAACGCCCTAGGTAACCGGTCGCCACACGGGGACCCAAGGGCTGAAGGCCCGTTCCATGCTTCTCTCCGCCCCTACCCCCCGCACCTGCTATCATCCGCGGCCCTATGATCGCCGTCTCCGACCTGGGCAAGTCTTTCGGCCCGCAGACTCTGTTTACCGGCGTCTCGATGCAGTTCAATCCGGGCAACCGTTATGGGTTGGTCGGGGCGAACGGCTCGGGCAAGTCGACGTTTCTTCGCATCTTGACCGGCGAGGACCAGCCGAGCGAGGGGACGCTTTCGCTCCCCAAGCGGCTGCGCCTCGGCGTTTTGCGCCAGGACCATTTCAGCTTCGAGGACATGCCGATCCTTGAGGTCGCTTTGATGGGCAACAAAGAGGTGTGGGAGGCGATGGTCGAGAAGGAGCGCCTGCTCGCGGCTCCCGAGGCCGAGTTCGACCATGAGCGGTACGCCGAGGTCGAAGAGCTGATCCTTCATTCCGATGGCTACACGCTCGAAGCGCGGGCGGGCGAGATCCTGGAGGGACTCGGGATTCCGACCGAGGTCCACCGGAACGCCCTTTCCACCCTGTCCGGCGGTTTCAAGCTGCGCGTGCTGCTCGCCCAGGTGCTCGCCTCGTCGCCGGATGCGCTGCTGCTCGACGAACCAACCAACCATTTGGACATTTTGTCGATCCGCTGGCTGGAGAAATTCCTGACCGAGTTCAAGGGGACGACCGTGGTGATCTCGCACGATCACCGGTTCCTGGACAACGTCTGCAACTACATCGTCGACGTGGATTACGAGACGATGATCCTCTATCCGGGCAATTACCAGGCGTTCACGGAGGCCAAGGTCGGCAACCGCGATCGCAAGGAAGCCGAGATCGAGAAGCGCGAGAAGGAGATCGCCAAGCACCAGGACTTCATCGACCGGTTCAAGGCGAAGGCGAGCAAGGCGCGCCAGGCGCAGAGCAAAGTGAAGATGATCGAAAAGATCACCATCGACCGCCTGCCGCAGACCTCGCGCCGCTACCCGACGTTCAAGTTCAAGCAGGTCCGGCCGAGCGGCCGGGAAGTGCTGGTGATGGAAGGGATCTCGAAGTCGTACGGGTCGAAGCAGGTGCTCAACAACGTCACACTCCGCGTCGAGCGCGGCGAGCGCCTGGCGATCCTCGGTCCGAACGGGATCGGCAAATCGACCATGCTCAAGATCGCGGTGGGCGAGGTGACGCCGGACGCCGGCACCGTCCAATGGGGGTACGAGACCCACCCGGGCTACTTCTCGCAGGATCACGCGGAGCTCAAGGCTTCGGGCAAGCAGAGCGTCGAGGCGTGGCTCTGGGAGGCGGTGCCGGGCGAGACGATCGGCTTCATTCGCGGCAATCTGGGGATGGTGCTGTTCTCGGGCGACGACGTGAAAAAAGGGGTGGGCAACCTCTCCGGCGGCGAATCCGCGCGGCTCACCTTCTGCCGCCTGTCGGTCACCCAGCCGAACGTGCTGGTGCTCGACGAGCCGACCAACCACCTCGACCTTGAAGCGATCGACGCGCTGGTCGAGGGGCTCAAGACCTACGACGGCACGCTGGTCTTCGTCTCCCACGACCGCTGGTTCGTCTCGCGGCTGGCGAATCGGATTCTGGAGATCACCCCGACCGGAATTCGCGACTACAAGGGCACCTACGAGGAATACATCGAGGCGATGGGCGACGACCACCTCGATGCCGAGGCGGTGCTCCGGGCGCGTCGGGCGCAGCAGAAGAAGGCGAAAGACACGCCGCGCCTGGACGACAAAGAGCGCGAAAAGCGCCAGCGCACTTTGAGCAGGCGGCGCGACGAGCTGACCGCCTCGATCGACAAGTCCGAGAACCGGGTCCACGCGATCAACGAGCTGTTCTGCGATCCGACCTTCTTCGACCGCACCTCGCGCGACCAGGTGAAGAAGCTCGAACAGGAGCAGCACCAGCTGAACGCGAAGATCGCCGAGCTGATGGGTGAGTGGGAGACGGTCGAAGCCGAATTGGGCGAGCTGGCGGGGTAGGCGATAGACTTCCGCCCTGTGCCGATCCGCGCTCTAGTCCTTACCCTTCTATCCCTCGTCCTGGCGGGCTTACCGGCCGCCGCCGCGCCGTCCCCGGCGGATGCCTCCGGTTCGGGTCAGGTGGCCCTGCGGCTGGAAAAAGGGAGCGTCGCGCGTCATCAGCTGGTTGCGATCGGCCGGGACCTGATCCTCGATGGCGAGGCCCAGGCCGACGTCGCGGCGATCGAAGGGTCGGTCTCGATCTCCGGCAGCGTCACAGGCGACGTCGTGGTGCTCGGGGGCGATGCCCGGCTCTCGACCAGCGCGCGGATCGCGGGGGACGTGTTCGTTTTGGGCGGCACGATCTCGGCCGCGCCCGGCGCGCGGATCGACGGGCGCTCGGTCTCGTACCGCAACGCCTCGGTCGCCTGGATGACCCTGCTCGAAGGTCCGAGCCTCGGGCTCGAGAGCCGCTCTACCGTCGTGGTGGGAGCGAAGCTCGCGCTGCTCGCGGCCTGGTCCGCGCTCTTGATGCTGCTGTTCGCCGCCTGCGGCCGGCAGCTCATCTCGACCGCCGACGAGATCAAGGTCGAGCCGTTCCGGGGTTTTGCGACCGGGCTGGTCGGCGTGCTCGCCCTGGTGCTCACCGCCCTCTTCTTCAGCGCGTTCGCCGGGGCTTTGATCGGCGTGCCGCTGCTCGTCCTGGTGGTGCTTGCCGCGCTCGCGCTCAAGATGTGGGGAATGGTCGCGGTGTTCTATGCCTTGGGCGACTTCCTGCTCACCCGCGTGCTCCGCCGCCGGATGCGCCCGGCGAGCGCCGCCACCCTCGGCCTGCTGCTGCTCGGCCTGGTCAAGTTCGTCCCCTACCTGGGGGTCTGGGCCTGGACGGTCGCCACCCTGATCGGCGTCGGTGCCACGCTCGCAACGAAATTCGGCAGCCGGTCGCCCTGGTTTCAAGGGGCTTGACGCCGCGCCTTGACCCGACTCGGGCCAGCCGGTAATCTCACCGATTCGCGCGGTGCGTTTCCTGGGGGAAACGTGTATCGAGAGGAATCGATGAGTCAGGCAGTGGACGCGGGAAACGAGATCCGGACGATCGGCACGATCGGAGTCATAGGCGCGGGCACCATGGGGCACGGCATTGCGCAGGTCTCGGCGCAGAGCGGCTACCGGGTGATCCTGGTCGACGTGGCGCCGGCCGCCCTCGAAAGGGGACTCTCGGCGATCGCCAAAGGGTACGAGCGCCAGGTCGCGAAGGCGAAGCTGACGCCGGAGGATCGCGACGCCGCGCTCGGCCGCCTCTCGGGAAGCAGCGATCTCGGCGAAATCATCGCGGTGGATCTGGCGATCGAAGCGGTGGTCGAACGGCTGGAGGTGAAGCTCGAAGTGCTGCGCGACCTCGACCGGGTCTGCGCGCCGGGCGCGATCCTCGCCACCAACACCAGCTCGATCTCGATCACCAAGCTCGCCGCCGCGACCGGCCGGCCGGAGCGGGTGATCGGCATGCACTTCATGAATCCGGTGCCGGTGATGCAGCTGATTGAAGTGATCCGCGGCCTCGCGACCGATCAGGCGACCTACGACGCGGTGGCCGACGCCGCGCGCCGGATGGGCAAGACGCCCGTCGAGGTCCACGACGCGCCAGGATTCGTCTCGAACCGCGTGCTGATGCCGATGATCAACGAGGCGATCTATTGTCTCTACGAGGGGGTCGGCACCCCCGAGGCGATCGATCAGGTGATGAAGCTAGGCATGAACCACCCGATGGGGCCGCTCGCGCTCGCCGATCTGATTGGGCTCGATGTTTGCTTGGACATCCTGCGGGTACTTCTAGAGGGTTTCGGCGATCCGAAGTACCGGCCCTGCCCGCTGTTGGTCAAAATGGTCGATGCCGGACGGCTCGGGCGCAAGACCGGAAGAGGCTTTTACTCGTATGAATGAACCGAACGTCGGAGCTCTGGGCTCCGTCGGCGCGAGAACGAATATGTACTGTCAGGTCTGCGGCGCTATGAACCCCGACGAACGGGAGTACTGCGTCCGCTGCCATCAAAAACTCCTGGTCCTCTCGGGCACCGTGTTCGAGGAGGAAGAGGAAGGGTACGAAGAAGGTCCGGACGAAGGATTCTCGTTCGACGAGCACCTGCTGGAGCGGATCTCAATCCTCGAAGAAGCGGTCAAGCGCACGGCGGAAACGGTGCGCCAGCTGCTCTCCGCCCTCCACAAGCAGGAAAAGAACATCCTGATCAGCCAGACCGGCCTGTCCACCCTGCGCGAGATCCTGGAGCAGAAGAAGATCGTCGGCTGGGACGAGTGGAGCGAGCTCTGGGAATCCAAGATGGACTACCAGCTGCTCGCGCTGGAGAAGCGCGAGCGCTTCGTCTCGATCAAAGAGCGGATCGCCGCGCTCCACAGCGGCGACAAGCGGAAGGTCTTCCTCCAGCACCTGGACGATGCCGAATACGCCCTGTTCGGGTTCGACATCGAGCGCGCGGTGGGTGCCCTCGAAGCGGCCTACAAACTCGACCGGGACAACTACGAGCTGGCCTATTTCCTCGGCGAGACCTGCTTCAACGAGGGGCAGCCCGAGAAGGCATTGGTCTATTTCGCCCGCGTCCTGGAAGTGAAGCCCGACCATTACGAGGGGCTGGTCTATAGCGGCGTCATCCACTACGAGCAGGGGGGGCACGAGCGCGCCGAAGAGCTGCTCAAGCGCGCGGTGGCGCTCTATCCCGACACGTTTTTGCCCCACTTCAGCCTCGGCGCGGTGCATGCGAGTCTGGGCAATCTGGCGAAGGCGGTGCTGTTCCTGGAGCGCGCGGTCGAGGTCGATCCGGTGCCGCAGGCGCTCTATTTGCTCGGCAGCTGCTTTTACGAGATGGGCCGCATCGGCCCCGCGATCAAGCGGCTGCAAGAGGCGGTGCGTCACGATCCGGCGTTCGAGGAGGCCTACCACCTGCTCGGCCTCGCCTACCTCGACCGCCACTGGCACGTAAAGGCGCTCGCGGCGTTCCGCCGCGCCCAGCGGCTGAACCCGAAGAAGCTGCAGTATCAGGACATCGTGCGCTTCCTGTCCGGCCAGGCGGGCATGCCGCTGCCCGGCGTGCTCGGCGAAGCGGCCGAGTGGTTCGGGAAGGGCGAGGAACTGCGTGCCCGCGGCTCGGACAAGCAGGCGCTCGCCTGCTATCGCCGCGCGCTGTCGCTTGAACCGGAGAACCCGACGCTGCTGATGTCGTACGCAATGCTCTGCCTGCACCTCGACCGCAATCAGGAGCTGGAAGCGGCGGCGAGGAAAGTGCTTGAGCAGAACCCGGGCGAGATGCTGCGCGCGACCGCCTACGCCGCGCTGATCGAAGCGCTGCGCGGACAGGGCAAGTTCCGCGAGGGCAACCGGATCGGCACCCGGCTGCTCGAAGAGGGCGTGTCGAGCTTTTCCAAGACCATCGCCTACTACGAGATGGCGTATAACCTGGCGGAGATGGAAGAGGATCTGGATCAGGCGCTCGCCTATGCGCACCAGTCGCTCGAAAACGCGCCCGACGAGCTGAAGCAGTTCCCGCTCGCGGCGCTCGGCTGGGTCCACTACAAGCGGAAGGAATTCGACAAGGCGATCGATTTCCTCGCCCGCTCCTCCGAGCTCGGCACGTCGTCGAACACGCTCACCCACCTCGGCATGGCGCTGCTCGCCTCGGGCGACGAAGAGAAGGCGAAGAACGTGCTCGCCCGCGCCCGAAGCCTCGAAGGCCGCCGCGGCGGGCTGGAGGACCGGATGATGGAGTGCATGCGCGATTCGACGCGCATCCTCGAACGGGTCCGGCGCGGCCAGCGGAAATAGGGAAAACCTCAAAGGACCTAAAGGACCGCCAGGACGGCAAGGACGAGAAGCGCCGGTCCTTGATGTCCTTTGGGACCTTGTGGTCCTTTAGGTCCTTTCAGGAATGTTTGCACTTCGTTCAAGGAGTCGGTATGCGTTGGAGCAAGTATTACCTTTTCACCACCCGGGAAGTGCCCAATGACGCCGAAGTCATCAGCCACCAGCTGATGGTCCGCACCGGCATGATCAAGAAAGTCGCGGCGGGGATCTACACCTACCTGCCGTTCGGTTGGCGGAGCTTGTCGAAGCTGATGACGATCGTCCGCCGCGAGCTCGACGCCGCAGGGTGTATCGAGCTGTCGATGCCGGCGATCCAGCCGGGCGAGCTGTGGGTCGAGTCCGGCCGCTGGGAGCGCTATGGCAAGGAGCTGCTGCGGATCAAGGACCGCCACGATCGCGATTTCGTCTTCGGTCCGACCCACGAAGAGGTGATCACCGACCTGGTGCGCCGCGACGTCAAGAGCTACCGGCAGCTGCCGTTCAACCTGTACCAGATCCAGACCAAGTTCCGCGACGAGATCCGGCCCCGCTTCGGCCTGATGCGCGGGCGCGAATTCATCATGAAGGACGCCTACTCATTCCATACCGATGCCGAAAGCCTCGACGTCGCGTATCGCGAGATGCACGAGGCCTATGTTCGGATCTTCCGCGCCTGCCAGCTCGATTTCGGCGCGGTCGAAGCCGATAGCGGAGCGATCGGCGGCTCGGCTTCGCACGAGTTCATGGTCGTCGCGGGAACCGGGGAGAGCGCGGTCGTCCGCTGTCCCTCTTGCGGCTACGCGGCGAACACCGAGAAGGCCGAAACGAAGCGCGAAGAGACGGACGACATCGGAATGCCGTTCCCCACCGCGTCGGCCTCGGCGGAGCCGTTCCGTACCGTGCCGACGCCGGGCCACACCTCGGTCGAGGAGGTCGCGAAGTTCCTCGGAGTGGCACCCACTCAAGTGGTCAAGACCCTGATCTACGAGACCGAGAAGGGGATCGTGGCGGTCGCCATCCGCGGCGATCGCGAGGTCAACGAGGTCAAGCTCCTGAACCTGCTCGACGTCCAGCATCTGGCGCTCGCGAGCGAGGAGAAGGTGCGCCAGGCGACCGGAGCGCCGGTCGGCTTCGCCGGCCCGGTGGGGCTGCCGAAGACCGTCGAGCTGATCGCCGACCCGTCGGTGCGTGGCCTCTCCGGCTTCGTCTGTGGCGCGAACCAGGACGACGCGCACCACGTGGGGGTCGAATGGGGGCGGGACGCCCAACCCTCGCGCTGGGCCGACCTGCTGCTCGTGACGGGGGGCGACGCCTGCCCGCGCTGCGGCACCGCGCTCGAGCTGTTCCGAGGCATCGAGGTCGGTCACATCTTCAAACTGGGCGACAAGTACTCGAAGTCGCTCGCCTGCAATTACACCGACGAGGCGGGGGCCGAAAAGCCGATGATCATGGGCTGCTACGGCCTGGGCGTAGGCCGCACCGTGGCCGCCGCGATCGAGCAGAACCACGACGCGGACGGCATCATCTGGCCCCGTCCGCTCGCGCCGTTCGAAGTGCTGCTCGCCGCGCTCAACCCGAACGACCCGGCGGTGGTCGAAACGGCGGAGCGCATCTACGACGAGTTGCGCGCCAAGGGAGTCGACGTCCTCTACGACGACCGCGACGAACGCCCGGGCGTCAAGTTCAAAGACGGCGACCTGATCGGCCTGCCGGTGCGAGTCACCGTAGGAGCCAAGTCGCTCGCCGACGGCAAAGTCGAGGTCTCCTTGCGGCGGGATCGCGAGAAGCTCGGCATCCCGGTGGCCGAAGCGACGGCGAAGGTGATGGAGCTGTTGGATCGGGCGTAGAATTGAGGCGGTACAGGAGGTGCCAATGGTAACGGCCAAGCAGGCAATGATCCAGCTTCTTGAGCAGCAGCCGGACGACAGCAGCGCCGACGAACTGCTCCGCGAGATTGCGTTTGCCCGAATGATCGAACGGGGACTAGCCGATTCCGACGAAGGACGGACGATCGATCACGAAGAGGTGGTGGAGATCATTGCTTCGTGGGGAAAGTGAAATGGACTCGCGAAGCGTTTCGCTGGCTCAAAGAGATTCACGACTACATCGCTCTTGACAACCCGCCAGCGGCCCTGAAGACGGTCCAGGGGATTACCCGCATGGCTTCCACGCTCTCGGCGTTCCCTCAGCGAGGGTACCGTTTCGAGGAAGTCTCCGAACGGGAGATCCGAGTCGTTCTCTACGGTCACTACCGGATCGCCTACCTGGTCAAATCAACGGGAGACGTCGATCTGCTTGGTGTTTTTCATGGCGCGCTCGACATGGGGCGATTCTTGACGGATCTCTCCAACTCGCCGTGACCGCACCCCTCATCCGCAACGTTTCCGACACCGCCCGGTGGGTCGCGGCCTACCGGGCGATGGAGACGGCGCGGCCGGACGCCCTTTTTTGCGACCCGTTCGCCGATCGGCTCGCGGGGGAGCGGGGGCGTCAGATCGTGCAACTGCTGCCCCGCGGCGAGGAATCCGCGTGGGCGATGGTGGTCCGCACAGTTGTCTTCGACGAGATGATCCTCGCCGCGATCGAGCGCGGGGCCGATGCGGTGCTGAACCTCGCGGCGGGTTTTGATGCGCGGCCCTATCGGCTCCCTTTGCGGCCCGACTTCCCCTGGTTCGAAGCCGATCTCGCTCCACTCCTGGCTGAGAAAGAAGAGGCTTTGGTGGGTGAGGCTCCGGTCTGCCGGCTGGAGCGCCGAGCGGTCGATCTCGCCGATCGCGAGGCTCGTATCGCTTTGTTCTCCGAGGTCGCTGAGGCGGGCAAGAACGTTTTCGTCCTCTCCGAGGGGCTGGTCACCTATCTCACCGTCGAACAGGTGAGGGGCCTTGCCAAGGATCTGCACGCCGCCCAGAATCTGCGCGGATGGGCGTTCGACATGGCGTCGCCTCTTCTGTTGAAGCTGGCGAATAGGACATGGTCGAAGCACATGACCCAGGCACCGCTCCAGTTCGCACCCTCTTCGGGCGAACGCTTCTTCGCCGGCTACGGATGGCGAGCTGCGGAAATTCGCTATTCGCTCGACGAAGGGGAGCGCTTGGATCGGCAGCCGCCGGTAGGCCGATTCGCTCGCGCATCCTGGCGCCTGCTTCCCGAGGTGCTGCGACGACCCTTCCGCAAGATGGGCAAGTTCGTTCGCCTGGAACGCGTCTGATTGAGGGCCGGCCCACCGACCATGCACGAAACCTTCGTTCGCCGTTGCCACCTTCCCGTCTCGCCCGAGCGCCTGTTCGCCTGGCACGCCGAACCGGGCGCCTTCGCGCGCCTGACGCCGCCTGACGAGCCAGTCGAGCAGATGAGCGCCGATCGCGGTCTGCGCGAAGGGGAGCGGGTGCAGCTCCGCATGGGCGTCGGCCCATTTCGCCTCCCGTGGATCGCCGAGATCCGCGACGTGCGGCCGGGCCAAGGCTTCCGCGACGTCCAGATCCGCGGCCCATTCCGCCGTTGGGAGCACGAACACCGGATGGAATCCGATGGCGCCGATGGCTCCTGGCTCGAAGACCGGATCACCTATGAGCTGCCGCTCGGTTTCCTCGGTCACTGGTTCGGCGGTGCGCTGGTCCGCACGAAGCTCGACCGGCTGTTCGCCTACCGGCACCAGGTGACGGCCGACATGCTTCGGGGCGAGTAGACCCCTGTCGCCGGCCGTCGAGGTCGTTCGCCTTCCCGAGATTCCGAATTTTGGCACGGAGATCCTTGACCCGGGAAACGCCGAGACCTATCCTCGCCGCACCCTATGAACCTGGCCGGTCTCTGTCACGCCGCCTTTCGACCCTGCCCCTACTTCCGGAGAGATAGATGAGCGAACACAACCCCTTCGAGGCGATGCAGGCTCGTCTGCGTTCCGCGGCCGCGCTGTTCGGTCTCGACGACGATTTGTTCAGAGTTTTCATGGCGCCCAGCCGGACCATGATCGTCAGTCTGCCCGTGAGCATGGACGACGGCCACTGGGAGGTCTTCACCGGCTATCGCGTCCAGCACAACCTGGCGCGCGGGCCGGCGAAGGGGGGGATTCGCTACGACATGGGCGTCACCCTCGATGAGGTGAAGGCGCTCGCGGCTTGGATGACCTGGAAGTGCGCGGTGGTCGACGTACCGTTCGGCGGCGGCAAGGGCGGCATCGTCTGCGATCCTTCGAAGATGAGCTCGGCGGAGCTCGAACGGCTTACCCGGCGCTACATCGCCGAGATCATGGACGTCATCGGTCCGGATCGCGACGTTCCTGCACCTGACGTCGGGACCAACGCGCAGACCATGGCCTGGGTGCTCGACACCTACGCCATGCACGTCCGACGGACCGACAATGCCGTGGTCACCGGCAAGCCGATCAGCCTCGGCGGCAGCCTGGGGCGCGACGCGGCGACCGGCCGCGGGGTCCAGATCGTCGCGGTCAAAGCGATGCAGCGCCTCGGCCGTCAGCTCGACGGAGCGACCGTCGCGGTCCAAGGCTTCGGCAACGTCGGCTCCCACAGCGCGCGCCTGCTCCACGAGTCGGGAGCCCGTGTGATCGCCGTCTCCGACATCCGAGGCGCGATCAAGAACGCGAACGGCCTCGACATGCCGGCGCTTTTGGAGCACGTTGCGGCGACGAAATCGGTCTTCGGTTTTGCCGGCAGCGAGCCGCTCGACCCGACCGAGCTGCTGACCCAGGAAGTGGACATCCTGGTGCCCGCCGCGCTCGAAAACCAGATCACCGAAGCGAACGCCGCGGCGATCCGCGCGAAAGTCATCGTCGAAGGGGCGAACGGCCCCACCACGCCCGAAGCCGATCCGATCCTGCTCGAAAACGGCGTCCTCGTCGTGCCGGACATTCTGGCCAACGCCGGCGGGGTCACCGTCTCCTACTTCGAGTGGGTGCAGAACCGGCAGGGCTTCTATTGGCGCGAGCGCGAGGTGAACGAACGCTTGATCGAATACATGGAGCACGCCTTCGAATCGACATTCGCTACGACCGACAAGTACAAGACGAATCCCCGCCTGGGGGCCTACATCCTCGCGCTCGACCGGGTCAGCCGGGTGATGCGCCACCGCGGCTTCTACGCCTGATCCGCGAACCTATCCCTCCAGACATCGAAGTCACGGCCGCGGCGTTTTTCGCGGCCGTGACTTTTTCGGCGGGTCCGCCACGGCGGGAGCGAAAGCGGCCGCAAGGCGGTGCACGAAGTCACGGCGCCTTGCGCGTCCGTGACTTTCTCGTGGCGGCGGCGGGTGCCGCGGTGGGTTCGAACGCGGCAGCCAGTCGGCGCACGAACTCCTGAGCCAGGTGCGAGACCGGCCGGTCGCCGCGTTGGACCACGGCAATTTCTCGTGACGCGAACGGCTCCTCGATCGGCACGAAGCGGACCTCGTCCTTCGGCGCGTCGTGCGTCGCCATCTCGGGAACCAGGGCCACCCCCAGCCCCAGTCCGACCATCCGCAGGAGCGAGTCGAGCTGGCTCGCCTGGCAGACCACGCGGCAGTTCGTGCGCATCGCGCGGCAGACTTCGCCCACCTGGCGCCCGAGGCAGTGCAGCTCGTCGAGCAGGATCGTCGGCGGGCTCACCAGCTCGGCGAGCGAGACGCTGTCGCGCCCGGCCAGCGGATGGTTCGCCGCGACGGCGACCGTGAACGGATCGCGGCCGATCACCAGAACTCCCAGCCCTTCCCGAGTGATCGGCGTGCTGGTGACCGCGAGGTCGATCTCTCCCGCCTCCAGCGCGTCGAGCAGGCGCTCGGTCAAATCCTCGCGGACGTGGAGATCGACCGCGGGGAAGGTCTCGGTGAGCGACCGAATCGCCGCGGGCAGGAGAAATGGTGCGACGGTGGGAATGGCGCCGACCACCAGTCGGCCATGGCCGCTCTTGGCGTCTTCTTCCAAACCCTGCGGGATTTCCTGGAGCTGTTCGAGGATCGCCCGGGCGCGCGGCAGGAGCGAACGCCCGGAGTCGGTCAGTTGGATGCGACGCCCGATGCGCTCGAACAGGGGGCAGGCAAGCTCGCGTTCGAGCTTCTGGATCTGCTGGCTGATCGAGGGTTGCGCGACGCCGCAGCGGAGCGAGGCGCGGCTCATGCTGCCGAGCTCGGCGACCGCGACGAAGTAACGAAGTTGGTGGACTTCCATAGGCAGCACCTATCCATCCCGGAGGAAAGAAGTATTGGACCCTATCGATCCTACTCCTCTAACCTGCGATTCGAACAGGCTACGAATCGCCAGGAGGAAATGGATGTCCGAGAACCCCCGCTTGACCACGGCCGAGGGCGCGCCGATCGCCGATAACCAGAATTCCCTGACCGCGGGGCCGCGCGGCCCCCTGCTGATGCAGGACGTCCAGCTGCTGGAACAGATGCAGGCGTTCAATCGCGAGCGGATCCCCGAGCGCGTAGTTCATGCCAAAGGCTCCGCCGCCTACGGCACGCTCACGGTGACCCAGGACGTGACCCGCTACACCAAGGCGAACTTCCTCTCACGGGTGGGCAAACAGACGGAGGTCTTCCTCCGCTTTTCGACCGTCGCCGGGGAGCGCGGCGCGGCGGACGCCGAGCGCGACGTGCGAGGATTCGCGCTCAAGGCCTACACCGAGGAAGGGAACTGGGACCTGGTGGGCAACAACACCCCGGTTTTCTTCGTTCGCGACCCGCACAAGTTCGCGATGTTCATTCACACGCAGAAACGGCTGCCGGGGAGCAATCTGCGCGACATGGACATGCAGTGGGATTTCTGGTCGCAGTCGCCCGAGTCGCTGCACCAGGTGACGATCTTGTTTTCCGATCGCGGCCTGCCCCGGAGCTATCGCTACATTCATGGTTTCGGCAGCCACACCTACAGCTTGATCGACGCCGCGGGCAACCGGGTATGGTGCAAATTCCACTTCAAGACGCTGCAAGGGATCAGCAATCTGACCGGCGAAGAGGCCGCCGCGCTGGTCGGCGCCGACCGAGAGTCGCACCAGCGCGATCTTTTTAATGCGATCGAGCGCGGCGACTACCCGCGCTGGCGCTTCTGCATCCAGGTGATGACCGAGGCGCAAGCGGCGGCGTTCGAATACAACCCGTTCGACATCACCAAGATCTGGCCGCAGCGCGAGTTTCCGCTGATCGAGGTGGGAATCCTGGAGCTCAATCGCAATCCGCGAAACTATTTCGCCGAGGTCGAGCAGGCTTCGTTTTCGCCGAGCGCCACGGTGCCGGGGATCTCTTGGAGCCCGGACAAGATGCTCCAGGCGCGGTTGATGAGCTATGCCGACGCCCACCGCTATCGGGTCGGAACGAATTTTCAGCAGCTCCCGGTCAACCGGCCGCGCTGCCCGGTCATGCACTATCAGCGCGACGGCGTGATGTCCGTGGGCCTTGGCGAATCCTCGCCGAACTACTTCCCGAACACCGTGCCCGGCTCGCCGCGCGAAGCGCCCGAATTTCGCGAACCGGCGCTGCCGCTCGGCGAGGTGGCCGCCGATCGCTACGACCATCGCGACGGCAACGACGACTACACCCAGGCGGGGAACCTCTTTCGCCTGTTCGACGAAGGCCAACGCGACCGCCTGGCCAAGGCGATCGCGGCGCCGCTGTCCCAGGCGCGGCGCGAGGTGCAGATGCTCCAACTCTGCCATTTCTTCCGCGCCGATCCCGAATATGGAATGCGGGTCGCCTCGGCGCTCGGCATTTCCCTCTCGGAGATCGCGGCGATGGCGCCTGGTGCGATCGGCGCCGTCGGGACTCCCGAGCTCGTGGGGGTGGGGTAACGCCATGCGCTGCTACCCCTGCAACGAAGCCGGCCGCTCGACCGAGGCGGTCGCCCTCTGCCCGCATTGCCTGATCGGTCTCTGCGGCGACCACCGCGCGAGCCTAGCGACCAGCTCCCCGGGAGGCGTAGGCCTCGGCTGCGCCCATAAGCTGCCCTCGGCGCTCGGGAAGGAGAAAATCGCCGGCGCGGCGCCTTAGTCCTCTAGGGCAGAACGCGATTCGAGAAGACTCGGGCCGCCACGCCGAGCGAGAGCAAGCCAAGAATGCCGCCCGGTAGAAAAAAGTGAAGAGGATTCTTAGGCCGTAGCCGGCGCGGCGAGAAGCAATTCTCTTGAAGACCGTTGGAAATCACGATGAGGTCTATTGAGCACCAGTCGACGACTCCGGAGAGATCGCCTTCTGGTCGTTCACCTCCGACGGTAAGAGATCCCAAGGAACCATCGCAGACGGTTCCGACATCCCGAAGCCATTGCCTTCGAAGCCCAAATGCCCGACGGATTCGCCCGCATGGTCTATTGGCCCGGAGAGAACGGCGGCTGCAATTGGGCGGTCGAGTCGAAGACCAAGAAGGGTCGGAACCGTTTAACCAAGCATGGGTACGGGAAGGTCTGAATTCCCCGGCGCGCGAAGTGGGCGAGAGGATCTGTTTCGCAGCTTTGTGTTGACGATCTTTACTCTCATAGCTTTGTGGAGTAATCTTCATTCTGCTTGGCCCCTGCGTGCAAACGACCCAACGATCTAGGAGAAGCTCATGAAACACCTCTCAACGGCCTTGAAACTTGGATTTCTCGGGATCTTTCTGGTTCTGAGCCTCATCAGCGCAGTCCCGCAGCCCAGCCAAGCACTCCTGGCGGCTGGCCACTGCGATCCGACACCTTACATCTGCAAGTACTTCCCTGACGGCAGTATTGCGCCAGGTTCCTGGCACGAGCCCCAGTAAGGACAGAGTCCTGATGCGTGCAGGGGCCATGCACCTTCGTCGGGCCGTGCTTTTGGGGGCCTTGTTTGTCCTAACAAGCCTTGTTGTCAACAACTTTGCGATCAAGAGTCACCGAGCAATTGCTCCGCCTGACTTAGGTGCTCTAAATGACCGGGTCCCCCAGACGGCTAGCAACAGAATATGGCGCAATGACCTTATCAGTCTTGAGCCGTCTCTTTATGCTTCACAACCAGGGTCAATTGCAAAGGTAATTGATGGTCTCGACGGAGACCTTTATGCTCTAGATTTCAACGCGCAGAAAATATTAAATATTTCACGATCTGGCAAACTCGAGAGAGCCGTCAATGGCCCCGAACGTGGGTCGCGCGTTACCCCGGTCCCGACCGACATTGCGGTCGATCCGACAGGAAAGTTGTGGGTGGTAGACCTGACCTCAAATTCCATCTCCATCTTCTCGAGCAACGGGGAATTTCGCCGAAGTGTCACAACGCCACGTCCGGCATATCGAATCAGCCTGGCCGACGCCAAGGTTCTCATAATGCATCCGCCGGGAAGCGGGGCGCTCTTTAGCCTGTTAGACTCAAGAAACTTCTCTTTCTCGTCACTGCCGATTCTTTCGTTTAGTCAAGGTGATGGGCGAGCCATAGCATTCGACGGATCGATTGCTGCAGGGCCCGATGGTGGCTTCATCTATGCGCCACTCCGAATAGGAGCTTTTGTCGGTATCAAGCCCGGTGGAGACCTAAAATTCGCACGAGATACCATAGATGCTGAGGAGGTGCCGGCAATACAAGTCGACGCTGATAACTCCATGTTCATTGCCCGGGATGCTCCTGTTGCAGCGAAGAGTGTAAGCGTCATCTCGGACAAGGTGTGGATATTTAAATCTGCCAGGGTTCACCTAAAGCTCGCTAACGTTTTTGACGTCTATGACTATAATACCGGGGACTATAGATTCTCCGTCAAGCTCCATGGACTAATGTCCAACGCTTTCGCTCTTCGATCTGGAGTTGTAGTCTTGTCCAAGGAAAAGATTGTCAGTTTCAGGTGGTTGCCCACTTCAACAGGACAGAACAGTTGAACCTTTCTAGGTTGTCCGACAGCCTCTGCTCATGGCTGATCGCGTTGGTGTTCGTCGCCTCCGCGGTTGATAAGTTGGTGCACTTAGGGGGGTTCGTCAGCGCTCTCCAGAGCTATGTCCTCGTACCACCAGGTTTCGCTACCTATCTTGCGGGTCCTGTGATTGCTTCAGAGATATTCGTTGGCTGCAGCTTGATCCTTGATCGAACTCGCAAGGCAGGCGCACTTGCTGCTTGTTGTCTGCTGTCCCTCTTCACTCTCATGATCTTGGTCAATCAGTATTTTGGAGGGCGAGGAATCTGTGGCTGTTGGTTTACAATTACCATAGCTAGAGGGACGACTCAGCACGCTGTGCAAAATGCTCTCCTGCTCACAATGGCGGCCTTGGTCCTTTCTGGACGTAGAGAGTCTGAGCCCCGGGCATCAGCCAAGTAAGTCCACAAGCCTACAGGAAACAATGATTGCATCACCGCGCAAATCTTGGCAGGGCACAAATGGGAAGGTAATTGCGTGGCTATGTGATGCTTCAGGACTCGCGACCGGGAACCCCGGAGGTTCCGGGATCGGCTGTAGCCACGACCTTCGTCGGGAAGGCCGAGCCGGACGGGAGGTCGCCGCGGCGTAGGACCGGCCAACCGGGCTCCATCGTCGCCTCCCCCGCTTGACAACCCCGCTCGTTGCTGCGAGTGTATTAGTACACTGATACGCCGGGAAGGATTCCGGCGGCGCGAGCGAGGCCCTCCGTTCATGCTGAGGATCGATCCATCGGACCCGCGACCGATCTGGCGCCAGATCGAGGACGGGGTTCGTCATTTGGTCGCGCGCGGCGCTCTGCCGCCGGGGGAGTCGGTCCCCTCGGTGCGCGACCTGGCGCGCGACCTTCAGGTCAATCCGGCGACGGTCTCCAAGGCCTACCAGAGACTGACTGACGACCGCGTTTTGGTCGTCCATCGGGGAGAGGGAACCTTCGTCGCCGACCGGCCGCCCGCTCTCCCCGAGAGCGAGCGCGATCGCCTGCTCGGCGAAGCGGCGGTCCGCTACGCCAGCCGCGCGACGACTTTGGGAGCCCCTCGGTCGGAGGCGGTCGAGGCGGTGGGCGTGGCGTTGGATCAGTTGGCCGCCGGCCGGCAGGCCGAACGAGGAGACGAGCAATGACTGCCCCGACGACCTCCGCTCCGCCCTTGGCGGTGGCGGGGCTTTCCGTCCGCTACGGCCGGCGCATCGCCTTGGACGACGTTTCGCTGAGCGTGGCAGCCGGTTCGGTTTACGCCCTGCTCGGATTGAACGGCGCGGGAAAATCGAGCCTGGTGCGCTGCCTGCTCGGTCTTCGCCGTCCGGAATCGGGCTCCGCGACCCTGTTCGGCCGCGACGTCTGGAGCCATCGAGCGGCGGTGCTTGGCGAGATCGGAGTCGTTCCCGAAGAGCCCGACGCGCCGCCGACGCTGCCGGTCGGCGAGATCGCCCGATTCGCCGCCCGCATCCATCCGAAGTTCGACCGTACCGGCTTCGACGATCGGCTCCGCCGGTTCGGCGTGCCGGCCAACGTGCCGTTCGGCCGATTGTCGAAAGGGCAAAAGGGCCAGGTGGCCCTGGCCCTCGCACTCGCTCCATCGCCCCGCATGCTGATCCTCGACGACCCGACGCTCGGCCTCGACGCCAAGGCGCGCCGCTCGGTATTCGAGGAGCTGATCGGCGAGCTTGCCGAGCGCGGGAACACGGTGTTCCTCACCACCCACGAGCTGGTCGCGGTCGAGGGGATCGCCGACCGGGTGGGCATCCTGCGTGACGGCCGGCTGCTGGTCGACGAGGATCTCGAATCGCTCCGTGCCCGGTTCCGCCGACTCCGGTTCACCCGCCCGAACGATGGCGACGCGGTGGTCGATCGAGCTCTGGCGGATCTCTCGCCGGTTTCGGTCGAACGCCGGCCCTGGGGTGTCGAAGCGATCGTCTCCGCGTTTGTCGAGGAGCGTTGGACGCAGCTCGCCGGCCGCGCCGATCTGGGATCACCCGAGGTCGAAGCGGTCCGTCTCGAAGATCTCTTTCTCGCCCTCGTGGAGCCCACCGGGGCAAGCATCGAACCGAGAGGTGCCGCGTGAACGCCTTCGCCGCTATTTTCGCCCGGGAGCTTCGTCTCCGGCGCATGCTCCTGATCGGCGCGCTCGCCATCGGCTTCATCGGGCCGGTCTTTTTGGGGCTGAGCGGCCAAATCGCCGCCGATTCGGTGTCCGCCGTGGCGCTCCTGATCGGTCTGCTCACGTGCATCATCTACGCCTTGGTGCTCGGTTCCGGCGCCTTCGCCCGCGATCTGGTGGACGGTCGCCTCGGTTTCGACTTCGTTCGCCCGGTCTCGGGATTCTCGGTCTGGGCGGGTCGGATCGGCGCGGCGGTCGCTCTGCTCGTCGCCTCGGCGGTGCTTGTCGTGGCACCCGCGCTGCTGCTCTACCCGGGGCCTCATTCGCTTCCGAGCCAGGGTTGGTTTCCCTCGATCGATTCAACGGCCGGAGCGGTCGCCGCCGGTTTGCTCGTCTGTCTGATCCTCCTCCTTCTGACCCATGTGGTCACGGTGCTGTTCGCTTCGCGTTCCGCCGCCCTCGTTCTGGACCTGGCGGGTCTCGTGGCCGTCGGTCTCTGGGTCAACGCAGCCCTCGCGCGGCTCTACCGCAACTGGGCGCAGGATGCATTCACCGCCGGCTCGATCTCTTATCTCGTCCTCTTTCTCGTCGTGCTGATCGGCGCCACCCTGGCCCAACTCCTGGTCGGCCGAACGGATCTCACGCGTAACCACCGGGCGCTGTCGGTCGCGCTTTGGGTGCCGCTCCTCCTGGGGGCTCTCGCCCTCGATGCGGTTTCGCGGTGGGTGGTCTCGCCGAAGGCCACCGATCTCCTCGGCGCCGACGCCGTATACCAAGCGCCGGCCGGATCCTGGTTCGAGGTCGGCGGGAATCTTCGGCACCGAGGCTCGCTCGGGGGTCTATTCTTGATCGACGCGGCCACCGGTCGCGTGGTGCGCCAGGGTGTCTCTCGCGAGCGCTGGGCATTCTCGACCACCTTTTCGCGCGACGGGCGGATCGCGGCGTGGCTTGCCGATACGCCGAAAGAAACAGAGGTTCGTTGGACCGATCTCTCCGCGTCCGAGCCTAAGGTCGAGGTCGCGCCGATCTCGGTCGCAGGGGTTGCCGAAGTACCAGCCCTCTCGCCCGACGGGCGCTGGCTCGCCTTCCGCTCCGACCGGCGCCTGTTGGTGTTCGAGCTACGGACCGGCCGCCTCGTCAATTCGGTTCCCATCACCCCGGATTGGGACGCCCTGCGGATTCGCTGGATGGCCGAGGACCGCCTGCGGTTCTGGAGCGCGGGAGGAAACGTCGATATTAGCCTCGAACCGCGAATCTCGATCGCCGAGATCCAGGTGCCCGGAGACCCCGGACAAGGCGCGCCGGTCCCGGTGGGCATGATCCCGCTTTCGGTGCATGGTTATGCCTGGGACGTAAGCCGCGATGGAGCGACGGTCATCGTGCGGGAGAACAGGACGGCGACCGGGCGACGGAACCTATTCGATGGTCGGACCGGCGCCGCCCTGGGCGAGATCAACGAAGGGACACGGAGCGGCGGTTTCCTTCTGGCCGATGGCTCCGTGGCGATCTACGTCTTGAGTCCGGAGAGAAGCCTTGCGATCTACGACCGTACCGGGGTCTTGCGACGGCGTTTCTCCAAAGGGTTGCTGTTCGGCGCCCAGCCGAGCCCGAACACGATCCTCGCTTCGAGCACCGGCGCCGAAAGCTCACCGGGCCATCCCGGTCCGAGGCACCTGTGGCTCCTCGATCTGGCGACCGGGGGCATGCGGGAGGTTGGCCGAGGCTGGATCCCGGTGTCCCCCACGGTGGGCTCGGGAGTCGCGATCGTGCTCACCGGGCCGATCTCCTTCGCGCGCTGGGACCCGGCGACCGAGACCCTGAAGCCGATCGTCCTGCGCTGAGGCAAATCCGCCGACCGTCGAACGCCGAGGTGCTGCGTGAGAGCATTCGTCGCAATCTTCGCCCGTGAGTTTCGCCTCCGGCGCATGCTTCTGATTGGCGCGCTTGCGATCGGCTTCATAGGGCCGGTCTTTTTGGGGCTGACCGGCCAGATCCCGGCCGATTCGGTGTCCGCCGTGGCGCTTCTGGTCGGCCTGCTCACCTGCGCCATCTACGCTCTGGTGCTCGGTTCCGGGGCGATCTCCCGCGACTTGGTGGACGGCCGGCTCGGTTTCGATTTCGTTCGCCCGATCTCTGGATTCTCGATTTGGGCCGGACGGATCGGCGCGGCGGTGGCCCTGCTCGTCATATCGGCCCTGCTTGTCGTGGCGCCCGCACTCCTGTTCTACCCGGCGCCCCGTTTGTTTCCGACCCAGATGGCCTGGTCTTCCGCGATGAACTCAACGGCCGGAGCGTTCGCCGACGGTTTGCTCGCATGTCTGGCGCTTCTCCTCCTGACCCATGTGGTCACGGTGTTGTACGCCTCGCGTTCCGCCGCCCTGGTGCTGGATCTCGCCGGGCTCGTGGCCGTCGGCCTCGTGGTCAACGCGGCCCTTGCGCGGCTCTATCGCAACTGGGTGCAGGAGGTACTACGAGTCGGCGCGGGCTATTTGTTCGCGTTCGTTCTCTTGGTTCTGATCGGCGCGAGCCTGGCCCAACTGCTGATCGGTCGAACGGACCTCGCCCGCAATCACCGGGCGCTTTCGATGGCACTTTGGATCCCGCTTCTCCTGGGCGCGCTTGCGCTCGAAGCGGCTTCGCGCTGGGTCGTCTCTCCCGACTTTTCCGATCTCGTTCGAAACGCCTCCGTATCTCAAGCGCCGAGCGGAACCTGGTTCGCGGTCGCCGGAGATCTGCGCCGGCGAGAAGGCCTTGAGGGTCATTTCCTGGTCGATGCCGTAACGGGCCGGGTCGTTCGCCAAGGCGTATCGGCCTCAGGCCGGCCGTTCCCTGCCACGTTCTCGAACGACGGAAAGAGCGTCGCGTGGATCGCCTGGCCCCGAGGTACGGAGGTTCGTTGGGCCGATCTCTCGGCGTCCAAGCCGGGAGTCGAGACCGCGCCGATCTCGGTCGAAGGGTTCGCCAAAGAGCCATCCCTCTCGCCCTCCGGGCGTTGGCTCGCCTTCCGCTCCAACGGACGCATGCTGGTGTTCGAACTGAGAACCGGCCACCTCGTCCATTCGGTTCCGCTCAACCCGGATTGTGACGTCCTGCGGATTCGCTGGATTGCTGAGGATCGCCTTCGATTCTGGAGCGCGGAAGGGATCGTAGCGGGCGGCGAGGCGCGGATTTCGATCGCCGAGATACAGGTACCGGGAGACCCCGGAAACGGTGCGCCGGTCTCGGTGGGCACGATTCCGCTTCATGGCTATGCCTGGGAGGTGAGCCACGATGGGGCCACGGTCCTTGTGCGCGAGGCTATGCCTGTGCGGCGGAGGTTGTTCGATGGTCGTACCGGCGAGGCCTTGGGCGAAATCCACGAAGCGGCGCTGATCGGCGAGATCCTTCTGGCCGACGGCTCCGTGGCGATCTACGTTCCAGGTCGGGAGTCGTGGGACCTCGCGATCTACGACCGCTACGGAGTCTTACGCCGACGTTTCGAGCCTCGCGGAATTTGGGGGCTGTGGTTCGGGGCGCAACCGACTCCGACCACGATCCTCGCTTCGGCGGTGACCGAAGGCGCGCGGTTCGTTCCCAGCGCGACACGTCTTTTCCTTCTCGACCTCGCGACCGGAGGCATTCGAGAGGTCGCCCGAGGCGGCTGGATTCAGGAGCCCGAAACCGCGGTTTCGGGATTCGCCATCGTGCAGACCGGCCCGGCGACCTTCGCACTGTGGGATTCGGCGACTGAGACCTTGAAGCCGATCGTTCCACACTGAGGCGGATCCGATCGCCGCCGTGACAAAATCGGGGGCGTGAGCGACGCCCCCTTTGCCGTCCGTCTCGACCTCCCCGGTTGGACTCTCGCGTGGGCCGAGCTGAGAGTCGACCCCGAAAACTCAACCGCCCCTGCCCACGCCGCGCTGGTCGAAACCATCGCCCGCGCCCGGGCGCGCCACGGCGAGGCGCTCTCGGCCGAGCATCCGACCGTGACGGCGATCCGCAAACTGTTCCGCGCCGCGGGTTGCGATCCGACCCGCTACCGGCCGTCGTCCGAGGCGCTGCTCCGCAGGGTTTTGAAAGGCGAGGATCTGGCCGCGATCCAACCGCTGGTCGATCTCAACAACGCCCTCTCGATCGACCTCGCGGTGCCCAGCTGCATCATGGCCGCCGAATCCATGGAGCCGCCGCTCGTGCTCCGTGCCGGAGCGCCCGGCGAAACCTTTGAGTCGCTCCGCGGTCCGTTCTCTCTCGAAGGAAAGCCGCTCCTGGCCGACGCCCAAGGCCCCCTCGGCACTCCGATCACCGACAGCGTCCGAGTCAAGATCCAACAGGACACCGCCCACGCCTGGCTGGTCGCCTACCTACCGAAAGACGTCGTCTTCGCCGGAGAGGCCGATCGGACCTTGCGCGATCTGGCGGCGCGGTCGGAGGTGGAGGTCGGGCGGGTGTTCGGGGTTTAGGAAGGGCGGGTGACCCTCGCGACCCAGGCCATTGGCCTGGGCTGAGGTGACGCGACCCTTCGGGCCGCAAAAAAACCCCCGGCGTAGCGCGCTTTTTAGGGCCTGAATGGCCGTGTCCCGCAACCCAGGCCAACGGCCTGGGTTGCCTTACGGAGTCGCGTCCTCTGGAACTTCAGGCAAGCCCGCCAATCCCATCAACTCTTGCATCAGGCTGGCAGCGATTCCTTCCGCCCAATGATCGGTGGCGGCTTCGATCTCTTCGTTGGCCTTGGGCATTTCGACCAGGAATTTCTTTCCCGCGGGCGAGCGATAGAAATCGAGCAGCGCCTGAAGCTCCTCCTTGGTGTAGTGGGCGTCATAGATTGGCACGATCAGCTCGAAGATCGCCTTCGGGTCGATCCTTGCCGCCAAGCGCTGCCAGACGATCTCCGGCGTTTCCGGCGAGTCGGCGCGAACCTTCTCGAGGCCGGACGCTATGTTGTCCGCCGCGGCGGCTGGCGCGCCCGTGGCGTCGATCACCTGGCGAATCAGGGCAGCCTTTTCGGGATCGATCGCGGACGTCGCGGCAGGAGTCGCCTGCGCCCGAAGGGCGGCGGCGCTCGAAGCGAAGCACAGAAGCGTCAACAGAAAAGCCGGCCGGCGGTGGTTGCGGTTCATGGATTCCTTCCCTTCGCGTCGCGTTCGGCGAGGTCTCGAGAGAGAAGACGCTCGGAAAGCGGTCAGGTCTTAGGTGGCCGAAGTGTAGAGGACAGGTTAGGCCAAAGTCCTGTAAAATAGGCATCCCGAGAGGCCAGGGCTTGCCCGAGCGTACCTCCCGTCGGACGGTTCTTTTTTGATCCTGGGCGCGCGAGCGGGAACCGTCACGCTTAGGAGCGGTCCTCCACGGTGCCGCGATAGTCGCTATCGTCTCGCGATAGCGGTGTTCGGGGTTTCGTCCGCCGTAATCGGAAGCGAAGTCTCGGTAATCGCGGCGTTGCCGCCGTAATTTTCACGCGATTACCGCAGCAGCGATCACGATCGCCGTGTTTTCAATCGTGACTACCGTAGTTGGCCCGCCACTACGGTAAAAAGTTGGTCCCCGCCGCAAAATCTCCACGTGCAGCGCAATGTGCCGGACGACATCGCTTAGCTTCTCGCCGCCGCTGTAGGATGCGCGGGCTCGCCGCCTTTTGGCCACCCCCGTTCGAGGAGATCCTATGCGTCCAGGTCGTTTCTCTCTGCTCGGCTTACTGCTCGTCGCCTCCGCCCTTCCGGCCTTTGCGGCCGATGCGCCCCGTTCCCTCAAGCCCGAGGACGTCGCGGCTTTGAAGTCGGTTTCCGATCCTCAGATCAGCCCGGACGGGCTCTGGGTGGCCTATACGGTCCAGTCGATGGACCTCAAGAAAGACAAGTCGGATGCCGACGTCTGGATGTCTCCTTTGGCGGGCGGCGAGGCGGTTCGGCTGACCACGAGCAAGAAGTCGGAGAACACGCCGCGGTGGAGCCCGGACGGCAAGTACCTCGCCTTTCTTTCGGATCGCGACGGCGACGACACGGAGGTGTACCTGCTCGATCGGCGAGGCGGCGAAGCCTGGCAGCTGACCGAGTACAAGGCGAGCGTGTCCGATCTCGCCTGGTCGCCGGACGGCAAGAGGCTCGCGTTGATCGTCGCCGACGTCGATCCGGACGCGCCGAAGGAGGGCGAGAAGGACGACGAGAAAACGGAGAAGCCGATCGTCATCGACCGTCGCCAGTTCAAGCGCGACGGCGAAGGCTATCTGCGCGAGATTCGCGAACACCTGTACGTTTTCGAGGTCGCGACCAAAAAGACCGTCAAGGTCACTTCCGGCAAGTACGACGACAGCGAGCCGGTCTGGTCTCCGGACGGAACGCGGATCGCCTTCACCAGCAATCGAACCGACGATCCGGACGCGAACCAGAACAGCGACATCTTCGTGGTCGAAGCGAAAGAGGGAGCCGCACAGCGCGCCGTCACGACCTCGCCGGGAACGGACGGCTCGCCCGCCTGGTCGCCGGACGGCAAAGAGATCGTCTACGTCGCGGGAGGGCCGGTCTCCGACATGTGGTACGGCATCGCCTCGGCGGCCATCGTGCCGGCCGCCGGAGGCGCGCCGCGCGACCTAACGCGGGGTTTGGATCGCAACATCTCTTCGCCCCACTTCTCGCCCGACGGCCAACGGGTCTACTTCCTGCTCGAAGACGGCGGCAATCAGCACCTGGCGCGGGTCTCGGCGAAGACCGGTGCCTCCGGCGCTTCGGTCGACCGGGTGGTGGCTGGAGAACGCGAAATCGCCGGCTTCGATCTTGGCCCGAAAGGCGAGGTCGCGGTGCTCGAGTCGCAATGGGACCATCCCGGCGAAGTCTCGGCGGTCGGAGCCACGGGCAATCTCGTCCGCTTGTCGCACGCGAACGACGAGTTCCTCCACGGCATCCGGCTCGGCAAGCTCGAGCGATTCAAAGCGACCAGCGCCGATGGGACGAAGATTGACGCGTTCCTGACGCGCCCGCCCGACGCGCCTACGGGTAAGAAGCTGCCGACCGTTTTGCGCATCCACGGCGGGCCGACCGCGCAGTACACGACCGGCTGGAACTTGGAGTGGCAGATGCTCGCGGCGGGAGGATACGCGGTGGTCACGGCGAACCCGCGCGGCTCGACCGGCTACGGCCGCGATTTTTGCTACGCGATTTGGGCGGACTGGGGCAACAAGGATTTCGAGGACGTGATGTCCGCGGTCGACGGCGCGATCGCAATGGGGGTCGCCGATCCCGATCGTCTGGGCGTCGGAGGTTGGAGCTACGGCGGCATTCTCACCGACTACGTGATCACCAAGACCACGCGGTTCAAGGCGGCGATCTCGGGCGCCTCCGAAGCGAACTACTTCGCCAACTACGGCACCGATCACTACCAATACGAATGGGAAACCGAGCTCGGCCTGCCCTGGCGGAACGTCGATCTCTGGAAGAAGCTCTCCCCTTGGTTCCAGGTCGACAAAGTGAAAACGCCGACGCTGATCCTCTGCGGCCAGGCGGATTTCAACGTTCCGCTGCTCAATTCCGAGCAGCTCTACCAGGCGCTCAAGCGACTCGGGATCGAGACCGAGCTGATCATCTACCCCGGCCAGAACCACGGCATCCGCAAGCCCAGCTATCAGAAGGACCGCTTCGAGCGGTATCTCGCCTGGTACGACAAGCATCTGAAGCCGGGGAAGTAGGTTTGGGAGAGCCCCGGATCGCCGTAAGTACGGACGATCCGGGGTGTTCGGGTCGATCTTCGCAGCCGGCACGCCACACGACGTACAGATGACAGATTGACCCGCCAAGCCGAGCTCTCGTAATCTCGGGTGACCTTTCATTGTGCAACTTTCGATGAACCTCGACTCTCAGGCGGCGGTCGAGGAGAGGAGGCACCTATGGCATCGGCAGATCCCTTCGCTGCGATTCCCCAATGGGGCATGGTTCTCTTGCTGGTCGGCGGCGTTGCTCTTTTCTCGTGGACGTACGGGAAGGTGAAACCGGAAAGCCCCTCTTCTCCGTCGCAAGTATCTCTGGAGTTTGCGGGCACGCCGAAGGGTGTGGAGAAATTGTTGGGCGCTTGGGGTTTCGAAGATATCGCGGAACTGCGCAGCAGCATCCACTACGACTTTCTCTTCATCATCGGCTACGCGATTCCGCTCGCGATTCTCGTCTCGGGGCTCAGCCGGTACCTCGGGCGTTCCTGGTCTGTCCTTGGCGAATTGGGATCCGTGATCGCCTGGGCTCAGCTCGTAGCAGGTGGCCTGGACTTCGTCGAAAACGGTCTCCTTTTGGCAATTCTCCGCGGATCGAAGATACCCGCCTGGCCTCCCTTGGCCTGCCTGGCAGCGTCGGTGAAGTTCGGCTTCGTAGGTCTCGGCCTCGTCTGGATCGCCTCTGGCATTGTGATCGCCCTCTGGCTCAAGGTGCACCCTTCGATCCCGTGAGCAAGATTTTCCCGCTGCCCGCTCAAGTTCCGACGCCGGACCTCGGCGAGGTAACGGATCGGCCTGCGGGTCCCACGGCGAAGGATTGGTGGGCTCTCCTGGCCCCGCTCGCGATTGTGGGGGTCATCCCCGTGGTCGCGGCCTTCGTGCGGGGCCTGCCGGTTCTCGGAACGCACGACTCGCCCGATCGCCCTGGAGTCAGCCAACATCCTGCTGCTCATGGCCTTGCCGCTTCTCGTCGCACTCGCGTTCACCAGGTTTCGGGGGTTGGACTGGATCGCCTGGTTCGCCTGCCTCTGTCCGCTGACGAATGCCGCCCTTTCGAGCCCGGCTCTCGGGCCGTTTCGGGATTTTGACTGGAACTGGCAGGGCAAGCTGGTCAGCATTCTCGCCACGCTGGCGCTCCTCTTTGCCTGCCGCAGTCTGTCCTTCGAGGAGGTCGGCCTGACGTCCCGCCTCAAGCCCGGCTGGTGGAAAGCGGTGGTGGCTTTCCTGGTCGTCGCCGTGGGCCTCTGGGCTCGCCGATCGGGGGTTCTTCACTGGCCGGACGAGGAGACTTTCGCGTACCAGGCGACGATGCCGGGCCTCGACGAGGAGATCCTCGTCCGCGGCGTCTTCCTCGCGATCTTCACCCGCGCCTTCGGCCAATGGCGGACAGGGCGAACGATCTCGTTCGGCTGGCCCGCCGTGCTGACCAGCCTGATGTTCGGCTTTCTGCACGTGGCCGGCGTTTCCTCCGCGGGCGTCGAGTTCTACTGGTCCCAGATGACCGCCGCAGGGGTCGGATTGGCGCTCTGGTACGTCCGAGAACGCACCGGAAGCGTCTGGCCCGCCGTGGTGCTCCACAACGTCTACAACCTACTGGTGACCGCCGGCTGAAGACGCGGGAAGGCCGGGGGAGATACCCGATCCTTTCAATCAGCCGGGGTCAAAGGTTGCAATCAGCCGAACTCTAACCTAAGCCCAATGTTTGGTGAGAGATGCGGGCCGGCCAACTTTTCAAACAACCGAGCCTCTCGTGGCGCTCAGCTCGTGGGAAAAGCGGGTCCAGCGGCCCGGAAAGCGGCGGCGAAGCTTTCGCGGAGCTCAGGACGGGCGGCGAGCAGGTCCAGTGCCATGGCGTGCGGTGCGGCGCGCTCGACGACGGAGCGCATTCGCGCGAACCGAGCGCGCCAGGCTTCGGCGGGCAGAAGCGGGCGGGGGAGGCGGCAGGGAACCCCTTGGCCGAGGAGGAGCGTGTCGATCCCCTCCGGTCCCCAGAGCGGATCGGGGTAGTCGAAGGAGTTTCGCAGAGCCGGATCGTAAGAAAGCGGACCGCGACGCCGGAATGCGTCGAGCAGCTCGGCGTGGTGCGAAACGTCCACCTCGGAGCGGGCGGCCTGCCAAAACGGGGTGTCGAGGCGACGATTGAAACGATAGTGGAGGGCGAGGAACCAGCGCAGGTAGTCCCACCAGGCACCGACTCGCCGATTGAGCAGGGGCGCGAGACTCTGCTCTGCCCGGAGAAGCGGAAAGGCGCCGCAGAGCAGGCCGATCTGGCGGATCAGCAGATGGAGAGCCGTCGATTCGAGCGGCTCGACGAAACCGTAGGCGTTGCCGAGCGCCACGACGTTGCCCCGCCAGAAATGTTCGTGGCGACCGCTACGGAACCTCACTTCGCGCGCCTCTCCCATGCCCGGGTTGGTGCGCCGCATCTCGGCCTCGGCTTCTTCGGGGCGTAGGAAAGCCGAGGCGTAGACGTAGCCCCTGTGGTCGGAGTCGGCGTGCGGAATGCGCCAGCACCACCCCGCGGACATCGTCTCGGCCGTGGTGTAGGGGCGGATCCGGCCGCCGTGCGGCATGGAGGCGACCAGCGCGCGATCGGTCCAAAGGCTCGACTCGAAGCTCTGCCAGGGGGAGCCCAGGGCGCGCTCCAGGAGGAACGAGCGAAAGCCGCTGCAGTCGACGTAGAGGTCAAACGAGAGGCGGCGGCCGTCGGCGCAGACTAGGGCTCTTACCTCGTGCCCGCCCTCTCCGTCGTCGGTCATCTCGGTATCGACCAAAGTCGCTTCGACGTGCTCGATCCCTGCTTCGGCCGCCCGCCGTTTCAGGTACGAGACGAAGCGCTCGTTATCCAGGTGATAGGCGGCAGCCGTCCCCAAGCGACTGGTCCAATCGGCACTCTCCACGGTTTCGCCGTCTCCGGTTCGATAGATGCCGACCGCGTCCGCACTCATCAGGAGCGACTGGAGCGAGCAGGCCCGAAGATCATCCCCGCCCGGTTCGCCGTAGACCGACGGCTCCAAGAGGTGGACGGGTCCGAACGGGTAGTTGAAATCGCCGTCGCCGGGGGCACCCCAGAGGAAGCGGATGCCGAGCTTGAACGTCGGCCGGACCTCGGCGAACAGGGTGTGGACGTCGAGCCCGAGATCGACGTGGAGGAACTGCGGCAGAAGGGGAGTGGTCGCCTCGCCGACGCCGATGACCGGTATGTCCGGCGACTCGATCAGGGTGACCGTGAGTCCGGGGACCTTCTTCCGCAACGCGAGCGCAGCAAGATAGCCGGCCGTGCCGCCCCCGACGATCCCGACGCTCCGGACCAGCGAGCCGGGATCTTGCCCCAAGGACATCGCGGCGCGCTGCGGCCGGCGATCCTCGGCCTCGACGATCGAGATCGCGACGCGCTCGGCGAGGGCGGTCCGCGGCGGGGAGATCGACCCACAGAGCGGGCAGGCAGGATCGCGTTCGAGCGGGAGGCGGCGCGCCGAGGGCTGCGATCCTGATGGGTGAGGAAGCGGAAGCAGGAGGAGCGACCCAATGAATCCAGGTTCGCCACCGGGTCGGAGCACCTCGCGAACTTCGGCGACGATCGCCGAAATCACCTCCTCGCTCGATCGAGGGTCCACGGTTCCGGCGCGGAGCGCCGTGACCGCGGCGAGCGCCCCCTCGGGCTCCAGGCGAGCGAAGCGAAGCGCCGAGAGCTGTGCGCAGGCAAAGCACGGCCCGACCCCGGGCACTGCCGTCGGCCCGACCCGCACTCCGTCGGAGTCGGCGGTCGCGAAGAGGGCCGGTGCTCCTGCCGCAAGGCAGGCCGACTGCACGGCGAGAAGATCGCGATAAGAGACCTCTTCGAAGGCGCAAATGAGGAGCGCCACGCCGGAGAGATCCGTTCCGGCGAAGGAACTTGGCTCCAGGCGATGAATCTCGGCGCCGCCTTCCGCCGCTTGCATCTCGCTCTCGATCCGGCCCGCGAGCTTGCCGGATCCAACCACCAGGATCGTCGGAGGCGCCTGTCCCGCCATCCGATCCAACGGGTCATCGACCCGCCGCACCATTTCCCCATCAAGCGCGGCGAGCAGGCCGAGGACCTTCCGCTCGGGCAGGGGCGGATCGAGCGCCGCGCAAGCTGCGACGATCTCGGCCACGGAGCGCCGGCCGTCCACCTGGTCGAGAACGAGATTGAGAACGCCCGAGGGAATCCCGCCGAGGAGGCTCGCTCCGCCGGCATGACGCACGAGCAGGCGACCGTCGGGGAGCGCGATCGCCTGGGCGGCCGGATCGCGGCAAAGGACATCGGAGGCTGCGAGCGTCATCGAGTCGACTCAAAATCTAGCACGGACCAAGGCTCGGCCGGATCGGACTCGGCGCATACTGGTGCCTCCGAACCGAAGCGGAAAGAGGTGCGGCCATGAAGAGGATCTCGCTCAGATTCGTCAAGTGGGGAACCGGTCTGCTCGCGATCGGCCTTCTCACCGGGTACGGTCCCTTGGCCCACTACCTTCACGGGGGAGTGAAAGTCAGGTGCCCCTGGGCGCCCATCCACGCCCATGCGGTACTCCTCGGCTGGGTCGGCCTGACGATCTTCGGGCTCGTCTATCGGGCGCTTCCGGAATGGGGAACACCGAGCCCGAACGCGCTGAAGCTCGCGAAAGCCCAGCTCTGGATCTCGATCGTCTCGGTGCTCGGCATCTACGCCAACGGGATCTTCGGCTACCGGCTCCTGAATCGGTTCTCGCCGGGCTTCTACTACCAGCCGGATACCAAGACGCTGAATCTATGGCTGTCGATCGACGGCGCCTTCCTCACGCTCTACGCTGTCGGCTGCGTCCTCTTCATGATGGTCCTGTTTGGCAACGTGAAATACGACGAAGACGCCCGCTGATGGGCGGTGAGATATCGTGGTGCACCATGGAACTGCTGAGCGAGGATGACCTCAACCTCAAGGACATGACGGACGAGGAGCTCGGCCGAGCCTGGGACTTGTGGTTCGACCTCGCGCAGGCGACCAATGACTTCGATCCTCCCTACACTCACGGCGTCTTCGTGCTGTTCAACGAAGGTCCCAAGCCGATCCACGCCCCTTACGACGTGAGAACCGGTACCCGCGAGTAGAGCCGGTTTCCCTTGAGGCACGCCGCAGCCACCGCGCCCTGCCGCGGGATCGCTGTTCCCTCCCGCGGGACCAGCGAATTTGGGCCAAAATCGTTGATCCCTGCCGCGGGATCACTGGTCCTTCCCGCGGGACCAGCGAATTTGGGCCAAAATCGTTGATCCCTGCCGCGGGATCACTGGTCCTTCCCGCGGGACCAGCGAATTTGGGCGAAAATCGTTGGTCCCTGCCGCGGGATCACTGTTCCCTCCCGCGGGACCAGCGAATTTGGGCCAAAATCGTTGGTCCTTGCCGCGGGATCGCTGATCCCTCCGCCGGGATCACCGTTATTGGCGCTATCCGGAACCGAACTTCTTCCGAAGCCTTTCGATGTCGGCGGGAGACTCGATCCACTCTTCGGAGAATCCGCAGGTCGCGCAAACGAACCGGGTGACCATGACGCCGGAAAAGATCCACCAGCCCACCTGAATGTTGTTGCCCGATCCTCCATGTCCGATCGTTCCGGGAATCCGGAGCAGGTCGTGGGAGGCGCATTTCGGGCAGGTTCCGGTGTTTTTCATGGCTGACTCCCTCTAAACCGCTTCCACCAGCTCGCCCGATTGGACGTGCCAAAGGTCGGCGTAGGTTCCGCCTTTCGCGATCAGGGCGTCGTGGGTTCCCTCTTCGGCGAGGCGGCCGTCGCGCAGGACGAGGATTCGGTCGGCGTTGCGGATGGTGGACAGTCGGTGGGCGATGATCAAAGCGGTACGGCCCGCGGTCCAACGGCGGAGGTTCTCTTGGATCGCCCGCTCGGTTTCGGTGTCGACCGAGCTGGTCGCTTCGTCGAGGATCAGGATCGGCGCGTCTTTGAGGATCGCGCGGGCGATCGACAGGCGCTGGCGCTGGCCGCCGGAGAGCTTGATGCCGCGCTCGCCGACCAGGGTGTCGTAGCCGTCGGGCAGGCCGACGATGAAATCGTGTAGCTCGGCGTATTTCGCCGCCTCGACGATTTTTTCGAACGGCACGCCCACGGCGCGGTAGGCGATGTTTTCGCGCAGGGTGCCGTGGAAGAGATAGACGTCTTGGGAGACCAGGGCGATCGAGCGGCGCAGGTCTTCGAGCGCGAGGTCGCGCAGATCATGGCCGTCGAGCTTCACCGCTCCTCCTGTCGGATCGTAGAGCCGGAGCAGCAGCTTGATCAACGTCGATTTGCCCGCGCCGGTGGGACCCGCGATGCCGATCGTCTCACCCGGGGCGATGTGGAACGACAGCCGGTCGAGAATCCGGTCGCCGCGCTTGTAGGTGAAAGAGACCTGGGCCAGCTCCAGCTCGCCGCGCGCCCGCTCGATACGGATCGGTTCGGCCGGCTCGACGATCGTCGAGGGGGTGTCGAGCAGACCGAACGTCCGCCGCGCCGAAGCTCTCGCCCGCTCGTATTCGTCGAGCACCTGACCGAGCCGCACCAGCGGCCAGAGCAGCCGTTCGGTCATCATCGCGAACAGGACCAGTTGGCCGACCGTGATCCAGCTGCGGTGTTCGAGGATCCAATGGCTGCCGACCAGGAGAACCCCGGCGAAGCCGAGCACGATCGCCATCCGGATCACCGGGACGAAGATCGCGGAGAGCCGGATCGCCTGTCGGTTCGCCTCCCGATATTCGGCCGACGCGGCGCGCACCCGGTCGAGCTCGAACGCTTCGGCGCCGAAACTTTGGATGACCAGGATGCCGCCGATGTTGTTTTCGAGCCGGCTCGAAAGGCTGCCGACCGCTTCGCGCACCCGCCGATAGCGCGGCGCGATCCGGCGCTGGTAGGCGAGGCTCCCCCAGAGGATCAACGGGATCGGCGCCATCGCGATGAACGCCAGGCGCCACGAGGTGTCGAACAGCACGAAACCCGAGAAGATGAACAGCACGACGGTTTGAATCAGCTCGTTCGCGCCGTTGTTCAAGAAACGTTCGAGCTGGTTCACGTCGTCGTTGAGCATGGCGAGAGTCTCGCCCAGGCGGTGCTCCTCGAAGAACGCGATCTCGCGGCGCTGGATGCGCTCGTAGGCGTCGAGCCGGAGATCGTGCTGGACCTCTTGGGCGAGGGTCATGAAGTAATGCTGGTAGCCCCACTGGAAAAAGCTCTCGAAGAAGAAGATCGCGACCGAAAGCGCGGCAAGCACCACCGCCATGTTCCAGGCGTCGGAGGTCCCGGCGAGCCGCGCGATCCATTGCGGCGGCGAGCCGCGCAGCGAATCGATCACCCAACCGACCAACAGCGGCGGCATCAGGTCGAGGATTTTGTTGAGCACCGAGGACGAGACGCCGAGGGTGAGCCGGGTGCGATAGGGCGCCAGATAAGCGAACAGGCGCGCCATCGGGCGTTCCGCTTCGAGCAACAGGGGCGGTTGGGCGAGAGGGACGGATTCGGGCACCAGGACTCCTCGGCAGGGAGGGAATCGTAGCACCGGGTAGAGGCTCAGTTTGCCCCGCAGCGACTGGCTGCTGCCGAAGGCGCCCGAAGGAGCGAGGAGGCAAACTGAGCCTCTACCTAGCACCGAGGGGGCGGCGGGCCGGTTCCTGATTCGGTGTTATCATCTTTCGCGATGCGTCGTTCCGCCCTCGCCTGCCTCTACCGAACCGCCGCGCTTTTGGCGGTGCTGGTCTTGGTGGTCGCGCCGAATCTCGACGTCCATCGGGCGCAACAGGCACAGGCTTCGTTCGGCGGCGAACGGACGCTGATCTCCGAAGGGGCGAGCCACCCGACCGCGCCGCTTCACGTCGAGGCTTCGCCGCAGACGGAAGAAGAGCCTTGCGCCTTCTGCCTGTTCAGCGGCCAGATCGGCAACGGCCTGATCGGGGCTCCGATCCCGCAGCCGCACCTCGCGGTCCGGACCGCGACGCTCGCCGCCGCGGTCCGTTCGGAGCTCGGCGCCGCTCATCGCACCCTGCCGTCCCGCGCTCCTCCCGCGGCCTAAGCGCTCTCCCCAGCGCCCAAGCCCGGGACGAAAGACCGCGCCATCTGCGCGGTCGACCCTCCCGACATCTGAAGTCGAGTCGTATCCCGAAATCGGGAGGACCCTTATGGTTTCCGAGACCGTGCCCCACGGGCGTGGATCCCGTTGGACGCTTTTGACGTTGCTGTTCGCGGCGAGCGCCGCGCTCTTCGCGCCCCTTGCCCATCCCTTGGCCGCGCAATCCGCCGCGACCGATTCGCCGACCGCAGCCTCCCCTACGGTCGAAGATCTGCGCCGCGAGTTGGCCGCGATCAAAGCCGAATCCGAGCGGCGGATCGCCGATCTCGAACGCCGGCTGGCGGAGGTCGAAAACGCGCAGGCCGGAGCGACGACCGCGGCTACCGCGCCTTCCGCCCCGAGCGCCGAACCCGTTCCGGCCGACCAGCAGGCCGCGGTGCCCCAGGCAGGCGAAACGACCGCCTCGCCGGAGGTTGTACCTTCCACGGCCGATCTCGCCGCGGCGGCGGCGGAGATCGCGGCAAGTGCCGCGAGCCCCGCGGGCACCCCGGATACGGCGCCGCAGAGTCCGGCTCCGATCACGCTCGTCTCGGGAGGGGGCGGGAAGAATTTCTTGAACCTGTCGCTCGACGGCCTGATCGCCGGGGGCACCTCGACGGCGAGAGACATCGGCTTGCTCCAGACCGGCGGGCACGACCCGATCCAGCGCGGCTTCACGGTGCAAAACGTCGAGACCGTCTTCGACGGCGCGGTCGATCCCTACTTCCGGGGCCAGGCCAACATCGTCTTTCAGATCGACGACCAGGGTGCGACGACGGCCGAGCTCGAAGAGGTCTACGTGACCTCGACCTCCCTCCCGAAAGGATTGCAGCTCAAGGCCGGCCAGTTCTTCACCGAGTTCGGCCGCCTCAACCCCAGCCACCCGCACACCTGGGACTTCGTCGACCAGCCGCTCGTCAACGGCCGGTTCTTCGGACCCGACGGGCTGCGCTCGGTGGGGGCTCGGCTCTCCTGGCTGCTGCCCACGAGCTTTTACTCCGAGGCGTTTCTCGCCGTGCAGAACAGTCAGGGCGAGACGCTTTCGAGCTTTCGCAGCGTGCCCGGCGAAACGCTGTTCGGCCGCCCGATCCTGCCGCGCGATGTCGCGACCTCTTCCGACCTGTTGATCACGCCGCGCTACGCCGCCTCGTTCGACTTGAGCGACACCCAGACCGTGCTGCTCGGGGCCTCCGCGTCGCTCGGACCCAACGGCACGGGACCCGACGGGAAGACCCGGATCTACGGCATCGACGGCTTCTGGAAATGGAAACCCACCAACGCCTTCAACGGGTTTCCCTTCGTCAAGGTCCAGGGCGAGCTGATGCGTCGCAGCGCCACGGTCGATGCACTGGTCGACGAAGGGCTGCCCCGCGCGACTTTCGACGACTGGGGAGGCTATTTGCAGGCGAGTTGGGGCTACAAGCCCGGGCATGTCCTCGGTCTGCGGTTGGATCGCGTGAGCGGCGACCAAGGCGATTTCCAGGATCCCAGCCTCGCCCCCCGCTGGCGACTCTCGCCCGCGCTCACCTGGTTTCCCACCGAATTCTCGAAGCTCCGCCTGCAATACAACTTCGACCGTTCCGACGCCTTCCGCCACGACGAGCACTCGCTGTGGCTCCAGCTGGAATTCCTCCTCGGCGCGCACGCCGCCCACAAGTTCTAGGGGATATCGATATGAAGAGATTCGCTCTCACTCTTGCCCTCGGCACCGCGCTGCTCGGCTCGGCCCTGCCGGCCGCCGCGGTACTCAAGGTCGTCGCCACCACCTCGGAATACGGCGCCCTGGCCACCCAGATCGGCGGCGCCCGGGTGGCGGTCACGACGATCGCCAAACCGACCGAGGATCCCCATTTCGTCGACGCGCGGCCGAGCCAGATCGTCGCCTTGAACCGCGCCGACGTCCTGATCGAAGGGGGGGCCGAGTTGGAGGTCGGCTGGCTGCCGCCGCTGCTCGAAGGCGCCCGGAACGGCAAGATCCTCGCGGGCGCGCCCGGCCGGGTGGTGGCCTCGGAGGGGATTCAGCTGGTGGACATTCCCTCGGCCGCCGATCGCTCGCAGGGCGACACCCACCTGGCGGGCAACCCCCACTTCATGCTGGACCCGCTGAACGCCAAAGTGGTCGCCGAGCACATCGCCCGTGTGTTCAGCGCCCTCGACCCCGCGGGCGCTCCGACCTTCAAGGGCAACCTGGCGCAGTTCCAAGCCAGTCTCGCGGCCAAGATGACGGAGTGGACGGCGGCCCTCAAGCCTTTTGCCGGCCGGCCGATCGTCACCTACCACCCGACCTGGCGCTATTTCGGCCGGCGCTTCGGGCTCGTCGCGGACATCTTCCTCGAACCAAAGCCGGGCATCCCGCCCTCGCCGCCGCACCTCGCCGAGGTCATGCAGAAGATGCTGGCCCAGAAGATCCGGGTGCTGCTGGTCGAACCCTACCAGCCGAGGAAGACAGCAGAAGGGGTCGCGGCGCGCACCAACGCGGTCGTCGTCGACGTCTGCCAATTCCCGGGCGGACTGCCGGGCACCGAAACCTACATCGCCCTGATCGACGCGAACGTCAAGCGCATCGCCCAGGCGCTCGCGAGCCACTAGGAGCCCGCCATGGATCTCTTCACCCTTTGGCTCTGGCCCCTCGTCGCCCTCTGCGTCTTGCCGGCGGCGCTCGTCTACTTCGGTCTGCACGTGGTCGGACGAGGGATCATCTTCGTCGACCTCGCGCTGGCCCAGATCGCCGCCCTCGGCATCTCCACCGCCGTTCTGATGGGGGCGGACGCCGAGCACGGAACCTTGCCCTACGTGCTCGCCATCGCCTTCACGATCGCCGGCGCGGCGCTCTTTTCGCTCACCCGGTTCCGCCACCCGAGGGTGCCGCACGAGGCGATCATCGGCATCATCTACATCGTCGCAGCGGCCGCGGCGACCATGGTGCTGAGCCACACGGCATCGGGCGACGAGGAGATCAAGAACCTCCTGGTCGGCAACATCCTCTTGGTCTCCAAGGGCGAGGTGATCCGCACCGCGCTGCTCTACCTGGGGGTCGGCGCGTTCCACTACGCCCTGCGCAAGAAATTTCACCTCATCTCCTTCGACCCGGAAGAAGCAGAACGGCAGGGAATGCGGGTGCGGCTCTGGGATTTCCTCTTCTACGCGACTTTCGGCCTGGTGGTCACCAGCTTCGTCCGCATCGCCGGCGTCTACCTCGTCTTCTCCTACCTGATCGTCCCGGCCGTGTGCGGCGCGCTGCTCTCGTCACGAACGGCGATACGCCTCGCCATCGGCTGGGTGGTCGCTCTGACAGCAGGGATTACCGGCCTGGTGCTCTCCACCCAATGGGAGAGCATGGACCTGCCCACCGGACCGACCATCGTCTGCACCTTCGGGCTGCTGCTGATCCTGAGCGGCGTGATCGCCTTCGCGCAATCGCGGCGCCGCGAGCCTGGTAGCATCGCCGGGTAAGGAGAAACGCAGATGGCCAACGCATTGGGGCAGCACCTGATCGAAGAGATCGAAAGCCGGTACCGCAGCCATAAGACGCTCGCCGAGGCGGCGCTCGCGCAGGTCCCGGACGAGGACATTTTCCGCACCCTCGACCGCGAGACGAACAGTCTCGCGGTCCTGATCCAGCACATGGGCGGCAACCTGCGCTCCCGCTTCACGGATTTCTTGACCAGCGACGGCGAAAAGCCCGACCGGCATCGCGACGCGGAGTTCGAAGTGGCGCCCGGGACGACGCGCGAGCAGCTGATGGCGCGTTGGGAAGAGGGATGGGGATGTTTGCTTTCGGCCCTCGCGAGCCTGACGCCCGACGATCTGTCGAAGACCGTCACGATCCGCCACGAGCCGCATACGGTGGTCGAGGCGTTGGAGCGCTCGCTCTGCCATCAGGCCTACCACGTCGGCCAGATCGTGATGCTCGCCAAGCACTACGTTTCGGAGACCTGGCGGCCGCTCACGGTGCCGCGCGGCAAGACCGAGGAGTTCAACCGCCGGATGGCGGAAAAGGCGGGGAAGTAAGAAGTGGCGGAAGGGTAGAGGTTTCGTTTGCCCCGCAGCGACTGGCTGCTGCCGAAGGCGCCCGAAGGAGCGAGGAGGCAAACGAAACCTCTACCCCCCGTCGCCCTCCTTGCCGCCCCGAAGGCGATCGAACCATTTCTTGCGCTTGAGGGTCTTCGGCGTGCCCTCGCTGCCCAGCTGACCGGAATGGCCGGAGACATCGGTCGCGGTCGCGTACCACTGGAGGTTCTTGTTCTGGTGGAAGCTCGGGGGGATCTCGGCGGTGTAGAACGAGCCCGATTGGCGCAGCTCCAGCGTCTGCCAGGCGCCTCCCTCCGGCCGGGCGAACAGGGTGGCCTTGGTCACCTGGAAATCGTCGGTGATCCGCAGCGAAACCCGCGTCGTCGCACCCTTCTCGAATTCGGTCGCCGAGCCTTCGCGCAGCTCGATCGCGGGCGGACTCTGATCGATCTGGGCGAAATCGCTCTTCAGCCGGTCGGACAGCTCGCGGAAGCGTTCGACGTAGGGGCCGGTCGGGTTCGCCGTGCGGAGGATCGCGAGCCCTTCGTCCGGCCGCTTGCGCTGCGCCGCGGCTTGGGCGTTGGCCAGTATCCGGTCGAGCCGGGGATCGATTTCGGCGACCGTGCGGAGCCGGCCGATCCGTTCGCTTAAGCCCGCGCGGTCGGGCCAGGCGGCGCGCAGGGCCTCCAGCCGATCGAGCGCGGGCTGCGCCTGGCCGCTCTGGCCCAGACGATCGGCCTCGGCCTCGATCGTCGCCGCCGCCCGGTCGCGCAGGCGGGGGGCCGACCTGTCGCGCGGCGCCAGCTCGGCAAACGAGCGGGCGAGGCGGACCACCGCGAGCGGGTCGCCCTCTTTCGCGGCCTTTTGGAGCTGCGCCGAAAGGTCGACGATCTGCTGCGCCCGGGCGAAATCCGCTTCGGCCCCCGGATTGGCCCTGAAGAAGGCGACTCGATTCGCCGCGATGCCGCGTAGGGTGGATCGCAGCGCGGCCGCATTGCCGTTGCGCAGGCCGCGTTTCAGATCGGCGGCCAGGCGCTCGACCTGCGATTGGCCGAGCGAATCGCGCAGCGCCTTGGCCTCCTCCCGCTCCTCCGGCGAAAGAGTTGCGGCGTCCAGAGCATCGAGCGCGGCGCGCGCCGCGGTCTCGTTCCCCGCGTCGAGCGCGGCGCGGGCGGCGACCAGGCCGGGATTGCCGGCCGGGGCGGCTTCGACGAGCGTCGTTTGCAGGTCGGCCGGCGGCGGGCTTGGCGCGGCCGCCGGAGCCGCGGGGACGTTCAGCTCTTCTTGGATCTCCGTCGGGTCGACGTCCCGGTCGCGGAGGTAGATCAGCAGGGCGGCCAGCGCCCCGAGGCCCGCCGCGGTCGCGAGAGCGATCCAGAGGAGCTTCTTGCCGTTTTTCCCGGGAGGCCGGGCCGGTTTCGCGACGATGGGAATCTCGGCGGTATCGGGCGGCTTGATCGGCACCGCGAACGCCGGCGCGACCTCTTTCTGAAGCGGCGGCGGAGCGACCGGTGCCGCGAGGAAATCTTCGACCGACGAGAGAAGATCGGTCGGCAGTGTAGGCGGCGGCAGAGAGGTCGGCGGCAGAGAGGGTGGCGGTGGCGGTACCTCGAATTCCACCGCGGCGGGGGTCATGGGGGAGGACGGTAGGGGCGCCGGAGGAGCTTCGAGCGCGAGCGCCGGAAGGACTTCCGAGGGCGCCGCCGCCGGAGCCGGCGGCGCCTCGAATGCTTCCTCGAAACGGAGCGCGAGGGGCTCGCCGTCCGCGGCGGTGGGCGGAATGTAGACCGGGTTGGTCTTTTCACTCACCGAGGGCTGGGCGACCGGTCCATGGAGGGTTGTGCGCAGGCCTTTGTGGATCTCGCCCCAACTCGGCCGGTC
>Ga0068860_100000652_pt1 | contig 40455 bp, 33 predicted proteins | sample KBSSwiS32_FD_66597 | JGI IMG/M metagenome (GOLD analysis project Ga0068860, IMG submission 66597) | Switchgrass rhizosphere microbial communities from Kellogg Biological Station, Michigan, USA - KBS Switchgrass S3-2 | ecosystem: Host-associated > Plants > Roots > Rhizosphere > Soil ... | reverse complement strand
CCCGCATGGGTTTCTCGTTCGAGGGACGTTTCCGCCAGCACATGGTGTTGCGCGGCAAAAATCGCGATACGGATTGGTTCTCAATGACCGACAAGGAATGGCCGCGCTGCCGTGCGAACTTCGAGAAGTGGCTCTATTCCGGCGAAACTGTTTCGCTGATGGCGTTGAACAACGGGTAATTTCGCCGGGATAAAATGCAGACAGACTATTCTGCCGGTTCGAAATGCTTTTTATGCGTGTTCACCGTCATGCCTGCCTCCGTGAACTCAATATCGACAATGCCCTCATCAATTAAATGATACGTCGATTGCTTGACTTGTAATTCCATGTTTCGAACGAGCCACGCTTGTTTTTCAAGCGTATGATATATGGCATTTCGGAGAACTATCGTAATTTCCGTTCGTTCATCCATTTTGTTCGCGCCGGGAGGATATTCCAGATTTATGATTCCCCTGTCTCCTTTGGTAATCCCAGTCGTTTCAGCCCAGTATTCATTTAAATCCCTGAGCTTCCTTCGAATCGCATCGACATCCATTAATGTGATGCTCGTTGTTACGAGAGTTCCCGGAACGATGTAATCACAGGGTTTGTTCCAGCACTTGGTAACGCCAAGCCCCAAGGGTTTGCCACATTTTGGACAGAGTGGTTCTAAACTCATTGAATTAACAGACGAATAGGATCATTTGTTTAACTTCTCCGCAATAGGCACGCCCTTCTCGCCAATCACAGTCATCACAATCTTCACAGTTTCCGTGCCATTGTTTTTGCCGTTGTGTGGGGTATTCACGGTCTCGGCGATCGCCTGCCCTGCCTGATAGGTCAGTGTTTTGCCACCCTCCACCTGCACGTCCAATGTGCCGGAGAGAATGTAGGCGAAGCAGGGCATGCGGTGGATGTGCCAGCCGGTTTCCTTGCCGGGCGGGATTTCCACGAGCACGGTGGTGACCTGCGGCTTGTCGGTCTTCGGATATTCGATCGGCTGGCCGGTCGCCGTGACGGTAGTGCGAAGTAGCGGCGTAACCTGGATTTCCTTGCTGTAGTCCGCGCCATTCGGCTCGGCGAAGGCTACGGCAGTAAACGCTATGATTGCTGTCAATGCTGCGAAGAAACGGAATGAGAGTCGGTGCATAAATTGGATACTAGCTCCTGGAATCCAGGCTGGCGAACATTTCAAAGGTCACCTCTCGCTCCCGCGCGTGGTCCACCATGGGTGGCGGATAGTTTTTAGCGATGCTCCCGCCATCCTCCGGCGCCTTTACAAGCCGTGCGGCGGGAACATCGCGCAATTCCGGCACCCATTGCTTGATGTATTTTCCCTCGGGATCGAAACGTGCCGATTGCGTCCACGGGTTCTGGATACGGAAATAAGGCGCTGCATCGGCCCCGGTGCCTGCGCTCCATTGCCACCCCCCGTTATTCGAGGCGATCTCGCCATCCACGAGTTTTTGCATGAAGTAGCGCTCGCCGTGCCGCCAGTCTATGTGCAGGTCCTTTGTCAGGAACATCGCCGTGATCATGCGCAGGCGGTTGTGCATGAAGCCGGTGGTATTAAGCTGTCGCATGCCGGCATCCACGATCGGAAAGCCCGTCTCGCCATCACACCAGCGCTTGAATTTCTCGCCGGCCTTCCGCCATTTCAGGGCGCGATGCCTGGGATTGAACTCCTGCTCCAGCACCTCCGGAAAATGCCACAGGATCTGCATGTAAAACTCGCGCCAGATGAGTTCATTGATGAATGTGAAAATGCTTTTCCGCTCCCCTGCGCCGGCTTCCTTTGCCCGGCGCACGCACTTTTCATAAATCTCGCGGATCGAGATCGTGCCGTGGCGCAGATCAGCCGAGAGATGTGATGTCGTGCGCCCATCCGGCGTGTTGCGGTTCGCCGCGTAAGTCAAAAGCGGGCCGCGTAAAAAATCGCCCAGTCTCTTCCGCGCCGCACGCTCCCCAGCCTCCGGGATTTGCGCGGAACTTTTCAGTCCCCAATTCTCCAGCGACGGCACCGCCAGTGTCTTGATGCCGGGTGGTACGGAAAGTTTGCGCACCGTACCCTGCGAAGAGGGCTTTTCCGTCTTCATCCACGCTTTTGAAAACGGTGTAAAGACACGGTAGGGACCGCCTGTCGAGGTCATGATTTCATCCCTTTCGTGGATCGCGACGTCCTTGAAGGCGCAAACCTTCACGCCAAGCTTCCCCGCCATCTTCACCACACGTTCCTCCATGCCCCTGCCAAAAGGATCGGGATCACGGTTGAAATAAATCGCCTCCGCCTTGGTCTCGTGCACGAGTTTCTCCAGTTCTGCGTCAGCGCATCCGCAGCGGAAGATCAGCTTACCGCCGATTGCCTCGATATTTTGCGAGAGCGATTTCAGGCAGCCGCACAGATACTCCTGCCGCGCAGGCCCGGTCCACCGATGTTCCGTCCTCCACTCGCTCGCGATATAGACCGGCACCACCTCCTCCGAATGCCTGCGCGCCTCGATGAGGGCGGTGTTGTCGGTGATGCGCAGGTCGCGCCGGAACCAGTGTATGACAGGCATTGCGTGAATTTTAGATTTTCGATTTCGGAATTTCGATTTATTACGTGGGAGTGCCTAATCGTGGATGCCGCCCAAAGCAACCATGCACGCACACAATTTATGAGTAAAATCAAAGCAGGCATCATCGGTCTCGGCCACATCGGAAAATTTCATGCGCGCATTCTTTCTGAATCCCCAAGTGCCGAATTCACCGCCATTTACGACAGGGACCACACAGCGGCAAAGCGCATCGCGGATCAATATGGAGCCCGTGTCATGGATTCCATGGAGGAATTTGCCGGGGCTGTGGATGCCGCCACCGTCGCCACACCCACGCCAACCCATTTTTCAATCGGCAAATATCTCCTCGGGCGCGGCAAGCATGTCCTCATCGAAAAACCGATCACCGAGCACACGGCCCAGGCGAAGGAACTCGTCGCCCTCGCGCATGAGCACAATTGCATTTTGCAGGTGGGCCACGTGGAGCGCTTCAACCCCGTGCTCGGCGCGCTGGAGCAGCATCTCTCCAGCCCGCGCTTTATCGAATCCCACCGCCTCTCCCCTTACCCGAACCGCAGCGTGGAGATCGGCGTGGTGCTTGACCTGATGATCCATGATCTCGAAATCATCCTGCACCTCGTGGGATCGCCGGTGAAGAGCATCGACGCGGTTGGGATGCCTGTGCTGAGCCGCGGCGAGGACATAGCGAACGCCCGCCTGCGATTTGAAAATGGCTGCGTCGCCAACGTCACCGTGAGCCGCGTCAACCCGGAAAAAGTGCGCACAATCCGCGTTTTCCAGCAGGACGCCTATATCGCCCTCGACTACCAGAACCAGACCGGTGAGATCTTCCGGATCAAGGATGGAAAATCCGCGAACGAAACCCTGGAAATCGAAAAAGGCGAGCCGCTCAAGCGCGAGATAGAATCGTTCATCCGATGCTGCATCGACGGGGTGAAGCCTAAGGTCTCCGGCCACGAGGCCGCCGCGGCACTGGAACTCGCCATCGAGATCACCAACCTCATCGAGGCGCAAACCAAAACACACAAGACTGGCAAATAACACACGATGGACTTCCCAAAATCCGTGGAATCAATCTGGGCCCCGTGGCGCGTCGAATATTTCAGCATCGACCGCTCCCGCGATTTCCTCACCGAGGCCGCGCAGGCCACGGATGACGCCGCGCACCTTGTCGTCGCCCGTCGCAAGAACACCTTCCTCATCATGAACCGCTTCCCTTACGCCGTCGGTCACATGATGGCTGTACCGTACCGCAAGGTCGCGGACATCGCCGGCCTCACGGAGCAGGAGCGCATGGAACTCTGGGATCTCGCCGCGCACGCGCAATCCCTTTTGAAAAAAATCGTGAATGCGCAGGGATTCAATATCGGCCTGAACATCGGCAAGTGCGCCGGCGCTGGTTTTGCGGACCATCTGCACCTGCACATCGTCCCCCGCTGGGAGGGCGACAGCAATTTCATGCCGGTACTGGCGGATGTGCGCGTGATGCCGGAAGCCTTGCAAAGCCTCTACGGAAAACTCGTCGCCGCGCAGCAGACGTAACGAAATAGGGGGGCTAGGAAGCCTTCACGACCCACTTGTCCATGCTGCGCAGGCGCCCGGCAAGTACGTGCATGACATGCGTGGCAAAAAACGGCGTTTGCTGCACGAGGAAATGGAAACGCCGCTGATCAACCTGCGCAAGACGGCATGTCGTTTTGGCGGTGACAGTCGCACTGCGCGGAGCCTGCTCGATTAATGCAATCTCACCCAGCAACGCTCCCTTCTCTGCCGTCTCCACCACATTCCCGCCGATGGTCACATCCACGGTGCCTTCCAGCAGCACATACATCTTGTCCCCGATATCGCCTTCGTTGAATAAAATCTCCCCGGGTGAAAGATTGACCGTGTCCGTTTCCTTGGCGAAGAGTTCTGCAGGGTTCATGGCAAATACGAATTAACATGCGAACGTAGATGTCGCCATTTTCAAAGCAAGCGCTCAATTGTTACGATTTCGTAACAATCCCGGCCAGATCATCCGCGCAATTCCACCTATGCGTGCACGGGCCTCGCGATGCGTTTGCTGCGGTCGATCAAGCTGAAAGCGACCTTGGCAACTGCCGCTGCCCCCAGGAACACCAGCAGCCATTTCCAGCGTTCCAGTTTACCCGGGCGTGTGATCCAGACGGTCAGCTCCGCATTCGCTTTCAATTTCTTGAAATGGTAGACTTTGCCCTCTGTCGGAAAATCGACCGCCAATGAAATCGCCCCGGCCTGCTGCAATTGCGGTTTTGGCGCGGCTATCCCTCCGCCCACAGCCATCGCTGTTCCGGCGAAAATGGACGAGCCTGATATCGTCAGACGCCGGGGTTCGTCCAACTTGGCTTGGGCCTCTTCCATTTCCATCGGGGCAGGTTTCGCGGCCGCTGCCGCAGCCATCGGAGCGCCAGGCGCAGCCGGTGCGCTAACAGCCGAATTCATTGCCATCTGCTGTTGCGTTACATTGTATTTGAGATTGGACCTGGCGTTGTTCAGCACCTTTACATCCTGTTGTCCGGCGGCAGCTTCCTGTGTCGCCATTTGCATAGCCTCATTGGCCGAACCCATGGCCGTGGCTTCGGCGCGATCCGCATAAACGGCACCGTCCTGCGCAAGCTGCTTCTGCGCATCCTGAAGCTGGGCAACCGCCTGCTGCTGCATTTGCAGGGTGCCGTTTCCGCCTGTCGCATTGGTAATCGTGCCCAGGGACACATTTCCTTGAAGCGCAGCTCCCGATCTCAGAGTTCCCCCCGTCACACTCATAGTTCCATTGGTTGTGACGTTACTCTGCAAAATCCCCCTGGAAACATAGTCCGTTCCCGCATTCACCCGTGTTTGATCAGTCGTCACCTTTTTCTGGTCATTCTGTTCCGTGCCCTGCACATTCATCACATAGTCATTGATGTACAATTTCTTCCCGGCCACCTCCTTGCGATCCACTTCCTTCGCCTTCTCAAGCACCTGCGCTTCCTTGTCTGAAGCGGCGTAGCCTCCGTTGGCCGACCAGCTTTGCGCAACCGGTGCGGTGGGGGTGCCCTGCGCCAACCCCGCCTGGGCTTGCTGGAGTGATTGCTGCACCTTTTCGAGTTCAGCCGCGGCCTGTGGAACGGCATGCTGCTGTACAGGGCTGACCCGTTCAACTTGCTCCGCCAGTTTCTGCTGGGAATCGGTGACCATGGCATTGCTCTCAAACATCTGTTTCTGCCTGCCCAGTTCCTCCTGGATCTCCCGTTTCTTGGCCGCGACATCGACACTCTGCTGGCGGAATGCGCCCTTGTTTGCAGAAACATCGTCCATGTCTTGATCGTAGAGGTTCGCGGAATTGCTGTCCTCGAGCGTCTTTGCCAGCCGTTTGAAATTATCCCCCGCATTTCTAGATGACCAGGAATTCCTCCCCGATGAGACAAGATTGTTCAGGCTCTTCAATTCATCGAGCATCCCCTCAAGCTTTTCCGTGCGGTTCACCTCGGCCAGCACCTCCTGCATGTTTCCTCCAAATCCGGACGCATTCAAATCCTGCGGCACATACAGATTCCACAAGGTCCGCTCCACGGTGATTCCCACCACCTCGGGATCCGCTAGAGTGTTGTGGCTCACCGGCCAGAAGCGGCCGCCCCTGCCATCGCGATATACGAGCTCCACGTCATAGGAGACGTCACCCGGTTTCGTTTTGATCAGGGGAACGAGGAGCACATCCTTCCCATCCACCTTGCCTTTGTCCGCCCGCACGTTTTCACCGGCCACGCTCACGCTCGCGAGGTCCGCACCGGCCGGCAGTTTCACGGGGAGGAATTGCAGCGAGCGGTTTTGCAGATGATACGACGCCCGGTGCCATTCGCTGCCGTCGGCCCGGATCGCGGTCGTCAACTCCGCCCACGCCACGAAGGCGGAGCGCCCCGCTTCTTTCTCAAGCCTTGTAAGATCGATCTGCAATGTCCAACCGGGCAGCGCACGGAACAGCTTCGCATTGCGGGAAATCTGCGGCAAAAACGGGATCTGCCTGCTCTGTGCGACGTCCAGCCCGCCCGGATGCACCTGCATTTCATACTCCGACGCATTGTCCACGATCACGAAGCCCTCGACTCGGTCGATATCCAGTATCTCGAATGCCGGCAGCGATACCTTGCCATCACCCGGCAGATCAAAATCGGCGTTGAACTCAGTCTCATCGGTGAGTTCATTTTGAAAAGCCACGCGATAGATGCGCCAGCCCTCCTCCACCTTCGAGGTAGTCTCCCGCACGTTTTCGCCCGTGACCCGCGCCTCGGGGGCGGCAGCCGGCAGTTTGAAGGAAACCCCCGTCGCGCTACCCTGGCGTGCGGTCAGTTTCGCATGGGTGCTCACGGAGACCCAGCTCTCATGCGCCTGTGCGGACATCACCCACTCGCCCGTGATACGGGCAGGGAGCGTCTCGAGCTTCACGCTCGCGCTGAACCCGCCCCCCTTGAACGAAAAGCCGCGTTTTCTTTCCATGGGCAGCATGATCCTGAAATCCGTGGCGGCATTCTGGGGGTTGATCTCCTTTGCGTTCAAGAGCGTCATGCCCGCCTTCACCGACCTGCCGGCCGCGATGATGCCGTTCCCCTCCACCTCCCATGCCGCGGGCAACGTGAGCGGCTTGATCCCGAGTTCGTCCGGGGATGTTTTATAAAGTTTTACAAGATGCAGCACCAGCGGCGTCATGGCCGGGGATTCCCCCTTGAACCTCACATGCAGCGCGTCGCCCTCGCGCCACCAGTCCTTGATCCGCCCGCTCTCGACCGCCTGCACCACGAAATCCGCGGGCAGTCCGAGTGTGATATCGAAAAGCGAAGTCTTGTCCGGCCGGAGCTTGAGCGCGGCGACCAGCTCGATCTTGGTGTGGTTTACCTGGTATACGTAGCTGATCTCCGCCTTGTTCGAGAGCTTCGCGGGCTGCACCTCGTAATCCAGCAATTCCCTGTCCCCAGTCCCCGAAAACGCGGCCACCAGATGCAGACCGGCCCCTCCATCCGCGGGAAATGAAATCTGCCGGAATGCGTCGGACGGTTTCGGCGTCACATTCATATCCTGCGTCGAATACAGGGCCGCTGTAAGTTCAATGCGGTTTGCCGCCGCGGAGAGAAATGGAAATTTGCGCCCGGGGGCCGACAGCGGGCGTTCTGCGTCCGCGGAAAATTTGAAGGAACCGCGGGCCGGCTCGGTGAGGACGATCTCCAGAACCTGGCGCTCTTTTTCCACGGAGAGCTTCCACGACTTGAGATTTGGCACGTCGAGTTTCACCAGCGAGAGCGCCTTGTCCAGCGGCACAGTGAAATGATCCTGTTGCGATTCCGGAAACGAGAAATCGAATTGCGCGTGGAGCAGCTCCACGGCGGGCGTGATGTTCAGCGTGGCCGTGATTTTCGCAAGCGCCGCCTGCGTCATCGTGGCGAGCCCCACCGAGGAATCGAGGGCGATCTCCGCCCTGTCCGTCTCACCAAGCGCGGCGGTCACGATTTTCTGGTTGCCGTTGATACGCTCGACCACCCCGTTGCCGGGCTGAATTCCCGCTTTCATCTGCTTGTCCGGCAACGTGACCGAGAGCAGCGTCCCGGCTGTCTTCGGGATATTCCATGTGATGCGGGCGTTGCTTCCCTTCACCGGGATTTCAAACGTCACCTCAATGTGGTGCGGCCCGGCCTTTTCGATCACCACTTTCGCGGCATCAAATGGCGCCGGTTGCCCGTCCAGCAGAAGCGACCCGGCCTTCACCTGCTTGAACGGAAGCGGCACGCTTACCCAATCGTCGCCGAAAGTCTGGAGATCAATCACACCTTTCACACGCAGCGCACGGTCCACAAGGACGGCGTCGTAGCGGGAACTTCCGAGCACATAGCGCTCCTTGAGTTTTTCCGGCGGGATGCCGCGTTTGGTCGCCTTCGCCGCTTCCCACAATTCCACGAAACGCTCGTAGGGAACGTAAACCTGATTTGGCTTCTGCCCCGCCAGCGGTTTCGTGGCATCGAACGGGATGATGACCGTTTCGGATTCTACCGGGGCAGGCCCGGATTTCGAATCCTTCCCGGGCGAACTGGCGCCAGCCGAAACCACAGCCATCAATATCATCGCGAGTTGGAAAATTCTTTTTTTCATACAGTCCCCGCCTCCACCACACGTGTGCGAAACACCAGGCGCGTGGAAATTTGATGAATGAGAAATCCGGCCAGCCAGCCCGCAAGGAGCGCGTTGCACATGCCGGTGAGGGATTGCGCCACGCACAGCGGGAAAAATGTCAGCGCCAGAATTCCCCACACGAGTTTCCGCCATGGACTCCTGCCCAACGCAAAGAACGCGATGCCGCCGGCCACCCACCAGATCCACCCCCGCCGCGCCTCGCTCCACCAATCGACATAATGAAATTTCACGTTCTCAGCCGCATAAAGGCCGTCGAACGAAAATTCCCTGCCAGCCCTGTCGAGATCGATCTTCATTGGCAGCAGCCCGGAGGCTTTTTTCGCCTTGAAATCAATTCCGGCGCTGCCTGTAACGAGACCGCTGATCGAGAGCATCCCGTCGCTAATTTGCGCAGTTCCGGGCGACGGGGCATTGGGTTCGTGCACTCCAAGTGTTCCAACAATCTGGTCCACCAAATCCAGGTTCGCCTCCGTATTACGAATAATGAGTTTGTCGCTGGATGCCAGATAAGTTGCGACTGCTCCAGGTGGAAACTGCACGCCACTCCTCTCGAAGTAATCCTGAGTACTCATCCGGGAACTCGAAGCGCCGATGGCGTTAGGGGATTGATTCAGGAAACTCGGCGGAATGTTATATTCCTTTGTAATAAGGGTATCCGTGGGCTCGGAAAGAGGCGCGATCGTAACAGCGTAGGGATCGATTTTCACCTTCAAGCCGGAAAGATTTGCAACATAACGAAGCGCCTCGCCCAGCGGAATATTGGTGAGTGAAAGAGTGATTCTCGCTTCGCTGGGAGAGATGACGGGTGGAGCGTTGTTTGCGGTATCCAAAGTGGATTCAAGTTTCAAAACGATGCTGACTCCCCTGCGTGCGGGATCAGGTTCGGTCGTATCGCAATCACGGCTTTTTTGTTTGAGAAAATCGATGGCTTCACGAACGGTCGCTTCGCGAAACTCGATCTTCGGAATGATGATGTGATTGAGTTTATCCTGAATATATTTCGTATTGCGGACATTGGTTGCAGCCATGTCTATTTGCACAGTGTTACGGTCACGCTGTGGTAATCCTTCAAAGGCGGGCACAGGGCCAGCGGCGCTTTCCGACCGCGGCACTACGAGGGCGGTGTAGGCTGGCGCACCACCCGGGAGACTTGTCCCCTTCCACCATCGGGATGCGATGAAGAGGAGTGGCATCACCTGCGGAGTTTCGGTCGCACGTAAATTGCTATCAAACGCCGTATAACTGAATCCGTCCGGCAGCCAGATGCGCCACGAGCTTTGCAGCACGGGAATGCGCGCGTCGAGCCGCGGGGCAACGAGATTGTATCCGCCGGAGGCGCCCCATTCGTGACGGCGTGTCTCGTAGAGCAACTGCACTTTGGTTGGGTGCGTGCGGTCGAGCGTCGCGGAAAGCTGCACACGCACGACATTCGGCCTTTCGGCCACCGGCTTCATTGGCTGGTTGTCGACCGTGAGAGACCAGATGTTCGAGCCCTCCGGCAGCGTGACATCCAGAAACTGGTCCCCGACCGTTCGGATGTAAAACGCCGCCTGGTGTCTCTCCGCTCCGCTCGTGGAAACCACCGTGGCGAGATCCAGCTTGTCCGCCAACGTGGTGAGAATCGGCGCGGCTTCATGCTTCACCCCCTCGAGTTTCAGCGAGTGTTGCTGCCCGAGATAACCGAAGACGCCGATCACATGATGCTTCGGCTGGTAATCTGCGAGCGTGGGCGCATGCAACGGGTCGAGTTCATTCATGCCGCTGGTCTTGAAACTGATCTCCGTGGCGGTGTTTGCCTCGACCGCCCATGTGCCGGACTGTTGCCGCACATCGAGCGGCGACACATCAGGGATGTCGACGTGAAAATTTGCCTTCGTTTCGTCAAACGGGATCACCGCATGGAATTTCAGCGTGTAATTCCCGCTCGTTTCCTTTTGCAGGAATACCGTCCATGTGTCGCCGTCACGGTTGCGCTCCGCGATCTGCGCGCCGTCGAAATAAAACTGCTCGGCGGATTCCGCAGGCACCTTGATGCGGAGTTTCCGGACGCCGGAGTGCAGGATGTTGAAATTCAACTGGCCGTGGACATCGAGCGCGCCATCCATCGGCAATGCATAACCCAGGAGCGTGGATTGCACCTCCGCCTCGCGGCGCGCAACCTTCACCTGGAGCTGGAACGTCTCCCGCCGGAACCATGCAAAATCCCCCTCCACCGGCGTGGTACGCCCGTCGCGCTGCTCGAGATCCTTTGCCACGGAGGTCTCCAGCCGGAACATCTCGTCGGCTTTCAATGCAATATAGCCATTGATCTTTTCCGCCCCTGGAATCTTCAGGTCCCCCAGAGAAACCTGGTCCGTCTCCGGCCATTTGGCGGGCTCCATGCGCGATTTGATCTTGAATACACGCTTCTGTCCCGCGCCGAGGCCGTCGCTCCAGCGGATTTTTATGGTATCGCCATCGGCCTTCCAGTCCGGCTCGGAATCATCCTCGTTGCGCACCGAGAGGAGTTCCTCGCCCCCGGGCATGACAAAGCTGGTTTCAAAAATCTCCCCTTCCTCGCCATTCAGGGCCAGCGTGCGCCCGACGGAAATATCCTCGCGCTTGAATTCCGCCAGCGTATCGAGATCGGCGCTGAACTGAGGCTTGATTTTTTCCACCACGACCTTGATCGACGCGGGCTGCACGGCGAATCCCCATGCCGAGACAAACCGCGCATCCTGCTCGATGCTGTTGTCAAACAACCCCTCGCCCTGGACCGTGCCCGGCGCGGCCGTGATCTCCTTCACTTTCACGCCCTTGCTTCCGATCACGGCGAATTTTCCCGCCGCGCGACGCACACCGGTCACCACCGGCAATGGCAGCGGCAGCGTGTCCCGGGCCTGCTGCCCCAGCGACGGCATCTCCAGCAGCACGCGCAGGGCGGTCGTCCTGCGGTCGCCGGGAGTCAGGTCGACGGTGAGCATTTCGCCATTCGCCGTCCATTTCAAAACCTCACCGCCGAGTACCTGCAATGGTGTCGCGCCTTTTGGAATCGCAATCTGCACCGAGGCAGGCAGGCTGCCCAGCGCGGCGTTCAGCACGATACCGAGATCGGCCTGAATGCGCGTTTCATCGATGGAATAAATATAACTGCTCTCCTGGAACAGGATGGCTGCGCCCTGTTGCGAACTTCCCGTGCTACGCCACGTGAGCACCGCATCATTCTGTGAGGAAAGCGCCACGCCCACGGTCGTGGTCGCGGTGGTTTTTTTCACATCCACCGCGCTGGAGCTTTCCACCTGGGTGTCAGCGGGAAGGCTCAATTTGAACAGGCCCGCAGCCGCCTGTGGCAGACTCAATTGCAAAGAACTCACGCCGGAATCCTTTCGCACCGGCAGCATGAATTCCGCAGTGATCCTGTGCTCGCCGCGCCCGCGGATGATCAGTCTTGCCCCCTCCCTGGAACCGGCCACAACCGCATCCCCGTCGAGCTTGATGTCGCCCAGCGAAAGCGCCGCCAGCCGCAGCGGAACCTCCGCCCATTTTTCCGAGAGGACATTCACGGTGAATTCCGCCTGCACATCCACTACATCCCCGCTCAATGTCCCCGTGTAACGCGCCGAGGCGAGCACCGCGCGTTGCGGAGGCTCAGGGGTTGAAGGAAGATTTTTTTTCGCGTCGCGCAACAGCGCTTCATACTGCTCACGCGTCAGCAGGACGGCGCGCGGAGTATCCTCCAGCACGGTATTCAAATCAGCCACGGGCACCCATAGTTCGCGCCGGTCCGGCTGTTTCACCACATCATCCGCGTACGACGCATGGATCACCATGCCCGCAATCGCAACGGCCCTTGCAAGACTCGATGGTCTGAATCGTTTCATGGATCAGATCGTTGGAGGCTGTTCCACGGCGGGCGGAATAATTGGAGGCGGTGTGGGTGGTGCCGTCACGATCTTTGGCTTTGGCCGGTATTCAATCAACCATTTCACCCATTTCTTGACCGTCGCGAACATCCTGCAGGCAGCCCAGGCAAGCACCGAGAGAAACACCCCGAGGTAAATCGCATGCCACTTGCCCGCGCCGCGCGGATCGACCGCCCCGGCAATGATTAGCGCGCCGATCCCGATAAAGAACACGTAGGCAAATTTTACCTCGCGGGTTGCACCCGTGAAACGCAGCCCGAAATAGAGTGCTACAAAAAACAGGATCGCCTCGATCGTGTAATAATACGTGAGCGACCGGTAACTCGCCGCAACCTCCGCAGGCGCGTCGAGCCGGTGAAGCACCACGGACTGCCCCTCGCGCGGAATTTGAAAATCGACGCCAGCGCCCTGCGAAGCCGGCAACGACGGCGGATTCGACGACGCCACCCCCTGCTGCACATTGAGCAACCCAAAACTTGGCACGAACCTGTCAAAAATCCTGTGAAACATATTCCATCCGCGTCGCTGGGATAGATTTTCGCGCATCGGTGCGGAAAACTTCACGTAGCGATAACCGGAAGGGAGATACAGCGTCCATTGCGTCTGCATGATCTCCGTGTCCGTGAGCACAGGAGGCTGGATGTGGATCGTGCCGCGCGGCCACAAGCCCTTGCCGGGATTCGCGCTCGGCACTTCGTACACAAACCGCACGGGGAATACTCCCTCGCTCCCCTGCTGCACCGGGAGGCGGATCAGCATTTCATTCTCCTTCGGCCTTTTCGACGGCTGCTGCAACTCACCCTTTACATAGACATCGGCAAGCATCTTCCCGTTTTCAGGCAGACGGATCGTGATGAATTGCTGCGAGTTGTTTCGTACCCAGTACACCACTTCCGTCGTCTGCGCCTTGTCCTCGGCGACCACGCTGTTGATCACGGCATAGGTGACGAGCGCCGTCGGCACATCGAGGTAAAGATTCTTCGCCACGTCCAGGGTCAGCGACACGGGATGCGTCGAGTATTTGTAGGCGAGGAAAATCCCGTTCTGCTGCAATGCCCCGTGCAATTCCTTGGGATCAATGAACTCCGCGCCTTTCACGTCCGTCTTCGTAAATTCCAGGTTTCCATCCTTGAGCACCGCGATCTGTCCGGTCTCGCGGAACAGGTCGAGCGGCTTGATCTCCGGCAGGCCCACGGGGGCGACTTCCTCGGCCTTGAGCTGGCCGCGCGGGCGCTCGAGAGAGAGCTTCAATTCATAGGCGCCCAGGGTTTTGTCCTGCAGGCTCACCTTCCACACCACCACCCCGGGCTGTTTCGGATCCTCTGATTTCGAGCGTTCCTTGATGTTCGCGCCATCGATTTGGACATCGTCGGCGATCGTTTTTGGCACCGCAATGGAGAACTCATTCACACCTGCGTACTCCACATTGTATTGAATCCACCACGTGTTGCGGATCAATGCCTCGCGCACTTCCATGAGTGCAAGCACCTCGGCGGAAACGCGCGACTTGCGCAGTTCAAATGCAAGGTGCCCGGCCTTTACGTCGCCGTGATAACGGAACCCAAGCGTAAGCGGTGTGGTTCCCGGATTTTTCACCTGCATGTCGCCGAGATTGCGGATGTCCTCCTGCCGGAGGTCGCCCGCATCGGCGGTGCTCGCCTTGAGGCTCACGTGCACGGCCACGCCCACCTTGCCCTCGTGCCGCTGCACATCGCGCGGATGGAACACCGGCACCGCCACAGCTTCATCCGGTGTCTTACGGGTGGCATCGGCGGTGACGTCGAATACAAACTTGCCGATCTTGCGCGAGTTGAATTTCACCTCCAGCACGTTCTTTCCGCCCGTTTTCTGGACGCTGGAACTCTCCACTGCCTGCCCGGTCGCCTGCGCGGTATCGAAGCCTTCCGGCAGATCGATCTGCGTGGAGAAGATGCCCGCTTTTTTCACTTCATAACTGAATTTCCCGCGCAACACCTGGATTTCCGGCTCGACCGTGAGCAGCGTTTCGCTCGCCACCTCGATGAGCGGCTGGGCATTGGCAATGCTCACTCCGAGCGCGTAAGGAAGACGCAGATACCGGTATTGCCCGATTCTCGTTCCCTCCTCGCGCACCCCGCCGCTGGCGAGTTGCTGGGTGAGCCCGTCAAGTTTTCCTATCTCCACCACGAGTTCAGAGTCCCGCGAGAGGCTTATCGAGCCGCTCTGCCGCTCCACGTTTTGCACCTCGATCAATGGCAGATCGGCCTTGGCCGGCAGCGATGTGATCGCCGTTTCCATGGCCACGCGGAATGTATAGCTGTCGCGCGCGGCCGTGTGCAGGTTCACCACCAGCCGCTGCTTCTCCCCGCTTTTCTCAAGCGTCCAGTCCCGCAAATTCTGGCCGTCCACGCTCAAAACCTGCTGCCCGTTCGGAATCAGCGCCTCAAACTGGTTCACTCCTGAGCGGAGAATCCTGTAATTTAAAGTCATGTTCGTGCGCAACGCGCCGGCGGTGACGCGTGTCTCCGCTGCGGTCTCGACGAAAAGCAGCGGCTTGAGGGCCGTCTCACCCCCACGTTTCTGCCAGGAGATATTCACCTCCTGCGAAGCGCCGAAAAACACCGCGAGCTTCGTCGTGCCATCCGGTTGCTCGTTTGTCGTGAATGCGCATGCCGGGGTGATCGTGAAATCGAGGCCCTTGTCCGGCACGTTCATTTCAAACTGCGATACCGCGGTGCGCGGCAGCGTCAGCTTCAGGCTGTTGCGACCGGCATCCTTGCTGATCTTGCCGAGGATCGTCATGTCCAGCGCGTATTTCCCCTTGTTCGGGAAAATGATCTGGTACCCGTTGTCCTGCGAGAAATTCAGGCTCGCCGTGGTTTTTGCGTCGGAGACATTGATATCCTTCGTGCCGAGCGAGAGCGACGACCACCCCTCTTTCAGCGCCTCGAAATCCAGCTTCGCCTGGAGCGTGACGACTTCGCCGGAAACCTTGCCCGTATAGTGCGCCGAGGCAAGGATGCCGTCCACCGGCGGCGTGGATTTTTTCACCGCTTCCGGCAGGTTGACCTTGTTCCACATGTCGAGAAACTCCTTGTAGGGCAGAAAGACCCCCCGCCCTTCGTTCTCGAAGATTTGCTCGAGCTTTTCGTAGGGAAGATAGATCGAGCGCTCCTGAGTCACCGGAGTCGGCGATGGCGACTGCGCAAACGCGGCGGGGCTGATCGAATAAAGGAGGCAAAGGGTGGCGAGGAGGTTCTTTTTCATAATCGGGGTGACGGGGAATAGCCCCACGGTGAATCAGACGGGGTTTCCGGAAATATGCTCCGTAAAAACTTCGCTTCCGAAAACCGCGACGGGAAGTACGCTGACATGGGGGTTTGGATAAGACAGCGGCAGTGTGCCTTTCGTTCGTTTAAAAAAACAACCCATTTGATTTAACGCTGTTTACACGTTGCCGGGGCATCAGCCCTATATATCCCATAGGACATATAAACCCCATAGGCTTGAAGGTGTATTTTTCGCCGCTAGAAGGCCCGATTTTCATCAAAATCTTCCCTGTGACACCCCTGCGCATTGACTTTCCAGATCGATTTCCTATTGTTCAAATTGTGAATTATTTCACAAACTTCCAACGTAAATCGCCCGGTGCCGCAAAGCAGATCAAACAGACCTTTGATCTGATAAATACCCAACTTTACACTGTAGAGGAGCGTATCAAGCAGCAGGCCCGCGAATTTGATCCTGCCGTGGAAGGCTATGTTTCTTATGCTTGCGAAAGCCGGGGAAAACGCCTCCGGCCTGCGCTCGCCCTGCTGGCAGGCGGTGCCACGGGAAAAATCTGCAGCAGCCATTTCGATCTTGCCGTGGTGCTGGAACTCATCCACGCCGCGACCCTTGTCCATGACGACATCATGGATGGTGCGGATATGCGACGCGGCCAGCCCACCGCAAATGCCAAATGGGGCAACGCAATCAGTGTATTGTTGGGCGACTGCCTTTTCGCCCACGCCTTGAAACTTTCCACCAGTTTTCCGAATGGCGAGATCAGCCGCCGCATCGCCAGCGCGGCATCGGATGTCTGCTCGGGGGAGATCATCCAGACACAGCGCCGTTTCGACCTGAAACTGAGCATAGCCGATTACTACCGCATCATTGAGATGAAAACCGCCGCCCTCTTTGCGGCAGCCACCGAACTGGGGGCCTTCATCAACGAAGCCTCGCCCGAGGTCATCTCCGCAATGAAAACCTTCGGCCTCAAGCTCGGCACAGCCTACCAGATTTACGACGATTGCCTGGATATCGCCGGTAGTGAGGACACCGTCGGCAAGACGCTCGGCACTGACCTTCGCAAAGGCAAGCTCACTCTTCCCCTTCTCTATTTGCTCCAATCCGCATCCGAGCAGGAACGCCAGCACCTCAGCGCGGCAATCCTGCGCGGCGAGGAGGCGGACGTCGAGTCGCTCACTGCATCCACGCTCCGTGAAGGCGCCCTGCAATCCTCTGTTGCCACCGCGCGCAAAATCCTGCGCGAAGCCGGCGAACAGTTGAATCTGCTGGAATCCAACAAGTACAGCGAAGGCCTGCGAGGCGTGTGTGAGTCTGTGGATCAATTGCTCGAACAGTTTGTCAGCTAGAAAATCCGGCTGCTCTGTGTGCGGTTTCGGCCGGCTATGGAGACGGCCTTGCATCATTTTTTAAAAAACCCACACCTCATTCTCGATTATTTTAGGTTTCCAAACAATCCCTCCCGCGCTAAATAGACAGGTGATGCCCTCCGTCAAGATTCACGAAATGCCGCAGCAGGACAGGCCGCGCGAAAAACTCGCGAATCTCGGCGCCTCGGCCCTGAGCGACAGCGAGTTGATCGCCATTCTGCTGCGCACCGGCCTTCCGGGCTCGAACGCGATCGAGGTTGCCCGCACCCTGCTCAGCCGGTTCCAGTCGCTCGGCGGGCTTTCCAGGTGCAGCGTGAAGGAGATCGCATCGATCAAAGGCGTCGGCCCCGCAAAAGCTGTGCAGCTTGCCGCCGCATTCGGCCTGGGCAGCAGGCTCGCGCGCGAATCCCTCACGAAGTCGAAAATCGACACGCCGGAACTCGTTTACGAATTACTCGGCCACGAGATGCGCGCCCTGCACAAGGAATCCGTGCGGATTGTCCTTCTCGATACCCGCTACCACCTCATTCGCATCGAGGAAATCTCCCTCGGCAGCCTGAATGAAAGCATCGCCCATCCCCGCGAGGTCTTCCGGCCCGCGCTCATCCATTCCGCATATGCAGTGATCGTGGCACACAACCACCCCTCCGGCGACCCCTCGCCCAGCGAATCCGACCATCGCATCACCCGCCGTCTCTCCGAAGCCGCGCAGCTTCTGCAAATCACGCTGCTCGACCACGTCATCATTGGCTCGCCCAACGGCGGCAAACCCCCGTTTTTCAGCTTCAAACAAGCAGGTATCTTATGAAAATTCATCCCACCGCACTCATTGATTCCTCGGCGGAAATTGCAGAGGATGTAGAAATCGGGCCTTACGTCTGTATCGATGGACACGCCGTCATCGGCTCCGGATGCGTCATCCAGGCCCACGCGATCCTTGCTGGAAAAGTGCGCCTCGGAAAAAACAATTTCCTCGGTTACGGTGCGGTCGTCGGGGCCGAACCGCAGGATCACGCCTTTAATCCGGAAATCAACAGCGAGGTCATCATCGGGGACAACAACCGCATCCGTGAGTACTGCACGATCCACCGCGGCACCATGGAAGGAAGCGCCACGGTTGTCGGTAACGACAATTTTTTCATGGCCGGGACCCACCTCGCGCACAATACGAAGGTCGGCAACAACGTCATCATCGCAAACAATGTCCTGCTCGCGGGGCACGTCGAGGTGCAGGACCGCGTATTCATCGGCGGTGGCAGCGCGTTTCATCAGTATGTGCGGATCGGCCAGGTCGCCATCGCCCAGGGGAACAGCGCCATCACAAAGGATATCCCCCCTTTCACGATCGCTGCGCGCAATTCCATCGTCGGCCTCAATGTCGTCGGCCTGCGCCGCGCCGGATTTTCCTCCGATGAAAGGAAGGAAATCAAAGAGGCTTTCAAGCTGCTTTACAAAAGCGGACTCAACACCACCCAGGCGCTGGAACGCTCCGGGCAACAGGAGTGGAACAAGGAGGGGCACATCTTCTTCGACTTCGTGGCATCCGCAAAAAAGCGGGGCATCTGCGACATTCGTGACACCTACGTCGCCTCGGATGACGAAGGATAGGTATTACTGCTCGTACGTCCCGTGCGTCACGCCAAGCCGGGACTGGGCCCTCAGCTGGCGCCACAGGGTTTCACCTTCGCATTCACCCGATAGCAGGGAACGGTAGGCCCGGATAACCTTGCGGGATTCATCCGCATTTTCCTCCAGCAACTCGATGCGATAGTGACGCAGCCCCACAGCGCGCAGATCCTTGAAAAAGCGGGCGCCGGTCTGCGCCGCGGCATTGAAGAGCGTATTGCGGCATCCGACATCAGCACGTAGCGGATGCTCGATCCCCACGCGGTCGCGCAAATGAACACTGTGCTTTTCGCATGGCCGCCCGCAGTCGAGAAATGTTTTTCCATTCGACATGAATGCCGCAAAAACACAGTGCTCCATATGAAACATCGGCATGTGCTGGTGAATGGTCAGTTCAAACCACGCAGGCGGCGCGGAGTGGAGGAGCGCAAGCACCTGCTCGATATTCAGGTCGTACGAAATCGTGAGGCGTTCCAGCCCCCGGCCATGCAACACTTCCGCCGCAAGAGGATTGGCGACGTTGAGCGAAAAATCCCCGATCTTCCGCACAGGCTTGTCCGCAAAATATTCGATCGCCCCGAGGTTGCGGATCAATACACCGTCGGGCGCGGCGTTTCCGATCAATTTAAAAAATCCCTGCTCGCCGGCCTTTTGGATGCGGGGCGTCGCCAGCAGGATTTCCGCTCCCTGTTTTGCACGGACCATTTCGACTGCATCCTTGTACCGGCGGATATCCTCAAAATCGACGTAGATGGTTTTTGAGTCACACTCGATTGCAGCCGCAACCTGGTCCAGTGTGCGGCAGAGAACGGAAAGGGAGCACTCATTTTGCCCGGCCTCTTCATCAACTTTGGGATTAGTGAACCCCATCGTGTTAAGAATTTCGCGGACAGTCCGCGTATCTTTCGCCGGCAGCGTCTTCGTCCCGCCAGCGAGTTTTGCAACGAGCTCCCTGCGCATCCGGTTCAACTCGGCGATGGGCAATATCACGTCGCCCTCGATTTCATTCTTCAAATTCCCCAGCGTGTAAACGCTTTCACCAAAACGCCCAAGGTGTTCCCGCAATCTTTCCGTGGTCAGCGGCGCCGTCCGTGCGGTTTGCAAAGGCATCATCGAGCGGACTTCGGCATGCGCAGCTTCCACAACCAATGGCTCCCCCGCCCGGCCCGTGACACGCAGGTCGATTCCCTGCCGGTGGCGTGGCTCGAGTCTCCCGGCGAATGATTTTCGCAGCCGGTTGTTCAGCGCAGGGTCATCCGTTTTCCAAACACGGTCGCCTTCATTGATGCGGGAAAAATCAATGCCGCCATGCTCAAAAAACAGCCGCGAGCCCCTGATCTGCCAGATGCGTCCGCCCTGCTCGTCATTCGTGTCACCGCCTGTGTCGAATACCACGCCATCGCCGGGTTTGAGAGGCAGCTGCGTATCGATCTCAACCGAATCCCGGCCGACCCGGACAACACGCCCGGCGAACGGCCCACGTTTCTTTCCGTAGCGGGCGGAGACGAGTTCCTGGTGGTTTACCCCGTGCAGCCATCCGGAAAAAAGGCCGCGGGAGAAAGTCATTTCAAGCTGGTAACGGTCTTCGGCGGTAACCTTGTCCGCATCCCGTTTTTCCACCGCAGCGTCGATGGCCTTGCGGTAAACCTGGCAGACCGCTGCGACGTATTCGGGCGACTTGAGGCGCCCCTCGATCTTGAAGCTGCTCACGCCCAGTTCAACCAGCGCCGGAATCTCGTCCACCGCCGCGAGGTCCTGCGGCGAAAGCAGATAGCGCTTGTCGCCAAGATCGCGCACCACGCCATCGACCACCAGCTCATAAGGCATGCGGCAGGCCTGCGCGCACTCGCCGCGGTTTGCGCTGCGAAGCCCGAGCGATTCGCTGGTAAGGCACTGCCCCGAGTAGGCAACGCACAGCGCTCCATGCACGAACATCTCCAGCGGCATCCCGGTGTCGAATTTCTCGATTTCACGCAGGGACAGTTCCCGCGCAAGCACCACGCGCTCTACACCGAGTTCATGCGCAAACCGGATTCCCTCGGGCGATGTGATCGTCATTTGCGTGGAGGCATGGATCGCCAGCCCCGGCGTGATCATTTTCGCCAGCCGCACGAGGCCGACATCCTGCACAATGATGGCATCCACGCCGGAATCGTGGAGCAAACGCAATTGCGTGGCTGCATCTTCCAGTTCACCGGTAAAGACAAGTGTGTTGAAGGCGACATAAGCCTTCACACCATGCCGGTGGCAGAAGTCCACTACCTCCGGAAGTTCCTGTTCGGTAAAATTGTCCGCGCGCACCCGGGCATTAAACCGGGGCAGGCCGAAATAGACGGCGTCCGCGCCATTCGCAACAGCGGCGCGCACGCAGTCCCGGTTTCCGGCGGGCGCAAGCAATTCGGGAATGTGATGCATGAGACCGGCAAACTAGCACACGCCGCCCAAAATCCAACCGACATCGTAAACGCGCGGCCCTGCCGCCCTCTGAATTATCCTTGCGGTGTCGTGGCCTTCACAGTCACTCCCAAGCCTGCCAGGGCCTTGCGGACATCGTCGGCCTGTTTTTTGGTCGATGCGCTTTTGTCGAGCCACGCGATCTTCCCATCCTTCACGATGAATGACTGGCGCTTTGCCAGGTTCACCACGGGAATCAGCGGGACACCGAACGCCTTTGCCACCGCGCCATCCGTGTCCGCGATCAACATGAATGGAAGCTTGTATTTGTCCTGGAACTTTTTCTGGGCTTCGCTTTTATCCTCGCTCACGCCGATGATCTGCACGCCGCTCGCGCGCAAATCGTCATACGAATCGCGCAGACTGCAGGCTTCCGCGGTGCAGCCTCCGGTGTCAGCCTTCGGGTAAAAATAAACCAGGGTTACGCCTTTTGCATACACATCCGAAAAGGATACTTTCGCGCCATCCTGGTCAACCGCCGTGGGTGCCGGGGCAACATCGCCTGTTTCAAGGGCGGAGGCCGGGGAAGTAATACCGAGGAACGCAAATAGACTCATAAAGGCAAAAAATGGGAGGACAAATTTCGAGGTCATATCTCCATGATACGCCGGATTATGGAGTCCGGTTGCATGATTTCACGGATTTTCACAATCAGTCCCGTGGTGTCTGCAGTCGATTGATGACGCGAAGATCGCGCACCACGAGTTCATCAATCTCAAGGCGTTTGATCCGCGCGCGGCCTACCGCAAGCCGTCCGACAGCAATGGCGCCAACGGCCACGGCTCCGATCGCCACCGCGCCGATGGCAAGCGCTCCCACAACCTGTGCACCCACCGCGAGCGCCCCGATCCGGACTGCCTTTTCGCTTCCATGAATGACCGGGTGTCTGTCTCTATGCATGCTGATATTGCCCCCTATCAAAGCCCCGGCGAAAGACCGGGTATGACCGTATCGTAAATCCACGCCCTCACCCGCCGCTCTTCAAAAGCCGGAAACTCATGACCGATATCCACCATCGGATGCGCCTCCACTTTCATCTGCGCCTTCCTGGCAGCCGTCGCCAGAGTGTTGCCGAAATCATCGCCATCTCCCCCCTTGCCATTTCCCCATGCGGCGTAGAAATAGTGGCCGGGCAGTGGCGGGTAGTTGTAGAGATCCGAATCGCCGCCTTCGATGAGAATATAGACGTTGAAGAACTTGTAAAAGCTCGTCTGGTTCTGCCCAAGGCATGCGCCGATGGTGTGGGCTCCATTTGAAAATCCACCGATGATTCGCAATTTCGGATCAAGATTCGGAATCACCTCCAGCAACCTGGCGACCATCCTGTCCTGGATTTCCCACAGTTCGTTGATCCTGCCCTTCGAGGCAATATGCATGGGCAGCGGCACGGAGAGCGGGTAATTCATGCCGACGAGCACGAAATCCTCCTTATTCACCAGCGTCAGCGGCTCGCTGAAACGGCTGGAGCCGTCGCCTCCGGACAGCCAGAGAAAGAGCGGCACCGGCCTGTCGGGGCTGTAGTGCTCGGGAATGCGGATGTGCATGCCCAGCGGCTCATTGTCGCTCCGGGACATCCCGAGTTCCGGGAAGGTGAGAAACAGTTCGGACTTGGGCTGCACCTTGGGATCAGGTATCTGGTTCTTCCGGTTCATGACCTGCTCCAGCGCGCTCGGGCCGGAGCGCACCGTGCGCGGGCGGTTCTGCGGCTGCAGCGCAGCCTGCCATGTGGGCGGCTGGGTTGCCGCAGGGGCCACGGTGGCAGATGCGGCCGGGGCTGGCGTCTGTGCATCCGCCCCCGGAGAAGGAGAGGCAGTGGGCATATCCAGCGCATCCTTCGTCCTCCAATGACGCACATATTCCTGGTCAGCCGGCGAAAGTTTGTCGATCGGCATCATGACGATCTTTCCGCTGTTCAGCAGGAGCGAAACCCTGTTGCCCTCGACCTCCAGCAAGGCCGCCTCCATGGTCATGCCGACGCTGTTTTTCCATTGGCGCGGCAGATCGGCGGCGCCAACGATGGATGCAAAAAACAGCGTGATGACCAAAAACAATCCGGGCTTGTAATGCGGCATTGGAATCTCGTTTAACTCCCTTGGGGTTTTCTATCTTCCAGCCCTTGCCATGGATTGTCAACGCCTGTGCAAACAGGATTCATTTCAATACCGTTGAAGCAATTCCAGCATCCTGCGGTCGAGCTTATGGCCTTCGTAATTCTCATACGTCACATCGGCACGGTCGCTGTCGAGGATGCCGAACGATCCCCGGAAATTCCACAGCGCCCATCCCCAACCAGCCTTTTTGAAATTGGCGAGGCTATCCTCCATCCATCGCAACGTGACTTCGGCAGGCGTCTTGTTATACGCGCCCCATTCACCGACCATCACTCCCACGCCCTGCCCTTCCAGTGCCTTCCACGGCACGATCTGATGTTGCCAGAGCCAGTCTTTGTCGATGGGATCAATTCCTTTCCACGGCTGGGCCACCCGGTTCGGATCGAAATTCACGGTCTGCTGCTTCTTCCCCCACTCCGGGGTCATTGGAAGCGGAAACACCCGGTCACTGCCCCCGGGTTGAATTGCGAGTGACCCTAGAGTCAGCCAGTCCCCCTCCTCGTTGCTGAATGCAATCCGGGAAGCCGGGTGCGTAAGCGTGACCGTCTGCTTTTGCCCAAATACATTCTGGTAAATTTGATACTTTGGCTCGAAAACGACTTTCTCCCCTTCCGTGGACTGCGGGCCGGACACGAATGTTTTTTCAAAGACAGCTTCGTCGCCAGCCATCACCTTCAGCCTGGCATGCGCCGAGACCGTGCCCACCACAAACTCCAGCTTTGTTCCCGCCGGAAATGTCCCCTCCAATACTAGCGGTGACTGCCATTCCGGTTTGTCGGTCCCGCATAGCAGGGAAGAGACAGTGAGCAACGGCCAGGCTGGAATAAATGAATCAGAACCATGCATCCACGAAGCGCGGAAGTGGCTGACCTGCATGGGATTATAGCCCCGTGTGGCCTGCGCAACGTGAAGTGGAATCAACTCCGGACACGGTTTGTTGCCCCATGAAAGCCCGTCCACAATTACCAACCGGTTGGAATCTTCGCGGCGAACCGCCTCCACCATTATTCCCACCACCCGCGCGTAGGTTTGGGCGTCTATATTCGCCGGTTCATTGAACAAATCGAAGCTCAACCGCTCGTTCGGAATCCCCTTGTAACGCCTCGCAAACGTCGCCCAATGCAATGCGCATACCCGCTGCGCCTCCTCATCCTTCCATACAGACCGGCTCTCGGGCGGCGACGCGACGGTGTAACCGGGGGCACGATGGAAATTGAGGCATACATGAATGTGATATTTTTCGCCGAATGCCACCGCCTGGTCGATTTCGCGCAACGCCTGCTCGTTGATCCGGCTCCAGTCGCCATTCATGATCCAGATGCGGTAGTCCATCGGCAACCGCACGAAATTGAAGCCAAGCCGCGAGATGATCCGGAAGTCCTGCTCGGAAAACGGCTTGTTGTCATTCAACTGGAATTTCTCCACGAGATTGAATCCACGCCACCGCGGCAATTTCTCCGGCGTTGCGGGAGGGAGCGGCGGGAGTTTCGCTGGATCGTTCAGCTCGTAGGGTTGGGCACTGGATGCGTCCCAAGTGCAAACCAGGATCGCAAGCAGAATGGACGCGCTTCGTATAAAAAGGGGGCCGGGTTTCACAGGCTCCGATGTTTCACAATTGGGCCGGGAATGACAAGATTCATGCCGTCAAGGAATGTCCGTCACCTTGCTTCAAGGTGAATAAAACGCGCCAGTCGTGCGTGAAAATTACCAAGCGGCTGCACGATTATTGACCAATTACCCCTGTTTTTCGCTGAAAATACCATTGGGCATTACTCTTGCTAGAAGAGCGTGCACTCAAAATTACCGCTCCGCCTCCTGCTTGGAATCCTGCTGTTGCCGGTTTCCATCCGCGCCGGGACCGTAGCCGAATTTCCATTCCGGTTTTCCCATAATCTCATCTGGATCAAGATGGATACGGGAGCGCAATCCAAGCCCCTGAACTTTCTCCTCGATACCGGCGCGGGGTCGACAGTGCTCAACATTGAAACAGCGAAGAGCCTCGGCTTGAAAATGGGCGGCAGCGAATTCGTGCGGGGCGTGAACAGCCGCAGCGTTGCCAGGGAGGTCGAAGGCTTTGATGCTAAAATTGCCGGCATACCGGTGCGGAGATCACTGCTTGCAGTCGATCTTTCCGCCGCAAGCCGGAACTGCCACCAACGGATCGATGGGCTGCTCGGCGCGGATTTCCTGCAGGGCCGTGTGGTGCAGATTGATTACGCCATGGGAAAAATCCGGCTGCTTGGCCGCAGCGACCCACCTGATGCCCGGGCCCAGGTGCTCCCCATCCGCCAGTTGAACGGGGGGCTGTGCGTGCCCGTGGGCGTATGCGGGAACAAGCCCCAATGGATGCGCCTGGACACAGGTTGCGATGAAGCATTGCTTTGGGTCTTCCGGAAGTCAGACAAATTGAAGGATCCCGCCATGCTCTCGATCGGCCTTTCCACGGCTACCGCATGTTACGCAAAAACCGGCGTGGAACTGGGTGGCGAATACATCGAAGATGTGAAATCCGGTGTGCAGGAAAAGGAGATATTCCCGGGTGAATCGGGGCTGCTCGGCAACGGCCTGCTTTCACGGTTCAAGGTCACCGTCGACATGACACGGCGGATTGTTATTCTACAACGGAATTTATAGCCGCCCGGGCTATTTGCTGGCCATGACGATCGGCCCTTCATGCTGGGATACCCCGCCCTTTTTCTCGATACTTACAGCAAATTTGCCCCCGGAAATCGGATGGTCGGGCTTGAACACCGCTTTGGCCACCCCCTTGCCATCCACGCTGAACACCCCTGCATTCACCGGCTGGGAATATTTTGAATCAACAATCCAGAGTTGATAATCCTCGTTGGCGGCGGGACGTGGCATATCCTCGCCCTGCAGCACCCCGGTCTGCGAGGAAGGATCCCAGATCACCACCGCCACCCCGTGCCGCGACTGGTTGTCCATCGCGCCGAGCATGGCGACCTGCATCTGGCATACGTCTGTCTGTTTCTGCAATTCGGCGACTTCGCTCTTGAGTTTGGCCCGGTCGGAAAAAAGCAGGCCGCAGAACACCGCCAGGGCCGCAGCCATTGCCCAGGGCATCCATGAGACCGGTCGGGCTGGCCGGGTGAAGGGAACTACCGTGCTCCCCGGTTCATTTCCGGCACGAATTTTTTGCAGGACTTTCCCCTTCAGATGCTCCGGAGCCGTTTTTTCCGGCACGGCGTGGGCCAGCGCGGCGGAATGCCTCACCAGGTCGTCCACAAATTGCCGCAGTTCCGCATTGGCGCGCAGTTCCTCTTCAAATGCTCGCGCCTCGTGCGGGTCCAGGACACCGAGCGCATACAACGCTGCCATCTCTTCTTTGCGCTCGTCGATCATAAGGCTCCGTTCATGCTGTCGCGCAGTTTCAGCAATCCGCGCCGGATTCTTGCTTTCACGGTTCCCAGTGGCTCGCCCAGTTTTTCGGCGATCTGCATCTGGGTCAGGCCGGAGAAAAAGGCGAGTTGGATCGCCTGCCGCTGCTCCTCCGGGATTTTTTCCAGCGCGGCGCGGACGATGACCTTTTTCTCGTTTTGAAAAACACCGTCGTCTTCCTGCACATCGGGCTCATCGGGACTTGCAAGGGCCGCCTCCTCCACCACCCGGGCCTGCCGCTGGCGGGAGCGGATGTGGTCGATCGCCTTGTTGCGCATGATCATTACCGCCCATGTGAACGCGCTGCTCCTGTTGCCGTCGTAGGTGGCGGCCTTTTTCCAGATTTGTGTGAACCCTTCCTGCAACACATCCTCAGTTTCCCTGGCGTCGTTCAATATCCGGAACACAAGGGAATAGAGACCATGGGCAAACTGGTCGTAGAACAGGGTGAAAGCATCTTCATCACCCTGGGCAATCCGCGACAGAAGCCGGGTGTTCTCGGTATCGGCACTTTTCATAGAAATGGATGCGCTCCGCTTTCCGGTATGTTTTGTCCGGACAAGACCGGGGGCAGGCAGTTCGATACCATCACAGAAGCGATAGATAAATTCATGGCCCGGCCTTTGGCAAGCTTGCAGCATCGCAAATAAGACGACGTGCGAGGAAATTTAGATGCAACTAAGTGCAACTAAATCGCCGGGAAAGGAGAACCGGGGAAGCTTGTGACAAAGTTTAAATATTTTGCATCCAAAGGCGGGAACTTCTCGCATACTCATGAGCAAACATCATAATACCGTGCGCATCCGCAAACGGTGCTAATGATCAGCAAGTCAACCCGAACCAACAGAGAAAGGTAACTAGCAATGAAAGTATCCACCAAAACAATGATCGTAGGCGCGGCAATGGCCGGCCTTTTCACAGGAACAGCGGCACGCGTTCACGCGGCCTCCACGGGCAACAGCAATGCGGGCACCTCCATCCACCAGATGGACACCGCCGACAAGCATTCCTGCAAAGGCGCGAATGCATGCAAGGGCCAGGGCGGTTGCAAATCCGGCGACAACGGTTGCAAAGGCAAGAACTCCTGCAAAGGCAAAGGCGGCTGCGCAACGGACGGAAGCAAAAAAGAATAAACCTCCCGGTGATTCACTCGAAGATCCGGGTACCACTCCCGGATCTTCGTGAATGACAAAATTTCCCATGAAAAAATCTTCAAAAGCAATGATCGCGGGCGCGGCAATGGCCGGCCTGCTCACAGGTTCCTTCGCCGTGCAGGCGCGCGCCGCACAGGTCTCCGGTGCAGATGCCGGCAAGACCATCCACCAGATGAAGGACGGCGACAAAAACAGTTGCAGCGGCAAGGACGGTTGCAAAGGCAAGAGCAGTTGCAAGGGCAAGCACGATTGCTCCGGCAAAAACGCGTGCAAAGGCCAGGGCGGCTGCAAGACCGACAGCAATTCCTGCGCGGGCAAGAATGCCTGCAAGGGCAAGGGCGGCTGCAATACCAACAAACCAATGTAAAATCCCCCCCGGCGCAAAACGAGGGGTCGGGGTCCGATATCCCGACCCTTCTCGTTTCAAAAGACATGCCCGCAAATCCTTTCAATAATTTCACCGACTACGGCATCGGCATAGGGCTGCGTGTGCCGCATTACCGGCACATCCTGGAAAAAAAGCCGGTCGTGGACTGGTTCGAGATCATCTCGGAAAATTTCATGGTGGATGGCGGGCGGCCGCTTGAGGTGCTCGATAAAATCCTCGAGCAATACCGTGTCGTGCAGCACGGCGTTTCCATGTATTTCGGCTCGGCGGAAAAGCTCAACCGCGAGCATTTGAAAAGACTGAAGGCGCTGGTGAAGCGCACCAATACGCCGTGGCTTTCGGACCACCTTTGCTGGGGCAGTGTCGATGGACGCTATACGCACGATCTGCTTCCGATGCCCTATACGCACGCCGTGGCGAAACATACCGCGCAAAAGATCCGGCAGGTGCGCGACTTCGTCGAAGTGCCGGTCTGCGTTGAAAACGTGAGCAGCTACGCCGAGTTTCACGCATCGGATATGACCGAGTGGGAGTTTCTCAGCGAGGTCGCCGAGCAGGCCGATTGCGGAATCCTGCTGGACGTGAACAATATTTACGTCTCGGCAAAAAACCACAGCTTCAATCCCTACGATTACCTGAACAACGTCCCGCACAGCCGCGTTGGCCAGATCCACATCGCGGGACATTCGAAATTCAAAAAATACATTCTCGACACCCACGACCACCCGGTGCTCGATCCAGTCTGGAAGATGTACGCGCACGCCATCAAGCTCTGCGGCCGCACAGCCACCCTGCTGGAATGGGACGACCGCATTCCCACATTCGACGAAGTCCACAATGAAGCTCTCAAAGCCACGAAATTCCTCGAAAGCCACGCGCCTGTCGCCGCCTGAAATCAAATCCCTGAAGGATTTGCGCGACGTGCAACGGCTCATGGCCGGCGCGCTGTTCATGCCCCTCAACGCGCAGGACGGAATGCAGACCCGCTGGACCGATGGGCGCAGGATGGCCGACGTGGCAGAGGAATTCATCAAGCCTAATGACCGGCTCACTTCCTTCGAGCGCCTCGAAATCTACAGCCGCAGCTACTGGTTCCGCGTGCTGGATTGTTTTTACGACGATTACCCCGGCCTGCGAGCCGTGCTGGGCCAGCGTACTTTCATGAAACTGGCGGAAGCTTACCTCGCAAAATATCCCTCCGCCTCATTCACCCTGCGCAACCTCGGCTCGCGGCTCGAAAAATTCATCCGCGACGAACCGGAACGCGTGGGCCGCAAGCTCGACCTTGCGCTCGATGTCGTGCGCTTCGAGTGGGCGCAGGTGGTCGCATTCGACGGCCTGGCAAAATCGCCATTGCACATCGACGAGCTGCTCGGGGCTGATCCCGGAAAATTACAGCTCGGCCTTCAGCCTTACATCACTTTCCTCGCGCTCGATTTCCCGGTCGATGATTTCATGCTCGCCGTGAAAAAGCACGACGCCCTCCGCTCCGAGGCCAGCAACGCAAAAACCTCCGCGCCAAAGACGACGCACCAAAAAAATGTCGCACTGCCAAAACGTGAAAAAACTTTCGTGGCCGTCCATCGTCACGATTGCGCCCTCTACTACAAACGGCTCACGCCGGAATCCTACAAGCTCCTTTCAGCGCTGCGCAAAGGCGTGAATGTAAATGACGCCTGCGCCCGCGCATTGCGGGGCGCATCACCCTCTGCCGATTGGGCCGCGAAAATCAAAACATGGTTTCAAAACTGGTCGTCTCTTGGCTGGTTCTGCAAATTTGAAAAATAAAACCACACCACTATGAAAAACCTCATCGATCTGTTTGCGAAGGCTTACGGCTGGCTCAACTGCGGCGGTTCCCTGCTCCAGGCGCCGCTCCTGCTCGCCATGAGGCTGTACTGGGGTTGGAGTTTTTTCCAGACTGGCAAGGGCAAGCTGATGGATCTCCCGAAGGTCACGGGATTTTTCCAGAGCCTTGGGATTCCATTTCCACATCAGCAGGCGATTCTGGCAGCCTGCACCGAATGTTTCGGCGGGTTGCTGCTGGCGGTCGGCCTGGCTTCACGCTTGATCAGCATTCCACTCACGGTCGTGATGATTGTCGCCTACGTCACTGCTGAGAGTGACGCCTTGAAAGCCATTTTCAGCGACCCGGACAAATTCACCGGTGCCACCCCGTTTCTCTTTTTGCTGACGCTGCTGATCGTGATTGCCTTCGGGCCCGGTGCGTTTTCACTGGACTGGGTGATTGCGAAGCTATACGGGAAGAAAAAGTCAGAATGACCGATGCGGAAGTTCATTTTCATAGGGTGTTTGCTGCTGGTGCAGCTGGTTAGGGGGGCCGACGCGCCCAAACAGGGCGGCATCGACTGGCAGGAATGGACGCCATCCGTTTTTGAACGGGCGAAAGCGGAGAAGAAATTTGTTCTCCTCGATCTTCATGCGGTCTGGTGCCACTGGTGTCACGTCATGGATGAGCAGACCTATAGCAACCCCAAGGTCATCGAACTCATCCGGCAGCAATACATCGCGGTGGGCGTAGATCAGGATTCGCGTCCCGATCTTGCAACCCGCTACGAGGATTACGGCTGGCCTGCAACGATCGTCTTCGCGGCGGACGGCAGCGAGATTGCGAAGCAACGCGGTTTCATCCCTCCGGAAAGGATGGTTTCGCTGCTGCAGGCGATCATTGATGATCCGACTCCCGGCCCATCGGTGATCATCGAGCAGAAGCCGCAATTCTCCAGCGCCGCCGCCCTGTCGGAATCACTCAGGACGGATTTGCAGAATGCCTTGCTGGCCGGTTATGACCAGAAATATGGAAGCTGGGGCACAGGCCAGAAATACCTCGACTGGGAGAATACCGAATATTGCATGGTGAAGGCCCGGGAAGGCGACGCGCATTTTGAGAAGATGGCAAAGCAAACGCTCGCAGCGCAAACCAGGCTTCTCGACCCGGTATGGGGTGGCGTTTACCAATACTCCACGGACGGGGACTGGGAGCATCCGCATTTTGAGAAGCTCATCCAGTTCCAGGCCGAAAACCTTCGCATTTATTCGCTGGCCTACCAGTTTTGGAAGGAGCGCAGGGATTTGCAGGCCGCCGAAAGCATCGATGGATTCGTTCGCAATTTTCTCACAAGCCCGGAAGGCGCATTTTACACCAGTCAGGATGCCGACCTGGTGGCTGGCGAGCATGCCGGGGAATACTTCAAGCTCAGCGATGCGGAGCGGCGCAAACGCGGCATCCCCCGCGTGGACACGCATATTTACGGACGGGAAAACGGCTGGATGATCAATGCGCTGGTGCAGGCCTACACTGCCACCGGCACGCAGGCCTATCTGGACCAGGCAATCGTCGCGACGAAATACATCATCCGGAAACGCGCGATGCCGAGTGGCGGCTGGAGGCACGATGCCTACAACGAGGCCGGGCCGTTCCTCGGCGATTCGCTGTACATGGGCCGCGCATTTCTCAACCTCTACTCCGTCACAGGAAACCACGACTACCTCTATCGCGCACTGGATGCTGCGAAGCTGATCATGGACCGCTGCCAGCCTCCGGGCAAGGAAGCGGCGGGTGTTGTCACCACGGCTTTCTCCGGCGCGAATCTCTCGGAACCGAAACCGGGATTCGATGAAAACGTCGACGTCGCCCGGTTTGCGAATCTCCTGTTCCACTATACCGATGACAAGCAGTGCTGGCAGCTCGCAGAGTGCGCAATGCGGTATCTCAGCACGCCGGAAATCGCGCACAAGCGGCGTGCCTACGTGGGTGGCCTTCTTCTGGCGGATCTCGAAATGAACTCAGCTCCCCTGCACATCGTGGTGGTGGGCGCGAAGGGGGATCCGAATGCAAAAAAACTATTCAACGCCGCCGGGGCGTACCCCGTCAATTACAAGCAGGTCGAATGGCAGGACCGCAAAGAAGAACCCCTGCACAAGGAGATTGTTTATCCCGATCTCCCCCAGCCAGCAGCCTATGTCTGCACGAATAACACATGCTCGGCACCGATCTTCAAGGCGGAGGAGCTGGCCGCGCGGATCGACCGCATTTTGAACAGGGCGAAACCCTCCCCCCACCCGGAAGCCAAGGCGGGCGGAACAAATAGTCGTTGATCCTGGTTTTTTCCAGACCTAGCATCGCGGCCTTCGAATGCACAGGGTCTGTATCACAATCGGGAGATGGATGCTCATCGCGGCGATGATGACCGCGTTCGGCGGACATTGGATCGTGCTGCAATCCGTGGCGTGGACGACGATGATCATCGACAATGCAAAAAGCGAACACCTTGGCGAGGCTCTCACGGATACATTTGATGGCAAACACCCCTGCCCGCTTTGCAAAAGCATCGAGAAGGGCCGCGAATCCGAGAAAAAGCAGGATATCCAGGTAGTGGTGAGCAAGATGAATTTGTTCCTCCACGCCTCCAGTGTCGCGCTCTTCCAGCCGCTCCATTTCTGGCAGCAAAAATCGCACGACGTCTTCGCGGGTGACCGTCCGCTTCAGCCCCTCCTCCAGCCTCCCCGCGTTTCGCAGGTCAGCTAAACAATCCGCAGTCATTTCTTCGCGCCATGCGTGTGCATGGATCGCGAGCCTGTTTGCTTAATCCGGGGCCCGTCGTGCGTTGATCGCGCGCGCCCCGAAACCTGAAAAATTCGCTTAACATGAAAATTTCGAAAACTATATTTGTCTCCATTGTTTCTACGATGGCCGCAGTCACGCCTGTCGTGGCATGCGACCTCTGCGGTTGCTACAACCAGCCCCTCAACATCGAACACGAGAAGCCATACAGCATCTATGCCGGTATGGATGAACAATTCACCCGATTCGGCACCGAGCGCCTCGACGGCGTGAAACAGCCGAACCCTGCCGGTGAATACATCGATAGCTCGATTACGCAGTTTGTCGCCGGTATCTCGTTCCTCGACAACCGCGTCGGCGTGCAACTGGGTGTCCCCATAATCTACCGTTCCTTCCAGCGGCAACGCGGTTTTGGCATCGATAGCGGGCATGTCTCGGGCATCGGCGATATCACGCTCACTGCCAATGCAATCGTCCTTAAAAAAGAGGCGCTGTTTCACGAGCTTCCCGGCGGTTTCAGCAAGGACGGAAAGACCGCTCTCTCACCGCAAAGTGGCGAGCCGGATTTCAGCGCAACGATCAACATCACTGCGGGTATCAAGCTCCCCACAGGCGATACAAGCCGCCTGAAGGAGAATTACCTGCCTGAAGTCGAGGGCGCGCCGGAAAGCGGCATCGGGCCTCATGACCTGACGCTCGGCACCGGTTCGCTGGATGGCATCTTCGGCATCCAGGCGGAAGTCCGTTACAAGGAGGTATTTTTTCAGGCCGACGCACACTATTCGTGGCGCGATGCCGGCGCTGATCAATATCGCTTTGCGAATGATTTCGCCGCCAGCGCGGGCCCGGGCATTTACCTGTACCGCAAAGGCGACCGGTCGCTGGGCCTGCAATGCCTGGTGGCTTTTGAAACCAAGGGTTACGATACGTTTCAAGGTATGGCGGACGCCGACAGCAGTATCACGGAACTCTATATCGGACCGCGAATCACAGCCACATTTGGCCGCGTGAACGGTGAAATCGGTGTCGATCTGCCGGTGATGCTGAACACTCCGGGATTCCAGACAGCACCCGATTACCGCATCCGCGCGGGCTTCTCGATTCACTTCTAGCAATAACGTCGGCGGCGGTGCGTCGGCAATAAAACGTCATGTGCCGCACGCCGGCCTTGTGAATCGTGGGTATGCACACTAAGAAAAGAAGGGTGGCCATGCCCTTGCCGTGGATACACAACATGAGTTCGTTCCAGTGACCGCACAAAAAATAATCCGGCAGATTTTGATTCTCCTCGCCCTCGCTGCGATTCCCGCGGCAATCGCCGGTATTTTTCATCCGAAGCGCCCGTCATGGCAGGCCGAGACCCTTGCTCCCGGCGAAGTTTTACTGGGCACCGCGCAGGCTTGGGGCGACAAGGTAATCTGGCTCGACGCGCGCTCCGGCACGGATTTCAGCAAGGCCCATATCCCCGGCGCGCTGCCACTGAACGAGGACGACTGGGATGGGCTTCTACCGCAGTTTCTCAACGTGTGGAAGAAAGACAAAATCATCGTGGTCTATTGCAGCAGCCTCCAGTGCCAGGCCAGCAATGAGGTCGCAAAGCGCCTTCGCGAAGAGGCGAAGCTGCCTCAGGTCTATGTATTGAAAGGAGGATGGGAAGCATGGCTCTCTTCAAAAAAATAGCCCCCCTCGCCTCGCTGCTTCTCAGCGTAATCATCGGAGCGCTTTTCATTTACGCCGGTGTTGTCAAAGCGCTTGATCCGGCGCGTTTCGCCCAGGATGTTTCAAACTTCAGGCTGCTGCCGTGGACTGTAGGTACAATCGTCGCACTCTATCTGCCATGGTTGGAAATACTCTGCGGCGCGGCCTTGATTTTCAGAAAATTACATACCGGCGCATTACTCATCCTCACGGGACTGGCCTTTGCTTTTCTCGTCGCGCTGTCATCGGCAAAAATACGGGGGTTGGATATTTCCTGCGGATGTTTCGGACACGCCAATTCCCATTCCCTCACCGTCTCCATCTTGATTGATGTCGGAATACTCGCCGCGTTAATTTTTATCCTCAGCACCGAGCTAAAACAGGAACGCTGATTCCGATTTCGGGTTTCATTCGTCATTCGACATTGATCAATCGTCATTTTACCCTCATGCATGGATTTCCATAAGTTACGCATCCTTGTCACCGGCGGCGCGGGGTTCATCGGCAGCGCCCTCGTGTGGGAATTGAACCGCCGCGGTTGCGAAAACATCGTGATTACCGACATGCTCGGGACATCCGAAAAATGGAAAAATCTCACTCCTCTCCGCTTTGATGATTATCTTGAAGCAGAGGATCTTCTTCCCCGGCTCGATGCAGACGTCCTCGGAAAATTCGACCTCGCATTGCACCTCGGCGCATGCTCGGCGACCACGGAACGCGATGCCGCGTACTTGATCCGCAATAATTTCGAATATACGAAACACCTCGCCGCATGGGCACTCGCGAACAACACGCGTTTCGTTTACGCCTCCTCCGCCGCCACCTATGGCGATGGCAGCGCCGGGATGGACGACAACGATGCAGACATCGAAAAATTCCGTCCGCTCAACATGTACGGCTACTCGAAGCACCTCTTCGATCTTCATGCGAAGCGTCGCGGATTCCTCGACCGCATCGTCGGGCTGAAATACTTCAACGTCTTCGGCCCGAACGAGACGCACAAAGACGACATGCGCAGCCTCGTGAACAAGGCCTACTCGCAAGTGGTGGACACCGGCGTGATCCGCCTCTTCAAGAGCCACCGGCCTGATTACAAGGATGGCGAACAGAAACGCGATTTCCTCTACGTGAAGGATGCCGTGGCCATGACGCTTCATCTCGCGACGCATCGCGATGCGGGGGGACTGTTTAACATAGGCTCCGGCGGGGCTCACACGTGGATCGACCTCGCGAATGCCGTGTTCGCCGCGCTGGAAAAACCACCGCGCATCGAATTCATCGATATGCCGGAGGCGATCCGCGATAAATACCAGTATTTCACGCAAGCCGACATCGGGAAACTCCGTGGCACCGGTTACGATGACGCCGTCACTCCGCTAAACGATGCCGTCGCCGACTACGTGAAGAACTACATGGTGCCCGGCAAGCATCTCGGCGATTAATTTACTCGGGCGCCGGCACGGAATCGGCCTTTTTCCACGTAATCAGCATCACCGCACCGATGATCAGGACTCCGGCCACGATCACACCGGGCGATATGGCCTCGTGCGCAATGATGCTGCCCAGCACCACGGCAACCAGCGGGTTCACGAATGCGATCGTCGAGACCCGCGCAATAGTGCTCGCTTTCAAAAGCCACGCGTAGGCCGTGTACCCCACCAGCGAACCGATGAGCGTCAGGTAAACGAACGCAATGGCCGAGTGACGGCTCACCGCTGCAAAATGAAACGAGGCGGGCTCGCCAAATACCACGCTCGCCACGAGGAGAAACGCGCCGCCGCTCATCAATTGCAATGCCGTGGCCTGCAATGGATTTTTCGGTGTGCGCGCATGCCGCGAATAACTCGATCCACCCGCCCAGAAAATGGAAGCCACCAGCAGCAGCATGGCCCCGAGCGGATCGACCAGGTTTTTCCCCGCATGGTCCTTCGTAAACACAATGACGCCCACTCCCGCAAACCCGAGCACCAGCCCGGATAACAGCGGGATCGTCAATCTGCTTCCCCGCACCAGAACACGGTTCAGCAAAATCATCCAGAACGGCGTCGCGGCGACAATGAGCGCGGCAATTGCCGAGGGCGTCTTCTGCTCCACCCATGTCAGCGTTCCGTTCTGCACGAGGAGCAGCATCGCCCCCACTACTGCAGCGTCCCTTACATGCGATAGGCGCGGCGCCGGCTCCCCTTTCTGCCAGAGGATGAAATACAAAATCGCGCCGGCAAGAAACTGCCGCCAGCCCGCCATGAAGAAGGGCGGGATTGTTTCAACCGCAATCCGGATGCTCACATAAGTCGAGCCCCATACGAAATAAACCATCGCAAATGCTGCGATAACGAGCCATAGCGGGGCTTTCGCGTTGGAAGCATCCGGGCCGGTGTCTGTATTTTTGTTCATGATGTTTTCACGGTTGCGAACCGGGACCGGCGGAGGAGGAAAAACAAAAAACCCACCTCCGTTGCCGGTCAGTGGGTTCTTTGAAAAATCTCTGGTTGGTTATCTTAGATTTTCCTCCCATCACCGGTGGCAGCCGGGGCAGCGACGGCGGCGTGCATCTTCGCCATGGCGATACGCCATGCGGGCTTGCAAACCGGCTTCATTGCGGGAAGAAAATTCATCAGTCCTGATTTAATAGCGCGATTCCCCTGACGGTCAACGCGCAAATAGCTCCCTAGTTTTTTGACTGCGCCACCTGCGGAGTGGCAGCCTGTTCGTGCCAGCGAATCGCACTCGATATGCGGCGGAGGCCGTTCTCTTCGTAAACCTGCACGTCCATTCCCTCGAACGAACGGAGTGAACGGAGCAACGCCGCGATGTCAGGCTGCGCTTTCCTGAACTCTTCCGCCTTCGCCTGGTCTCCCTTGAAAAACAGGGCCGGGAACTGCGCTGCGATCGCCATCCATTTGTCCACGAAATCAAACGCAGCCCTGGAGTTCATCCGGAAATCGAATGTGAGCGGTTTGGCGCCCGGCGCGGACTTTGCAGCAGCTTTCGTCAATTCCAGCGCATACGAGCGCGACGTGCTGACCACGAATGTCTTGTCGGTCGTCGCGATATTCGGCAGCAGATCGCCTGTCGGCATCGGCAGCTTGAAGTAGGATAGTACTACTCCATCCACTGTCTCGCTGACCGGATCGGGAAGAGCCCCGAACATGGCGGTCTGCGGCACCACTTGCGCAAGACCGCGGGCGAATTTCATGTAGCTGTCCCAGCTCTGCCCGAGCAGTGCACGGTCCTTCACGTCGCTCAGGTAGGCGAGGCGCACCATCCTGCCGCCATCGTGGATCGGCGGCGGGATCATCGGCACATCGGGCATCGGGCCGGCCAGATCGAGCGCCATCGCATTTTCTGAACCGAGGCTCTTTACGAATTGATCGCGGGAGATTTTGTAAAGCTCCGTGATCCGCGGCACGGCCTCTGTCTGGAAAAGGGTGAACTGTGCCTTCTGTTCATCGGTAAGATACTGCAGCCCGACCCGCTGGAACGTGTCATACGACGTGGTTGAAAAATCCTCGACCCACGTGCGCAATGCCGCGCCGAAGACCGGGTTCGACTGGGAATCCATCCACAGGAAGGTGGAATCCGATGGCACCGACGAGAACTTCACGGCACCGGTTGCGCCGGTTGCCTTGATCCCGCCAAAGCCTTCCGAGCGCAGGCCATGATCGCGATAGGAAACTCCGACCATGGGCGTGAAATCCCTGGCGATCACGGCTTGTGACTCCCCGTCGAGCCGCTTCAAATCGTCCGCCAGCTTCTGGGCGTCAGCAGGTGACAGCACCTTCGTGATCGCCGCCTTGAACCGCTCGTAATACGCCATCATCTCGAATTTCCTTTGGGAAGCCGCGATCAGTTCCGCGCTTGACCATGAGAATGAGAACACCGGCTTGTCCGCATAGTTTGCAGCCACGGCAACCTCGGGCTTGGAAAGGATTGATTCCCCGAAATTCGACGCGAATTTCAAATGCGAGTGATCCGCACCAATGGACGCCACGAAATAATCCCCGAGGAATCCGTAGGCAACTTCCAGATGCCTCGCGAGCAACGCCTGGTAGGTGTCGTCGGCTTGCTTCGGATCAGGGGTGTTGGCCGTGATCCATTGCTTCAACTGCTCCTGCTGCGGCGGGGGCAGCACCTTGCCCACCGTGACGACGATCGACTTGAACGGCACATTTCCGTTCACATTAAACGTGGTCAGTTCCACACCGGGCGGCAGATTTTTTTCGCCACGCTCCAGTTGGGCGCCCAGGGCGGCTTTTTGCGAGGTGAGCTTGAATCCGAGGACGACCGGCGGCATATCCAGCGTCTTCAAATACGGAAGCAACGCAGCGGGGAGATTCTCTCCCGATTTTGCCGCTTTGCCACCCGCAATACTGTTTTGGATATTGGCCATGCGCATCTCGTCGCTGACCTGCATGAGCAACCGGAGCTTCTCCGCGCTGCCCGGAGCAAACTCGATGAACGCCTCGTTGCCGAACACATCCGAGGCAATCGCGCGCCACATCCCTGCCTCCGGATTGGAGGAAACCATCGCCTTCGCCTGCTGGACGGATGGATTTGCCGTGGCCTGGTGCACCAGCGGATTTGCAAGGATCGCAGCGAGGGTTTTGCTCTGCTTGATATCCTTCCAAAGTTTTCCCACGCCATAGAACGCCGCATACCCTTCCGAATTGGACGGCACCTGCACGGCAAAACCGTAGGCAGCCCGCAACTTCGGCTCCAATGAAACCTCCGCCGGCTTGGCCGGATTACCGGGATTTTCGGCAATCGGAGTTTTTTTGTTACAGGCAGCCGGCAGGAGACCGAGCAGTGCCATCGCGAGGATGAGGCTTTGTTTTTTCATATTGAGGGTAGTTGGGAGATGACTGACTTTTATTCGCGGATCTGGCCGTCTCCGCGAATGAGATATTTGTAGGTGGTGAGTTCCTCGAGAGCCATGGGGCCGCGCGCGTGCAGTTTGTCGGTGCTGATGCCGATCTCCGCGCCAAAGCCGAACTCCCCGCCATCGGTGAACCGCGTCGATGCGTTCCAGTAAACGGTTGCGGAATCCACCTCGTTCAAAAATTTCTCGGCGCTCTGCGAATCGCGCGTGACGATGCAATCGCTGTGATGCGAGCCGTAGCGCTCGATGTGCGCGATCGCCGCGTCGATGTCATCGACGACGCGCGCCGCAAGGATGAGATCGAGGTACTCGGTAGTCCAGTCCTGCTCTTTCGCAGGTTTCGCCTTTTCACCCACCAGCTTGCGCACTGTGTCGTCGCCGCGGATTTCCACGCCCTTGTCGAGGAGCGCCTGGCCGGTCTTTTTCCAGAATTTTTCCGCGACATCGCGATGCACCAGCACGGTCTCGATGGCATTGCACACGCCGGGACGCTGCACTTTTGCGTTGATCACGATGCGCTCCGCCATGTCGAGGTCGGCATCCTTGTCCACATAGACGATGCAAACGCCGTGGTAATGCTTGATCACCGGCATGCGCGCATGGGTGACCACGGCCTCGATGAGTGATTGGCCGCCACGCGGCACGATGAGGTCGATGTATTGGTCCATCTGCGCCATGTGCTTCACGGCCTCGCGGTCGATGGTCGGGATGAGCAGTATGCTGTCCGCAGGCAACCCGGCTTCTGCCCCGCCTCGCTGCAGGGCCTCGGCAATCGCGAGGTTCGAGTAAATCGACTCCGAGCCGCCGCGCAGGATCGTGGCATTGCCGGTCTTCGTGCAAAGCACCGCCGCGTCGCTCGTCACATTCGGACGCGACTCGTAAATGATGCCCACCACGCCGATCGGCACGCG
>Ga0068860_100000650_pt1 | contig 40578 bp, 39 predicted proteins | sample KBSSwiS32_FD_66597 | JGI IMG/M metagenome (GOLD analysis project Ga0068860, IMG submission 66597) | Switchgrass rhizosphere microbial communities from Kellogg Biological Station, Michigan, USA - KBS Switchgrass S3-2 | ecosystem: Host-associated > Plants > Roots > Rhizosphere > Soil ... | reverse complement strand
CCATAAAATCGGGATACCGGATAAGGACAGTAAATAATTGGGCGGCCCGATCGACGGCGGTATTTCCGGCTACTGGCACATTGCATTTGCCATTCTCGCCGATATATTGAATTTGTTGAAAGAGCTTTTGAACAGTAGGCTGATCGATTGAAAAAATTATTGACGCAACCGTATCCAGTAAATGCCTTTTAAGCTGATCAACAATTCTTGCATCCAGCATGTCGTACCTGCAATTCTGTACGAATTTTGCGAGCTGAAACGTTTGCAACTTCTTCATAAATGCGACTGTTAGGAGAAAGATTCGGGCGGAATCGGCTTTGCTTCACAGCGATTGTTGTGCGGTCATAAGCCACTATTTCAAAATTGTTGCCACCATACGTCGAGATGTTATTCCGTTTATTCATAAGTAGTAACCGCGTAGCGGAGACTCGCATACGGGCAGTAGTGTTGAAATTATTCCCTACTGCGAAAATCAATTCAGGCGCTTAATCCGGTGGATTAATTATCTCAGCGCTTTGATTCAATCAGCAAAACAAGATAACTGACCCCGTGGTATAGAAGTTGCAAACTCTATTTTAAAATTATCTAAACTTAAAACTTTAATCTATGTTACGCTGGTCAGTTATTTTCCTAGTCATCGCGATTATAGCGGGCATTTTTGGATTTTTCGGAATTGCAGCGAGCGCAGCCGCTATCGCAAAAGTGTTGTTCTTTATTTTTATTGTACTATTCATTATTACACTTATTTTTAGAAGAAGGCCTGTTTGAGGCAAGAGCAAGTGAAGAGAGCGAAGATTGGCACTTTCACTCTCCGCTCTCTCTGCTTCGCTCTTATCATTTCCACCGTATATCTCGCGAACTGTGTTTATTATCTATTCCTAAGTCGAATTAATCACAACGCTTCATTCTGTTTGCAGAATTGCCGTAGCTTAATCATTTCGAACGAAGTTGCTGAGCGCAGCGAAGCAATGTAGTGAGAAATCTAACCGAAGCTTCAGCGGCTGCAACTGCAAAACTATTGAGTCGCTGTCAATGTACCGTCCACACGAGATTTCTCACTTCGTCCGCCTCGGGCGGACTCCGTTCGAAATGACGCCCGCTACATGAATCCGGGACGCAGAACTGCTATCCCCAAGCAAAGAGATGTTCGCACCAACCTACCCCTAAGGGTAATGTTCTATTTAAATTCTCTTCCAATCTTTGCTCCATCGATGTTTGATAAAATAATTACCTTAATATAATGAAGGCACCGGCATTTATATCAGTGCTTCTACTCGCTGTCTGCATCATTGTAGCTGGTGATATTTTCTCCCAGCAAGCTAAAATCGATTCGCTCCATTCGATATTAAAAACTCAGCAGGCGGATACCTCGCTCATCAATACAAACCTCCAACTCGGTAATATCTACCTGGAAGATCATCCTGACACGGCATCTAAATTTGCCTATGATGCGTTGTCAATTGCGGAAAAAATTAAAAACAAATATTTTACGGCAAGGGCATTGCAGACCCTGGGACTTTGCTACGACTACATTGGCAATCTTGATTCCTCCCTGTATTATTTCAACCGAGCTGCCGATCTTTTCAAATTGCTTAATAATGACGAAAAACTATCCAATGTATTGAGCGATGAAGGAAACGCCTATTATGTGCGCGGCAACTTTGAGTTCGCCCTGCGCAATCATTTGGCAGCATTGGATCTTCGTAAGAAAGCCGGGAACAAAATCTCTGTCGCTAAATCTCTAAATAATATTGGTGTTCTTTATCGTTCCAAAAAAGATTATGCAAACGCAATCAACTATTATCGTCAATCGCTGGCCATTAAAGAAGAATTAAACGATGAGCATGGCATTGTTAACACGCTCATCAATATTAGCAGCGTTTATAACAGCCTTGATAAATTCGACAGCACATACTACTATGCAAAAAAGGGAATGTTGCTCGCAAAAAAAATAAATGCAGAAAAGGACGCATATGGAAACGAAGTTAACATGGGCGCAGCATTGATCGGCATGGGCAAATTTGATGAGGCCGAACCGCTGTTATATGATGTTGAACAAAAAGCAAAGGCACACAACGATAAAAGTGTATTGATAACAACTTACGAGGGGCTTGGCGATATATTCCTTAACCGCAAAAATTATTCAACAGCGGAGAAATATTTTTTACAGGGATTGAATATCGCTAAAATGAATCAGCGAAAAGAACTGATACAGGTTTTTTATTCCAAGCTTGCTAAGAGCTACCGTAATCTGGGAAAATATGATTTAGCATTCGCCTATGCAGATTCTGCTTCTTCGTTGAGTCATGATTTGCTCAATGAACAAAACCTGAGACAACTGAATGAAATGGCAGCAGTATACGAAACGAACGAAAAAGAAAAGCAAATCGAGAAATTAAATGCGGAGAACGCACTCTCAACTGCGGAAGTGTCCCACAGAAAAACAGAGAGAAATTATTTTATACTCGCAAGCATTTTATTACTTGCACTGGCTGTACTTGCCTATGTAGCTTTTGTTTCGAATAAGAAAAAGAAAGAGCAGGTTGCGGAGCAGAAACAAGTCATCGAGAAATCATTGCAGGAAAAAGAAGTTTTACTGAGAGAAATTCACCACCGTGTAAAAAATAATTTGCAGGTAGTTTCAAGTTTGCTTAGCCTGCAGTCAAACTATATTACCGACGAACATGCATTGGGTGCAGTAAAGGAAAGTCGCGACCGCGTGCAATCCATGGCGCTCATTCATCAAAACCTATACCAGGAGAATGATTTAACGGGCATCGACATACGGGATTATATTGCCAAGCTCTGCGATAATCTCTTCCACTCGTACAATATTCAAACCGGCAAAATAAAACTGCTCAAGGAACTCCAGCCAATGACCCTGGACGTGGACGTTGTTGTTCCCCTCGGACTCATATTAAATGAATTAATCACAAACAGTCTCAAATACGCTTTTCCTGATGGACGAAACGGCATGATCAAGATCATCATAAAGGAAGAGGCGGATAAACTCAAACTCGCAGTGTATGATAATGGTGTCGGTAGCATCTTAACCAATGAATTCAACAATGAACACACATTTGGATACAAGATGATCCGCGCATTTTTACAAAAACTAAAGGGCGAAATGAATATTTATTCTGAAGATGGAACCAAAGTCGATATCGAAATCAAAAATTACCGAAACTCCTTTGCATGAGCGAAAGAAATATATTAATTGTAGAAGATGAACCCCTCATTGCCGAAGATATTGCCGAAGCGTTGCGAAGAAATGATTTTGCAGTTTCTGCAATCGTTTACACGAAGGAAGATGCACTGGAAGAATTAGAAAGCAACCTGCCAGACGTCGCACTACTGGATATCAATCTAAATGGCAAAATGGATGGAATTGAGATTGGCAATACCATTTCTAACAAATACAAAATTCCATTTTTATTTCTCACATCTTATTCCGACAAAAAAACCGTAAGCACTTCAAAGATTACCGAACCTGCAGGATACATTGTGAAACCATTTACGGAAGCGGGTTTGTATAGTTCCCTGGAAATTGCATTGTACAACTACGCACAAAAAAATAAGCGAAACTTCCCCGAATTAAATCTCACCACGATCAACAAACATTTGAATGCACAGATAACGGAAAGAGAATTCCAACTGCTTCAATTGATCTATGACGGATTTTCCAACAAACAAATTGCTACCGAATTATTTATTTCCGTCAACACCGTAAAAAAACACATCAACAGTCTTTACTTAAAATTAGATGCCGCTTCGCATTCATCGGCCATCGCAAGGTTGCGGGAACTGATGGCAAAGTGAATTCTTTCCTTTGTCTCTTTGTGCCTTTGTGTGAACCCAAACTTACACTACAGAGACTGCCGAAAAGACTACCCCAAAGGGTAATAAACAAACGCGGTTGAGTTCAGATTTTTGACCTCGTAAACGAATGTCAATTTTCTAAAAATCTCAATCATGAAACCTTTTCCTTCCTTATCAAGAATTATCCGTCTCGGGTTGTTTTGTGTTGTTGTTTTATTTTCGTGCCACAAAGTGAGCAACGAAACAGATCCAGGCAATCCTCAAAACCCGCCACAATCATCACTATCATCCGACGCACTGTCGGATCATTTGCAATTCGACAACGGGGTTAAGCACCAAGGGTCGGCTCCGCAAGGTCCTTCGGGCAGCTCGTTAAAAATTTCTTTTGAAGACACCTTGTTTCTCGCAGACCGGGTAAAAATGCCTGTCAAGTTTCTCCACATGGATACGACGCAAAATGTATCCGGTATTTTTTTGCAGGTGCAAGCCGTCGTCAATGGATCATTTGCTTCCTACTATTATGACGTACCCGAAGTCCCCATCGTCGATAGCAGTGATACCGTATCAATCATTCTTATTGGCTTTGATCCGACAGATGTAAAATCGCCAACAAGTTTTAATATCAGGATCATCCCGTATAACAAGGACCATCAGCCGATCGACGAAGCAGTGAAGCCTGTAAAAATTTCTCCGCATCATGTAAACCCCAATGGAAGTAACGGATCGTGTGGGTTGGTCACGGCCCAAAATGAAACCTGGGACTGGGTAATGTCCTACATGATGAAAGGAACATTTACTGCAACACCCGAAACAATTTTTGGTGGTGACGGCCAGTTCGTAAACGGCAGTTGCTGCAATGGATTTTCGGTTTATGGATTCTGTCCCGGTACGAGAACAACGAATGCGCGTTTACATTTTAATACATTCTACCAGATTGCCGGGGAACAACTGAGTTTTTTTGACGATAAAGGATTTGAAAGAAGAACCGTCGAACGGGGGGCCAACCCGCTGCCCGACTCAAGTGATTTTTGTCTTCCCTTTGAAGGAAGAGTAAGTAATTTTCTCAGTGAAACGTTTTATGAAGGACACTACGTAGTCACGCCTGCAAATCTTCCCTCCGACCTGCAGGACTATCACGATTCACTCGCACTTCAAATGACAACGGAATCCACCACTCCTCAATTTAGCGGATATGGAAACGGTGGTGGAATTATTCACTACCTGGATTGCAGGAACCTTGTGTTGATAGGTGTGGATCCTGAAGGATTCGGGCAACACCTGGTCAAGATCTATCAGACGGGCATATTTGAAAAATGGTTTGAGTTTTAAGTATATTGGTTTTAGTAGTAACAACCCGCATGAAATTCTTCGGCGGGTTTTTCTTTTTCACGCAAAGGCGCAAAGGAAATCAAGGCGCAAAGAGTCTCTACGATTTGTTCGAATTTTATGCCTTAATTTCTTTGTGCCTTTGTGTGAAACAAAATCCAAGAAAAGAAACGAATTTTCTAAATTCGAAGTTTTGGTTTCACACAAAGGCACAAAGATACCAAGACATAAAATTCAAATAAATCGTAGAGACTCTTTGCGCCTTGATTTACTTTGCGCCTTTGCGTGAAAATTTTTAAATAATCCAAAATGTGTAATTTCAAACCTTAATTGATTAACTGGCGCAATGGAACAATACGAAAAATTATATCTATACAAACGCATCGTCCAGGCAAAACTGTTTATCGACAATCATTTTGCCGAGGATATAGATCTTGATAATATCGCTGACCAGGCGCATTTCTCAAAATATCATTTTATAAGATTATTCAAATCTATTTACGGCAAAACCCCTCACAATTATTTAATCAAGGTGAGAATAGAGAATGCAAAATTGTTATTATCAAAAGGCGGTTCTGTGCTTGATGTCAGTCTCACATTAGGATTTGAAAGCCCCACTTCCTTTACTGCCATGTTCAAAAAACTTGTCGGGAAAACTCCTTCTGTATTTCAAAACGAACAAAAAACAAAAAGACGCGCCATCTCATTGAATCCATTATCTGCAGTCCCGAATTGTTTTGCTGAAACACACGGCTGGATAAAATAGCAATTTCAAAGAGGTATACTTTTCCAAAACATTTCATATTTGTAAAAAAAATTATGATCACAAAAGTGACGCATATGTGCGTATATGTCCTCAACCAGGACAGCGCCTTCGATTTCTACGTAAATAAACTTGGATTCAAAGTACATACCGACGCGCCGATGGGCGAAGGTGCCCGATGGTTAACGGTTACACCGCCGGATCAACCCGAACTCGAAATCACTTTATTTCTTATGAAAGAAGGTGGCATGTTCGATTCGGAAACAGTCAAAACAATGACGCAACTGATCAAAAAGGGAACGTTTGGTGCAGCCGTCATGACATGTAATGATTTGCTTGCGACCTACGAAGAATTAAAATCAAAAGGAGTTGTATTCAAGAAACCTCCGACAAAAGAATTCTACGGCTATGAAGCGTTGTTCGTTGATGACTCAGGCAATTGGTTTTCACTTTCACAAATGAATCCTTAAGTTATGAAATCAATATTCGAAGAAGAGGTCAGATATGAGGTCATTGCAAGAATTGATACATTACAGTCGGACGCAAAACCAAAATGGGGAACAATGACCGCTGAACAAATGCTTAGGCACTGCATTTTGTGCGAAGAATATTACCGCGGCAACATTTCAGTCCAACGATCTTTTCTTGGACGTATCCTGGGAAGAATTGCCATCAATGCAATTCTTAAAGACGATGGACAAACATTGAGAAAAAATTCAACGACAGCATCTGCGTTTAAAGTGACTGATACACTAAACCATTTCGATGACAACAAAGAAAAATGGAAGGAACTAATTGAACAATATGAAAATTTTCAGGCCGAAAATTTTAGACATTGGTTCTTTGGCAAGATGTCAAAAGACGAACTTGGAAAATTTATTTATAAACATTCAGATCACCATTTGAGGCAGTTTGGAATTTGAGAATTTCGATGATTGTGAACGCGAGCACTTGTATGAAGTCTTTGTGCCCTTGGTACTTTGTGCCCTTGGTGTGAAACAAAAGCTCATCCCACCACGGCCTTTCTAACAAATAGTCCTTGATAATACTTCCTATAAGCGTATCCTAAAAAAAGATTTGGGACCAACAAATTAACGCCCATGTACCAACCCGATGGAACAAGAATTGTATGAAACAATAAAACATTCAGGCTGGTTGGGAAGAGTACAACTGCAAAGAACGGAGCATACCGATTGAGAAGCAGGGACAATCCTCCCGCAATCTGTATCGCTTTCATCATTGGATATATGTATCCCGTTCCTTTCAACCCGGCAATGAGCGCACCTGCTGCACCGGTGTGTATTGGCTGAACCGGGATGAACACAAAGAAATAATCAAGCCCGAACACGAGATAGAGAAATCCGAGCCAGCTACGTAAAATTATCACTGCAATTTTCATGATCGTTGGCTGTTTATTTATACAATCAGTCTAAAAAATCTCAACTAAAATTAATTTTTTTGCGTTAAAAAACTACCGTTCGGTAATTTACATGCACGCCGATTCATAAAATTGCTATCTTAATTCCAACTTCGGCCTCAGGCAGATTTAACTTCCAAATATATCGACATGAAGAAAGCAGCCATCATCGCATTTGACAATTTCACCGACATTGACATTTTTCTCGCCTGGGATTTACTAAACCGGGTAAAACATCGGGATGAAACTTTCGAAGTAAAAATTCTCGGTACAAAACCATCGCATCGATCGGTGCGTGGAATAGAGTTGGCTACTCACGGGTTGGTTGAAGAAAGCAATAATGCGGATATTGTATTTTTTGGAAGTGGGTTTGAGACCAGGAAATTGATCAAAGACGAGGAATATCTTAAACGGTTTAAATTAAACCCGGACACTCAGATAGTTTGTTCGATGTGCTCTGGCGCATTATTGATTGCTGCACTCGGACATTTGCAGGGACTTTCTGCAACAACTTATCCAACTGTATTTGAAACATTAAGAAACTATGGTGTTGATGTTATCGAAGACCATCACCTGGTTACTCACGGAAATATAGGAACAGCGGCCGGCTGCCTCGCTGCGGTCGATTTAATTGGCTGGGCCATTGAAAAACTTTACAATGAAGAAATCCGGCGAGATGTAATCGCTTCTGTTCTTCCGGTTGGACAAGGACAAGTCTGTATTTATTGAGGACAAATCAGTAGAATTAAAAATCAGAACAATAATTGATTGCAGGAATTATCCTGTTGAAACAGTTTGCACTTGCAAATTTGCACTTGATTTGAGGTCGATCACGACTGAATTGGCAAGATAGTCATGGATCGCACGTCTTTTTTTATTAAACAACATCGAAACAATTTCTGCAAGTCCCCAGCCAACAGTTGAAAACAAAAGCATGTAAACGCTCAAATCAAATTGCCCGGGAGAGTTATATATTAAAAATCCAAGGATAGATAATATAATTCCAACATTATCACGCTTTATTGCATTTGCCAATCCAATCAATTTCGATTCATCCAAATTACTAACGACTTTGACATTAGTGATTTTCTTTCCAATCGTTTGTCCATATTTATAATGGGAAAAAATAGAATAGATATAATAAAGACTATCGTCTAACAACTGATTTGTTTGCGAGGAGTCGAATCGAAATATGAATCTCACAAACAGACTATACACAAATGAAAGTATAATACCGTCAATAATAGCTGCCAGGAATCTGCTACCAAAAGTTTGATATCTCGTCATGCATTCAATTGATTTAATTTACTTTTCCATTTCGATAGTGAGTTGCAAAATATTTTACTCTCTTCCTATGTAGGTGAATAGGATTACGACGTTTTTATTTTTGCTGCCTCTTGCAATCCCAGTTCTTCAATTGCTATTTCACGCATCTCAACTTTTCTAATTTTACCAGTTACAGTCATCGGAAATGAATTGACGAATTTCCAATATCTCGGAATCTTATAGTGCGCGATCTTTCGCCGGCAAAACTCATCGAGTTGTTCCGTTGTAATGATATGACCGCTTTTTGTTTTTACCCACGCCATCGTTTCTTCTCCATACTTTTCACTTGGCACACCGATCACCTGCACGTCTTCAATGGATTCATGTGTGTACAAAAATTCTTCGATCTCTCTTGGATAAATATTTTCTCCGCCACGGAGTATCATATCCTTTATCCGACCAACAATATTGATATAACCTTCTTCATCCATCACCGCCAGGTCTCCTGTATGCATCCATCCCGCCACGTCCTTTGCTTCTGACGTTGCTTTTGGATTGTTCCAATATCCAAGCATGACTGAATAACCGCGCGTGCACAATTCACCGGGAACATTTCTATCGCGCAACTCCCCGGATTCAGGATCGATGATTTTTATTTCGAGATGGTCCTGTACTGTACCGACTGTACCTACTTGCTTTTCCAGTGGCGTACCGATTCGTGTTTGTGTCGACACCGGCGATGTTTCCGTCATCCCATAACATATTTCCACTTCAGTCATGTGCATCTTTGATTGCACTTGTTTCATCACTTCAACCGGGCATGGGGATCCCGCCATTACACCCGTTCGCAAAGATGAAAAATCAAATTGCGAAAACTCCTTCAATTGCAATTCCGCGATGAACATGGTCGGCACACCATATACTGATGTACATTTTTCGTTTTGAATCGCCTGCAACACCTTTAACGGTTCAAAACTTTCGGACGGAATGACCATGCATGCACCATGCGACGTACAACATAAATTTCCGATCACCATACCAAAACAATGATAAAATGGAACCGGTATACAAACCTTATCGCGCTCAGAATAATTGAGACGCTTGCCAATGAAATACCCGTTATTTAAAAGGTTATGATGAGAGAGTGTTACGCCTTTTGGAAAACCGGTTGTGCCCGATGTATACTGAATGTTTACAGGATCATCAAAAGTTATGCTTTCCTCGACGGACTTCAATTGCCCGTCACCGACCGTCGTTGATTTATCCAGGAAATCGTTCCAGTTTTCGTTCAAATAGATTGTCTCCCGCAGGTTTTCACATGACCATTTTGCTTCGCTCACCATATCCTTATAACTGCTACCCTTAAACGATAATGCCGAAACGATAACACTTGTTCCGGATTGACCCAGTACATACGCCAATTCAGAAGAGCGATACGCGGGGTTTACATTGACGAGTATGGCACCGATTCTTGCTGTTGCGTATTGAACCAATATCCATTCGTAGGAATTAGGTGCCCACAAGGCAACACGATCTCCTTTTTGTACACCAATTGCAAGAAATGCTTTGGCAACTTGTTCCACTTGCTGCCACAATTGCCTATAATTCGCCTTATAGTTTTGATGGATCGAGATCAGCGCTTCTCGCTCAGGAAATTTTTGGGAGGTTGTGAAAAGATTTTCACCAATGGTCTGACCGAGCAAAGGAATATCGCTTGCTCCATGGGAGTATGACTTCTTATTCATATGGCTTTTGTTGTAGTCGGCAGTCGATAGTTCGCAGTCGACACTCTGAAAACATTCAAAGTGAATATAGATATTTTTTTATTCCGTTTTGTATGGATCGTTTTCCCCGGATTTACAATAAGTCAATTTTGACCAAATCAACAAGAACTGGCGAATCTACATTTGCCCAGTTATGTTTTGAGCCGTTTTAGTGATCATTTTTTCAGTTCCGGGCAAATAATCTGGTCAGAGGTGTAACTAATCGACGCGTTGAAAGTATAACTGTAAATCGTAAATCAATTCACATGGCTCAACGAAAGCATCTTCTTATAATATTGTTACTATCTGCGCACTTTGCGTTCGCACAAAATCATCCTATTCCGGGTAAATTATATGACGCCGGCGGTCACAAACTGCACTTCGATATCCAGGGCAAAGGATCTCCGACTGTAATATTCGAAAACGGTAGCGGTGATTTTTCCTTTATCTGGACCTTGGTCCAACCCGATATTGCCAAGTTTACAAAAACCGTTTCGTATGACAGGGCCGGTTACGCATGGAGCCAGCCTGGTCCGACTCCACGAACATCCAGGCAGATTTGTTTCGAATTGCATACTGCATTGAGCAATGCAGGAATTCATCCTCCTTATATTTTAGTGGGACAATCATTCGGCGGGTTTCTCGTCCGTGCCTTTGCAAGATTTTATCCGAAGGAAGTCGTGGGAATGGTTTTAGTTGAAGCAGTGCAGGAGAATCAAAAAATATTTATGGGCGGAGATAAGCCGCAGCTAATTCGTGATTTCGCAAAAGGCAAACCAGTGCCGGCCGTACAAACTCATTTCATTGCACAGCCTGATACAACTACATCTTCCATGCCGGCAAATAATGAAATGGATCCATTGTATAATAGACTACCTACCGCAGTACAACAATATCAATTATGGGCGCAATCACAGCCGTCTTTTATGAAATCTGCGCAAGCCGAAATGGAGTGGTCGCCTGAAGACGTTGCAAATATTTATAATCACCGGGGTGAAAAAGATTATTTGTTGGGTGATATCCCATTGATTGTTTTAACACGCGGCAAAGGTGGTTTTGATGGAAGATCCGATTCACTAGAACTTGAAAAAGAAAGATTGACTGCACAAGAGGAACTGGCGCATCTTTCAACAAACAGTCAACATATCCTCGACATGAACAGCGGACATAATATCCATGTGGAAGATCCTGCGATGGTGATTGATGCGATTAAGAAAGTGTATACTGCAGTAACGAAAAAGATCTTTTTGAAAAATGTGAAGTGAGATTTCACGCGGAGACGCAAAGAAGACGCAAAGGCGCAAAGAGTCAAATGATTAGTGACTCTTTGCGCCTTTGCGTCTTCTTTGCGTCTCCGCGTGAAATATTCCCCAATATTGTCACCGATTTAACGGTAAACATGCTAACGCATTAACGGTAAACTATCTCTATCCACAAGTCGTTGCATCAAACCTCCCTAATTTTAGTTGCATCAACAGGACTCCCCCATTCAACAATTCAAAAAATCAATTCAAACATTTCCAATTGGGAACTTTTTCACACTACAACATTTTCACAATGAAAAACTTCAAACGCAATGATATTGCAATTGCCGCATTCTTTTCGCTTTGTGCATTGAACACGTTTTCTCAAGGCACCAGGACCGAAAAAGATCTCCTCGGCGAAAAGCAAATCCCGAACAATGCTTTTTATGGTGTACAAACGGCAAGGGCATTGGAAAATTTCCAGGTGAGTGGTGTACTCACTAATTTCTATCCCGACTACGTAAAAGCATACGCCATGGTGAAACTCGCTGCTGCGCGCGCTAACACGGACATTGGAAGAATGAGTAAAGACAAATTAGCCGCGATTGAAAAGGCCTGCCAGGCCATCATCGATGGTAAATATCACGACCAGTTCCTGGTGGATTTGTACCAGGGCGGAGCCGGTACTTCTGCGAATATGAATGCAAATGAAGTGATCGCAAATGTTGCACTTGAATTAACAGGTCGCAAAAAAGGTGAATACAATGTGATTGAACCGCATGATGATCTCAACATGGGTCAATCCACAAACGATGTTTTTCCAACAACCATTCACGTGGCACTATTACTCCACAACGATAAAGTTGTAAAAGAAGCGAAAGCTTTGGCGGCAGCATTTCATAAAAAAGGCGATGAGTTTAATAAAGTACTGAAGATGGGTCGTACAGAGGGACAAGATGCGGTGCCGATGACGGTTGGACAAGAATTCCATGGATTCGGGAACCAGATCGATGGAGCAATCGAAGCGCTGGTAAAATCAGAAGCTTATCTATACGAAGAAAATATGGGAGCCACCGCCATCGGAACAGGAATTACCGCGTCTCCTGGTTATGCAGAAAAATGTGCCGTTCGTCTTGCAGAGATCGTTGGAAAACCAATGACACTGAGTAAAGACCTGATCGCTGCCACATCAAGTATGCAGGCATTCGTTATGTATTCTGGCGCTTTAAAGAATTTAGCGGTTGTTATATCAAAGATCAGCAGCGATCTGATTTTCCTCGCAAGCGGACCACGCGCAGGTATTTTCGAAATCAACCTTCCGGCACTTCAGCCCGGATCTTCGATTATGCCGGGTAAAGTAAACCCGGTGATGCCTGAGTTGATGAATGAAGTATGTTTTAAGGCAATCGGAAATGATGTAACCGTTACGATGGCTTCACAGGATGGATTACTCCAGTTGAATGCATACGAGCCAGTCGTTGCAGTGGCGATCATGGAATCACAGGGACTTTTTTTCAAAACGTTTCCATTGTTCAGAAAGCAGTGCATAGAAGGAATTACTATCAACCAAAAAATACTGGATACTTATATGAACAGGAGTGTTGGCATCGTGACAGCCTTGAATCCAATTTTGGGATATGATAAGACCACTGAGCTTGCAAAGGAAGCTTTGCAATCAGGCAAAGGAATTTTGGAACTGATTCGCGAGAAAAAATTATTAACAGAACAACAAATAAAGGACCTGCTTGATCCGGTGAAACTGACAACACCTACAGGCCCAACAAAACTGACTGAGTAACCGAAAAACATCATCAATAAACAATCCATCAAACACGTAAACAAACACAGTTATGAAAAAAATACTTTCATCATTAACACTGTTGTTGCTCGTTATTCAAATACAGGCACAACAATTACCAAGAGTCATTATTCTCGCCACAGGCGGAACGATTGCTGGAGCTGGAAAATCATCTGACCGTGCCGGTTACACTGCGGGAAAAATTCCAATCGATGACCTGATTGGATCAATACCAACCGTCAAAAAAATTGCAACGATCTCCGGGGAGCAGGTTGCATCGGTCGGTAGCCAGGATATGACGATTGATATATGGAAAAAACTCGCGGTGCGCGCGAACCAGATTTTCGCAAATAATGAAGCAGATGCCATCGTCGTAACACATGGCACAGACACACAGGAAGAAACCGGATATTTTCTTGATCTGGTTATTAAATCTGAAAAACCCGTCGTGCTGACCGGCTCCATGCGTCCGGCTACTGCTATCAGTGCAGACGGACCAAAGAATTTGTTTGACGCGATCACAGTGGCAGTTAGTCCAAAGAGCAAAGGCCGCGGTGTATTGATCAGTTTCAACGAAGGAATCTTCGATGCAAGAGAAGTAATGAAACTGAGCACAACCAAAGTGAATGCCTTCGGCTCACCAAATTCAGGACCCATTGGACAAGTATACGACGGTAAAGTTGAATACTACATGACAGCTATGCGCGAAGTCAATGTAAAAACTCCATTTTCTGTAACAGCTGACACTAAGTTACCAAGAGTGGACATCGTGTATATGTATGCCGATGCATCTTCTGATATCATCGATATGTTGATTGCAAAAAAAGTGGATGGAATCGTTATCGCCGGTGTCGGAAACGGAAATTTCAATAAAGCATATATGGATGCAGTGAAAAAAGCCGTAAGCGCCGGTATCGTTGTTTGCCGCGCGAGCCGCACGCCATCAGGAAGAGTTGTACTGGAAGACGAAATCAATGACGATGAGTTGGGGACAATCGTTTCCGATGATCTGACTCCTCAAAAGGCGCGCGTAATGCTAATGCTGGGATTAACAAAAACAAAAGACAGGAAGCAATTGCAACAATACTTCTTCCAATATTAATTTTTAATTCAACTTAAGAATGATATATGAAAAGAGAAAAACTACTGAGCATCTCACTGCTGATGTTCGCAGCATGTATGATACTTGCTCATCCGTCAAAAGCACAGGACAAAACGGACGAAAAGCAAAAGACGATGGACATCTACGGATTTATTATGATGGATGCAGGGTATAATGCCAACCAAATTGAGCCCAATTGGTATGATGTGGTACGACCAACTAAGTTGCCTGCTTTTAAAAATCAATATGCCCCGGACGGTAATTTCTATTTTTCTGTTCGACAAACAAGACTTGGTTTTAAAAATTACTTTCAAACTCCATTGGGCGAATTGAAAACGCAATTTGAATTTGAAATGTTTGGTACGGGTGTTGACGCAGGGCAGACTACCATTCGGTTGCGACATGCATATGCCGAGCTGGGGAAATTTGGTGTGGGGCAGTATTGGAGCCCGTTCATGGACATCGATGTGTTCCCAAATACTGTTGAATATTGGGGCCCGACAGGCATGGCTTTCTTCAGAAATATCCAGGTAAGATATATGCCAATACAAGGACCTACCAGGTTGACGATAGCTTTGGAAAGACCAGGCGCCAGTGCGGACCAGGGAGTTTATGCTAGCCATATTGAGTTAGGAAATGTAAAACCCAAATTTCCCGTTCCAGATCTCTCAGCAGAATATCGCCAGGCATTTAAATGGGGTTATGTAGAGCTCGCGGGTATTGTGCGCTACATGAAGTGGGAAGATCTCGATAGCACAGGTCCGAACCTGTCCGGTGATGCTGTCGGCTGGGGTTTAAATCTTAGCACGAACATCAATCTTGGTAAGAAAGTTGTTTTCAGGGGATCCGTATTGTACGGCGAGGGAGTTGAAAACTATATGAACGATGCACCGGTTGATGTAGGTATCAAAACACTTGCTCCCGGAAGTAACCCGCCGATAAAAGGTGTTGCGTTACCACTTCTCGGAGTCGTTTCGTTCTTTGATATTAATTGGAATGATAAGTTCAGCTCTTCTATTGGTTATTCCATGATCGATATTCATAACTCAAATGGACAAGAAGCCAGTGCCTTCAAACAAGGAAACTATGCGATCGGCAATCTTATGTGGTACCCGGTGAAGAATGCGATGATGGGTGTAGAGTTTCAATGGGGCGATCGTCACAACTATACAGACGGATGGACTACTTCAATCAGCAAAGTTCAATTTTCATTTAAATACAATTTCTCTCAATCATTTTATAAAAACAGTAAGGATTGATATTGATGATTTGACGTTTGGCGTCGAGAAACTCATTTAAGTCATGCGCAAAGTTTTTTTTGCATTCGCAGGGATGCCTGCCGCCATATTGCTTTTATTATTGACTGTTCTGCCTCATAACACGGTCCGTGCCCAGGATACGACAAAAATTCTTCCTAATGGTACGGATGGTCTTGTATTCACACCCAAGCCTGCGGATACAACATTTGTCAATACAAAAAAACAACTTGCGCCCAATGAATTTGAAGGAGAATATTCTACTTTCCGAATTGGGCTTGGTTATATCGGTGACTTTACGGCGTATTCACAAAGTAAAGTTTTCAAACAACAGATGGATTCCGCGGGGCTCGATCTGACTCCGCATTATCAAACAAGAGATTTCCGAATTCTTGGCAGCGGCCGTTTCCTGAAATCAAAAAGATATCTCGCGTGGAAATTTGCGTTTATGTATGACGGTGATGATAAAGTGTGGATGGTACGCGAGTCGGGACTTACGATTGGAGTTCCGGAATTAAAGGGAAATTTTTTTATTGGCCGAACCAAAGAAGGATATTCCACGATCAAAGTCATGAATGGACACTCGGGTCTTACCAATGAAAGACAAATGGCATTGGATCCTGTTCCCATTTTAGCAGACGGAATAAAATATTTTGGATATTTTCCGAAGTCGAGGATACTTCTAAATCTCGGCGCGTATGATGATTTTATATCGAAGGGCCAGGGCTTTTCAACTTTTCAATGGCAGCTTGTATCACGCGTCGGATGGCTCCCGGTGTACGATACAAAGAACAACACGATGATTCAAATCGCGGCCAATCTCAGGTATGGCAAACCGTTAGATAATAAATTTACGGTCAAGTCCCGGCCCGAGTCCAACCCTACTCCACAACTTATCAATACAGGCAGTTTCCCTGCAGACTATTCGAGTTCAATTGGTGGAGAAATTTTTTACCGAAACAACCGTTTTATGATCGGTTCGGAAGTCATGGTACACAATTTCTATTCAAAGACATCCGACGACCATCATTTCGCCGGCGGCGATGTAGTGATCAGTTATTTTTTCACCGGTGCGGTTCGTCCATATAATACAACCGGAAATGTGTTTGGATTTGTTCCAGTAAAAAAATCTGTTTTCAAAGGTGGCCTTGGTGAGATCGAGGGGGTACTTCATATCTCTACGTTTGACCTGAATGATAAATCTATTCTTGGTGGAAAATTCACACGCATTACACCAATGATCAACTGGTACCTGTCGAAAGCGCTGCGTTGGGAATTAGTGTATGGCTATGGAATTTTAGATCGGTATGGTTTGAAAGGAAATGTTCATTTTTTTGAAACGAGGATACAGGTGACAGTGATGTAGAGAGGTTGAGGCGCACTTACCGCTCGTCATTTCGAACGGAGTTGCTGAGCGCAGCGAAGCAACGTAGTGAGAAATCCCATGCTATTTATTGGAAGATAGTTCAATAAATTTTGCTTTTTTGGTTGCTAAGTATTCGGTTAGGTTTCTCACTGCGTTGCTTCGCTGCGCTCAGCAACTCCGTTCGAAATAACGAGCGGTAAGTGTGCTTCGACCAACTTCCTAACCTTAACTTCCACCTAAACCTTAACCTTAACCTCAATCTCAACCTCTCTCCGCTCCCCTCAAAGCTCCTGGCAATTATTCGCGATCTCCCGATTAAATCTTCCATCATTCTTCAACACATCAAAAAAATCAGCGAGGTATTTTTTTACGGACTCAATTCTTTTATCCGGTAATTGGCCCTTTAGTTTATCAGGCACAGCCATGAATTCGGCTTCTTTGGAAATAAATTCCTTTCTTACAAATTCGGTAAGATCTTTTGATTGGCACACTCCGCGATAATAGCGCTGCCTGACGTTTGCAATCGGCAACTGCTCTCCATTAATTTCCGACACAACAGCATACGGAGCATTGACGAGACCTGACATATCAAAATCATACGGAATTGCGATTGCTTTATTGTTCAGATAAATTAGTTTGGTGTTATGTTGGAATTGCTTCGACCAATCTGTGTTTGATATCATGAATTGAAATAAATCAAACCGAAGCGTTGCGGTATCCTGCAAAAGTGCGGGGCTGACTTTTGCATTCTTCAACAATTTCGAATTGTGCCGGGCCGCGGTATTGTCTGCGTCTTCAATGAATATCGCTTTTTGTTTAAATGAATATCTTTTGTCTTTCAAGACTTCTGTCATGTCCAGGTTCACTAAACGTGTTTTAAAATAAAGAGGTGTGACCACCTCATATAATTTATAACACAAATATTCTTTAAGGATAAGGTCGCTATTATCTGTAGGCTTGTTACATGGAACAACAAGTTTCAATTTTTTATTCCCTTCAAATACGGTTCCTTTTGCGTTCTTCTTTGATATTTTAATCCATAGCGGCGGAAAATGACAAAGCTCCATTCGGGAGTTACCTCTTCCCTTTAAACCTACATTAATTGAATCCATCGATCCGGATTCCTTTTGATAATACATTGTCGTTGCCTTAAAAACCGAATCTTCTTTCGTCTTCCTTATTTCCCGAACGGATAGTGTCAACGCAATATTCAATGGAGTGTCTGTACTAAAGAGGGGATCTGTCTGCGCGAAGCAACAGTTATCAATAGTTAAAAACAATACGATGATCATTGCACTTTTCATGCTCATTCACTTTCCTCTTCCTCTAATTTAGTTTCTTCTGTAGAAAGTTTTTCTTTCTTTTCAATAATAACGACAGGTTCGGGTAGATTCGCAAATCGAAAATCGTTGACCCTGATACCATCGGGACTGTCCTGGTTAAAAGGATTTTCCAGCATTCCCTGGACGTTATAAAAAGAAATTAACAGAAATGCCTTGAATCCTGTCATAGCAAAAACATACCAGAGAGGTACATCAAATCCCGTTTTGTTCAATAACCCGGCGGGATAAAAAATGACAAAAGAGTAAATAGCAACAAGTACAATAAATTTTGGAGCCCAGGGAATGCGATGACGTTTTGTTGCTAATAAAAATTCAACGCTCTCATTTGTGCGATGCGCGAATAGAAGAACTTTTGCCGAAAGGCGTCTTTTGATTGTAGCAAGGTTTGTTTGTATAAAAACATACATTTCATGCGATGCATTTTGCACAGTAACCGGCTCTTCAATATTATATCCAAGACATCTGATTAATTTGTCAGAAATATCTGCAGCAATTTTATTGAACTCCTGCTTTTTCGCAACGTCGAGCTTACTGTTGCCAAAAACATAAGCTAGTGATTGCATCGCCGCTTTGAATCGGCTCAAATATTCCAATGCACGTTCTCTTCTTCGAAATGCCATGCGCAAAGAAAATGTGAGTGGGAATACGATCACAATGCCGAGTATCAGAAAATCGATATAAAGCTTAAGGCGAAATTGAAGACACACATAAGAACTCAGCAGGCAAAGGAGAAGTACTAACAGTGAGTGCACGTTTAAAATAGAAAGATACTTTTTCATACTCTCTGTTTGCTTGTGTCTAAAATTATACATAAAACCGCTCGTGCGGCTTGTATTTAACGGTAAAACCAATTTATGATGCCGAGTTTTTTTTCTCCGTAGTAAAAATTTCCTTCCTTAGTGGAAAGTTAATTTATGAAATACAAAACTATTCTTCTTGCCGCATCGTTCGTGGGCGCATCCTATGCACTCGAGGCACAAACCTATACGAACTATGCTCAAACGTCCGATGCCGAAGCAGAAGCCATGATAAATCTGTTAGGAGTTCAAAAGAAAGAGGCGGTTTCAAAATTAGTTGCTCTTCAGGATAAAGACACGGCCGCCTTTTGGAAGATCTATGACGAGTATCAAAAAGACAATAAAAAGACCGCAAAAATCCGGCTGGGTTTGTATGAAAGAACTGCACAGGCATATGCGAATATGACACCGGCACTCGCCGATTCATTAGCAAAACAATACTTCGTCAACCGCACGGAGCAGGAAAAGACGGCACAGGAATATTATGAAAAAATCAAGAAGGCCATTAATCCTGTTGTAGCATTCGAATTCTACCAGGCGGAAGCATACCTGTTAACCTCAATCCGGGCGCAGATCATGCAGCAAATCCCGACGTATGGACAATTGGTGAATGCATCGAAAAAATAAGTTGGGTTGGTTTCATACAGCAGTAGGTTTTGGTTTCATACAAAGACACAAAGGAACAAAGATTTCTTATTGTAAGTCTTTGTGGTACTTTGTGTCTTTGTGTGAAACCAAAACCTACCAAACCATCTATTCAAAAAAGATAATCTTCTCCGCCACAATTATGAAAATGGCGATAAACGGCATCAATATCGCCAGGATAAAAAGTTTCAACGTCTTCTTGTAGTATCGATCCATCACAGCTTCTTCGCGCGGATAATCTCTTGTCATAATTCTATAAATGACAATTGTCGACAACGTAATACAAATACAAAGACTGATAAATATTTCGATATCAAATAAGCGATTCACTCCAAATGCGTCGGATGCCCAGCCCTGTGTAAATCTAAGCGTGAACCCTAAAATGATCCCCGATGCAGTGACCATCGGGTGCCTGAACGGTTGCAGTTTGTCTTCCATATAATCCCGGTTAGGTATTTATTGGTTTCGCAAAGTAATTCGAGGCTGCATTGAAACACTACTTGCCAGTGAGTTTACCGTATAACGATTTCCCGCAATCAACCGATCACAGTGACAGCCTGGTTGTTTTATAGATGCAAGGTGGCGGAGGCAAACCGACGCAAGTGTCTTCGATTAAGGTTAACAGTTAAACGATCCGAATTGATCTGCGGATGAATGTTTCTTCGTTATTTAGGAACGGATTAATCAGATTAACGATTAAATGAAATGTTATGATAAGAAAAATTATTTACGTCGCTATTTTGTCCTGCATGTTCTATTGCGGTTATGGACAAAACGTGAGATTGAATGTGTACGCCAATTATGTTTTTGATGACCGTGTGGAATCTTACTATAGCAGCACGAGTTATTTTAGTGCACTCCTACGCGGCGGACTGATGTGGGGAGGCAGTTTAGAATTTATGTTGAGGAAAGATTACAGCCTTGAACTGATGTATTTGCGACAAGACACTAAAGCGCCAACCGATTACTGGGATTACAACCTCAATCGCGCGAGACATACGGACCTGGATGTTGGTGTTAATTATATTCTTCTTGGAGGAAACCGTTACATGTACACGGGAAAGAAAGTCGAACCATACGGTGGATTGATGCTGGGTGTTGCTGTGATCAATACAAAAAATAATGACGCAGACGTTAGCAATTCTGTGACGAAGTTTGCGTGGGACATTAAACTCGGCGTTGTCATATGGGCATCCGATAATGTTGGAGTAAAAATCAATACGCAATTGTTATCTGCTGTACAGGCAGTCGGCGGAACAGTATACTTTGGAACCGGTGGCGGTGGTGCCGGTGTGTCATCTTATTCAACGATGTTGCAATTTGGACTTGGTGGCGGACTGGTCTTCAATTTCGGTGGACATGCGACTACGCAGCATTGATTATATTTTAAGTTTTGCCTGTCATCTCAACCAACCTCAAAGCGCGGATCATCCAACTCTTATCCAGAGCTTATTTCACGCAAAGGCGCAAAGAGAGACAAGGCGCAAAGGAATTACATCAAAGCTTTGCGCCTTGTCTTTTCTTTGCGCCTTTGCGTGAAACCAAAACCTGCCATCTCAACCAGCCTCAAAGCGCGGATCATCCAACTCTTTTTTAAATTCGATTTTTATCCAGAGTTTATTTCACGCAAAGGCGCAAAGGTTATTACATCAGACCTTTGCGCCTTAGCTCTCTTTGCGTCTTTGCGTGAAACCAAAACCTTCCATCTCAACCACCCTCAAAGCGTGGATCATCCCATTCTTTTTGAATTCGATTTTTATCCAGAGTTTATTTCACGCAAAGGCGCAATGAAAAACAAGGCGCAAAGGCATTAAGTCAGACCTTTGCGCCTTGTCTTTTCTTTGCGCCTTTGCGTGAAATAAACTGCTAAAGCCCGAATCTCCACTGCAATCCTCCAATAAATTGTTGGCGGCTTCCAAGGAACCCGTACTCGGCGCGGATCATCCAGCTCTTATTGATTTGGAATTGCGCACCCACAATGAAATTCCACATATCTTTTTGTCTTTTATCAAGCGAATAATCTACCGTTGATTTACCAGCATTGCTTACAGCTTGTGATGCCGCGTCTAACACATTCCCTACTTTAAGCAACACCGTATTCGCCGTTTCATGCTTTGCAATATTTACAGGATTTTTTTGTTCGGCGGGCGTGAGACCATTCCACCATGCGTCAACTTTTTGTTGGCTGTCTGCGACTTTCAGATAGCCGGTATCAATCTTCGCGCCCCATTGATCAGTTGGAAGTATGTCAGCGGTATTCAGTGAACCTACCGTTCCATTATTTAATTTCACACGGAAGCCGCCCGCCCATAGTGCGAGACTACGATCCTTTTTCTTGAATGGAATATTTTTCCCGAGTCGCGGACCGAAAACAAACACATAAGCCGGCTTATCCAATTCTGAAATGTCAGTCCACGAAAAATTCATATCGAGAGCAAGGAAGAATCCGCCGACACCAATTGTTGGTGTCAGTCCAAATCCAAACGTAGTTCCTTGAAAATTAGCTTTCGTATTTATGTCAAGTACTTTATGCCAGGTGCTGCTGTCTGGCACCCACACGCCGGCGTCAATGGCAGTCGCGGTTTTTGTTTTCGCAAAGATTGCATACACATTTAAAAACGGGAAAAGCCAGATGTCCGGTCGGATGTTTGCACCATTCGTGGTGGTGGTTGCACTGTTGAAGCGGATAACGTCATCTAAATTATATTTCTGTCCCCCGTTGAAACCAACTTGCAAATTGTCGATGATGATATCCGATTTTTGCCAGACGTATTGTACACTAAGCCCTGCTGAATAGGGTAAATTGAATCCTTTTTTTACTACTTTATCACCCCAAATTGGAAGCATGTATGGATACTCCACGTGTTTCATACTATCGATCTTGTCTGCATTTTTCTTTCCCACCATCTTGTCTGTTGTGTATTGTGCATTTGCTGCTAACAAAAAAAAGAAAACCGGGATGGTTACAATGAATTTCTTCGGCAGCAGATGAAAAACTTTTTTTGAGAGCTTCGTCATAAAATTATTTTTTCGAGGAAGGTTGCCTGGTTATAAGTTGGAATAAGTCCAGTTTTTCAGCATTCAAAGTAGAAATAAAAATGTATAAGGAGGCCCACTCCGATTATTTAACTGTAAAACAAAAGAGACGAATGAATATTAAGAAATGATGAACTAGAACACAAAGCTCAATCCAAAGACCCATCCGAAGTCAAACTTTGTTCCGCCTACGTTTGGAGGTTTACTATCGTAGTTATTATAAAAGCTCAAATTCAATCGTAAGTCTTTGATGATTTCCCAGTTGAGATTTGCTTCACCGTCGTTACGAATACGACCCGCCTGTGAGAGACTGAAGAACATCGCCTGTGCAATGGTGAAATCCACCTTCGGCTTGGTATACCTGAAAAAATTGAATTCGAGTTGTGCAAAAAGTTCCGTAAGAGTTCCTGAGTTTACATTTTCAGTGCTTCGTTCCTGGTTAAACACCACGCCGCCGCGTGTCCACGCGTAGACTTTCCGGCTGGTAATAAATTTGTTTCCTGCTCCGACTCCTTCCTGGAAACGTCTGTCGAGCCCCAGCTCAAGATTTCTTTGATATTGCGTTTGTATTGTACTGAACCATGTGGTGGTAAAATAGTGGTTCCATTTTAGTGAAACGTCTTCGCGGTCGCGACTGAACGTTGTGTCCGTGATTGTATATATGCCGGAAGTAGAAAGCGTTATTACTTCCTGTTTGGCGTAGTAATTCAGCTTCGCATCAAAATTAAGTCGTCCAAAATCACTTGACTTGGTGTAATTGAACCCGAGTCCGAAATTTCCTGAGAATCTTTGAAGGATCTCATTTTTAAAAGGATACACAACAGATATTTCCTGAACGTGGATGGTCACCGAATCTGTACCGCCGACGAAATAAACATAGTTCGGATTTGGATGGGGTCTTAACTGCCCGAAATACACTTTTCCCTGAATTGTTTCAATACGAAAAACCTGTCGCACTGCTGCGAGTGTGCGTAGCTTGATCATTTGAACGGTGATATCATTTGCCTCGTCCGGGTCAAACGTTACGACACCCAGTTTGATCTTTTTTATTTTGCCTATAACAGTAGTTCCATTCAGAAAATAAATAGTATCCTTTGGCGCCTGTGAGAAAACGATCATACAAGTTAAAATGCTTGCAAAGAATAGGATTCCTTTTTTCATGATGTAGTCTGTCTATTCAATTCCTTTCCCAGGCGACTTCTCATTCTCTCGTCATTGAAAATAAAAAAAGGTAATTGTCCGACTCAGAGTTTACGGTTAAACGACCCCGAAAATGCCTTTCACTTCACATAGAATCTATATTTACGAAGCGTAAAATAAAACTGTCATTTAAGATCACGTGTAAAAATTAAATCATGAAATACTCACCCGCAAAAAATTGGCTACGCGTGTTGGTAGTCGTTATATTCGCGAGTTGCATTACAACCGCGATGAATGCACAAAAATCTTCATCCAAGAAGATGAAAACCCCTGATGCATCACAAACTTCTGTGTTGAGCAAGGAAGAAATTGAAGCCGCGATCAACGAAGCATACAATGCAAACAAAGATTCGAAAGAAGGAAAGAATGCAGATTATATCAAGGAGCTGGCGAACGTTGATCCAAATATCTACGGCATCGCATTAATTACAACTGACGGGCAGGTATACACGAAAGGAGATTTGGAGTCACGCGTGTCGATCCAATCTATTTCCAAAGTATTTACGCTTGCAAGAGTGATCGAAGAACAAGGTGCAAAGGCGGTGATGGATAAGATCGGCGTTGATGCAACAGGCTTAAGATTTAATTCAATTGTTGCAATTGAATTACAAAAAGGAAAAGAAATTAACCCACTTGTGAATCCGGGCGCTATTGCAGCCGTTAGTATGATTGGAGGAGCAGACTCCGCCGCAAAATGGAAGAACGTTGTGCAAACTCATGATGATTTTGCGGGAGCAGATTTGAAATTAAATTGGCCCGTTTATGTGAGCGAAGCCGGTGACAATCTTCGCAACCAGGCGATTGCTCATTTGCTGCTGGCATATGGGCGCATGTATTTTGACCCGGTTCAGTCCACAGATGTATATACCAAGCAATGTGCGTTAAACGTCAACGCGAAAGATTTAGCTGAGATGGCGGCCACATTAGCGAACGGCGGAACAAATCCTATTACAAAAAAGAAAGTTGTTTCTCCTGAAACGACTTCATTCACTTTGTCAGTAATGGCAACTGCAGGGTTATATGATGATTCCGGCCAGTGGCTGTATGCAGTTGGATTGCCAGGCAAGAGCGGCGTCGGAGGCGGAATCATTGCTGTTTGTCCCGGCAAGTTTGGAATCGCTGTGATCTCGCCGCCACTCAATGCAGCAGGCAACAGCGTGAAAGCCCAGAAAACAATTTACGACATCGTGAAAAAGTTGAAAGTAAATCCATACCTGGTACAGCCAAAAATGTAACACAAAATCATTTTTCACCGAAAGAAAGTTCTTATGCGTTTGATTGGAAAGAAATTTCTAAAATGGGTTTTTATTGTGTTTGCCTTAATGATGCAGCTCGATTCGATGGCCCAACTTGATCAATCTGTTTTTAATACGAAGGATACTTCTGCAAGAGAAGATAGTATCGATCGTACATATCCGAATACTATTGCAGGAGAGTTTACGCCGGGACGTGGCTTCAATATCGTGAAAACCAAAGTGGCAAGTTTGAATATTAGTATCTATGCCATTGTCAGGTACCTGAATCAACTTCCAGGCCAGCAAACGTGGTACGACCATTTAGGAAGACCAAGGGATTTTACAGGAAGAAATGATTTCCAGTGGCACAGGGCGATGATATGGTTCTCCGGATTTCTTCTCACTCCAAAATTGACATACACGGCCACAGCATGGACGGTGATGACAACGCAGCAAACTCTCGTGTATGGAAATATTCAATACCGGTTCAATAAAAACTTTATTCTCGGAGGAGGAATTGCGCCGAATATTTCAATCAGGTCGATGCAGGGACCGTTTCCATTTTATCAATCCACGGACCGTACCATGGGTGAAGAATCTTTGAGGGCCGGATTTACAAATGGTGTTTTCTTAAAAGGTGAGGTTGTCCCGACGCTGAATTATATTTTATTCATCGGAAATAATCTCAGCACGCTCGGAGTACAGGCGTCTAAATTGCAGCGTACGCTGTCCAAAGGAGTCGGCCTGCTGTGGATGCCAACGACCGGGGAGTATGGTCCGCGCGGAGGACTGGTGGATTTTGAATCGCATAATAAAATGGCCACACGGTTTGGAATCAATTATACCCATGATCGTGACAACAGGTTTAATAACATTGGTACTCCATCGCCCGATAATACGCAGGTGCGCATGACCGATGGCGTTTTATTTTTTGAAACAGGTGCATTGGCAGACGGTGTAACTGTACAACAAGCAAACTATGATATGGTCGCGTTCGATGCGGGCGTAAAATACAAAGGCTGGAACGTGCAAGCAGAATTCTATCATCGCACCCTGTCAAAATTTGATGCCGATGGACCCGTGCCAATTAATTTAATTCGTGATATTGGCTACAGCCTACAGGCTTCCTGTATGGTCATCCCAAAAGTTTTGAATGTATACATGCTGCATTCGTACTTCTTCGACGAATTTAAAAGGCATCCCTGGGAACTTGGCGGAGGTGTAAACGTATACCCGATGAAAAGCAGGAGCTGGAGATTGAATGGCCAGGTTCATTATGTTTATAAAAGTTCTGCTGGCGGAACGTTTGGTTTGTATACAGCGGGACAAACAGGAACAACAGTAACCATAGGAACAGATATTCTTCTATAAAAACAGTGCAGTAGTTTTTGGTTTTACACAATGCCGGTTTAGCAGGAGTGCTGTCCGGCATTTTTAAATGAATGATTTATGAAACACAATTATTATTCCCAGAAATTAATCAGCAATGTGCTCAGCACTCTCAAACGTGTGTATGTATCCGTTATGTTCATACCATGTTTTGCAGTTGGACAATCTGCGAAGGACACTTCCTGGTTTTATGATTCACATTTTCATTTAACGAACTACGTCCAGGAAGGAATCGATATTCATAAATTCCTCGAAGTAATGGGGACCAAATGCGGGCGTTCCACCCTTTTTGGAATTCCATTGCAACAACAGTGGTCGTATGGGAACAGTGGCGACTACGCTCCAACATATTATCTCGCAAGTGATGCACCTTTGTATTATTATTCATTTACCGATGCATATATCGCTATGGTATACCGTTCGCTGACTAAAGAAGAGCAACAGCGATTTGACCCGATGATCACCGGGTTTAACCCGGCTGATATGTATGCGGCCGATCATATAAAACGTGTTCTCAAAACGTTTCCGGGAGTTTTTTCCGGTATTGGTGAGTTCTCCATCCATAAAGAATTTGTATCGTCGAAAGTTTCAGGAGAAAAAGCGTCTTTGACGAACCCTGCGCTGGATAGAATTTTGGATTTTGCGGGTGAATCGGGGCTTGCAGTTATTTTGCATAATGACGTGAATATGCCATTTCCAAAGTCGGGCCAGGAGCCGTACCTGATAAAACAAATAGGAGACCTTTTCCGCCGACATCAAAATACAACGATTATATGGGCACATTGCGGTCTTGGAAGAATTGTCCAGCCGGTGCAGGATCAGTTACGTATGCTCGAGCATGCGCTCTCAGATCCTAATCTGAAGCACATTCACATTGATATTTCGTGGGATGAGGTTGCCAAGTACATTGTATCTTCTCCTGAAACAACAAAAGCCACGGCAGATGTGATCAATAAATACCCGGACAGGTTTTTATTTGGATCTGACGAGGTCGCGCCCCCTTCGCAGGAAAAGTATTTAAAAGTGTACAACATGTATGCGCCGCTGTTTGCGCAGTTAACTCCAGACGCGAAAAATAAATTGCTGAAAGAAAATTATCGAAGAATTTTTGACGCAGCAAGAACGAAGGTTCGTGCGTGGGAAAAGATGCATGCGCAGGATCAGCTTTCACAACCCGCAGGTACCCCGGTTTCGGGAGCAAACTAAAATGTAAGTTTTTGTTTCACACAAAGGCACAAAGAAATCAAGGGATCTTTTGTGTCTTTGTGTGAAACCAAAACTTACACTCGCGTGAAACCAAAAACTTACACTTAAAGCCCTGAAGTCTTCAGTATTTCCCCAACTTATCATCTCAAATACTTTATCAATTCCTTCTCCAATTCAACCTTTGCATTTTCAAATTCTTTGAACGATTCTATTCTCTCTGAAAACTCTTTTTGAAACTTGGTGAGATAATAAATGCAGGTATAATAATCTTCGCAGAGCGTACGGAACGCTTCGTCCTGGTAATACAATTTTGCGATCAGGTCAGCATGATCGGGGTATTTATCCTTGATAGCATCTAGTTGAAAATTTTTTGTTTCCATTCTTATTCCCAGGTCAGTAGAATAAAAGCACTATGGAATTACAAACTCCGGGCGACTTAGTGATAACGATGCTAATGTAACCTCGTTTGATTGGAATTCGCCTCCGAAAAGTCGTTTAACGGTAAAAGATTAGCCGCAATACCGTTTAATTTTTAGACTAGCTTTGACATGACCGGGATAAGAGTTTTCAAATATCGGTACCAGCCATTTTTTTTCTAAACGTCATGACTAAACGAATTTTTTAAATAGAGATATCTCTCTTTAGTACCAAATAAATTTTTGTGTCCGGAATTGTTTCAATAACTTATTATCGCATTGACGAGAAAAATCTTTCCTTCCCTTAGAAATACAGCCTGATTGGTAGCTAGCTGAATGAAGAAAATTACTGAACACTTATTCTTGTTGAATGGATTCTTTCTACCAGATCTTCGCAGCGGTTGCGGCCGGGATCGCCCTACTGTCCGGATTGATAAATATAACCGCAGGCCTTTATAAGGATGCCGAAAAGATCGACCTGATCTTTGGCATGCTTTCACTATCGGTGTGCATCTTCCTTATTTTACCACCATTTGGATTTATTTTGAAAGATGAACCTCCTTATTCTTTAGCCATTGTTATTAAGAGAGTTTTTATTTGGAGTTATTATGGATTGTTGCCGTGGTTTATTGCCGTCTATACAAAGAGACAAATGAAGCCGCTTGTATATTCCGCACAGTTTTTCTTGTTTCTCAGCTTTATTTTTATGGTCAGGGAACAACACGACCGGGAACTATGGTTTTACATGTCACGGATTGCATTGGGACTTGTGCTTGTATATGGTTTACTGGCGGCACTGAAACAGAGAAAGACGGATCAAAAAAAAGAAGCAACCTGGCTTTTGTCTGCACTGATTGTCTATGGAGTGCTGTTTACTCTTTCCGTGATAAATCAGCTGGGAAATGGATTTCTCGCAACGTGGATAGGAGCCAAAACCTTTTTCCCGATACACCTGAATATGGTTGCATTTATCGCGTTGATGAGTATACGGTTAAGAGCCTATACACAAGCGAAGTTCAGGCTCGAACGGGCCCTTCGCGTGAAAGAAGCCAGTTGGAACTCTCTCATCCAAAACATGCAATTGCTCATTGTTGAGCTGGATATCCAGGGAAATGTCAGTTATCTCAATGCATACACAGCAAAGCAACTCGGTTATCATTCCGAAAATGAACTCATCGGAAAGAATTGGTTTGACACCGTGGCCGCCAAAGAAGAAGCGGAAATCCTGAAGACCTTTTATAAGGCTTCACTGCGTACAAAAACTAAGCTGTCACATTTCAGCAGCCATATTAAAACAAAAAATGGGACCGCGTTGATCGTCCAGTGGACTGACATTCTTGTCTGTGGCGAAAATGAAATTGTCAAAGGCATGATGGTAATCGGTTTGGACACTACCGAGCATTCAAAATCATTTGAACAAATTCAAATGCTCAAGAATGAATTAGAGAAAGAAAATCTCGCGCTGAAAGGAGAAAAAATCAAAGTTTATGAGCACGACATCATTGGCCAGAGCGATGAAATTTCGTATTCTATCCAAAAATCAAAACAGGTAGCGCAAACAAATGCCGGGGTGCTGCTGCTCGGAGAAACCGGGTCGGGAAAAGAATTATTCGCAAATCTTATTTACAGGAACAGTTCAAGATCCAACAAACAGTTTGTAAAGGTGAATTGCGCTGCACTTCCATCGGAATTGATCGAAAGTGAATTGTTCGGGCATGAGAAAGGATCGTTTACCGGTGCGTTGTCCATGCGCAAAGGAAAATTTGAACTGGCAGACGGAGGCACCATATTCTTAGATGAGATTGGAGAGTTGCCACTTTCACTGCAGGCTAAACTGCTTCGGGTATTGCAGAGTGGAGAATTTGAAAGAATTGGCGCGCAGCAAATGATCAAGGTGGACGTCCGCGTCATTGCGGCAACTAATCGTAATCTATTGAACGAAGTAAGGAATGGAAATTTCAGGGAAGATCTTTACTACCGGTTAAATGTATTCCCGATCACGATTCCTCCATTGAGGAAGAGAAAGGATGACATTCCGTTGTTAGTCCGGCATTTCGTAGAAAAATTCTCGAATGAACAGCATAAGCAAATATCAGATCTGTCAAAGGCCGATTTGACCAGGCTGTGCGATTATGATTGGCCAGGCAATATCCGTGAACTGATCAACCTGATAGAGAGGTCGGTCATTGTCAGCAGCGGAAATACTTTGAGACTGGATTGGCAGAATGATTCGACGATATTTCGCATTGATGAAACTTCCAACATTCTAATGGAAGATGTCGAACGTGCGCATATTTTGAAAGTACTTGCAGACTGCAAATGGAAAATCAATGGAGACGATGGCGCTGCCAGCAAATTGGGTATTAATCCAAGCACACTCCGCTCAAGATTAAAGAAATTGCACATTGAGCGAGAGAAAGATGAACTTTTCTGAAATAATTTCCACTTTTTAAAGCACCCGCGTTTAAAATTTCTCCCGCATCGACTACCGGCGATGGATAGCCGCTTTTATTAATATAACGTTGCGCCGTTAATACAAACCATGTAGCACTTGTTACTACAGCTATCGATATTTCGCGAGTGCAACAGGATATCACGATCATATATCTTTTCCGCCAAAACACGTACCGATATCGGATACAATACCGATTGTGAAAATCAGTTTGTTAGAAAACAAAAATTGTTTTCTTCAGTCTGGCATGCCGATTGAAAATCTTTATAGTGTGTTCGCAAGAGAAATGAATCACCCTCCTAACTCTACGTTATGTATTACCTGGTATTATCGGCATTTGTTCCTTTGCAAAAGCACCACGAGTTTGAAGAAACTTGCAAGCTTGCTTCATTTCAAATGCCGGATACGTGCCCGGTTCATGATTTTTATAAAAATGAACTGGCCAGAAATGAATACTATATGATCTCGTATTGGCAAACGATCGAATCATTAAACGAATATGTAAAATCGCCTGCATACCTGATGATCAGTGGAGCATTCCACACATTAGGGGAACATTCTTCGGATGTTTTTGGCACCGTTGGAATGTCCGTACACGATGAATCCTGATTGAGTCCGCTATTGAAAACATTTTAATCTCCTTGCTGGTCAAATTATCGACTGATCGAATGGCTGATCATGGCGCACTACATGATCAATCATACACAAGGAGCAGTAACAATTCAAACGCTTTTTATGGAACCAATCAAAACTACTGTTCAACCAAATCCTTTCACATTAGATGCCATTGACCAACAAATGGATCGCATTTTTCTTGACAGCCATTTTACGGAGTCGGAGATCCTGAAAAAATTTCTCTGTTTTGTCGTTCATGAAACCATCGCGGGTCGTGCCAATTGCTTAAAAGAATATACGATCGCGACGAATGTGCTGGGTAAGCCGTCGAATTTTAATCCGCAGGAAAATGGAATTGTAAGAATCCATGCGGGCCGGCTGAGACGCGCACTGAGTGACTATTATCACGGCAAAGGTGCCGATGATCCCATCGTCATTGACATCCCAAAAGGAAAATACGTAGCTGTATTTTTCGATCCGGCACAGCAAAACGTTTCACCATATCATCCGGGTTATGTTGAATCGACCATTTCCTCCGATGCTGAAATAAGTGCTTTTGCAATTATGCCATTTATTTGTTCGCGAACCGGGGGACCTGTGCAATCATTTGCTGACGGACTTTGCCTTCAATTGTGTTCAAGTCTTGCATCGCTCCATAACATGAATGTAACGGCGTATCACGCTGTCAAAAGTCTTGCGAGTAACGATTGTGATCTGAAACACCTTGGCGCAACGATGGGTTTCAGCCATGTTGTCACCGGTGGCGTGCAATATTCAAATGATAAGATCCGCGTGAACGTTCATATCATCGAATGCAGCTCTTATAAACAAATTTACTCCGAGACATACGAGCGCCGGATCAGCAGCACAAATGCTTTTGATATCCAGGATGAAATTTGTATGCAGACGATCAAGAAGATTGAAGAATTAAGAAGCAAGAGGAGAAATATTCCAATGCTGTCTGCCATTTAATAGAGTTCGGCAGACTGTAGATCAAAAATGATTTTATAGAGCGAAAGGAACAGAGCGAAGAGCGAAACCCCGCTCTCCACTCTGTTTCTTTCGCTCTATACTTTGTATATCCAACTTAAAGAGCACGAACAAGGTTTAACCGTTTCCATCATTTCCAGTTTACCGTTAAACCGTTTTTGACTGCAAATATTCTACAATTCGCCTCTAATTTTATTTTTAATTATTTCATCCGCCATCAACATTTATTTATGAAAAAGATCTTCATTCTCACTTTTTGTGCAGCTTTTATTGGAACGATTTGTTTCGCTCAGCATACCGAAGTAGAGCTCATTCGTAGCGCATTCAAACTGGACAAGAAAGCAAAGGTTGCCCAGTTTATGCAACTCCCCGATTCTACGGCAAAGAAATTCTGGCCGATTTACAATCAATATGAAGCCGAAAGATCAAAGTTAGGTGACCGCAAGGTTAAACTACTTGAGCTATATTCCAACACGTACTTTAAGGTGAGCAATGCCGAAGCTGAAAAAATGTGGAAGGAAAGCACATCAATTCAAAGGGCCGAGGCAGCGCTGCGTGAAAAATACGCAGGCATTGTGAAGACAAAAATTTCTGCACCTGTCGCATTGAATTTTTATATGATTGAAGATTACATCAACACTGCAGTCAAGCAAGAATTGTACAGCGCTATGCCTGCCCCGAACATGTGATCGGTCATTTTACGTCATCAGTTTTTATTAATATAAACGACTCAATTATGAAACAGGCGATTTTTTTGGGCCTACTTATTCTATTGTTGATCCGATGCAACAGGGCGCCAAATACGGACAAATTGTCGACAGATTTTGTTGTATTGACAAACTTTGACAACAAAGCAAATTTTAAGGATTTCCAGACATTTGTTCTTCCACCCTACGTGTCATTGATTTCGGATAATTCAAGCGACAGTATTCTCGATCCTCAGTACGGCGATCCGATTTTGGCTGCTATCAAAACCAATCTTGAAGCAAGAGGATATACCCAGGTGTCAAACAATCACACGGCAGATCTTGGAGTTGGAGCCGTGGCATTGAAAGAAGTAACAATTGTAAGCGGATGGTATCCCGGTTCCTGGTGGGGTTATGGCGGATGGGGAGGATGCTATTGGTATTATTGCGGATACTACCCGGTCTATCCTCCATATTATCCGACATACGTTTACAAAACAGGTTCGGTTATAGTTGACCTCGTGGATTTAAAACATATTCCTGACCAGGAGCAAAAACTGAATGTTGTTTGGACAAACTGGAACGGTGGCGCATTAGGTGTTGCATCTAGTGATTTGCAAAATGCGTTAGAATCCATTGACCAGGCATTTGTGCAATCTCCTTATCTCACGAACAAATAATTTATTTCTATAAAAAGTTATTCGATATGAAACGCAAATATTTTTTTATACCTGTTTTTGTCATATTGTTTGCCCTTCATGGAAATGCGCAGAAGTATGATAAGCCATTTCAAAACGCATTTGGTGCATCCTGGGATGTGCAGATTCCATCGAACAACCCATTCGTGAGTGCAACAAGCTTCGAAGGATTTAAGTTGGAATACAGGCATGGACTGGCACACCATATGTCGGTTGGTCTTGTGATGGGATGGAACCGTTTTTATCAATATGTACCGCGACAAACTTACCAGATTCCGGATGGTGCCGTAACAACGGATTTGTACACGTACATCTATACTTTACCGTTTGGTGTGAATGCACATTATTATTTTGGTGAGAGCAAAATGTTTAAACCATTTCTTGGACTTACACTCGGAGCAAATTACAGTGAGCAAAGAATTTACTACAATACTTACTACAGTGAAGACGAAAACTGGGGCTTTCTTGCGAGACCGGAAATCGGAGTGATCATTGAACCGAGTCCGCATTCAGGTTTTGGCATCCTTGCAGGAGCTTCCTATAGTTATGCAACGAACTCGCAGGATGTATTTAAGATAAATGGATTAAAGTCGCTGGGATTTCAACTCGGTGTATTTTTTATGCAATGATGTTGAGTTAAAAATAATCGGCAAAAATTATGACACCGAGCCGAAACGTCAAGTCGATCATTCTGTGTTGCTTTGCAATCATTTTAATTTGTTATAGTAGTACCGCACAACAATTCAATTCGGATAGTTGGTTGTCGAAACAAAAAGGAACAATCACTATCATCCCAACTTTTGGACAAAGAAGTTCAATGCTCATGAATACATATTCTTTGTTTAAGGGTTGGGAATTTACTATTGCAGCATATCTATACAATAACGACAACAATCCCGCAACGAATGATGGTTACTCTGCATCACTGTATGCGAAGTATATGTTTTATGAGAATAAGGCACAGACTGGCGGAGCTGCTGTAAAGTTTGGAACCGGCACATTCCCGGGCACGATCGACGAGCACTACCGGGTTAAGGATGCATTCAAAACATATTGGATGAATACGCCTGCAACAATCCCACTTTTTAATAATAGAATATCATGGGACCTGATGCCGGGAGCTTCGGTGACTGCAAACTATGATGACAGCAGTGCATCTACATTTTCATTTACTTACTCCACTCGTGTAGCATGGTATCCCTGGAAACCCGACCTTTCATTAGTAGGCGAAGTTTTTGGATCGACGGGAAAGACCGGGGCGATACCTGAATATAAAATTGGTGTTCGCTGGGAGCCGAGCCAGTACGCAGTTTTTGCAGTGACGTATGGACATGAATTTTCCGGATCGTTAGGTGCAGGATTTGAATTTGGTGTGATGTTGTTTACGCCGCCATTTGCGTGTTTGGGTGGATGCGGTGTGAAAAAACAGGCGGTAAATTAATGAGTTGGCTGGTTTCACACAAACTTCGGATTTGGACGATTCGTTTCGATTTTCGGATTTTGTTTCACACAAAGGCACAAAGTACTATGAAGCGGCGAAGGCAATCGTTAGTGAAAGTCTTTGTGCGCTTCGAAATACTTTGTGCCTTTGTGTGAAACAAAAACTTCGAATTTGAACAATTTGTTATTTGGATTTTTTTTCACGCAAAGGCGCAAAGGAAATCAAGGCGCAAAGAGTCTCTACGTTTTTTTTGCGAAAGAACGGACGCTATAATAAAAATTTCAATACCACGTATCCGTTTTTTTCTTACCTCGCTAGGGTGATTTCACGGTTCCCAGTATTTCTATTCCGTATTACATTCGTTGAGTCATCAAGTCTACACCGTCTCTTACACAAATGAAATAGCATTGATAGAGGGCTTAGGTAGGGCGATGATAGGGAGAAGATAGGAAGTAGACCCTTCTCTTTATAATAGAATCCATAATTAAGTCTCGTAATATCCATTTATAAAACCTAAAAATCCGTTTTATGGCAAGACAAAAAGGTCCGTTCAAAGCTTCGGGAACAATTAGTGATGTTGTTTTTTACAAATCAAAGTTTGGTTACATACTTCGGTCAAAGGGAAGTCTTAACCGAAAGCGTATTCAGAAAGATCCCGCATTTTCGCGCACGCGCGAAAATAATTCCGAATTTATCACAGCTACTAAGGGTGTAAAAACATTGCGAAGTGCCTTTCGCTCGTTAATTCATTCTGTCTCGCATCCATTTTTAGCCGGGCGGCTAACTCGTGAAATGGTGCGCATCATCCGGGCCGATTTAATACATGACAGGGGTAAGAGAGTTATCGCCAATGAAAACCTGGTACTGTTAGAGGGTTTTGATTTTAATCCGGAGGCACCTATTACAAAAATTCTATTCGCACCCTACAAAATCACGATCAACCAGGAGAAAGGAGAATTGCTGGTCATTTTTCCACCGTTTGTTTCGAGGGAATCCATCAAGGCCCCATCGAAAACCGCATATTTCAAAATCACCGTTGCCATTGCAGAGATCGATTTTGAAAAGAAAGCATTTGTATTTAATCAACAGGAGACAGATGCGATGTGCGCCAACGGAGATTTGATCCCGGAGATTAGATTTATGCAAAATATCACTGCAGATAGTAAACTTCCTGTTTTTGTTTTGATCGGAGTGAGTTTCTATCAATTGGTTAACGGGAATGCCTATTCGCTAAATGATGGGAAGTTTAATTGTTTGTCAATCGCAAAAGTGGATCGCGGATTACGCGGATTTTGACGGATTGCGCGGATTGCTTACAAAGTCCAAAACAGAAACGAATTGTTCAAATTCGTAGTTTGGGTTTCACACAAAGGCACAAAGAAACAAAGGCATACAATTTTAAAAAAATGTAGAGACCCTTTGCGCCTTGATTTCCTTTGCGCCTTTGCGTGAAAAAAAATCCAAAAACAGAAACGAATTGTTCAGATTCGAAGTTTGGGTTTCACACAAAGGCACAAAGAAACAAAGGCATACAATTTAAAAAAATGTAGCGACTCTTTGCGCCTTGATTTCCTTTGCGCCTTTGCGTGAAATCCAAACTTCGAATCTGAACAATTTTTTTTTTGGATTTTTTTTTCACGCAAAGGCGCAAAGAAAATCAAGGCGCAAAGAGTCTCTACATTTTTTAAATCCATGTGCCATAGAAAAACTTTACGAGAAATTCTTTCGAATTAATCTCACCCCACCTGCACCAGGTAATAATTCTTTTTCCCTTTTTGTACCAGGAGATATTTGTTGTGTAATAGCCAAGACTCAGTTACCAACAGCTGAAGGTTGTCAATTTTTTTTCGATTGATGCTGATGCCCCCATTTTGTATCATCTTTCTTGCTTCGCCTTTGCTTGCAAGAATTCCGGATTCGGCTAAGAAACTGACAACATCCGTTCCTTGTTTTATTTTGTCGAGCGCGTAGGCAGATTTTATTACACCATCCAGTCCGTGCAAATCTTCTTCACTCAATGATTCAGCCGGCGCGGTTTGATTGGCAAATAATTTTTCTGTTGTTGCAATTGCCTTTTCATATTCGTCTGTACCGTGCACAAATGTCGTGATCTCTTTCGCTAACGTCTTTTGCAAAATTCTTGTCGATGGATCTTGCCTATGTTTTTCAATCAACGAATCGATTTCATTTTTTTCGAGAAAGGTGAATATTTTGATCCAGCTTTCAGCATCTGGATCTGCAGCGTTTAACCAAAACTGGTAGAACTGATACGGTGAAGTTCTTTCAGGGTCGAGCCAGATGTTTCCTTTTTCTGTTTTACCAAATTTTCCGCCATCCGCTTTCGTGAGCAGTGGACAGGTAAATGCAAATGCTTCTCCCCCATTCTTGCGACGGATCAATTCAGTACCCGTTGTGATATTGCCCCATTGATCACTTCCACCCATTTGAAGTTTGCAATTCTTATTCGTGTAAAGCCAATAAAAATCGTATCCTTGGACGAGCTGGTAAGTAAATTCAGTAAAACTCATCCCTGATTCACCTTCCAGTCTTTTCTTTACGCTGTCTTTCGACATCATATAATTTACCGTAATATGTTTCCCGACATCGCGTATAAAATGGAGAAAATTCATATCCTTAAACCAGTCGTAGTTGTTTACCATTTCAGCAGCATTTGGTTTGGATCGGTCAAAATCAAGATATTTCTCCAACTGCTTTTTTACCCCTGCCAGGTTGCGTTGTAGTATATCTTCATCAAGAAGATTTCTTTCTTCACTTTTGCCACTTGGATCGCCTACCATGCCAGTTGCCCCACCTACCAAAACGACGGGTTTATGATTGGCTTTTTGGAGGTGCACCAATAAAATAATTGGGACGAGACTGCCGATATGTAAGCTTTCAGCGGTGGGGTCGAATCCGATATATCCCGCGGTCATTTCTTTGTTCAATTGTTCTTCGGTTCCGGGGATAATATCCCGGATCAATCCTCTCCATTGCAAATTTTTTATTAGGGACATGACAATTGATTGACGAATTTTGGGCAAAAGTAAGTGTTTATCCTATCCAAAAACAGGCGCAATAATCTGAATAAAAATACGTTAGATAGGATTATCGTCTTACCGCACTGGCTCATAAATGAACCCATTGAGGTTCAATCTTTATGAACAGGTAGTGCAGCCAATATCCGTAGGAAACAGTCTATAAAACTAATATTAAAGTTGTTGATGAATCGACCCCGTACCATGAAAGCATTTGAGGATTATGTAACTATTGGCTTATGCTGGAAACATTGACGGGTGCGTTTCGTCTGACATGCATGAAGAAAATGATCAGTCGGATGAACAAACTCTACCCTTTATTAACCCTGCTTTTTATATTGCTCTGTCATGATGCGCTGCCTCAATTTGCCAAATACTCAAATGAATTTTTGAATATTGGTGCTGGTGCAAGAGGAATGGCGATGGGGAACGCGCAAGTTGCTTCTGTTTCTGATGGAACGGCTGGATACTGGAACCCCGCAGGATTAGTGAATGTTAAGGATAACCCTCAACTCAACCTCATGCACTCGGAGTATTTTGCCGGCATTGGAAAATATGACTACGCAAATCTTGTTCTTCCTCTAAAAGATAATAAGAGAACTCTCGGTCTCACCTTACTTCGTTTTGCAGTTGATGATATTCCAAACACTGTTTTTCTTGTGCAGCCTGATGGAAGTATTGATTTCAGTAATATCACTACTTTTTCTTCCGCCGATTACGCATTTATTTTCTCGCTGGCGCAACAAGTCAATTGGAGCAAGAATAAAAATATAAGTTTTGGTTTGAATGCAAAGATCATTCACAGGCAAGCCGGTGATTTTGCACGCGCGTGGGGATTTGGTTTTGACGGAGGAATTGTTGTGAATGGAAATAAATGGAAAATCGGATTAGTTGCAAAGGATGTAACAACCACATTCAACGCATGGTCGTACAGTATTAATGAACAGATGCGCGAAGTATTCTACGTGACGCAGAATGATATTCCATCCAAATCGACCGAACTGACAGCGCCGCAATTGATCCTGGGAGGATCGTACAATTTTAAACTCAATAAAAAGATAAGCCTGCTGGCAGAAGCTGATTTCGATATCACATTCGACGGGCGTCGTAATACAGTGATGAGTTTTGACCCGGTGAGTATCGATCCCAAAGTCGGCCTCGAACTTTCATACAACAATGTATTTTTTGTGCGTGGAGGAATCAACAATTTTCAGAAAGCGCTGGATGATCGAGATACAACGAATCAAAAAAAGATATGGATCTATCAGCCCAGTATTGGCGCTGGTTTCAGAGTTGGTGATGTTCAAATTGATTATGCTTTTACTAACCTGGCGAATCAGTCGAACCCACTGTATACACACGTGTTTTCGCTGAAAGTCGATTTAAAAGATTTAAAAAAGAAGAAAAAAGAAAATAAGTAATCCGTACCAGGAACAAGCGAAATAATCACTATGAAAAAAATTTTTACCATATTACTGTTGTTCATAAGCGCCGGGTTGTATGCCCAGACTTATAATAACGAGTGGATTGACTTTTCAAAAACCTACTATAAATTCAAAGTGGGTGCTGATGGGTTATACCGCATTCCACAGCCCGTGTTGGCCGGAGCCGGTCTCGCGAGTACACCAGCAGAAAATTTTCAATTGTTTAGAAATGGCGTGGAAGTTCCAATTTATACGTCCATCCCGAGTGGCGTGTTTGGACCAACCGACTACATAGAATTTTGGGGAATAATGAATGACGGGAAACCTGATAAACCATTGTATCGGACTCCCTCCTATCAACACACCGACAAGTACAGCTTGCAGACAGATACTGCCGTTTATTTTTTGACGGTGAACACCTCTCCGAATTTTCATTATGTAAATGCCACAAATGATACAACCGGAAACATTTTGCCAGTTGAGCCATACTTTATGTATAAGGCCGGCACATATTTTAAGACACAGATAAATCTCGGTTTTGCCGTAGCGTTAGAGCAATACATTTACTCATCGTCATATGACATGGGTGAATTTTGGAGCACAGGCAATATCGATCAATACACGCCTTTCACCAGTTCATTAACAAACTTGTTCCAGTATAGCGGCGGACCGAACGCCTATTTTCAATTTGGTGCAGCAGGAGCTGCAGACACATTGAGGCACATCCAGGTGAAAATAAACAACACATTAATCAAGGATACGGTCCTGAATGGATTGGCCGACTTACAATCCAGTGCCAGCGTTGCATCAGCTCTTGTGAATACACCGTCTGTGGATTTTCAATTCATCA
>Ga0068860_100000647_pt1 | contig 40669 bp, 26 predicted proteins | sample KBSSwiS32_FD_66597 | JGI IMG/M metagenome (GOLD analysis project Ga0068860, IMG submission 66597) | Switchgrass rhizosphere microbial communities from Kellogg Biological Station, Michigan, USA - KBS Switchgrass S3-2 | ecosystem: Host-associated > Plants > Roots > Rhizosphere > Soil ... | reverse complement strand
CGAAATCCAGAAATGAGCATCGCAATCGTCACCGGATCAGCAGGCCTGATCGGCTCGGAAACCTGCCGGAGATTCGCCCGGGAAGGGTTCGATATCGTGGGCATCGACAATGACATGCGGGCGGAATTTTTCGGAGCGCAGGCGTCCACTCTTTCCACGCGGCAGAAACTCGAGGCGGAGCTTCACAACTACACACACCATTCGATCGATATTCGCAATGAGGATAAAATCGACAGCGTGTTTGCCGGCCTGGGCCCGGCTGTGAAAGCGGTCATCCACACAGCGGCACAGCCGTCCCATGACTGGGCGGCACGCGCGCCGCAGGTTGATTTCGGCGTCAATGCGCTCGGCACGCTAAACCTGCTGGAAGCGACGCGGAAATTTTCGCCAGATGCGGTTTTTATTTTCACCAGCACCAACAAAGTCTACGGCGACACACCCAACCGGCTCCCGCTCGAGGAATTGGAAAAACGCTGGGAGATCGCGCCGGGGCATCCGTTCGCGCCGGGGATCGATGAAACGATGTCCATCGACCAGACGAAACATTCGTTATTCGGCGCCAGCAAGGTGGCGGCCGATGTGCTCGTGCAGGAGTACGGGCGTTATTTCGGCATGAAGACGGTCTGTTTCCGCGGGGGATGCCTCACCGGTCCCGCGCATGCGGGCGCGGAGTTACACGGGTTTCTCGCCTATCTGATGAAATGCGCCGTGGATGGCAGGCCGTACCGGGTGTTCGGCTACAAGGGCAAGCAGGTGCGCGACAACATCCACAGCTACGACCTGGTGTCGGCATTCTGGGAGTTTTTCAATGCTCCCCGGAGCGGAGAGGTTTACAACATGGGCGGCAGCCGCCACTCGAATTGCTCCATGCTTGAGGCCATCGACTGGTGCGAGCAGCTCAGCGGACGCAAACTGGACTGGCAATATGCGGAGGAAAACCGTATTGGTGACCACATCTGGTACATCAGCGACGTGCGGCGTTTCCAATCGCATTACCCCGCGTGGAAATATCGCTATGGGTTGCAGCAAATCATGGAAGAATTGCATGGCGCCTGCGCGAGCTGATGCAGCCACTGAAACCCCCTGGGCATGAAAATTTTAATCACAGGAGTATGCGGTTTTGCCGGCAGCACGCTGGCCCGGCACCTCCTTGAGACAGAACCCGGGCTGGAAATCATCGGCGTGGATAATTTCATGCGCCCAGGGAGTGAATCGAACCGCTCCAGCCTGCGCACGCTGGGAGTGTGCGTGCGACATGCCGACCTTAGAATCGCGGATGATCTTGAATCGCTCCCCGCAGTGGATTGCGTACTGGATGCCGCCGCCAATCCCAGTGTGCTTGCCGGCACGGGACCCGCGGGCGGCAGCAGCCGGTCGCTGATGCAACACAACCTGGCTGGCACGATCAACATGCTCGAGTATTGCAAGGCGCACCGGGCGGCGTTCATCCTGCTAAGCACGAGCCGTGTTTATTCCATAGCACCGCTCGCTGAAATGAAACTGGAGGTGCATCGGGGTGCTTTCCGGCCGCAGCAGGATCAAGCCTGGCCGCAGGGCTTGAGCGCGAATGGGATCAACGAGGATTTTTCCACGGCATCACCGATCTCGCTATATGGCGCGACGAAAATCTGCTCCGAAGCGCTGGCGCTCGAGTACGGCCTGACATTCGATTTTCCGGTCTGGATCAACAGGCTTGGCGTGCTGGCCGGCGCGGGGCAGTTTGGAAAAGCGGACCAGGGGATATTCTCCTTCTGGATTCATTCGTGCGCAAGGCAGCGTCCGCTGCGCTTCATCGGGTTCGGCGGGCAGGGACACCAGGTTCGCGACTGTCTGCATCCGCGCGATCTTACGGGAGTGTTGCTGCGGCAGATGAAATCCGCACCCGCACAGGGCCGGGCGATTACGAATTTCTCGGGAGGCGTACACAACAGCATGTCACTGCGACAACTCGATGAGTGGTGCGCCAAGCGGTTCGGTACCCACGCAGTTTCATCGGAAGCGACGGAGCGCCCGTTTGACATTCCATGGGTCGTGCTGGATGCAGCGCGGGCAAAGGAGCGTTTTGAATGGCAGCCCGCGACGCCGCTTGCCGCAATTCTCGAGGAAATCTCAACACACGCCGAACAAAACCCGGACTGGCTGGACTGGACCACAAACTGATGGAAACCACTGCCAGCCAGGAAAATCTGAAGTTGCTCTCGATCGTGATTCCCGCGCGCGACGAGGAGGGCTGCATTGTTTCCACCGTGCGGCATCTGCACCTGGAGCTGGAACTTCAGAAAGTGCCCCACGAAATCATCGTGGTGGACGACGGCAGCCGGGACAAAACCTGGGAATTGCTGACCGGCCTCCAGCGGGAACTGCCGGAGCTGAAGCCCGTGCAGAACTCCGGTCTGCATGGTTTCGGACGGGCGATCATCTTCGGGCTGGACCGGATGACCGGGGACGCGGCGGTGATCATGATGGCCGACGAGTCCGACGATTCGCGCGACGTGGTGCGGTACTGGCGCCTGCTCAATGAGGGCAACGATTGCGTGTTTGGCAGCCGTTTCATCAAGGGAGGAGGCGTAATCGACTACCCCTGGTTCAAACTGATGGTGAACCGCCTCGCAAATTTCTTCCTGCGCGTGCTTTTTCACATAAAACTCAATGACACGACCAATGCATTCAAGGCGTACCGGCGCACGGTGATCGATGGCTGCCGGCCGTTGATCGCGCCGCACTTCAACCTCACTGTGGAACTGCCGCTGAAGGCGATCGTGCGGGGGTACAGCTGGACGGTAATCCCCATCACATGGCGCAATCGGCGCACGGGCGAGGCGAAATTAAAAATCAAGGAAATGGGAAGCCGCTACCTTTTCATCTGCCTATACGTCTGGCTGGAAAAATATTTCAGCCGTGGCGATTACAAAAAAAAGTAGGGATTTGCCCGCGCATCCCGTGCTAAGGTGCGCGCCGTCTGCACAGGGAGCGAAAACCCGCCCCGCAAGACAGCCAGACACATATCGTTCCACGTTCAGATGACTTTATCCCACCTCCGAGACAGACTCAGACATTCGGGCCCTTGGCTGCTGATGCTGTACGGGGCGTTGCTGATGCTCGCCGTGGATGCGCTCGTATTCCATACCGGAATTTACCACCGGTATCTCAATCCCATTTCCACGGGCGGGCAGGTGAACATGATGACATGGGCGCTGCATTCCAAGGATGCGGACAATGCCATCGCGGTGTTTGGAGATTCGCGTGTGGCCGAGGGGTTTTCCGCAAAGCTGGCCAACGAATCCGGCGGCAAGGGAAGCACCCGGTTCATCAATGCCGCGATCCCCGGCACCACGCCGCGGGTATGGTATTACCTGCTGCGCGAACTGGATCCACACGCAAACCGTTTTGCCGCGGTGGCAATCATGCTGCCGAACTACAACGAGTGCGGCGAGGATGACCTCAATGAACGCGTGCTGGATTTCAATTATCTCGCCCCGATACTGCGTTACAGCGACGTATTTTCATTTCCCGGCACATTCATAAAGCCGGAGACAAAAACACATGTGGCGATTTCCCTGATTTTAAGAGGTCTGGCGTTTAAAATGGACGTTCTCGAATTCCTGAAAAATCCGGACAAACGCATCAAGACAGCCGCGATTTTCCGCAAACACTGGCGGGACTCGAACTATAACTACGCGGGACACACCGATGCGCTGGATGGGCTCGCCGTCGATCCCGAAGCGCCGGGTGGGTTGCGCTTTCCGCCGGACGCAACGCCGGAAACGAAAAGGCTGCTGCAAGCTTACATGGCCCAGATGAAAATCTCCCAACCAATGGATTCGCTTGCACACTATCACAAGGTATGGTTGGACAAAATCGCCGCCCGCTACCGGAACAGCCGCACCAAGGTGGTCATATTTGAAGTTCCGCGGGGGCCGCTGCACTATCTCAAGCCCCAGGGGCCGCCGAGCGCCACATTGGCGGAACTCCAAAAGAAGGACGGCTTCACACTGCTGCCGCCGGAAACTTTCGGTGGCATGGAGCACCCGGAATATTTCTGTGACTATCTCCATATGTCCGGAGTAGGTCGGCGGCGTTTCACTGCGGAATTTGCCCCCATGCTACGCCAGATCGCCGGAACGCCATCGCCTGCAACCCGCTGATACCCACCCATGTTTTTCACAAATTTCACGTTCCGACCGTTTTTCATGGCAGTGGTGTTGCCGTCCACTTCTCCGACAGTTTCCAAATGCGGCTGGAAAAATATCCCCGCCCCAGGTATTAGAGGCAGGGATTTTCCCGTGTGCCGGCATCGGGCAGAGAGCCATGCAATCGTCACATTAACACTGTGCTTACGTTGAAGACGATTTTATCTCATTTCCGCAACAGACTGAGGCGCTCGAGCCCATGGCTGCTGATGCTCTACGGAATCCTGCTCCTGTTCCCGGTGGATGCGCTGCTTTTCCATACCGGCATTTACCGCAAGTATCTCGATCCCTTTTCAATGGCAGGGTGGATGAGCACGATGGTCTGGGCCTGCCAGTTCAAGGTCATTGACAATACTATAGCGGTAATCGGTGACTCGAGGGTCGCTGATGGTTTTTCCGCCAAGATCGCCAATGAATCAGGAAAACCCGGCGAGATTAAATTCTCAAACATTGCCGTTCACGGAACTTCGCCCCGCGTATGGTACTATCAACTCCGGGAAATCGACCCCAAAGCAAACCGCTTTTCTACACTGGCGATCATGATGCCCAACTACGACGACAGCGGCGAAGGGGATCTCGCCGATCGTCCGCGGGACATTAATTATCTCGTCCCCTACCTGCATTACAGCGACGTTTTTACATTTGTGGGAAGCTTTACAAGTTCAGAGTCGAAAATGCATGCCGCCATTTGCAATATCCTGAATGGCGTGGGATTCAAAATTGACCTGCTCGAATTCCTGGCCAATCCAAAAAAACGGCTCGATCTCGTCAAGCTTCAGCACTATGTGTGGCGCACCTCGAACTACAACTATGCAGGCCACCCTGAAACCTTGAAAGGCCTGGCCCCCGATCCCAAGGAGCCGGGCGGGCTGCGTTTTCCTGCGGACACGACGCCGGAGCATAAACTGCATTTGCAAGGATATTTCAACCAGATCACCACATCCAGGCCCCAAGATTTCGTGGCACGCTACCATACGTACTGGTTGGGAAAGATTCTGGACCGCTACCGGGGCAGCCGCACAAAAATCATCGTTTTTGAAATGCCTAGAGGCCCCTTGCATTATCTAAAACCCCAAGCCCCGCCAAACGCCACGCTACTGAACCTTCAAGTGAAATATGGTTTCACAATCCTTCCGCCGGAAGCTTTCGGAGATTGCGAACGACCTGAATTTTTCTCCGATTTCCTGCACTTGAACAGCGTGGGGCGGCAGCGCTTCAGCGCTGAATTTGCCCCGGTGCTCCGGCGTGTTGCCGGCGCATCCCTATCCGCAACCCGTTGATATTCATCCATGCTTTTCACAAGTTTCACATTCTGGCTGTTTTTCATGGGGGTGGTGTTCCTGTTCAATATCACCGGCGGACAACTCCGGAAGGCCATCCTGGTTACCGCCAGCCTTGCCTTTTACGCCTACTGGAGCCCACTGCTTGTGTTGTTGCTGGCCGGTTTTACGGTATTCAACTATTTCACCGGCCTTGCACTGGGGCGGCCCGGCGCGAAGAAACGCCCCATCCTTGCCATCGCGATCATCGGGGACCTGACTGTGCTGGGTTTTTTCAAATATTACAATTTTATCGTATCCTCCGCGGCGCCGGTGTTCGGATTCGATGCGGGGCATTTCCTGCTGAACATCATTCTGCCGGTGGCGGTAAGTTTCTATACCTTCGAGGGAATCTCCTACAATGTGGACGTCTACCGCGGCGAACTGCCCGCAAGCCGCAGCTTCCTGGACTTCGCGCTCTTCATTTCATTTTTTCCGCACCTGACAGCCGGCCCGATCATCCGGCCCTCGAATTTTTTCCCGCAGGTCGTTTCCATCACCAAACCGAACGATGCGGACTTGCGCTGGGGCGCGTTGCAGATTTTGAAGGGACTGATCAAAAAGATGGTGATCGCCGACAACCTTGCCCCGGTCTCCACGCAATTTTACGACGCGCTGCCTCCCCACCCCGATCCCTTTGCCGCGTGGGCGGCAGTGCTGGCATTCGGGCTGCAAATTTATTGCGACTTCGCCGGGTACACGGACATCGCGCGGGGCTGCTCGCGGATGCTCGGCTTTAATTTTCCCTCGAATTTCGAGCGCCCTTATCTCGCTCCGAACATCTCGGATTTCTGGCGGCGCTGGCACATCTCCCTATCCACGTGGTTGCGGGACTACCTTTACATTCCCCTGGGCGGAAACCGGCTCGGCGTCACGCGGGCTTACATCAACCTGCTGATCGTCATGGGCCTTGGCGGGCTCTGGCATGGCGCGAGTTGGAACTATGCCGTATGGGGCCTTTACCACGGGATGCTTCTGGTGCTGCACCGCCTGGTCACGGGTGCCATTTCGAAAACGAAGGCCGCTGATGTCTGGAATTCGCCGCGGCTCGCGCCTCTGCATGTCGGCATCACATTCCTGCTCGTGAACATCGGATGGATTTTATTCCGGGCGCCGGATTTTCATGCCAGCCTGATCACGGCGAAAGCGCTGTTTGCATTCTCCGACATGCACAAGGCCGGCTTCCCGATCCTTACAGCGCCGCTGTTGCTGCTCTCCATCTGCCTCGTCTGGTGCCTGGCCGATCCCGCACGCCGCCTCCAGCATCGTTTGTTCGAGGAAGGCATTCTCCGCTTTCCCGTGGCAGTCGCAGGCAGCCTGTTCATCCTCGAGATTTTTGCAAAAACGGATGTCGCAATTCCGTTTATCTATTTCAAATTCTAGGAGCGCCGGCCCGGATAGCCTTACTGCGATTGCGTGGCCTTTAAAGCATCCAAGCCCGAGAACGGCTTGTCGCCACCCCCGACGGATTTCCATATCGGCCCGTCCTCGGTGTGGGGCGGATAGCTGTATTTTCCCGGAGATGGAGGTTTCGTATCCGCTACACGGAAAACAGGGAGGATCGGGTTGCCCTTCTTATCCTTCTGATATTGCACCCCGTCTTTTTCAATGAGCAGGCTGGCGTAGCCTAGACCACCCGGCTGCTCTCCTATCAACACTTCGATTGCATATACATGCCCTGCCTCCACCTGGCAGCCATCGCCTTTTGCAAAGCCGTTCTTGATCGTGCTGAAACCGTAGTCGTAGTTGGCCACGGGTTTCCAGCCCGTCCCAAAATTCCAGCCCCTGTCGAGGACAAGCTTGCCGTTGAACCTGACCATCATGACGTCATCACCCGCCCCGACAAAATGGAAGACGCCACTCTCGGGAGCGGTCACGTTGCCCTTGTAAAGCACCAGCCAGAGGCTCGGTTTCACCTCTTTTTCCAAACCGAAAGCCTGGGGTCCAAGTTCCGCCGGGATGTTCGGTGTGAAAACCTGGGTGGCATACAATGGATCCGGGCCCTTGTAATACTTGTTAAAATGGCTTGCGCCCCACCCGGCTTTTACAAATGCCAGCACCTCACTGGCATATTTTCCGGGATCCATGCTGGTCGGTTTGCGGTTCTTGTCCTGCTTCAGGTCATAAAACGTCCCCACCAATGCGCTGGTGCCCTGCGTGCGCAACCCGAAAAATGAAATCGTGCTGCCGCCTCCTGCACTGGCGGATGCAGCTCCCACCGAGGGGCCGAACCCCACGCCCACGCCGCCTGCTCCCACGGCTTTCGTAGCCGCCACGGGATTACTCGTGGGCATCGATGGCATGTCGGGCAGCGCCACTTTTGCCATGCCGGTGGTAACGATCCGCTTCACCGGTGGCGGCGCGCTCATGGAGTTCTGCTTCTTGGCCATCTGCACCTTGTGCTCGATGGCGCGCTGGCTCGGGTTTGGCGATGGCGGCCCGCCGTGGAAAGTGAGTTTGCGTTTTGCCGTGATTGTCTGCACCACGTAGTATGCCGCTCCCAAGGCAAACAACAGGTGCAACGCGATGCTGATTACAAGAAATTTTCCTCCGAGCCGCCTTTTGCGGTTTGTTTTCTGAGGTGCAACCGGTGACGGCGGGGAGAATACCGGAACAGTCCCTGCGACCGGTCGCGCCTGCACTGCAGCCACCCGTACTCCGGACGCAATTCTCGCCACGGGCACAGGCACACCCGTCACAGGGGGCATAGGATTCAATGGCAATGAGCTAAAGTCCGGCGCCTGCCCTCCCGGTGGCACCGTTGCCGGGGTCGCAACCTTGGGAGTCGCCGGCTTCGCGGAGGCCGCACCCGCTGTGAGTTTTTCAATCTCGGCAAGAATGTTCGCTCGATGCACGAGTTTGGCCACGCCAAGATCCTTCAAATCCTCGTCTGCGAGTTGCACGAGCACGCGTGGCGTGATCCCTTTCTGCTCAAACACCTGTTCGTATTGCCCGAGCCCGATCGCCCGCAGCCACCCCCCCACATCCAGATTGTCCAATGCGGCAGGCACTTTGCCACCCTTCTGTGGGTCTCCGTTCATTCCTCTTCGTTTACAGTAAATGTCACATTGTCGATTTTTGCCACGGCCAGCGCATCCAGCACATCCACTGTGCGGCTGTATTTCGCTTTTTCATCGCTGATAATCGTCACGATTGCGGGCGATTTTGCCGCATCCGCGTTCTCTTTCAGGCGCATCAAAGTGGCCTTCAATTGCGGCAGTTCACGGTTTGTCGCGGAGTCAAAGGGCTCGTCGTTGAGGGTGATCTCACCATCCTCCGCGATTGCGATGATCTGCTCGTCCACGAAGTCCGCCGAGCCGGTGCTTTCCGCCGTGCCGGGCAACTGTGTATTGAGTTCCTTCTCCACTTTCACAGCACCGGCCATAACCATGAAGAACAGCATGATGACGAACACCACGTCGATCATCGGCGCGATCTGGAATCCCACGTTTCCGTCGTTAAAATTGGTCTCAAGGCGTTTCATACGGGTTTAATCCTTGTTCACGGCTGAAAATGAGATGTCCGATATCCCGGCCTCACCGCAGGAGTTCATCGCCTGCGATACGAACAGCGCCGGAACGTCGCGATCACCGCGGATCACCGCGCGGAAGATGGGATTCGCCCCCTGCACAATCTTTTTCTCGCCGTTCGCCTTGGCCACCTTGAGCAACGGCACGAGATCCTCGGGTTTGGAATATGTCTTGTCGTCGAATACGAACTCGGCGCGTTTTCCATCCCTCCATCGCACATTCACCACGGCCTCGGCGCGCTGGTTGTCCTTCTTCTGGGCATCCGGCGCCAGTGGCAGTTTGATCTTTTTATCCACCTTCAACACCTGTGCCGACGTGATTGTCATGAAGAAGATCAGGATCGTCAGCAACACGTCGATCATCGGCGCTACCTGGAATTCCGGTTCGCCCTCGCCTCCCCCGCCCCCGCCGGCCATCTACTGTTTCCTCCCGGTGTTCATGGTCGTTTCCTCCCGGTTCACGCAGTGGCCTGTCCCGCCAGCCAGTTCGGCTGCGCGGCATAGAGTTCGTCATCCCCGATATGCACTCCCGCGAGGGATTCATACGGCATCTTCCGGAACAACCCCGCGATAATGTCCTGAATCTCGTGGATCGCCCCGCCTGCGCGGTTCCTCAGGAAATAAAATGCCCCGAACGCCGGGATCGCGATGAACAAACCGCTCGCAGTCGCGATCAACACCTCGCCGATCGCTCCCGCGAGTGCGGATGGATCGCCGATGCCGGAGCTTCCAAGGGTGGCGAAAGCCTTGATCATGCCGGTGACTGTTCCGAGCAGACCGATCATCGGCGTACAAACACCGATCACCGAAAGGTAGCTGATCCATGTCTGTAGCTTGCCGCTTTCCTTCGCAAGTTCCCCCATCATGCCATCCTCGGTGATTTGTTTTCCATCGCCGAGGAGCGAAATGCCCACTCGCAGCACATTGGTCAGCGGCGAGGGGTTTGCCTTGCAGTAGTTGTAGGCATTCACGTAATCGCCCTGCCGGAACAGATCCTTCAGCGCCTGCTGGTGCTGACGTGGAGCAACGCGACCCCGCCCCGTGCGGATGACACCGTCCCCGATCAGGTAGACAGTGAACACGGAGCACAGACCGATGGGAATCATTACCCATCCACCTTCCTTGATCTGCTCAAACAATGTCTTATGCGTCACAGCCGGAGTTTTCGCATCGCCTGCAAGTGTCGCCGCGGCGTCGTCCGCCGCGCACAAAACCGTGGTGGAAAGCAGCATTGCCGCCAGTGCCGCTGTTATCAGTTGGATGGTTTTCTTCTGTTTCATAATTCCGATGGTTGGTGGTTGGTTATGGTTTGTCCTGTGCGGGACGTGTCAGTTTTTCCAGTTGCGCCTTTGCTCCCGCCGATTCCGGCGAGGATGGAAATTGCTCGATCAAATCCTTCAATGCTTTCTCGGCGCCGGCCTGGTCGTCGACGCCCACGTACGCGTGCGCGCTGGCAAGCATGGCCTGCGGCATGAGTGATTTTTCATCGGGATAAAATACAGGCAGACGCAGCAAAGCCAGGAGCGCGGAGTCGTATTCCTTCGTGGCCAGCAGGCTCTGCCCCTTGCTCAGCCACGCGCGCGCCAGCACGTCGGCACTGCCTCCCTGCGCGATCACCTCGTCGTATCTCGCGATAGCCTTGTCGTGGTCGCCCTTGCGGGCGAATCCTTCCGCGTGCAGGATTTTCGCCATGCGGGCATCCGCGGGATCGGAGGTTCCTTTCGCAATGGTATCGGCGAGCGCCTCGGCATCCTCATCCCGGTGCAGGGCGGTGAGCGCCTTGAGTTTCAGCCGCACCGCCTGCGCCCACCAGTTGCCAGCGATGCCCTTGAAGGGATCGTAATAGGTGACAACCGCCTCGAGTGGCGCAAGCGCATCCCCGGCTTTACCCTGTGCCAGCAGGCTTGCTGCGGCCTTGATCTGCGGAGGCTCGGGAAAATCGATCTGCGCGATGGAGACTGCGGGATAGCCGATCTCGCCCATGCCGGTACCGATCTGCACGGTTGCCATCACGTTTTCCGCGGAGCGGCGCAAAGCGGCAGCCGCCACGGTTCTTCCATCCTTGAAAACGATGTTGATTCCGGTCGCCTGCGGCGCCTGGGGTGCAGTTTGAGCAATGAGGACGCCAGCGAATAATCCGCAATTCAAGATCAGGAATCCTATAAGTTTTTTCATCCTTTTGCCCCCTGTTCGACACGTTTCCGGGCGATGTCTGTCTCCGGGAATTTCGCCAGCTTGTCGTTGCGCAGCATTTCGCGGCAGGTGTTCATTGCCTCCTGCGTTTTGCCAAGTTTGTCAAAGCACTCCGCGCTTTTTACATAAGCCTTGGCAACCCACGGAAGATAACGTTGGTAGGCCACATACACCCGCTGGTAACTCGCAATGGCCTCCGGCAGCCTGTTTTGTTGCTGGGCGATTTCGCCGAGCGAATAAACGCTGAACGCCGTGGCCTCCCCACGCCATTCGCGTATCGACGCTATCTGCTCGAATATTTTTTTCGCCTCATCGAGTTTGCCCAGCGCGAGCAGGGTTTTGGCCTTGCCGACGGTGACGTCCTTGAGCTTTTGCTCGGCGCCTGCCTTGTCGACGGCGTCCGTGAAATATTTCAACGCCTTGTCGTATTGTTTCTGCCGGTAGGCGATCTCCCCCAGCCCGTTGTATGCGAAATCCTGCAGGTTGCTCTTCGGAAAATCATCCATGAGATGATGGAAAAAATCCTGCGCCTTGTCGTTCTGGTTTTTCTCCAGCAAATAGTCGCCCACTTGGGCGATGATCATCGGGCTCAGGTCGCCGGGCTTGAAGCCATCTGCTATCGCCTGGAGGTTTTTTTCCTCCAGGGGAAGCTGTTTGCGCAACCGGGCAAGCTCGGATTTTGCAAAAAAGATGCGGGCTTTCGCGATGGGGGAACTGTCTGTTTCCGCACCCCCGAGAAGTGCATCGAGCTCCGCACCAGGATCGACTGGGGCTGCCTCCGGCGATGCCACTGGTGACGCACCTGTCGTGGCGGTCGCATCCGCCGGTGGAGCGGCGGGCTTTTTTCGCACACAAAGTTGGGCAAGCTGGGTGAGCAGCATTTCCACCGTGTCACGCTTTGGATCACCAATGTATTTCTTGATTGTCTCCGCGATAAACTGTTTCGCCTCGTCCACCTTGCCCTGGTGAACCTTGGCTTTGCCGATCCAATAGACTGCGGTGACCACGCTCGGATTTTCCGGCCTGTCTTTCACGAACTGTTCGTACATCGCGCCGATCTTTTCCCAGTCGCCCTTTTTCTGCATGAGTTTCTCCGCCGCGGTGAGCGAATAGTTCATCACCTCGTCGGTGGTGGCAAGCTGCTGGGACCGGATGTAAATCGCGGTGGCCTCCTCGTCCTGGCTGGTGGCCGCGAGCGCATCAGCGAGCAGGGCGAGCACTTCACTGATGAGCGGATCCTTACCGAAGTCCTTCTCCCATGCCCGGCACTCCGCAATCACCTCGTCATAAACCTGCGCGGAATATTTGCAGACAGCGAGGCGGTACCTGGCATCGGCGAGAAAAGCGCCCGAGGGATATTTTGCGATGTAATCGGTGAGCTTTTTCATCGCTTCCTCGTACTTGCCCGCCAGCAGCGAGCCGAGCGCGATGCGGTAGGTTGCCTCCTCGTAGTGCTGGCCCTTCGGGTGGTCGGTACGGTACGTTTCGTAGGTTTTCGTCGCCTCGTCGTACTTACCCTGCGCGAAATAGGCTGTGCCAAGCAGGAATCTCATCTCCTCGCGGAAGACACTTTTCGGCTGCTCCTTGAGCATCCGCCCGAAATAGGTTTCCGCGCCCTGGACGTCATTTGCCTGGAGGGCGGTCGCACCCATGAGATAACCCACAGCGGCGGAATTCGAACCGGCTGGATATGCCTTCAGGTATTGCTCGCAAAGGTCGTGCGTCTGCTTAACGCGGTTCACCTCTGCAGAGGAAACGATCTCCCCGAACAGCGCCTCCTCGCGTTCCTTTGCATCAGGATATTTTTGCAGCAGTTCGTCGTAGGCGACGATGGACTCCCATTTCGCCCCCATCTGGTAGAGGCATGATCCGATGCGCAGCAGCAGCACCGGGCCGAAATCCGGCAATTTCTGGAAATCCTCCAGGAGTTTTTTTCCGTCGGCAATATTCGCCTTGAGTTGGTTGTTCTCGGCTGTCAACGCCACTACGCGCGGGGGCTCCGCCCGTATCAATGCAATGTTTTGCGCGATTTTTTTCTCCATCGCGGCGATGCGGTCGCCCTGGAACTTGATCACCTCGTCGCGCGACCTCACCATGCGGTAGCAAACCAGCGCGTCCTTCGGCTCGCCGCTTTTCAACAACCCGTCGCCCAGTTCGACTGCCAGTCCGTTCAGGGTCATGATGTTGTCGACGAGCGCGATCTTCTGACGCATCAGGTCCATGAGCGCCCGCGCCTTCTCCTTGTTCCCCTTCTGGGAATAAAGCCCCGCCAGGATCAACGCGCCGTTTGCGGTATTTCCGTCCTTGATTCCCGGGGCGATCAGTTTCTCGAATGCCGCTATGGCCTGGTCGACCTGCCCGGATTCCTTGCACGCCATGCCCTCGTAAAACAATGCCTTCCCGCCCAGTTGGGGGTTGGTCTCCAGTTGCTTGAATGCGTCCACCGCGACCTTGTAATCCTTGGCGGCCCAGCCGGCCTGACCCATGAGCATCACAGCGTCCGCAAGGTGCGGACCGGCGGGGAATTTCGTCTGGTAGGCCTTCATTGTCTCGACGCATTTCGCAAAGTCCTGGACGTTGAAATAGGCCGCTCCGAGCGTGTAATAGATGGATTCCAACTGCGGGGAAGGCTGCGCTTGTGAAATCACGCTTTCAAAACTCGCGATCGCCTTTTTGTAGTCCCCCGCCTGGAAGGCAGCAAGGCCGTCCGTATAAACCTGCTTCAGGTCCGCGACCGGCGTGGCGGCAGCAGCCGCTGCCGGGGGCATGGCTGGGGCCGGGGGATTCGCGGCATAGCCATTCCCACGGGCAAACGCGACCACGGCAATGGACACGGCGGTATAAATACGAAGCTCACGCTTCGTGCGTAGACGTCTCTTGTTCATATCTCGATCGGGGGTGGGGAACCGAATCGAAGTCAACGTAGAGGAATCCCAGCCAATTAACAAGTTTCAATCTTGTCCGGCAGCAAAAGAATCAAGCTTCGATCGCCTTGAGCCGCGCAATGATTTTTTGCGCGGCGTGGCCCCATGTCCACCGGGCATACGCATCGCGTGCGGCGCGCGCACCCTTTTCCCGCGCCTCCTCGCGATTTTCGTACACATGGCGCAGCAGGGTGCGCAGATGCTCGTAGGAGGCCTGCGCCCATTTAAATCCCTTGTAGTAGGGGCATTTTGCCTCGGCGGGGACCAGTTTTTCAACCTGTATGGGATAGGCGTTTTCAGCGTTCATGAAATCGCGCTGTGAACTCCAGTCCGTGGCGATCACGGGCAGGCCACACGCCATGGCCTCGAGGATCGGCATGCCCCACCCTTCGCCGCGCGTGGGCAGCACAAAACAATCCACGCTGCGATACAGCGCACCAAGCTGGTAGGTGGGTATGATTTCGTTGAGCGAGAAAATAATCCGGCCGCCGGTGGATTTCAGGTTGAGCGCGGCTACCTGGGCCGCGACATCCACGTCGCCATCCGAATTGGAGATCTTGCAAATCAGAACCGCATCCTCCTCGTGCCGGAATTCGTCGCTGAACGCCCGGAGAAGAATCTCCGGGGCCTTCCGCTCGCCCCAGTCGAACACGGATAGGAACGTGAACATATCGCCAAGGCGGCAGGAGGTGATGGAAGGGTTGAAGTAATCGGGGTCGATGCCGAGGGGGATGATGTAGATGGGTTTTGTAACACCACTGCGGCGGAAGGTTTCCTCGTTGAATGAAGAGGGAACCCAGACTTCATCCATGCGGTTCGCGGCGGCGGCCCACTGGGCCGGGATATGATCTGTCTCCAGCATGGTGAAGCCGATTTTGTATTTGCCCGTGTTGCTATCGAATACATCGCCCTGGCCATACACGACCTGCGTCCTGCTGCCCGGGAACGACCGCTGGCAGATGACATTGACCATGTAGTCGCCGGACATTTCGGGTTCCTGCACATTGAACGGAGTGCCCTGCCCATACACGTATTTGTAGGACAGTTCCACCCCCTGCCTGTCCATCGCAAGCATCAACTGCCTGCTGCTGATTGCATAACCGGTCTCGAAATTGATGATGGAATGCCACGCAAGCTTGCGTTGGTAACGCCGGCCTTCGATGCGCGATTTCCAATGTTTGCGGAAAACGGCGCCTGATCTTTCGAATACATCGCTGAAACGCACCCCGTTGATCGCGGTGCTGACGTTCTCGTGGTGGATGATAGTCACGGCACCGCAGCAGACGGAAAGAAAACCGGCCTCGCGTGCCTTGAAACAATAGTCGGTGTCCTCGAAATAGGAGACATAAGCCTCGTCGAGCAAGCCCACGCGATCGAGTACCTCGCGCTTGATATAGGCGCAGGCGAACACGACGCTATCGACCACACGATTCGCGTTGTACTGGTTGATGTCCGATTCGTTGCTGCCGATCTGCTGGCCCCAATACGTGGGCGGCATGTATGCGCCCGCGTGCTGGAGAATCCCATTTGGCCTGCGCAGGCGGCAACCGACAATCCCGTTTTCCGGGGACTCATAGGCGGCCCGCTGCAACAAATCGATCCAGTCCGCCTGCTGCACCTCGGTGTCATTGTTCAGCAGGATCACGTCGCTGTCCGGAGGACACTGCCGCAATGCAATGTTGTTGCCCCGGACAAAGCCGACGTTTTCCTCGTTGCGGATGAGTTGCACCCAATCCAGCGTTTCGAGATATTCCGTAGTTCCGTCCGTGCTTCCGTTGTCCACCACGATGACATGGTAATCGGGGAACAAGGTGTTTCTCAACGACTCAAGGCATCGCTTCGTGTAATCGAGCCCGTTCCATGCGAGGATGACGATGCATACTGGCCGGGGCGTCATCATAGGAGCCTGATCCGCAATGCTGCCATCAACTCGGATACATTCATTCGTGTTTTTTCAAATGCATAGCGCTCCAGCCCCGGCGGAACGGCGCCGTCTGCACTTTCACTGTGACCGATGAGCAAAGTGGTCATGTGCGTGATCGTGCCAAGGGATTCGCTGGTGGCGTCGTTCAACTCACGCTGGAGCGTGAAAAGCTTCCCCATTTTCCGGATGCGCTTGAAAATCCGGTAGATGGAATTGATCGAATTGGAAAACCGGATGATGCGGGGAAGCAGGGGCCGCGTTTCCTTGAGAGTGCTTTCCACCCTGCCCTGCAAAAATGCATACTGGGAGCGTTTGTGCGCGATCAGACCGTGTACGGCGACGGCGTGCTCCGCCATCCTCGCAAGTTTGCGCGAATGCGTTTCGCGCTTCTCCTTCACGGCAGCCAGACTCTTCTCGATTTCCTCCGAGCGCGCGGCAAGCGCCTTTATTTCCGCGGCCATCGCCTCGAGTTCCTGCTTCAGGGTCACGTTTTCGCGTCCAAGACGCTGGATCAACTCCTCACGCTGCGCGGTCTCCACGTGAAACCTGCTGCGCTGGAGATCGGTATCGGCGACGTCACCCCGCCCGCCCGCAGGCGCACGCGGTTCCCGCATCTCCCCCACGATTTCCGTCCCCGCCTGCAAACGCATATAAAGCCCGATGGCCTCCGGATTGCATTCCGATGCGCGCAATTCATCGAGCGTTGCATGATTGTGATGCAGGCCGGGTTTTACAAGGCCCGGAATTGCAGCAAACGCGCCCTCATCCAAAGGCAATCCCAGTTCCGCAAGCACCCGTTTCAATTCCGCCGCCGGATCGGCAAAATAGCTTTCGTAGGATGTAACAACACGGTTCGTGACAGGAACATTCTCCAGGATATTCCGGTAATATTGCATCCACAGGCGTACGGATGCCGCAGTCGAGAAATTATTGCGCCGTTGCAGCGAGGCCGCCACCTCCAGTGGGTTTCTCACGCATACCACCACGTGAAGATCGGGCAGAAGCGCTTTCCAGAACTGGATCGTGATCGAGTTGCGCGGATCCTTCCACCCCCAGTCGGCTTTTCCGATGGAGGAGGCGCGCATGCGTTCGATCAATTTCAACGCATCGTCGCGAAAGGGGGCAAGGTCCGCACGCGACTCCCAGCCAGCGGGCAGAGCAGGCATGTCCCACCCGGCACCGAGATGCAGGAGCAACCGCTCATTGAGCGCGTAGAACGCGAAGTGCTCCAGAAACCCCTCGGGGTTTTCATTTTTCTGTGCGGGCAAAAAATCGATCTCTTCCCCAAGGTAAATGCCGCTCCTCTGGAGGAGGGCGGCAATCATGGAGGTGCCGGAGCGATGCATTCCTGTTATGCAAACAGGCATAAACTCAAGAAGTGTACGAAAGAGATGTTTTTGTTTTTCAAGTGCATACCAACCGTGGCCATCCCCGATATTCGGGAAACGGCACTTGAACGGATGCCAAGAATGGAGCGTTCGTGCAAGTATGAAGACTTTTTATTGCCAGCGGATGCGGAACCGGCAATGCCCGCCTGCAACATTAACCGGAGATCAGGAACTCGCGGCCTGGCTTTCTCGATGCCAGGATATGGTCCGCATCCCATTGCGCGTGTTGTTTTTCGTCGAGCGGACGGCGAGGGTAACCCAGGCGCATCTGCCCGCCTTTTACAGTCCACGAGACCGAAGCTTCATCCTCCCCGCCGGACACGGAGAGATCGCCGGTTCCCGGAGTGCTTTCTTCACGCCCCAGCATGGCAAGGGCCAGCACGGCATATGCATCTTGGATTTCGTCCAGTTTGAACGTGCGCTTCTCTCCATGATACAGGACTATATCAAAAGCGATGGCCCAGTGAGTTGTCCCCTCCTGCCCCGGGGCACCGTGCGGAACAGTGATCCCGCCGTGGACTTCCAATCGGACCGGAAAATTTTCAAGCTTCGCGTCCACTAGGGAGACAAAAACGTCTGTCTCCGGCCCGACACGAACGCGCATCGAGCCGGACGCCCAGGCTTTCGCCATGGCCTCGTCCACAACCGTGCAGGAAGTATTCGCCAACTCGACGCGAATGCGCAGGTCCATGGCAGAGAGTTCCGCATTGGTGAGTCGCGACAGGTGGCAGCCATCGGTGCAAAAGCCTGTTGCCGCCAGCACAAGGTTCGCATCCTGGACGCAACGGATCCAGCCACCCCCAAGGTCGGGTGATGTCCAACCGCCGGCCATGAAATCGCCGTCGTGAAGAATGCGCAGGCGGATCGATCCCGCAGTTCCGTTATCGTTGTTCACATATGCCACCAGCGGCACCTGCTGTTTCCAGGTCTGCCAGCTTTCCGCCGATCCCAGTGTGAAACGGGACGTCAACAAGGTGCTGGCACGCAGCGCCTTTTCGCCCTCGGAATTTGCCTGGGATACGATGCGGAATTCCGGCGCCTGGTGAAAAAATGGTTTCCACTCAGCGGGACAATGCGCGTTGACACCGATATCGAATACAGACGGGACAGGACAGCCATTCATAATGCGGATATCGTCCCCGAGACTGCGCTGCAGGGCCTCCCGCGCATGCCGGATCAAGAGCGTCTGGTAGGAGCGTTTATGCGGGCCCGCCCATTCCAGCGTGGGCATGTGCCAGTGGACCGCGACATCCCGCCACGCCATATTGTAAAGTTCGTGCGCAAGTTCCAAGTCGGCCCCGTCTGTAAAATCGCGCAGCATCCGCGCCAGCTCCTGGATCGCGACGATGGTATAGGTGGGGCTGTTGAACTCCGGATACCCTCCGAAATCCATGGTAAACGCATGAAACCGGCGGAGGCGTTCGCGCCCGTAGTCAAGTAGCGTCGCATCCTGCAACAGCTCTCCCGCGGCAATCGTGACATAGGTGCCCATGATCGCGATGTTCGTATAACCCGGGTGGCAATTCCGCCGGAGCACGGAATGCGCCGCATGGCGCAGCGCCACTTTTACCCGTTCCTTCATTTCAGGGCGGAGCGCCTCCCCGGCCAGCAACAACGCATTGAGAAGCTGCACGCCTATGAAGTCAGCCCAGTTGTAGTCCGGGGGAACCTGATCCTGCACCCGCTCCTCCGAATGGTGTGCCCAGAGGCCGTAGGTGGACCTGTCGCATGCGACCATCGATTCATCAATGCATTGCAGCGGCAGGAGGCGGTCATAAATATCATCGGCGCGCTGGATATTTGCGGGGGAGCCGCTCATGAGCAGCACGGCGGCGTAGCCCGCGGATTCCCGGGTCAGATGCACGGGAGTTCCCGCCTTCAAAAGGCTGATATAGCCCAGACCGGACGCTCTGCCGCGCACGAGCCGTTCCGCAGGATCATACTCAGGGTCTAATTTATCGAGGGTGGCCTTGATTTCGGCATCTGTGGGAAATGATTTCATGGCGTAAGGGAAAATATGCAGATCAGATGCGACAGGCTACGATAAGGAAATACTTCAACCGATCCGTCATCTTGCATGAATGTAACGAAGGAATGAAAATATCCACAATACCTATCACGCAATACCGGGCTTTTTTTGAAATATTTCTCAAATATATGTCCTGAATTGTCCGCACCGTTCGTTATAGGAATGAAACAACGAACATCATTAACTGAAATCCACCTAAAATTATGAGCACGACAAAAAACAATCGCCTGGTTCAACCCTATCTATTTTTCGATGGCCGCTGCGAGGAGGCGATCGAGTTTTATCGCAAGGCGCTCGGCGCGGAAGTGATCATGCTGATGCGTTTCAAGGACAGCCCCGAGCCAGCCCATCCCGGCATGTGCGCACCCGGTTCTGAAAATAAAGTGATGCACGCGAGCCTGCGCATCGGCGGGTCGGAAGTGATGGCTTCGGACGGCCACTGCGGTGGCAAGCCGGACTTCCAGGGGTTTTCCCTTTCGGTCACTGCGCAAACCGAGGCCGAGGCCGACCATATTTTTGCCGCCCTGGCCGAAGGCGGCAAGGTGCAGATGCCGCTGGCAAAGACCTTTTATTCCCCGCGCTTCGGCATGTTGGAAGACAAGTTCGGAGTCGGCTGGATGGTAATTGTTCCGCAGGAACAAGCGCACTGAACCTGGCGCATCTGCTATTTCGCGGCATCCGCGACGATGGTCCCATCGGGTATGAAGTAAGAAGCATCGCCGAAATTGACGGTGACGGTCATGCCGTTGGCGAATTGCGTTTGCTGCACGTTGTGGTCCGGCATGAGGACTCGGTGGGCGGTCATCTCGCCGTAGCTGGCCGCGTGGGCACAAGGGCAGGCCCGCGGACTCCTGCTCAAATCCCTCATTGGAGATCATTTCCGCAAAAAGCGGAAATGGCCAGCGCCGCGAGTGCCAGTAAGGGGACTTTTCGCGATCCTTTGAAAGTCTGGCAATCGCCGCCATGCTGTCAACGTTATCACACAGACAGGTTATCCGTTGATCACTTATTATGTTTCCAGCAGAGCGTTACAAATCCTACGATAGGGTGTTGAAATCGTCCCTTCACCTTTTCCTCGGTTTGTTTTTGGTCGCGCTGCGATCATTGGCCGCCGCAGGCGCTGAAGCCCCGCCAGTGATCTGGATCGAGGGCGAAAATCCAGCCGCCAACAAGATGAACCGTCATCCGTGGTGGTATGACAAGGTGAAGCGCGACCAGCTTTCCGGAGGTGATTTCATCTCGAATTTCAGCAAGGAGAGCGTGGGGGAGGCGGATTACCGTTTTACCGCGGCCAAAGCCGGGGAATACGAGTTCTGGGTGCGCGCGAACCCGGTTCAGTCCACGCTTTCTTATTCGCTCAATGGCGGCGCGGACATGCCGATCGACCTGAACCTCGGGAAGCGCGATGAGATCAATATTGCCGCGGATGACAAACCCGACCTGCGGTTCATCGCATGGTGCAGAGTGGGCAAGGTCGCGTTGCGCGCGGGGGAAAATACGGTCCGCTTCCGCATGACAAGTGCGAATAGCAACCATGGTTATCTCGATTGCTTCGTATTCAGCATGGAGCCGTTTCAGCCGCGCGGCATTCTCAAGCCGGACGAGATCGCCACTGCCCGCGCGCGCGAGGTTTCCGACAATGCGGGGTGGTTCAGTTTTGATCCGAAACGGGATGATTTTGGCGCGGATAGCGCAATCGACCTTCGCACCCTGAACGAAAAATTCGCCGGGCAAAACGGATTCATCGGCGTGAAGGACGGGCAGTTTATCCATAGTGGAAACGGAGAGCCGGTCCGTTTTTGGGGAGTGAATGGGCCGCCGGAGGGTTTGAATGGCGAGGAGTTGCGCCGGTGCGCACGGATACTTGCGAAACACGGCGTGAACATGGTGCGCGTCCATGGAGGTTATTTCGATGAGGCCGGCAACGTGGACATTGCGCGAGTGAAACATGCCATCGAAATCGTAGAGGCGATGAAAGCGGAGGGCATCTATACACATTTCTCGATCTATTTTCCGCTCTGGCTGTCGCCGAAGCCAGATACGCAGTGGCTGCCGGGTTACGATGGGGAGAAGAAGCCCTTTTCGGCGCTTTTTTTCAACCCGGATTTCCAGGCGAAATACCGCTCGTGGTGGGCAGCGCTGCTCACCACACCCAGCCCCGCCACGGGAAAGCGGCTGGTTGATGAATCTGCGGTGGCGAGCCTGGAGATGCAGAACGAGGACTCGCTGTTTTTCTGGACGTTCAACCCCGCGACAATCCCCGACGCGGAAATGCGGATGCTGGAGAAACAATTCGGCGACTGGCTCGTGAAGAAATATCGCTCGCTCGACGCGGCGTTCGCAAAATGGGGCGGGTTGAAGGTGGCGCGCGACGCGGCGCAGGAGGGGCGCGTGAGTTTCCGCCCGCTTTGGAATCTGGCCCATGAAAAGACAGCCAGAGATCAGGATGCGGCCGCTTTCCTGTTTGAAACACAGGTGCACTTTTATGCGGATACGCATGCGTTTCTCCGGAAGCTCGGATTCAAGGGGCCGATTACGGCCTCGAACTGGATCACCGCGAGCCCGGAAATCCTCGGGCCGCTCGAAAAACTGAGTTACACCGCCGGGGACTTCATCGACCGGCATGGTTATTTCGACTGCAATCAACAGGGGCAGGAGTCGGCGTGGTCGATCCGCGACGGGCACAGCTACTCCGACCGCAGTGCATTGAGAATGGATGGCGGGAAGCCGGGGGAGCCGCGGCAGATCGTACATCCCGCGATGGACCCGCATTATAACAACATGCCGTCGATGATATCAGAAACGACGTGGAATAGGCCGAACCGTTTCCGCTCCGAGGCGCCGCTTTTTTACGCGGCGTATGGCGCGTTGCAACATAGCGACGCGATCATTCACTTCGCATTCGATGGAGACCAGTGGTCGGTAAAACCGCGGTTTTACATGCAGCCGTGGACCTTGATGACGCCGGCGATGATGGGGCAGTTCCCGGCTGCGGCGCTGATTTTCCGGCGCGGCCTGGTAACTTCCGGCCAGGCACTCGCGGAGGTCGCACTGAACACAAATGACCTTGTCCACCTCAACGGAACACCACTGCCGCAGGATGCATCGCTGGATGAGTTGCGGCTGAAAGATGTGCCCGCGAATTCGGAGCCAAAACCGGGGCAGCGTCTCGATCCCCTGCTGCACTACGCGGGACGAACGAATGTTAATTTCACGCAGGGACCGGGTTCGGTGAAGTTGACCGATGCATCGAAATTCATCGATCACGTCGGGAAGACGGTAAGCAGTACCACGGGCGAGTTGAAGCTCGACTACGGGAATGGCGTGCTGACCATCAATGCCGCGGGCGCGCAGGGCGTGAGCGGCATGTTGAAAAGCGCCGGCACTGTGCAGACCAAGGACCTGACCATTACCTCGGATCTTGATCCCGGTCACATCGTTGCAGTCTCACTCGACGGTTTGCCCCTTGCCACGTCACAACGAATTCTCCTCCAAGTGATGTCCGAGGAAAAGACCACGGAATTCAAGACCACAGATGTCTCACCCGGTGTAAAACGCATCGTCAGCATCGGGCGCGATCCATGGCTCGTGAAGGCGTTCAATGGCACGGTAGTTTTCAAGCGTCCCGATGCGGCGCGATTGCGCATCACGCCGCTGGACGCGAATGGATACCCTGCGGGCAAGGAAACCTCCGCGGGGAAAATCGAGCTTCAACAGGAAACCTTCTACTACCTGATCACGACACAATCGAAATCAGGCGGTTGAGCGAAGCTACTACGCGTCAGTAACTACGACGTCGTTTACTTCTGGCTGGCAGGTAATGCCGGCAGCGTCGCGGGAGGGGATCGGTGGAACGTAGGATTCGTCGCCGCCGTAGCTTTTCCAGCTCCGGAAAAGCCGGAACATGAAATAAAGGGACATTCCACTAAAAATAAAGTGCCATGCCGGGATCAGGCAGTAAGCGGTTTTTTCCCCGAAGAGTTTGGTAAGGACATCCAGGTAGGCTCCGCCAATCGCACCTGAAAAAATGCCGACGAACGAGCCAAGCATGGATTTTGCGGAGCAGAACTGGCCGTAACGTTCGCGCGGGAATATGCGCATGAGCAAAGGGGGATCCATCATTTGCGTGAGCATGGCGATCGGGCAGCCCAGGAGGACGGATTGGACCAGTGCGAAGTAAAAATAGACCCAGGGGCCCGGTTTCCAGAACAGCCAGATGAACCCGATGGGGATATTCATTTGCGCGAAGACCATTCCCCAAAGCACGACGCGGATGGGGTGGTAACGGTCGGCGAGCCACCCCGAAATAGGAACGTAGATGAGGCATGCGACCGATCCGGCCATTCCCAGCCAGCCGACCATCTCGAGCGTCAGCCCCATGGAGCGCGTCAGGAAGAATATGTTGAACATCCCGCACGCGCCGGAGAGTGCTCCAAAAATCGAGACCAGGAACAGATACCAGTAGTGGGGGAGCGTCATGCATTCGCGCACATAGGTCTTGATGGACGAGACGAGGCCGTGCCCGCCATCCGAATTTTCGAGCGGCGGCGGATATTCCCCTTCCTTGACGTTTAGGCACATTGCCCCGAAGCCGAACAGGTAGAGAAGCGCCGCACCGACGAAGATCCACTTGAAGGAATCCTCGGCATGTTTGAAGACGAGCCAGTTGTAAACGATCCCAGTGATCATGATCACCATGCGGAACCAGGACATGAACCGGGATATGAACTGCTCCGGCACCACATCGTTAAACAAATACCAGAACACGGATGTGACGAATGTGTTGAAGAAGTCGAAAGCAATCAGGAAGACGGAGAGGACGATCACCACCAGCATGTTCCCCTGCACCGCGCTGCCCAGCGCGGGAAAAACCAGCACCAGCCAGTGGCTGATATCCTCGGCAAAGGCGAGCCCCAGGAAGCAGAGAACGAGGAACGGCATGGTGACCACGATGAACGGGATGCGACGCCCCCAACGGCTGCGGAACCGGTCACTCCGGAAGCTGATGATGGGATTCAAGGTGAAGCTGATGGCCCGCGGGATGGTGGCCAGGATGATGCCCATCAAGAAATTGGAAGCGCCGAGATGCTTGAACTTCAGCGGTATGATGCTCGGGACGACCGTCTCGACCATGAAGTAACAGAAATCCCCCCACAGCAGCCATGTGTAGAGTTTCACCAGCGCCGACTTTGTATAGGTCAGCGTGCCCGCATGGTAGAGTTGCTCCCCTTTTTCGTTGAAATCCGCGTAGCCGGGTTTCATGGGGTGAATTCCATTTCAGGCATGCTGTCGCGTGGATTTATTACGCATTCCATGCCAGCGGTTCTTCGCCGCCCATGCGAAGGATAAGCGCCACAGGATCGAAGACCGGATTCCTATCCATGCATTCCTGGATGAATTTTTCAAAACCGGCATCGCTTTCGATCTCCCCGCAGATCGCAACCCATGCCGAGCGGCAACTCCACGCACGGAACTCGCAACCCGTGAGGAGATCGTTGTGCGGTTCCAACGGAGCGCTGCACCAGAGCGCGATGCAGCCATGGCCTTTCTTTCCGAAGAGCCAGTTTCCCCGGAATTCCTCGCGGTCGAAGGCGCGGGATGGCCAGTGGGCATGGGTGAATGGAATGGGATGCAGATCAAAAGGATCATCGGTGCACGGCGGCCAGAACCATGCGCCATCCGTGCGGACACGGTGAGGTCCCGAGCCGTCCGGAATGCGGTGGATGGCCTGCAACACGCCTTCCCGCTGGCGCACGCGGGGCAGGACGCCATTCCCGTACCAGTAACCGGGACGGGAGGGCGAATCATCCGTGCTGCAACCCGGATGATTCACGAAAACGTGGCAATCCGGCGCGAGCGTAGCCTGCCAGAGATGCTGCTGGTAGCCAGCCATGCCGGGATTCAGGGCTGCGTGTTCCCCCTCCGCCTGTGGGCCCGGTTTCGGCACTGCAAGGGACGTGAGTATCCAGGCCGGTGTTTTGTGGACTACGATCTCCACATCCGACTGCCGGTAACGCCTCGAAAGGGTTCCACGCGTCAATTCCCCAAGCTGCGACGGTGGTTCGTAATTTTGCGAAGACGCAAGAAATGCAAGCCACTCCCCTGTCCAGCCAGATGCTCCCCTGCCCGGTATCGTGATTGCGGCATCCGCGCCCGCATAGGAAAGCAGGGCCTGGTTGCCGGACAGACCGGGATGGAGGACATTGCGATAGACTCGGCCCTGCGGTGTGATCACCACACCTTGGAACGCGTGCCATGCCAGGTACTCGTAAAGGCGGTCGATCAAGGCTGCAGCCCTGCGGGATATCCGGACATCGCCGGAAAAATCCACCAGATTCAAGAGGGCGCCAACAGTGATCGGGAGATAGGAACTGCTGTTGAATTCATCGAGGCCGCGAGGCTCCACCCGGTCGAGCCATTCCACGCAGCGGGCGGCGCCCAGCGTGGCTTGTTCCGCACCGGTGCGCCCGGAATTTGAAAAAATGGCATCGGGATAAAGACCGCCCGCGATCATCTGGCAGCCATGAAAAAGGAGACTGTGGTTTTCACTCCAAAAACACATGCCGTCATTGCCCGGCTCATCCGACCAATAGCGGAACGCGAGGGCGATCCGTCTGATCTCCGCCGATTCCTCCGGCGCGGCCAGTCCCAGCGCCGCCATGCGCAGCAGCGCGGCGAGGGCGAAATCAGCGCAATCCCCGCGCCCCTCGATAAAGCGTATTGTCGCGGCAAACGCCGCCGCATCTTCCGCGGAGTGCTGCTTCAACAGATGCCGGGCAAGGATCGCACACCCTTTGTGTGGCTTTGCCATATCTCCAATCGAAGCGGCTGTGCGTTCGAGATAAACACTACGCACATCAGCCTGCGCGGACTCCACCCCGGCAGCGCGGATCCCGGGCGGTGTGATTTCAAAAGGTCGTTCCAGTATCTGTGCTTCCACGGAAATTTTTACCGATACTCTCACGGGCACGACTGCATCATTTACAAAAGCGACGCGGGATTTTCCCGGAGGCCATGCCATGCTTTCATCCCCGGGCAGATTGACCTCCACCCCTGAGGGCGCCGGTTGCGTCGCAACCAGGGAATCGTTGCCTTCGGTGCGCACACCGTCCAGCCACCGGCTTGCCTTCATCTGCAATGCGGCTCCCGGAATGTGAACATGCAACCCCTCCGGATTCTTCATTTGAAGCCCGAACAGGATCCGCGTATCCCGCACACCAAAGCACTGCAAGCGGATGCATACTTTGTTGAGGCCGCGTTTCAAGGCGAGCTTCACCTCTTGAAAATGCGGCCACATATAGCGGGTCGCATCCAGGCGCGTAATGTGGTTTCCGTTCACCCAGAGATCAGCCATGCCTGCTGCCCAGAAATACGCTTCCTGTTCCCTTTCCTCGTCTGCCTCGATCCATGTGAACGCATAGGAATCGCTCAGCGTGAGCTGGAAAAAGAAAGCCGAGTATTCCACGAAAAAATTCCCGCCCGGATAACGGAACCGCCACTCTTTTCCAAGCGGCCCCATGCAGCCGATCGCCGCTTCGAAGGGTGGCTCCACGATGCGCTGGTCCGGTGCCTCCCGGCGCAGCACATTTTCATCGCCCGGCGGGCCGTTGTACGGAGTTTCGACCGGCCCGGTCACAAGCCAGTGCCTTACGTATCCCTGGGAATGCAATGGGACGGTGCCGGACACATCAGGGACGGAAGATAAGGAATTCATGGGAAATTCAACTAGTGCGGCTTCTCCATGCTGATCATTTCAGACACTGTGACGAATTCGTAGCCCTTGGCTTTAAGGGCATCCAGGATTCCGGGGAGCGCGGCGAGGGTGCTTGGTTCCGTTTCATGGCACAGGACGATGGCGCCCGGAGCCGCTTTCGTAACTATATTTTCCGTGGTTTTGGCTGAGTTGTGATCCCGCCAGTCCAGCGAGTCGATATTACACGAGATGATTTTCAAACCCAATTCCCCGTGAAGGAATTGGATAACGTCCCCATCGATGCCAAGGTATGGCGGCCTCACCAACTCAGGACGTTTTCCCGTGGCCTTGAAGATCGCGTCGGCGGCGTCCTGCACCTCGGCGCGCATTTCCTGGGTGCTAATCTTCGTCAGGTTTGCGTGCGACCATGTGTGGTTCCCGATTTCGTTTCCCTCTGCTACTGCGCGCTGAAGAAGCTCCGGGGATTGGTCCGCGCGCTTGCCGATGACAAACAATGTCGCCCTGGCTCCGTGCGCCTTGAGAATATCCAGCAACTGTGGAGTCAGCGCGCTCGTGGGACCGTCGTCGAAGGTCAAGGCGATGACCGGTTTCGTGACCTGACAGGACTTATAGATGGCGGGTGGCCCCGGGACTTTTGTCTGCTCTTGCGCATGCGACAAGACGGGCGCAAACATCGCCAGGCAGAGGGGCAACGATAAGAAAAGGGACACCAACCGGGGGAGGGAGAGTTTCATAAAATGGATGCCTGACGGTCGCACCCGCCACCGGAATCTACCGGCGGCGGGTGAACCATGAAGAACGGATTGCTACTTTGTTGCCGGCGCAGCCGGGGACTTCGGACCGTCCACTGGCGATGCCAGGTCTTTGCGCTGCCAGCAGCGCACGTAGTCGATCACATAATCGTCCGGCATTTTGGAGGGATCGATTCCATCGTTGTCCCATCCGCCGGAGACTGCGGTGAACATGATGTCAGCCGGGATGGTTGAAATGCGCGGAGATTCCCAGCGCAGGACTTCCTTGCCGTTGGCATAGTAAACCGCCTGGCCGGGGGTCCACAGGAAGCCGATCGTGATGAACCCGTCCTTGTCCGGCATGACGTAGTTCGTGGTGGTCCCGGTGGATTGATGGTCCTTGCCGTAGCCGTCCCAATGCATTGCGATGTTATAGCGGTACTGGCCCCAGCGCCCGAGGAATTCCCAGATGTCGAACTCCATGCCGCCGTTGCTGGTACTGGCGCGTTTCCACTGCGGGCCCTCGGCCACGCCGCGGTCGGGCATGAGCCAGAAGGCGGGCCACATGCCAGGGCCTTTGGTCGCCTTCATGCGCGATTCAAAGTAGCCGTAACGCTGCACCCACTTGCCAAAGGTATCGAGGAATCCCGTGGCGTAATCGGTTTGTTTCTTGGCGGGATCGTCGTTGTGGTAGCCGGTCTTTTTTTCAAAACGCAATTTCACCACGCCATCGCCGAGGATCACGTTATCCTTGCTGAAATGGCTACGCTTGTCCCAGAAGTTGTCGGCATAGATATTCCACTTTGTTTCGTCGAGTTTGTTTCCATCGAACTCCTCGTCGAATGTCTTCACCCAGTCGCCCTCGACCGGCGGGCGCTTGCCCACCCAGTCGGGCAGCACGGTAGGCGCCGGCACGTCGGCAATGATGGATTCCACCTGCAACGACTGCGCGCCTGCGGGCGACCCCGGCAGGATGTTCACGGCGCTGACCGCATCGCTGGTGAATTTGGTTCCCGTCCCCGGTTGTCCGTTGTAGCTTGTCTTGGCCGAATCCTTGATGCCAAGCCATGGAACGGATGCCTCAAAGGTCACCAATATCTCTCCTGTCGCGCCGGGTGCGATGGGCGCGGCTGCGGTCGCCGTGCTCGTGGGGCCGGCCTTGCTGTCCACGCGAATGCCGGGCGTGACCGGGCTCGCGCCGGTGTTCTTCACTTTAGCGCGCACCTGAAACGCCTCGCGCAAATCCCATGCGCCGATCGGCGGCTTTACCGCCACGGATTGTCCGGCCCCGTTGGAGAAATTGATCTGCAATGATTTTCCATCGCTCGCAAGGGAAGCCTGGGCACCGCCCTTTGCCGCGATCTGGCTCGCGGCATCGATCTTCGCTCCCGTGCCGAGAATCACTCCACCGGGTGGTTTCGTCCTTACATTGCCGGGAATGACCGGCGGCTGTTCACCCACGGGGCCGCCTGCCTCAATGGACTCGATCCGGAACGATTGCACCTCTTTGGATTTGCCGCAAAAGAACAACACGCCGATGATTTCCGCCGGTTTCAGCGGGTAACCTTTTTTGCCGAAGCTGTAACCAAACACCACTTTGAGCGTTGCGGTTGCGCCCGGTTTGATGTTGGTCATTTCCGTGTTCCAAGGGCTGTCGTGCCAGTCGCCCTTGTTGTCCACGCGCATGGTCAGCCCCAGCGATTTCGTCCCGGTGTTCACCACACGGGCTTCGATGTGGCCGTAGGTTGAGAGATCCCATACCGCCCCCTCTCCTCCTTCGGGATTGAGAGTCATTCCGGGATAACCCGCCTTGCCGGGCTGGATTGTAACCACCACACCCGAAGCCGCTGTATCAGTGCTCAGAGCCGCGCTTACCTGCTCCTCGGAGCCAGAGCTGGGAGTAAAGCGGGGGATGGTATTGGCAGCCGAGAGATTGGCCAAGGGATGCCCGGGAGAGGCCGGCGCGTTGGCGGTGGAGGGTGCCGTCTCTCCCCAAGCATTGGGGGTCGGATGCATTATGAACGGCATGATGGCCGCCAGGAGAACGAACGTTTTGGGTTTCATTTATGTTGTGTTGTGTTTTCTAGTTTACTCCAGAGTTGCTTCAACAGAAGAAGCGGCTTTGTAGTATCGTGATTGGGTTATTGAAGGTGGGAGTCTGAGGCCCTTGTGGACATTTCATGGCAAGCTTGGAGGCGCGGAGTTGTATAAACGTTTGCACCCGGTGATAGACTTGTGCGCTTGTAATTCCGGCAGGGTGGGGTCGTTTTCGTCTACTTGGCCGGAATTTTCCATGACGAGTGGTAACCAGTGCGGGGCAGGAGGCACCTCCTTCCGGCGGGCGGGCGAACTCCCTGGACAGGTTCGGAACCTTGCGGAACGCATGATGTTTCCAAGTGGCGTGTTGACCATGCGCCATTACGCTTGGAGCCATGACGGGCGATGTCAAGGACGGCGTTGGGAGTGGCGAGACTCCCCCAACAGACACGCTCATGGAAGGCGGGGCTGATATTACCGGTAACATGTTTGTGCAGGAACTGTGGTCAATTTCTTTAGCGCAGGGTTATCTACATTTCGTCAATGTTGTCCGGAGCCAGCGTCGAACCTCAGGGTGAGGATGGAATGCGGCAGGCTTTGCACCATTGCCGCGACACCGTTGCCCTTCAACGCAAACGGGATGCTTTTCTCGGAGCGATTGAGCACCACCACCGCGATTTCACCGTCGGGGTTTATGAATGCGGTCGCCTCAAGTTCATCGCGTGTGCTTGCACAGGAAATCCTTTTTGCGCCGGGACGTATGAACCTTGAGAAATGACCGATGTAGTAATACGAGCTGAGATAGAGCACCTCGCCGGATTTCGTGTCACAGATCACGGGGGCGCTGCATAGGTTATTGACGTGGTTTGGGCCGCCGGTTTCGTCGAGCACGAGATTCCAGTCCACCCAGCCGACCGTCCAGTGGTTCAAATCCTGGATCATCGAGCGGGCGTAACGCTCACCGACCTGCCATGATTTGATATGAGGTCCGTTTTCCGCGCAGCCCTCGGTGAACAGCAGTTTCTTTTCGGGCCAGGCATCGTGGACACGCTGGCAGTTCTCAAAGAAATCACCCATGTACCAATGAAAGCCGGTGCCCCACACATACTTCGCCGCATCCGGATCGTCATATACCGCCTTTGCCCGCTCAAACATCCTGTCGCGATTGTGGTCCCAGATGATAAGCCTGACATCGCCCAGGCCATCCGCATGAAGCGCCGGGCCGAGGTGATCGCGCACGAAGTCGCGCTCCTCCTCGCCGGTGTAGATGCAGGAATCCCACTTCTGCGTCGCCTCGGGTTCGTTCTGAACGGTCAGTCCCCAGATCGGTATCCCCTCGCGCTCATATTCGCGAATGTAGCGGCAATAGTAGCGCGCCCATGCATCCTGGTATTCGGGTTTCAATTTTCCACCCTGGTTCATCACTCCCGTGGTCTTCATCCACGCGGGGGGGCTCCATGGCGATGCGAACAGCTTCAATGTGCCGCCAGCGGCGCGGGTGGCGCGCTTGATCATCGGGATAAGCGCCTTTCTGTCGCGCTCAATGGAAAAATGCTCCAGTTCCGTGTCGCCGGGCACCTCGGTATAGGCATAGTTGCCCAGGGAAAAATCGCAACTGTTGATATGGGTGCGGCAAAGCGTGTAGCCATGGCCCGACTCTACGTCAAAATAGGCGCGCAGTATTTGCTCCTGCGCCTCGGGACTCATCTTAAGAAGAGTTACGGCGGAAGCTTCGGTAAAAGCGCCGCCAAAACCCTCGATGGTCTGGAAGCAGTGCGCCGCGTCGACCATCACGGAACTCTCGGTGTGGTCCGGGCAATCGCCGAACTCCACCGGGGGCAACTCGGTGAGACGGTCCCCCGCGTTCTCCGCAGTCTGCGTAATCTTTAAAAGTCTCGTGGCAATACAACCGCCATTGTTCTTAATATCGGGAACCTGTCCCGGTGATTTTGTCTTCGTTAACGTGTTCATTATGCTAAATGGTTAATGGCACTTTCAGGCCGTATGGGTTTGCGCTTTGAGGCGTCGCTCATGGCGCAAATGTGTTATTAGAAATAATCCGCCACTTGTAGAACTTATCGATCGATGTCTTGGCCATCGGATCGGTCCCGTCGCCGTAATTGGGAATGTTGCTGTCATTCGGATCCAGATAACGCTCAAGAGTCGTGGAGCCGCGATATTCACCAAGGACAGCGCCTGAGTTTTCATTCCACTGGGTTGGATCGGAAGCGTTGTTTTTGAGTGATTGAACCTTGAAATGTACCGTGAACGTATTCGACTTTGTAGTCAGGCGGGGGTAGATCTGACCGTATGGTTGTTCGCGGGTGTTATCGCCCACAAGGGAAAAATCGGTGCCGTACCATGCGGCATCGGCAGTTGCATCGTCCGGCCAGCTATAACCCTGCGGAACGAGATAGATGTCGCAGATCTCCGAAGCCGATTTAAAAATCTCGCCGTTTGCAAACTTTGCAACAAACTGGCGGAGCGTTCCATCGACTTCACTCAGATTCAAAGGAAGCCGCTGGGGGTCGCTGGCCGCAGGCACTGCCGGAGGCTGGTACGGCTCAAAGTGACTCCCCCCTTTGTACTTTGGATACTGATGAGTTTCGCCTGGAGCATTCGCGGCAGACGCCTTGGGTAATTTTGCGATCAATTCACTTCCCAACACAGCACGCACCGCGGTATCGCGTGTAATATATGTGAACGGCACGATCTGATAGTTCATATTGACCTTGCCGGCGGTGGAAAAAGGCTCGCTGATTCCATAGGGCTCCACGATCGGAACATTAAACAAATCAAGGAACAGATGATCCTTCGGCCCCGCAGGGTCAAACGGGCGGCTGGCCTGCGGCCGGAACAGCAGAGTCCGCCAGCTCACTCCTTCCACCGCTCCCGTCGGCAATGAACCAAACATCACCGGGGATGATACAATCCTGTTCGGTGTATAGAAACTCGGAAGCAGGGAGTCCGTTTGGGAGGAATCGTAGTAGGGCCTGACTACATTGGTGGTCACATTTCCTTCGTCAGGTTTATTGACATAAGCGCCATCCGGAGCAAATGGCAATCCGTTGTCCCAGTCCCAGGTCTGCTGTTTGGCTGTCGAGAGATCGCTGGGAACTTTCGGTGTTATCCTCTTTCCATAGGTTGCACCCGGCACCAGTTTCCCGGTAAGATCGCAACCCGGGATTGCATCCGAACTCTGGCAATCCATAAAGCTGTGCACCAGCTTGGTGGTTGAATCATAATTGGTGTGTTTCACCATATCGTCAGCTGCGGCCCCAGTGGCTGTGACCGTCGATCTGGCGGCAACCAGGCGGATGTCCCCTTCCCTTGCCACGAAACTACGCACCACGTCCGAACGCGGCGCTGTCACGGGATCGTTGTAGTACGGTGTGCCTATTTTTACATCTTTGTCCATCCTCCATACGGGTTGCGTCGATCCGGAGTCCGCACGGATGAATATACCCCTGTTTTCGTTCGCCCGTGTAGAGCCCGCAGATCCCGTGTCATTGGATGTGGTAGTCGCCACAAACGCCATGCGTCGATCGAATCCCCACCATTCGATCGCCGGCGATATCGTAGTCCCGGAAGTGGCATAGTTCATCGCATCCTGGATCAGATCAGGGAGGGGAACCGCCGCGCTTGGGGCCGGCAACTGTACATTAAATGTCTGGATCGGAGTTGTCTGGGCATTTCCGGTTTCGGGAAGTATATCGATGGTTATCGATCCTGAATTAAAGGAGAGGTTGCTGGTTCCGGAGACGGTCAAGGGATTGCTGATAAATGGATAAATATTACCGGAGGCATTGCTCCAGCGATTTATCCGCGGCGCGCCTCCTACAGTCATGGTAAGACGGAATCCGTTATTTCCAGCGTAGGGCATGTTCAAATTCGTTCGTGAAGACATCGGGACGACGCCAGACGAGGGAAATCCAGCCCCCGTACTGTTGATCGCAACAGTATCCAATCCGTTGATACTGACTCTGGGCTGGATCTGGAATTGGTTGATGCCGCTATAACCCTGCATGGGGCTCGTAAGCTCGAGGAGGATGGCCGCCTGCAGGCGTTTGTCGCCGGGCGCGAGCTGTGTGCCAGGCCCCGGATCACCCGCACTGTAACTTCCCGCCAATGTCTTGTTAGACGGGAACGGGCCGCCAGCGCCAGGGATTGCCGTTGCCGTTCCAATGGTATAAACATTGTTTGTGCTGTCCCAGCCCACGATAGCTCCGGTCGTGTCCCTCAAGTATTGCGCGACGGGCAGATTGCTGACGTATTGGGGATCATTCGCTGAACCTTTGGCCGGCGAGATATTATTTCCGCCACCATCGCTGAGCGGGGTTTGATACCCGGATACGTTCGTAGCAGTCGTGCTTCCCGCCAGGTTCATGGCGTCGTGCTTGGCTGCGCTGCCTTCCGCCGTGCATATAATATGCAACCCGATTTCCGAAATGGTATAAATCCGCCCTATTCCGCGCGTCCCGTTGCTGACTCCCGCGAAGGTTGGGGTGATCGGGAAAACCGTTCCGTCAGCGCCAAAACGCTTGGTCGAGGTTGCGATGTTACAGTCGTTCAAGTTCGTGCAACGGATATAGTCGAACACTTCGGTCAGGATTTGATCGATTTCCTTTGCATTCGTCCCGTTCAGGTTCTTCTGGAAACTATATTTGTTTGCAAAACTACCACCGAACCCCGGGATTGTTCCCGCTGTGAGATATTGCAGATACTTGTACAGATTCTGGTTCTGGGTAATGGCGGAAAAATCATTGACGGAGTCGTTCTCCTTCTGGCGCTGGAAATAATAGGGTTGCGAGTTGATGGTGGAGCAAAAAGCGGCGAGTTGGTCGTAGGCAGTCACGTAACCGGCGGCAAGCCCCTTGTAAACAGGCCACATCGACACACGGGGCGTACCAAAGAGAGTGAGTTCTGGAGCGCGGCTGCGGGCGGTCAAAAAGAATTTCCCGGTCTCGACCTGCTGCCGTGAAACCGGAACTCCCGGAGTCGCCGATGAGTCACCCACATTTTGTGTGCGCGAGGTCGTGCCGCTGCCGGCGACCGTTCCCGAGTAAAGCAGTTCGCCCACCGAGGCGTACAAACGGTCCGCCCTTAGTGTCGGGAGTGCCGGAAGGCTGCCTGTGGCCATGAACGTTGTGTTACGGGTTCCCATTTTCGAGCCGTTGTCATCATTGTAACGAGGCAGCAAACTGAAGTAGGGGGATGTAGTGCCCACGGTCGAAACCGGATAGGGCGTAAGGTTCATGCCCAGTGCATTGAAAATTACGGAGAGATCCGTGGTGGCGGGATGCCCCGGATAACGCTGGTATTCGTGATTGACGGGTTGGTTGGTGGAAAAGAGCGCGAATTCTGACTGCATCTTGAACCGCGGGACATAGGCGGGCGCACATGTTCCGCCGGGAAGGACATTCCCGGCCGCCGTGTTGATGTTCACCTTGCATGTCTCATCGTCAGTCCAGAAGGCAACCCTGCCAACGACGGGATTGCTCTTGGTTGCGGAAGCCACGGTCACGGATTTTCCATTGCCGCCGGCAGATCCCGAAACGATCGCACCGTCCTTGAGCACATACATCCACCGCACCGGCATCGGCACTGGCTGCGTTGTCGTTGCACCCGGCACAGCCGTGGTGCCGGGAATGGGGCTGGCGTTGGTGCCGGTTCCCAGGAAAAAGCCGGGCAGTTTGGTGCCAGATAAAACAGTGGGACTGGCGCTGGTGCCAGGATTTGCCGGGTCGCGCGGATCGATGATCGGGTATGTCAGCATGGCGTTGGTGCCGGTGATATCCATGACGCCCGGGACACTTACCGGCGCATTGAGATCCACCCACATCGCGGGGGAGTTTGCCCAGGTCGCAGGCGGCACATCATTAGCCAGGTCGGCAGCCTGCGACGTAGTCATGGTTCCCGATGAATAAAGACGGTAGATGTTCAGCAACGCTCCGCTATTGTCGTAAACACGTACCGCGCCCGGCTGCGACGCCCAGGCCTTGTTCGTGCCCTGGCTGGTCGCATCATTGATCTGCGCCTGGACGAGATTCACTGTCATATCGGCAAGCTGGCGGGCGGCAACTTTTGCCGAATAACTCGAGGTGGAATTCCTGTCAGCTCCCGCACGGCTCAGGAATCCGACCACCAACGCCGTGATCAGCACGATAATCGACAGCACGATGACCAATGCCACGCCCTGCTGCCGGGAAAACCTTGAAGGGGGATTTGAAGTATTCATGGACGTATCAACAAAGCGTTTCCGGTATCCGGGTTGATCTGGATTGTAGCGTAATTAGGGGGCAGGTTTATAGTCGCCGCACCGGCAAGTCTCGCCGGGACAACAGTCAAATAGAGATTGGAGCGGTCTGTCCCGGTGATCACCGGCGAGACTGCCCCGGAAGGCCGGATGCTGAATGAAATGTAAGGCGCATTGGATGCAGCTCCTCCCGGCGCCATTGAGCCCGACACGGTGAGAAACGAAAGCATTCTTGAAAGCGCCGTGGTGTTCTCGGAAACAGCCACGGCCTGGGGGAGATAGACCATCTTCCCGACAGGGGACATCGCGCCGCCCGTGCCGGAAGTCCAGAGTTGCAATGCGCTGTAGCCCTGATTGGAGACGCTGTTGATCTTGATCAGCCGCACCTCTGTGGTTATGTTTCGCGTCGAAGCGTACTGCCTTGCCACGGCAATTTGGTCGAAAACCGTTTCGCCTCCCTGTGCCAGATTGGTGCTGGATAGAAGCGAGGTCACCGCAGGGACGACCATGCTCATGATAATGGTCAGAATCGCGAGAACAACGAGCAACTCGACAAGAGAGAAAGCCTGCTCGTGCCGCTCATCCGCTATCGTCGCATTTGCATGGCGAATCCTCTTCATTGGGAACTCCATTTCGATTCCCTGAGGCTTACCATGCTGCTGAAGACTTCGTAGTTAATGTGGGCCCGGGAGAGCGCACCCGTCAAGGCATCAAGATCCTGCTGATATTTGGTTACATCGGCAAAAAGACCGGTCAGGGCGTCGCTGATCACCTTGGGTTCGGTGGTGCCGCTGGCCGTATCCATTCGCACGGCGGAGGACTCATCGATGACCACCATGGTCACCTGAACATCAGGCGGCATCTGGGCGTACTGGATGGGAAGTTTCCCTGAAGTCGGCGGTGTTGTCCTGGAGTCGTACTGATAGTTTGCCGATATCGAGGTCCCGGAAACATCCTCGATTGCAGACAACCGAGGCCAGGCTATGAGTGCGATTACATTGTCCGCAACCGGCCATGCGGATCCCGCGGCTCCATTCGGCGCAGGCACCCAACTGCTGGAGCCGCTGGAATAAATCTGAAAATTTTCCGTGGGTTGAATCGCCTGCATGAGGCGATAGCGGTAACGCGGCTTCGCGATCAGGCCGGGCCGGAATGCATCGTCGCCCCCGTATTGCACGAAATAGCCGATTGCGTTGAGCAGACCTTGGGTCTGATCCTTTTTGGTGTCCGCCGAGCGGGCTTCCGGTGCGGCAAAATAGACAGACTGTCCCAAATGAGAATTTGCCTGGATGAGAAAATGCAAGTCGGACGCGCGTCCGTATGTCGCCGGCACGAAGCTGCCGGATGAGGTCGGCCCGCTGGTCGCCGAGGGATCGCGTCGCTGGTTGGTGGAATTGTAATAGTCCCAATAAGTATTCATCGTGGCTTGCGAGAGCCTCCTCGTGATCGTGTCAAACGCCATGCGGGCGGTTTGAAAGGCGTCAACACGCGACGAGGCGGTGCGCACGATCGCCGTGGTGTGATTCGTCATGGTCATCAACATCACGAGGAGCAGGACCAGCACCGCGCATCCGACAAGAACCTCTACAAGGGTAAATGCGTTGTTGTTTTCCCTGCAGGAAACAAAACAAAACCCGCTTGTGGATCGATGGTTTCTATTGTCAGAGGCTGCTTTGTTTGGCGACGAAAAATGACAATACATTGGTTTGCTGGGAGGCTTGCGGAGCCTGGTAAGGATACGAGACCGTCACCCGGACATTTTGCAGGTTGCCCGGGTAACTGGCAGTGGCGCCGGGCACAGCCGGATCGTTTGTGGAATAGGTCGCCTTAAAATAGGGAAACGTATTCATGCTGGTGGCCGTTGAGGTGGTAAGAATCCCTTCGCGCGTGTAATACTCGATCCTGGAATTGCCGCTGTCGTTCAGCGCGGTGATCGCATAGCCGCTGTTGCTTTCGGATGCTGTAAATGGCATTCCCTGCAACTCGGAAGAGATCTGCTGCGAAATGGATGCCAGGCCGTACTGCACTGCGGAATCCTGCATGGTCTGCAATCCCACGGGCAGCAAACCGATGACTACCAGCATCGAACAGGTCACGATCCCAAGGGCGAGTGTGATTTCCACCAAGCTGAACGCCTGTTGCGAGGATTTATGCGCAAGACTGATTTTTTTCCAAGAGAACGACATAATCAGAGCATCTTATATTTATAAGGATTTGGTTTTCATAACCACTCGCAGATTACGTAACGCCACCATTCAATCTGCTCCGAGAGGGTAATTTTGTGACTACGAACACTAATTAATATGACATTCGGGCAAGTGTCAATGAGTTTTTTTACCGGTAACATTTTTTGGTTGGATTTTTCGCGTTCGCTTAATTCGTGCTTATTTTATACATACATTGTGAAGACTCTATCCCTTCTTCACCTTTCGTATCCCGAAGCCTGATTTTCCCGGCCTTTTCCTCTGATTTTAGAGCAGCAAATATATTACGAATGGTCCGATATCGCCCTCTCCATTATTTTACTCTCATATGCTTCCCGGCCCAAACGAATTCTACAGAAATCAAATGCCAATAATTTGGGGCTCTAAAACCACGGGCCGGTTTATTGAATGCGCCGGTACCGGATCCGTGACTTTGCGATATCCGGGTTTCAAACTCGCTCCATTGGTGTGGATCACCTCCCGATACCAGTAAGCGGAATCCTTGATTGTCCGTTTCAGGGTTTCGTAGTCCACATGGATCAATCCAAAACGGTGTTTGTATCCTTCAGCCCATTCAAAATTATCCAGGATCGACCATTGGAAGTAGCCACGGACATCGACGCCCTCGCTTATGGCCCGCTGCAAGGCGAGCAGATAACGGTTCAAAAAATCGATGCGTTGGGGATCGTGCACTTTGCCGTCAAGCGACACCCAGTCGCAGTTGGACATGCCATTCTCCGTGATGACGATGGGCAGATTGTATTGTTCGGCAAAAAATTTGGGCCCCCAGTAAAGAGCCTCGGGGGTAAGCTTCCAGTTGAAATGGGTGTGTGAGTGTCCCGGCGGCTGGGTTACGACCACGGGTTTTCCGTCTGCATCCGCTTTCACAAGCGTACCGGAATAAATATTCAGCCCGTAGAAGTCGAGCGGCTGCCTGATGATCTCAAAATCGCCATCGGCAAACTTTGGAAGCCATTTCGCATACGCTTTCAATCCCTCCTCGGGATAGCGCCCAAGCACGACAGGATCACCAAACCACCGGTTATTCCAAAAATGCCCGTCGTAGACGTCGTTGGTTGCGCGGCGGGCAGCAGCAATGTCCCCGGGCGATTCCGTTGCAGGACAGTAAATGCATCCCATGGGCGCCCAACTGACCAGCGGCGCTTTCCGTGCCCGTGCGCGTATGGTTTGAACCGAGAGCCCGTGTGCCAGCAGGCTGTGGTGCGCTGCGAGCAAAGCCTCTGTCATCCCCAGTTTCAGGAAGGGAGCATGCTCGTTCTCGAGCTTCAAGTGCCCCATCCCGATAAAACACTGGGGCTCGTTGAGCGTCATCCAATGAGCCACGCGATCCGACAACCGGTCCACCACGACCGCCGTGTAATCCGCAAACCACTTCGGACTGTCCGCATTCAACCAACCACCCCGCAGGAAAAGATCGTACGGGAAATCCCAATGGAAGAGTGTCACCCAAGGGGTGATATTCTTTGAAAGAAGCTCATCGATCAATTTGTCGTAAAAATCGAGGCCGGCATGGTTGATCCCTCCTGTTCCTGCCGGGATAACGCGAGGCCAGGAAATGGACAACCGGTACGCCTGCAACCCGATCTCGCTCATCAAGGCAACATCCTCCCTGTAACGATGATAGTGATCGCATGCCGTGTTGCCTGTATCGTTTTCCCAAATCCGCCCCGGCTGCCGGGTGACCATGTCCCAGACCGAGAGCCCCTTGCCTTCTTCGTTCCAAGCCCCCTCAATCTGGTAGGAGGCAGCGGCTGCGCCCCATGTGAAATTCGCAGGAAACGGGGAGGCCCCGTTCGTATGATGAGTGCTGCCAGATTGCATTATGATTCGTTTGGTCCCCCTGTGCCCGTTGCTGAATTTTCCCCTACCAAAAAGCGATGCCTTTTTATCCCCTTCCCTGGCAATGTGGATGGCCCCTCCAGTCTCCAAACCGGAGGGGCGTTAACACCCGTTGCGCCTCCGATCAGATCCCCACCCGACGTTTGCGCAACCTTTGGATGCCGATGAGCATTCCAAATCCTGAAAGGATCATCCCCCATGTGCCCGGCTCGGGGATCACTGTAAATTCATTCGTCCCATTCTGGAATCCACCCGCTCCATCGCTGATGCCTGTGTGATCCAGCACCGCCCATGCAACACCCTGGTAGTAGCCGTAGGCCCCCAGTTGCTGGCTCAATGAACCGGGGCTGCTCGCAAGGTAATCCGCATAC